>Ga0256404_1004589_pt1 | contig 25813 bp, 21 predicted proteins | sample RumenRJG_01DNA_FD_185990 | JGI IMG/M metagenome (GOLD analysis project Ga0256404, IMG submission 185990) | Bovine rumen microbial communities from Lethbridge, Alberta, Canada - RJG_01 | ecosystem: Host-associated > Mammals > Digestive system > Stomach > Rumen | place: Canada: Alberta | collected...
AGCAGCCAAAGCAGTCTCTTTATTTTTTGCCGGTTCTGTGTTTTTGCGGTGTGCTGCCGGCTCCTTTTCCTGCTGCCCGGCGGGTTATTTCTCGTTGACGTGCTTGCCGGTGATGTGTTCGGGGCGCAGTTCGAGAATGCAGATGTGACTGAGGTGTTTCTGTATCATGTTTTCCACGGGTTGAGGGTCGGGGTAATACTTGCCGCCGATTGCGCGCAGGACTTTTTCCTTAACCGGCGTTTCTTCGACGATGCGGATGCGGCCGAACACGATCACGCTGTTGAACTGCATCCACCATTCGTCCTTTCCCTGCCAGCCTTCGCTCAGGACGTTGAACGACGCCTTGCCGCAGCGTCTGATTGCGTCGACCTTGTGGCCTTCGCCGGCGCCGTGAAAGTAAAGGCAGTTCTGTTTGCGGCTGTACCAGTAGTTGACGGGAACGGCGTAGGGATAGGCGTCGTCGCCGAGCAGGGCGAGGGTGCCGCGGCGGCCTGTTTCGAGGATCTGCAGGCATTCTTCTTCGGAAAGCTGCTGTCCGATTCTTCTCATTTCACGAAACATTTCTGTGCCTCCTTTAACTTTCTGCATTCCGGGGATCATCCGGGCAATACAGGGTGTTTAAGAGATGTTTTCCTGTTTCTGTTCTGAAAACCCGGTCTCTGAACGTGCGGATGGCTTCCGGTTTCAGGGCTGATTCATCGGCGTTGACGAGAAAGTCGGCTTCGATCAGGATCTGATAATCCAGTCCGTCCACGGCGCTGTACGTGTGGTGGTGTGCCACGAGAAAGCAGATTCGGTGAAGCTGCTTTTCTGGAAGTCTGAACTCTTCATAAAAACGGCGTGCCATCGGCGCTCCTTCGCGTTCCTGATAAGGCCCGGCAGTGCTGCCGTATTTTTCACGGCAGAGCGGGCAGGCAATGTCGTGAACAACGGCAGCCAGCTCAAGCGTTTCCTGCGCTTCAGCGCCGAGTTTTTCAGCAAGGCCGATAGTGCGGGCAAAACCCCAGACTTTCATGAAATGGCTGATGTCATGCATTTTCACGCTGGTATTTTTATCGTGGGAATAAAAACGGGCCATTTTCATAATGGCAGGTGACACTTTGTCGTACATGGCTTATTCCTCCTCTGAATTTCTGTGCGCTCTGGCAGTGTGATTCAAGGCTGAAACAGCGGCGGACAGAACGGAACTGCCTGCACGGACGGGCAGAAGCTGGGCTGCCGGCGCAGACTGTCTCTGTGCATGCATTCGCTCTGCTGTTTTGCGGCGCCCTGTCAGGATCACGAGGGCGTGAACAGAAAGCGACGGTAGCTTTCAGGCACTGCAATGCCGAAAACGTTTTTCAGCAGTTCCGCTGCTTCAGCGTCTGTCCTCAGTTCGCGCCGCTCTGCAACCCGGGCGCCGCGGTAGACTTTGAACGTATTGCCCACAACGGTCAGGTCGCTGTCCGGAGTGAAAAGTGATATTTTCATGAATTTATTGAACGTGGAACAGGGGTGCTTTTCACAGTAAAAGGCAGGCATGACATAATCGTCGTCGATCTGCGGCTCTTCTGTAAAGCCGAGAATGTCCTTCCACGGCTTTCCAGTTTCCTTCTGCCTCAGAACCCAGCCGTAAAAGGGATCTTTTCTGAAGCAGTACGCGCTGATTCCGTCGCTCTGGACGAGGCCTTCGACAAGCTCCAGCGGACGGCGGGAAGATTCGCTGCGGACGCCCACGTCGCAGTAATATCTTCTGCCGTTCAGGTCAATCACGAGGATCCTGTGGCGGCGCATCTGCACGGTTCCCGGTTCGTCCATGAAACGGCCTGCGTACTGAGTCACTGAAAATCCCATGCTTTTCAGCAGAAAGCAGAACATGCCCTGAAGCTCGAAGCAGAACCCGCCGCGCCGGTTCATGATGATTTTTCTGAACAGATCGTCAGGAGTCAGGGACAGCGGCACGCCGTTGAGCAGGTCAAGGTTTTCATAGGGTACTGACAGCAGGTGCAGCCGCTGCAGTTCAGTGAGACAGGGCAGGGTGAGCTCTGTCCTGTCTCGCCAGCCGATGCGGTCAAGATACTGAATGATCTGGCGGTCAGTAAATATTTTTTCCATGACGCCCCCCCTTCTCTGCGGCAGAAACGACTGTACTTCAAAAACACTTTATACCAAAACTGTCTTTATGGTAAGGGACACTTCTGATATTTCTGAAGGGGACGGTTGAAATGTAAATTTTTTTCACCGGCAGAAGCAGAACGGCCTGCTTTCACCGTTATGCTGCCGTCAGCCGCCGAACCAGGCTTTTTTCAGCCTGTCAACAGCGGGCACGATGTCGTCCGCACTGATTCTGCCGTAGCCGAGCAGGACGGCGCTGTTCCGCCGGCTGTCTCTGCTGAGCCAAAACGGCGACGTGGGAAAAACACGAACGCCCTGAAGCAATGCCTGGCGAAGCAGGTCAGATTCGCTCCGGCCGTCGGGAAATTCGAGCAGAAGATGAAGCCCTGCGTTCTGGCCGGAGATTCTGACGCGGCCGCCCATAGAGCGCTCAAGCGCTGCGACAAGCAGATCGTGTTTCTTCTTATGGGCAGTGCAGATTCTGCGGAGCTGTTTTTCCCAATGGCCGTCTGCCATGAACCGGGCGAGAATTTTCTGTTCCAGCAGCGGGACAGCGCAGGTATACCCGCTGAATTTCCTCAGGTACGTCTGAAGAAGCTGTCGCGGCAGTACAAAGTAGGCTGTCCGCAGGCCTGCGGACAGAACCTTTGAAAACGTGCCGACGTAAACGACCTGTCCGTATGAATCAATGGACTGCAGCGAGGGAACGGGCTGCCCGTTGTAGCGGTATTCGCTGTCATAGTCATCTTCAACGATGGTCATGTTTTTCCGGCGGGCCATGCTCAGAAGTTCAAGGCGGTTATGAATCGGCATCACGGCTCCGGTCGGAAACTGGTGCGAAGGCGAAATATAGGCCAGCGGCGCATCTGTGCCGGCAAGACGCTGAATGTCAATGCCGTTTTTTCCGACGGGCACAGGGAGAATCCTGACCCCGCTGTTTTCAAATACGGCGCGTGCGCCGTCGTAGCACGGGTTTTCCATGGCCGCCGCGCCGGCGCGGGGAAGCACTCTGAGAACTGCTTCCAGTGCCGCCTGCGTTCCGCCGCAGACAATAATCTGTTCTGCGCCGCAGCGGACGCCGCGGCTGCGGTAAAGATACCGCCTGATTTCCTCCCGCAGGGATTCGTCGCCGCGCACATCACAGAGGCTGTGCACGGACTGTGCATCCGGCGCTTCCAAGAGTTCGGCTGTGTATTTCTTCCAGAGCTTTACGGGAAAATATTCGGCGCCGAGGACGCCGTACTGAAAACTGTACTTTGCCTCCGGCGCGCCGGCTGTCCTGCCTGATTCCGGCGGTTTTGCGCGCCCCGCTTCCGGCATGGGGCAGGGCTCCGCGTCAATTTTGTTGACAACACAGCCCGAACCCGGAACGCTGGTGATGTATCCCTCCAGGACAAGCTGTCCGTAAGCGCTTTCCACCGTGTTTCTTGCCACACGGAGCTCACCGGCCAGCGCGCGGATTGAGGGCAGGCGGAAGTTCTCCGGCATACTGCCTGACAGAATGCTGTTTCTGATCTGTTCATAAATCTGCTGGTAAATCGGGATGCTGCCTTTTCGGCTGACTGTAATCATTTTACATTCCTCGCTGTACGGACGCGGAAATTTTCCGGAACCTGCCGGCAGATATGCACGGACAGACATTCCATTCAGACTGAGTTCATGCGTTCCTTAAAGAATTATACCCGCTTCAGCGCGGCGCTGCACGCCGGCGGAGAGTGCAGCGGCAGAAACAAAAAACGGCGCGGGCAGAAAAATCCTGTTTCTGTCCGCCTGTTTTCAGCCGGCCGCTCATGTATAATGAAGCCGGACGGAAAATACTGATGTTTTTACACTACAGAAAGGGATGTGTGAAAATGCTGTATCCCCGCAGACTGCGCCGCGGAGACCGCGCGGCGGTGGTGAGCCTGTCAAACGGCATGCTCGGCGACGCGAAGTACGCCCATTTTCAGGCGCTCGGCGCAGCCAGCCTGAAAAGTTTCGGCCTTGAACCTGTTTTTATGCCGAACGCGCTGAAAGGCAGCGAATACCTGAAACGCCACCCGGAGGCCCGTGCCGCGGACCTGAAGAGCGCCTTCACTGATAACCGCATCGGCGCCGTTGTCTGCGCCATCGGCGGCAGCGACACCTATCTGACTCTGCCGTACCTGATGGAAGACGCCGCGTTCTGCCGGGCGGTGCGGGAACATCCGAAAATCTTCACGGGCTTTTCTGATTCAACGGTGAACCATCTCATGTTTTACCGGCTCGGGCTGACAACGTTCTACGGCCCGAACTTCATCAACGACCTGGCCGAGATGGACGGCAGCATGCTGCCCTATACCCGCGCCGCGTTCAGCGTTTTTCTGGAGGACGGTGCGGACGGCGGAAAGCCGCTTGTCATAGAAAGCAGCCCGGTCTGGTATGACGAACGGCCGGACTTTTCCGCGGCGGCAGTCGGAACCCGCCGCGCAGCTCATGAAGAGCGCCGCGGTTTCGAGCCCCTCGGTGATTTTCACGATTTCAGCGGAACGCTGTGGGGAGGCTGCCTTGAATCTCTTGTCAGGCTGCTGGACGGAGAGAAAGACCGGCAGGCTGTCTGTAAAAAATACAGCCTGCTGCTGAACCGGGACGAGCGGCGGGGAAAGATTGTCTTTCTTGAAACATCGGAGGAACGCCCGGCGCCGGAACTGCTGCGGCGCGAACTGGGGGTGCTGGACGGCGCGGGCTTTTTTGAGGGAATCAGCGGTCTGATTGTCGGCAAGCCGCAGAACGAGTGCTGGTATGCGGAATCGCGGCGGATTTTCGATGACTTCGGCCGCTCGCACCATCTGCCGGTGCTTTATAACATCAACATCGGGCACGCCTATCCGCGCGCGGTGCTGCCCTGCGGCGCAGCGGCCGAGGTGTCTGAAAAGCGCATCACTGTGCCCGCGGCGCCTTTTGCCGGCTCAGCTGACTTATGAAACGGAGCGGAAACGTAGCTGCACGGCCTTGTCTTTTCTGCGCCTGACAGGCGCCGTTTTATGCCGTGCAGCCGGCAGCACATTTTATAGAAGCCTTTTCAGCAGACGTACGCAGCTGTCCGGAAAATGGTTGTTCCGCAAAAAGGCTGTTTTCCTCTGTCCCGGCGGCGGATAAGCTCACTTTCTGCCGGCTCTGCGGTAATCCCGCGGCGAAAGCCCTGTTTTTTCCCTGAAGCATTTGCCGAAATGGCTCATCTGCTGAAAGCCCACGTCTGCGCAGATATCCCCGATGGACATGTCTGTGTTCTTTAAAAGCTGGGCAGCCTTCGAGAGTCTGTACACAAGAAGATACTGGTAAGGCGTCGTGCCAAGGCACTGCCTGAAGCATCTGGTACATTCAGAACGGCTGATGCTGGCGCTTTTTGACAGATCTGAAAGTGTGAGTTCCTCTGCATAATGCTGGTCAATATAACGAAGGACTTTCTGCACGCGGAGACTTGCTGCGTCTGCCTCCAGACCTGAAGGAATCTTCATGTTCATGCACATGGTGAGCCAGATGCAGGAAAGATTCACCAGAACTTCATACGTGTAGGAGAAAGCCGTTTTGTCCTTTTCGAGTGCCGCAAGCCTTCTCAGAGCGGCGAGTATTTTCTTCTGCCATTCCGACTCAGGCGCAATGCGGAGAATTGTAATTTTTTCATTGGCGGTTACATTGTCCACCAGTGAGCCGGCCGGGCTTCCGTCGTAAAATTTCAGGAAAAATGCCGGAAAGATAAAACTGTTGTAATGACAGGAACCGACCCGCTGCACGCAGTGCACCACATTGTTGTTGATAAAAACGGCCTCTCCCTGACTGAGTTTTTCAGTTTCACGCAGCGTCCTGATTTCGACGGCACCTCCGGCAACATATATAAACTGAAGATCCTCATGCCAGTGCATCACTCTGAAGCCCGGATTTCTTCGTGACGGCGTGTCGTCGACGACATCCAGCACAAGGTAGGGAAAACCGGTCCGGCTGTTCAGGTTGACTGAGTTGATATAACTGCTTTTCTCCTCATCCATAAGGGCTGCCTCCCCGCACAGAATGGGTATTTTATTATAATAGCAGAAAATATAGTGATAGATATATCGTTTTTACAACAATAAAATAATAATACAGCGGGGTATGATTATGCAATTGCCGGGATGCTGAGGAAAAACGTTCTGTGTATGCGGTGCCGGGCTGCAGGACGTGTCCGGCAGTGATACAGAGCTGAACTGCCCCGCAGAATATGAAAGGCGGTTTTTGCTGAACGCTGCAGGGAGGCAGACATCATGGGTGAAGTGATTGTTTTGTTCGAAGTGAAGATACGGGAAGGGAAAATGCAGGATTACAAAAAAAGGTCAGCGCTCGTGAGGACGGCTTTGAGTAAAACGCCCGGGTTCATCCGTTCAGAAGGTTTTTCATCACTTTCGCAGGAAAGAAAACAGCTGGGCATGTCAGTCTGGAAAGATGAAGAAAGCGTGCGGAAGTGGCGGAATACGCCTGTACATCGCATGAGTCAGAAGATGATGAGAGAAGAGTTCTGCGAGGAGTACCGGATCACCGTTGTCACTCCGCTCCGCAGTTATACGCTGGAAGACCGTGCGGAGGCACCGGCTGACTCAAACCAGTATTTCGGCACAGAGGGCGCGCGGAAACAGTAAACCGCAAAGAATGCCGGCTCTCAGGCTGCCGTCCGGCATCAGGCGGTGTTTTTGCCGTCTGACGCAGGACGGGTTTTCTTGTATATTGGGCCGTCCGCAGCGCTGTGATTGTGAATAAAGGAGCAGAAATTGAGTACTTATTTTTATTACGATTCCACAGCTGTGGATTATCTGAAGAAAAAAGATAAAAGGCTCGGCAGCGTCATTGATCAGGTGGGGCACATTTACCGCCCTGCCGAGGATGACCTGTTCGCTTCGGTCATACACCACATCATCGGGCAGCAGATTTCCTCAAAAGCGCAGGCAACAGTCTGGCAGCGCATGAACGAGGGGCTTGGAACAGTCAGCGCCGAGACCGTATCAGCTGCCGGCGCGGACAGAATACAGGCGTTCGGCACGACTTTCAGAAAAGCAGAATACATATGCCGTTTTGCCGAAAAAGTGAAGAAAGGTGAATTTTCGCCGGACGCAGTCAGAACCATGAGCGACAGCGACGCAGCTGCGGCGCTGACAGCGCTTGACGGCATCGGAATGTGGACGGCGGAGATGATTCTTCTGTTCTGCCTTCAGAGGCAGGATGTGCTGAGCTGGGGCGATCTGGGCATCCGGCGCGGACTCCGCATGGTCTACCGCCGCAGATCCATCTCCCGTGAAGACTTTGAGAAATACCGCCGGCGTTACAGTCCCTGCGGAAGCGTCGCCAGTCTGTACCTGTGGGCTGCTTCGTGCGGTGCAGTGCCGGGGCTGAAGGATCCCGCGGCAGAAGAGACAAAACACGGCGCAGGCCGCAGAAAAACAGCCCCGTCCGCCGGATAAAGACTGCGGCATGCTGTCTTCATGCTGCCGGTTCTGCACCGGGGCCGGCTGCAGTGCCGCAGACCTCCGCGGTGCCTTATGAAGTGCGCCTTCCGGCTTTTTACTGCCGGTTCGGAAGGATCCGCACTGCAGCAGTTCATGGTATAATGAATATAGGCAGAAATCCAAAATAAATTCAGCGGTTTTGCTGAACCTCAGAAACATGAAATTCTTTCAGGGAGGAATTTTTATGGATGTGCGTCTTGAAGAGCAGATACGGCAGATCGTCATCAGCAAAATCGCAGAACTGAAGCGTCCGGATCTGTTCCGCGAGCCGCTTACAGGCTATTCGCGGGCTGATGATCCGCGTTATGAAGAACTGAAGCACTGGGTCGGCGAATGGGTTAAAACGCCCCGCGAACTGTTTCCGTCGGCAGTATCGGAGATCAGCATCTTTGTTCCCTTTACGGGGACGACAGCCCGTTCACCGCGCTACCGTACCAACGGTACGCCGGAGTGGGGCGAGGCCTATGTCGTGATCAACGACTGCTTTGACCTGATCGGAAAGGCGCTGCAGCAGCACCTTGAGCGCGCCGGCTATAAAAGTTATCTGATTGCCGCCACGCACACCTATAACGAGGCAGACATGAAATCCATGTGGTCGCACCGCAGCGCCGCCGTTGCCGCAGGACTCGGCGAGTTCGGCGCCAACCGCATGGTCATTACGCCGAAGGGTTCGGCAGGGCGGTTCTGCTCAGTCATCACAGAGGCACCGCTGGAGCCGACCCATTCCGACGGCGTGGAACGGTGCGGTTACCTGCGCAATGGCAGCTGCGGCCTCTGCTTCAAGGTCTGTCCGGTCGGAGCGCTTCAGCCCGGTTCAATCAACCGCAAAGCCTGCCAGGCCGAAACGAGGAAAAATGAGAAGCTGCTTGCCGAACGCGAGGGCATTCTGGGTGCCGATACGTGCGGGCGCTGCATCAGCGTCTGCCCTGCGGCCTATATCGAATAACCCGGCTGCGGCAGAGAAAGGGGCTTTTTTATGGATGAGAACCTGCTGATCCGCTTTACGAAGGATCATCCCTGCTGGACCAGAGAGCTTCTTGAGCAGGCGGGGGAAAATGTTTCGGATCTGGATAATCTTCAGAAGAGCGGCCTTCTTCTGTGCAGCGGCGGAATTTACTCTCTGACCGCCGAAGGCAGCAGAGTTTTTGAAAAGCTTTCAGCGGAACTGTTTATGTACGAACAGCCCGGCAGAATGCCGGAATCCCCGCGGCGCTCAGTGATGGCCACGCGGCTGTGGCTTGAACTTGAGCGCACCAACATGCAGCACCGCGGTCTGAAGCGCTATCTGTTCAGGCCGCAGCTGCCTGCCCGGCCGCGCCTGCCGCGCGAAAAAGTCTGGCGCGCTGACGGCGGCACGCTGAAATGGCTTTACCCGGACGATCCTGTTTTCAAGGCCGCCATGGATGCTCACCCTCCTGTGCCTGCCCGGTTCAGGACGCTTGAAATGCCGAAGGACGCCGAGGCGTGGGAAAAACTGCCGGCTGACATTTTTTCGCCGGATCTGTTTTATATCACAAATTATGATTTCGAGGAGTATCAGGACTTTCACGGCCACCCCGGCGACCGCTGGAAACTGATCAACACAGACCGGTTTGCATTTTCTGCCGCAGCAGACACGGCGGAGCAGCTTGACGTGCTTGGTGCCATGCAGCGCTGGCTTCTGTCACTGCGCCGCATTGAGATACCAGGATGGTATGACATGGACAGTCAGGAACAGAACAGCTGCACATGGCTGTTTTTCTTTTCTGAAACGCAGAAAGAAGCAGAACGGACCTGCAGTGAACTGAAAAAATACGGCCCGGCTCTGACCGGGCCGGCAGAGCCCATGGAGGTCTGGACAATTTCCCTTGAGAATCTGCATAAGTGCCCTGACCATCAGGAAGTGATCTGGGATGTTCTGCCGGAGTACGGCATGCCGGCAAGTCTGGCGAGATAGGCTCGGAAAGCGGCCGGCTGCCTGCCGGATTATAGAAGGGAGCTGATCCTGGTGAAGAAAAAGGCGTTTGTTCTGGCTGCCGCAGTGCTGATGATGTCAGCTGCAGCAGCGCCGGCGTGTTTTACGGCTGCTGTGGGAAAGGGCATTTCTCCCACGGGCTTTGTGATCATCGGCCATAACGAGGACGACGGCGGACGAGTTACTGTGCGCCACGGGTATGTTCCTGCGGCTTCCCACAGCGAGGGCGAAACGCTGCCTGCCGAGAAAGGCTGTGCCGCCATTCCGCAGGTGCCGCACACCTACGGTTTTTACTGGAGCGAGGCAAAAAGCGCCGAAGGCGGACTGACCGCGGCCGATGCGATGTACAACGATCAGGGAGTGGTGGTTGTCAGCAACAGCTGTGCCCGTTCCCGGGAAGACACGTCGGATCCTTCCCGGCTGACTGAGGGCGGCATCGGCTACAATCTGCGCCGCATTATTGCGGAGCGCGCCGCGAGCGCCCGCGAAGGCGTGAAGATTGCCGCTGAGATGATAGAGCATTACGGCTATGCGCCTTCAGGACGCACGTACACCATTGCCGACAGAAACGAAGCATGGCTTCTGCAGGTTGTCAGCGGCCGGCATTATGCGGCCCGGCGCGTGCGCGACGATGAAATCGCACTGATGCCCAACCACTACACGATTCACGAGATCAGCCCTGACGACCCCGACATTATCGCGTCACCCGACCTGGTCTCCTATGCCCAGAAACGCGGCTGGTACAATCCCGCCGAAGGACCTTTTGATTTTGCGGAGGCCTATCAGGCCGAAAAAAGCTACGGGCGCTCATATAACATCCTGCGCCAGAGCGCCGCGGCGGAAATGATTCTCGGCCGCCCGTGCGGAAAACTGGATTTTTCTGTGAAACCCGAAAGCCCTGTATCAGTTGATCTGATCAAGGCCATTCTGAGAACTCACTATGAGGGCACACTGAACGATGCGCCCTGGCTGCGCGCGCAGTTCCCCGGCGCTGCGCCGCATGACACGCAGGTACGCCGCGTCTGCACCGGCACAACCATTGAAAGCACTGTATGGCAGATGGGCAGCCGGCCAGAAACCACAACCGTGTGGACGGCCTTCGGGCGCCCGTGCGAACTGCCGTACATTCCACTGCATCCTCTGGCAGGCATTCCTGACGGGCTTGCGCCGACCGACGGCGCAGCCGCTCTGAAAGATCACCTGAAAGAAGAACCGGCCGCGGCGGCGTGGCGCGAAGACCAGTGGCAGAAATTCCGCGACTATGAAAGCCTGCTTGAACTGGTTTACAGCGAAAACTATGAGTTCAGCTCGCGCCGTCTGTGGAGCGTCGAGCATTTTATGGCCCGGCGCAATGATGCAGCTGTGGCCGCTGCTGAAGCAGCCTTTGACGGCGGCAGAAAAGATGAAGCCCTGAAAATTCTGAAAGATCAGGACGAACATGAACTGAACCGCGCCGCTGACGCGTCGGCGCAGTGGTATGATGCGCTGAATCCCGTGAGCGTATCCGTGCAGGACGATGCTGCGCGCAAAGTGTTTGAGGGCGAGCCTCTGTCTGTGACGTTCCAGATGGATTCAGGGCGCACGCCGTCAGAAGAGACCCTGCTGTTCGGTCTGGGATTCAGCAATGCGCGCACCAGATGGGCGTCTGCTGAGCCGGGAACGCTGAAAGACCTCGGCGAGGGCAGATGGTCTGTCCAGTTTAACGCGGAGAAGCTCTTTGAGTCGCTTGGTTCCGGCGAAGGACGCTTTGACTGCTGGCTCGGCGGCCGCGACGAGACAGGACATTCCTTCGGCGGCAGATGTTTTTTTGATACTGCAAAATAAACCCTGAGGACAAACAGAAACAGCATGCAAAAATCCGCCGGAAACGCCTCTGCAGGCGTTTCCGGCGGATTTCTGCTTCGGTGCAGATTATATACAGATGCTAGCGGATGAAGTTGGTGTAGATGTGTTCTTCCTTCGGCGCGAGGCTGACGATGCCGGATTTCCTTGCGCTGTCCATGGATTTCAGCATCAGCGCCATGTTGGTGCCCAGCGTGCGCATGGTCTGCAGACCCTCAAGATCCTGTTCCACCTCGGCCGGCGAGTTGCCGTGAACCTGGTTCCAGTACTGGGATGACACAACGGGCATGGATGATATCGTATAGAACATATTCAGGCGCGCGAACGTTTCAGTTGAACCGCCGCGGCGGCATGAGACCACAGTGGCTGCCGGCTTGCCGCGCAGCACCTGGCTGCCGCTGAAGAACGCCCTTTCCATAAACGAGCAGATATTTCCGCACGGGCCGGCAAAGTAAACCGGCGTGCCGAAAACAAAACCGTCTGCGCCGCGGGCCTTCGCAAGAAATTCTTCCACAGAATCACCCGTGAAAACGCAGTGTCCCAGTTCACGGCAGCGGTAACAGGCGATGCAGCCCTGAACTTTGGTGCCGATCCAGAAGATCTCAGAATCGACCTGTTCTTTTGAGAGCTGTGCGCGCACTTCCTCAAGAGCGCGGCAGACGCAGCCGTTCCTGTGAGGTGAACCGTTTACAAGCAGCACTTTCATTGAAACATTCCCCCTGATTGAATCTGAAAAGAAATTAACGGTTCATGGCGCGGCGGAAATAGTTTGTGAGAAAATCAAGGAAAAGCCGCGTCTGATCGTTCAGTTTACTGCGTTCCTGACTGGTTACATAGATATTGCGGTGGCACAGCGGATCTGAAATGTGAACCAGTTTTGCCAGGTCGGTGGAAAGTTTTCCCCAGGTCACTTCCGGCCACATGGAAATGCCCAGCCCGGCGCACACCAGCCCGCGGATTGTGCCGGGATTGTCGCTTTCAAAACCCACATGAGGCGTGAAAGAAGCCTGATCAAAGAAATAATCGCTGATTTCACGCATGGGGCTGCGCTTTCCCAGAGTGATGAACGTTTCGTTGTGCAGATCCCGGAGACGCACTGATTCTTTCAGCGCAAGATGGGATGTCATCGGCACAGCGAGCATGATTTCCTCAGTCATCACAAGGCGGCTGTTTTCGGGCGTTGTGCCGGGAAGCGCGGTGCGGATGCTCAGATCGCATTTGCTGGTGCGGGCGTTCTGGATGATTTGAAAGTCAATGAACGGATGTCCCTGCTTGAATTCCACAAGCAGCTCGGGAAGCAGCGACGAGGCGGCAAGCACATTGAGCACAATGGTGGACTGTGAGTGTCCTGCCACGAGTTTCAGGTCCTTGGGAAGGTTGTCCAGAATGCTCATGATCGGCTCCAGCTTGCGCTTGAGCGCCAGTCCCGTTTCGCTGAGCTGAACCCGCTTTCCGTGGCGGACAAAGAGCTGTACGCCCAGTTCCTTTTCGAGAGAAAGAACTGCCTTGCTGATGGAGGGCTGTGAAATGTACAGTTCGTCTGCAGCACGCGAAAAGTTCTCATATTTTGCGACGGTCATGAAATATCGGAGATGGAAGAGTTCCATAACAGAGCCTTCTTTAATAGCCGTAATCTATAACGCTTATATTCTACACTACAAACTGCGCGGAAGCAATTGGCTATAATTTTTCAGCAGCCATGAAAAAGTCGGAAAACGGGGTATGGACATCGATAATTCTGCTTTGTTTTAAAGTAAAAACATGAATTTCAGCGGCGCAGAAAATCCTTGACTTCCATCAGGTCATGAAGCATAAGATCCCACGGCGAACCGGGAGTTCTCACGGGATTGCGCAGCAGGTAGGCGGGGTGGAAAAGAGGGCGCAGAGTCACGCGCCGGCCGCCGGCTTCAATGGTGTGAAAACTGCCGCGCAGCGACTTGATTCCGGTTTTAACGCCCAGAAGTGTCTGCGTCGGCACGTTGCCGACAGTGAGAAGGACGTCAGGCCGGATCAGACTGAGCTGTTCGTACAGCCATGGCATACAGGCCCTGATTTCGGGCCTGAGCGGCGTGCGGTTCTGCGGCGGACGGCATTTGCAGACGCTGGTCACAAAGGCGGCACTGCGGTCAAGGCCTGCGGCTGTGAGAATTTCAGTGAGAAGGCGTCCGGAACGGCCGATGAACGGCCGTCCAGTGCGATCTTCTTCGGCTCCCGGCGCCTCGCCGATAATGACGATGCGGGCATTTTCGGGGCCTTCGCCGGGGACATGGTACGAAACAGTGCCGTCGGGCTGCAGCCCTTCGGGGCGTCCGAGCGGGCAGTTCAGGCAGGCACAGATTTTGCTGCTGAGTTCTGAAAGCTGTGACACAGAATAACCTCCTTTTTGTTCTGCCGGACGTTCAGCCGCGGATCAATGCGGCAAGCTCATTCAGGCTGAGCGTGACCGGCTGCGCCGTTCCCTCAAGAAGACTTTCGGCAAGACGGCGTTTGGCGCGGTGAAGTTCGACGATTTTTTCCTCAACGGTGTTCCTCGCGATCAGACGGTACACCGTGACGGGGCGTGTCTGGCCGATGCGGTAGGCCCGGTCGGAAGCCTGGTCTTCAACGGCGGGATTCCACCACGGATCCATGTGAATCACGCAGTCGGCGCCTGTCAGGTTCAGGCCTGTGCCTCCGGCACGCAGGCTGATGAGAAAACAGTCGCCGCGTCCTGACTGAAATGAGCGCACCAGTTCGCTTCTCTGCGCCGCAGGAGTCGAACCGTCGAGATACAGACAGTCGAAGCCCTGTTCCTCAAGCGCAGTGCGGATGAGCTTCAGGTGGTCGACGAACTGGCTGAAGATCAGCGCGCGGTGGCCGTTTTCACGCATCTGAAGCGCCAGCGTCAGCAGGGCTGAGAGCTTTGACGAATCAACCGCGCCGCCGACCGCCTTTGACACGAGTGAAACAGCGCAGCAGCAGCGGCGGAGTTTCATAAGCTGGGCGAAAATGATGAAACGGCGGTCCTCATCGGGCAGAGAACCGGCGGCGTCAACGGCTTCGGCTGCGGACTGGCGCAGCGCCTCGTAAAAAGAGCGTTCCTGTTCGCTGAGGTCGATCTTCAGCGTTACCTCGGTGCGTTCCGGCAGGTCATCGAGCACCTGTTCCTTGGTACGCCGCAGGATGAACGGCGCGATGATCTTCTGCAGGCGCACGCGGGTGCTGCTGTCGCCCTCGGCGGCCGGGGCTGCGAAACGGTGCGTGAATGACGCCAGTGAACCGAGCAGGCTGGGGTTGATGAAGCGGAACAGGTTCCACAGCTCGCTCAGATGATTTTCAATGGGCGTTCCCGTCATGATCATTCTGAAACTTCCGTTCAGTGCCATGACAGCTTCGGAGCGCTTTGTTCCCATGTTCTTTACAGCCTGGGCCTCGTCGAGGATGATGGTGCTCCAGTGCACGGCGGCAAAAAGTTCGGAGTGTGTCTGAAGCATTCCGTAGGAGGTAAGCGCGGCGCTGAACGGCCCAATGTCCTGCAGGGCTTTTTCTGTTTCTGCCCCGCGGCAGTTTCTGAAATTCAGCGTCGGCGCAAACTTTGCCGCTTCGTCGAGCCAGTTGCCGCATACTGACGTGGGAGCCACGACCAGGGCGGGGCCTTCCGCAGCGCGGTAGAGGAGCAGCGCAAGAGCCTGTACGGTTTTTCCGAGTCCCATATCGTCGGCCAGACAGGCGCCGGCGCCCCAGTGAGCAAGCCGTGCCAGCCATTTGAAGCCTTCGGTCTGGTAAGGACGCAGATGCGCGCGTAGCGTGCGCGGCACTTCCGGGGCAAGGTTCTGCGCTTCGCTGAAACGTGAGCACAGACTGTCCCATTTTTTGTCGCCGGCCAGGGCGCTGCCGAAAATTCCGGCGACTGCCGGGGCGGAAAGCGGGGACACTTCAAGCTTCCCGTTCTTTTCTGCAGTCAGCGAGGCGAGCGTCTCGAGCCGCTTTCTGAATTCCATGGTCAGTGCGGCGAACTGTCCTTCGCCGACGGGAATAAAGCGGCTTTTTGTCTGTTTCAGAAGGCTGAGCAGCTGTTTCAGCGAGAGGGTCAGGTCCTTGTCAATCCTGACGGTGCCGCTCAGGGCAAACCAGTCTGTGCCGCTGCTCTGGACCGCACCCAGCAGCGCGGAACTGTCAACTTCAGCGCGTACAGCGGCTGTGCCTCCGCGCGGCCACTCGATGATCAGATCAGGCAGGGCACGAAGCTGCAGCAGCAGTTCGAGGCACTGTTCCGGATCAGCAATCTGCCAGCGGTTTTCGCAGATCTGTTCGCCGCTGTTCAGCGCCGGGCAGGCTTCTGCTGCGGCACGGAAAGCCTTTTCCTCAGCGCCCAGATCCCGTTTCACCTGAACGCGCTTTGCGCTGCCGTGCCCGTCCGGAACCGTGCCGTAAAGCGAGGCGCCTCCGCGCCCCGGGCTGCAGGATATGCTTCCTCCGTCAAACGGACGCACTGTGAATTCCACATTCAGTCCTGCCCCCAGCGGCGAGAGCTGCACTCTCAGGCGGCCGTCGGCTTTCACCGCCTCCGCGTCCGTGCCGGAAAGCTCAGACTGAACCGTGACCGCCGAACCGAGCCACGAAAGCACCTTCAGCGCGCGGTTTTCCGCTTCGGCGGGAATCAGAACGCCTTCAGTTCCCAGAATGGCGCAGAGGTTCTTCTGAGTCTGCGAAAAGGGGACGACGCGCAGCCTGACCGGGCTTTCGGGTTTTACAACGATGTCAAGCCCGCCGGGATTCGCCGGCGTCATGCGCAGGCGGCAGCCCCCGGCTTCAGCCGTCACGTCAAGCTGAGGCGTGCCGCTGATGATTTCCATCGGTTCCAGCGTGTCAGCTCTGACGACATTCGCACAGCCGGCCAGAATGAGCAGGGCCTTTGCCCCGTCGAGTTCATAGCGGGGAGCGCCGAAAACATGCCGTTCCGTCACGGCATCGGCGACGCGGCGTTCCTGTTCGGTGAGCCCGGGAATCCGGTCAAGCCCCTTTGCAACGCTGCTCAGAGCAATTTCGCGGCCGCGGCTCCATCGGCCGCCGGCCTGGCGCGTCTGTTCAAGCGGCGTGACTGAGACAAGCGCATATGCTCCGTGCTGTTCAGGTGTGCTGACTTCGCTGAAGTCTACCAGCCAGAGGACACGCCGCGTGCCGCGTTTATCGTCTGCAGCACCGGGGGCGCCGCCTGCAAGGGACTCCAGCGCATCGAGAGAACGCGCCCACTGCGGCTTCATTCTGATCAAGTCGCGGAGAGGGTGCCATCCGCCGCTGCTGTGCCCCGTCAGGTCTTTGCAGCAGGCGTTCAGCTCACTGGCGAAAAAGGACATTCCTTTTTCTGACAGACGCAGCGCCAGCGGCCCGCAGACCGGCGCCCAGCGCCGCGCCGTCGTGGGCGCCGTCCAGCGGGCGAGAAAGATCAGAAATGTCAGAGTCAGCAGATCCATGACGCCTGAAAGTTCATGCTCAAGCGCCGAAACAAGCTGTTCCGCCGGCAGATCCGAGTTGTGGCTCAGCACTTTCCGCACGGCAGCATCTGCGGCCAGGACAGATTTTTTTCCGAGAAATGCGGCTGCCTGTGACGGCGAGCCGTTCAGCGCGAGAGTTTCCGCAGCGTCCCATGCCTGGCCGCCGCGCTCCCAGTCAGTGCGGGCTGCCCCGCGTTCGGCGGCCCGCCGTATCCTGTCAGGCGGTTCGTTGAGCGCTGCCAGCAGCGGCACGTAAAAAAGCTCCCACGGATCAGCCGCAGGCAGCGGGATTCCGCTGCGCTTCCGCGGCAGCCTCATCAGTCTGTCAAAATGTTTTTTTGCCTCGGCGTTCCGGCCCCGGACAAGACAGTCAGCGGCCGCGAACCGGTCAAGCCCTTCACTGTCAAGGAGCGGGCGCAGCGACGCGGCTTTTTCAAAACGCCCCATGCAGCAGAGCCGCTGCGCCAGCCTGCCGGCATAGAAGGAATTACCCGTCTCACGGCAGAGTTTTTCAGCCGCGGCGAGCACATTTTCACGGCGGGCGCCGGCGGCAGACAGGTCCCAGAGCGCTTCCAGAAGCATCCATCTCATTTCGGCGGGGAAACAGTCCAGACTGCTGTCAGTCAGGCTGCCGTGCAGCAGACTTTCCGAGGCAAAAGCCCTGAGACAGACTCTCCACAGTGCACCGTCAGAGAATACTGCATTCTGTAATTTTTTCAGACCGTCAGCGTCGCGCAGGTAATAATATTTTCTGAGAAAGTACAGCGCCCGCGGCAGGCTTTCAAATATCCGCGTTCCGCGTGCCGTAAGAGGAGGCAGTTTCCTGTGTGATTCCACGGCTGCGCAGCAGTGTCTGAGAGTCCCCTCTGCAGCAAGGCGGCACATCAGATTTTCAGCAAAAGCAGGGGCGGCGCTCCACAAAAAAATGCCGCCTGGCTGCTCTGTTCTCTGCGCAAGCCCTGCTTTCTCCCAGCCCTGCAGGGCGTCAGACAGACTGAACTGTTTCAGTGCGGGACACATTTTGAGGGCGGCTCCCGAACTCAGCATCCGCGACAGGGCGTTTTCGCTCAGAGAACCTCCTGAGACGGCAAGAATGCAGTACGCCGCACGTCCGGCATCGGTCAGCCTTTCATAGAGTTCTGTCAGAGGGCCGGAATCGACTTCTGGCATTTTTCCCACCGTCCTTTCAATATCACTCTATTATAACGGCACTGCATTGAAAAGGGCAGAATCCCGCATAAGAAAAGTTGTTAATTTCAACAATACAGAAAAAGTACCTGCTGATGTACACTAGTGTACAAAAGAAACAAATTTAATCATACGAGGTGAATTGTATGAACAGCAGATTAATTGTGCTCAGCACAGCTGCGTTCTTTTTCATAAAATCTGCGGCGGCCTGCGCGGGACAGCAGATGACGCTGGGGCAGTGCATTGCCAAAGCAATCGAATTGCATCCCAGCCTGACCGCGGCCGAGGGAACCATTGAATCTGACCGCGCGAAGGCGTCGCAGCAGGCGGTGAACAGCCGTCTGTCTGCTTCGGTGAGAAGCGGCTATACCCGCTCAGGTTCAACGAAGGGCGTGAACAGCGGGAGCAATGACGGCGACTGGAGCACAGGCGTCACGCTGTCACAGCTGGTCTATGACTGGGGCAAAACCGGAACAGCTGTTAAAAGTGCAAAGCTGACTACGCAGGCGGCGGAGAAAACGGCGGCAAGAACACGCGAAACCGTGATAGCCGGAGTCCGTGATGCCTATTATGCGCTCAACAAGGCAGTCCGCGATGTTGAAGTGCAGCAGGAGCAGGTGCACAATTACGGGCAGCGTCTTGAATGGGCGAAAACCTATTATTCAGTAGGCACCAAGGCTAAAATTGAAGTGACAAAGGCTGAAACAGATCTGGCAAATGCCCGGCTTGCGCTGATCAAAGCGGAATCCGCGGCCGAACAGGCCAAGGCGCAGCTGGCCTCGGCCATAGGCGATCCAGCGCTGATAATTGACAGCGTGAAGGACGAGCTTGAGTTTGCGGACTGGAGCATTGAGCTGGAGGAAGCACTGAAACGCGCGCAGGCCAACCGTCCTGACCTTGCAGCGGAAGAACTGCTTGTAAAAAAAGCGGAAATGGACTTAAAATCGGCAAAACTGACCAATGCCCCCAGCGTTTCAGCGTCAGCCGGCTATAATTTCGGCGGCACCGGCTATTATGATGACGACCAGTGGACCACAGGACTTACGCTGTTAGTGCCTGTCGGTGACGGCGGTGAAACGAAAGCGCGGACGGCCCAGGCAAAGGCAGATCTCAAGGTTGCTTCGGCAAACAGAGACAAGCTGCTGCAGGACGTCGTGCTTGATGTGCGGACGGCGTGGCAGAGCCTGAGAGAAAGCGCCGCTTCAATTACGGCGGCGCGGGCCGCTGAAAAGCAGGCCAGAGAAAATCTGGACCTTGCACTCGGCCGTTACCGCGCAGGCGTGGGCGACAGCCTTGAAGTGTCAGACGCGGTGGATTCCTACGCGTCAGCTCGCAGTACGGTGATTGCAAGTCTGTACGACCATAAGGAAGCCAGACTTAACCTTGAAAAAGCTATGGGAGAGGTGTCAGAGTTATGAGATACGCAGGCCTGAAAAAAATTGCAGTAAGTGCACTTATCGTGGCAGCTGCCGGCGCAGGCATATATCAGTATCGCAGTACCAGCTCAGCATCCTCTTCTGTGGGCTACCGCACGGCAGCAGTCAGACGCGGTTCGCTGCGCAGCGTGATCCAGGCAACAGGCTCCCTGAGCGCTGAGGAGACTGTGGATGTCGGAACTCAGATTTCGGGCAAGATCAATGACATTTTTGTGGACTACAACGACAAGGTTACTCAGGGCGAACTTCTTGCCGAGATGGACAGCCGCACGCAGCAGGCTGAAGTTGACGTGGCTAAGGCCAATGTGCTGGCTGCGCGGGCCGATCTGGCAAAGGCGAAGGCGACGCTTCTGAAGGCGAACCGCGATCTGAAGCGCACGCGCGAGCTGATTAAGAAAGATCTGATTGCGCACAGCGATCTTGACGCCGATGTTGAGGCCCAGGCGACGGCGGAGGCAGACGTAAAAGCGGCTGAAGCGTCGGTGGCTCAGACCGAGGCCGCGCTCCGCAAGGCAGAAATCAACCTGGGATACACGAAAATCTACTCGCCGGTCGACGGCGTCATCGTGAGCAAGAACGTCGAAAAAGGGCAGACCGTGGCCGCCAGCTATCAGACGCCCAGCATCGTGGAAATCGCGCGCAATTTAAAGCAGATGCAGGTAGAAGTCAACGTTGACGAAGCTGACGTCGGCAGCGTCAAAGTCGGGCAGAAGACAGAATTCACCGTTGACGCCTACCCGGATGTGACCTTCCACGGCAGCGTGACGCAGGTGAGAATATCGCCGACCAGCAGCGACAACGTTGTGAGCTACACCGTGATTGTCAAGGTGAACAACGACGATGAAAAGCTGATGCCGGGCATGACGGCCAATGTAAGCCTCGTGGTCAGCGAAAAGAACGATATTCTGCTGGTGCCCAACAGCGCGCTGCGTTTCCGTCCTGTTGCCGCCTCCGCACAGACGCAGGGCGGCCCCCCTTCGCGCAAACCCACCATTGCAGCGGCGGAAACGCCGGGCGTGTATGTGCTGCGCGACGGCGTCCCCGTGAAAGTTGATGTCACAAAGGGCATCACTGACGGACAGAACACCGAAATCCTTACTGGCATCGACGAGGGGACGCAGGTGCTTGTGGGCTTCGATCTGAAGTCAGAAAAGAAGTAACCCGAAATGCCTTTTGTCGAGCTTAAGAACATCAAAAAAAGCTTCAGCCTCGGCGGTGAGCAGATTGAAATACTCCACGGCATCAATCTGACTGTGGAGAAGGGCGAGTTTGTGGCCATGATGGGGCCGTCAGGGTCCGGCAAATCGACGACGATGAACATTTTAGGCTGTCTCGACACGCCCACTTCGGGCCAGTATTTCCTTGAAGGCCGCGATGTGTCAAAACTGAACCGGGACCAGCTTGCTGTGATCCGCAACACGACAATAGGCTTTGTATTCCAGGGATTCAACCTTCTGCAGCGTACCAGCGCGCTGGAAAATGTGGAACTTCCCATGCTTTATGCGGGGGTGCACGCAAAAGAACGCCGCAGAAGAGCTGAACAGGCACTGGTCAGCATGGGGCTGGGCGAGCGCCTCAACCATGAGCCGAGCCAGCTTTCAGGCGGCCAGCAGCAGCGCGTGGCCATCGCGCGCGGAATTGTCAACAACGCGCCCATCCTGATGGCTGACGAACCGACGGGAAACCTGGATTCAAAGACCAGTGACGAGATCATGAGGCTTTTTCAGAAACTCAACCGCGAAAAGGGCATCACGATCATCCTTGTCACCCACGAACCTGACGTGGCGGCTTTTGCAAAAAGAGAGCTTCTCTTCAGGGACGGCAGAATTCTTGAGGACAAGCCGAACGAACACCAGCGGACATGACAGACAGGAGCGGTGATAACTCATGATTTCTCTTGCTGAGATTATACATACGGCGTTCCGGGCACTGTGGCGCAACAAAACGCGTTCATTCCTCACCACGCTGGGCATCATCATCGGCGTCGGCGCCGTAATTGCGGCGTTCGCTGTAGGCGCCGGAGCCAATAAGGTGATTGACGAGCAGATCTCTTCGCTCGGCACGAATTCTGTGACGGTAATGAGAGAACGCAACGCCCAGTCAACGGGCGACAACGCAAAATACCTGACCACCAGTGACGCTGAGGCCATCGCTGCCAATGTCTCCGGCGTGGAAGCCGTTGCGCCGCTTGTGGGAACTACGGTTCAGGTCGTGTACGGCAACACAAACTGGTCGACGACAGTTTACGGAAGCACCACATCCTACGCAGACGTGCAGGGCTATACCATCGAAAAGGGACGCAATCTGACAGAGTCTGACCAGCGTACCGGCACCAAGGTCGCTGTAATCGGCAACACAGTGGCAGAAAAGCTTTTTCCCCATGAAGACCCTCTTGGAAAGTCGCTGAGAATCGCGAAAGTGCCTTTTACCGTTGTGGGCGTGTTTGCTGAAAAAGGACAGTCAACAGGCGGCTTCACCGATCAGGACGATCTGGTTCTCGTGCCGCTGAAGACAGCCCAGAGCCGCCTTGTCAAATGGAACAATTCGCCGGGCCGTGTCAGCTTTATTCAGGTAAAGGGCGTTTCCATGGAGTCGCTGAGCTATATCACGAGTGAAATCACCCAGCTCATGCGCGAGCGCCACAAGATCCGCCCCGGACACGCCGATGACTTTGCCGTGCGCAGCCTCTCCCAGATGCTGGAAGCGCGCCGCAAGACCACGAACGTCACGTCCATGCTGCTTGCCTCAATCGCTGTGATTTCACTGGTCGTCGGCGGCATCGGCATCATGAATATCATGCTCGTGTCCGTGACGGAGCGCACACGCGAAATCGGCATCCGTATGGCAGTGGGCGCAAAAAGCGGCAATATCAAGATACAGTTTCTGATCGAGTCAGTGACGCTTTCGCTGATTGGCGGGGCCATCGGCATCTGCGCCGGCATCGGCGCCGGCTACGCGCTGGCTTCGTTCACACAGGCGCCGCCCGTGTTCACGCTGAGCTCCATCGCCCTGGCGTTTCTGTTTTCTGCGGCAGTCGGCGTGGGATTCGGATATTATCCGGCCGCCAAGGCATCGATGCTGAACCCGATTGACGCCCTGAAATACGAATAGAAGTTTCTGCAGCTGCAGGCCGCGGCTCTCCAGGTGAGAGTCTGCGGCCTGCATTTTTTACAGCTCCGCCTGAATGCCTCTGCAGCCGCGCTGAAGCATTTAAAGGCAGTAATCTTATATTCCGCTTTTCATTTACTTTGATATGCCTTGCAGATCGGACAGGACGGCACTATAATGCGTTTTCAAATGAATACTGTATACACGAAACCCGCAAAATACTTTGCAGTCTGACTGAGAATCGAGGTTCTGTAAATGCTGAAAAATACATCTGTTGATCTGACGGAGGGAAGCATTCTCGGCGGGATCGTTGCCTACGCCCTGCCGGTTATCGCCGGCAATATGCTGCAGCAGCTTTATAACGTGGCTGACACGCTGATTGTCGGCAAGACGCTGGGAGTGGTCCGTCTGGCGGCGGTAGGAACAACAGGTTCCATGAACTTTCTCATGATGGGCTTTGTGATGGGCATGACGGGCGGCTGCGCTGTCCTCACCTCGCAGGCCCGGGGAGCCGGAAACGAAACCGGCGTGCGCCGCACTGCGGCAGCCCATATGGCCATTGCTGCGGCGCTGACAGCGGTGATGACCGCGGTTTTTCTGCTGTCCGCGGAGCCGCTGCTGAGGATCATGAATACCACGCAGGATATCTTCAGCTATGCCGACTCGTACATTACGATAATTTACGCCGGCATCGGCGCATCCATGCTGTATAATTTACTCTCCGCGACGCTGAGCGCCATCGGCGACAGCCGCACCCCGCTGATGTTTTTGCTGTTTTCCTCTCTGCTCAACATCGCCCTTGACCTGGTTTTCATCATCTCGTTCGGCTGTGACGTTGAGGGTGCCGCCGCGGCGACAGTTGTGTCGCAGCTCGTTTCCGGCCTGCTGTGTCTGTGGTACGTGTGCCGCCGTGAGCCGCAGCTGATTCCCTACAGGGAGGACTGGCACGGGCTGATGCCGATCATACGCCGCGAGCTGCGGGTCGGGATTCCCATGGGATTCCAATTCACAATCATTGCTCTTGGCATGATGGTTCTGCAGTCTGTGCTGAACGGCTTCGGCGCGGAAGCCGTGGCTGCGTATACTGTGGGCGGCAAAATACATGAACTGATGCAGAATCCGCTGGCGGCCATGAGCGTTGTCATGGCAACGTTTGCAGGGCAGAACATGGGTGCCTGCAAATACGTCCGGATTGTGGAGGGAGTTCAGAAGTGCGCAGTGCTGTCATTTCTGACAGCCTGCCTGATCGGCGGTGGTGTCTTCCTTGTGCGCGATCAGGCCGTGTCACTCTTCCTTCCCGGCGAGGAACCGGCTGTCAGCGCGTATGCTCATCAGTTCATGAACTGGGAGTGTCCGACTCTGTCGACACTCGGACTTCTGTCTGTGTACCGCGGAGCCATTCAGGGGCTTGGCGACGGAATGACAGTCATGCTGGGCGGCGTTTTTGAGCTTGCCATGCGCACAGTTATTCCGATTCTGACCAGCGGGGTTCTGGGATTCCTGTCTGTCTGCGTGGCCGGCCCGGCTGCGTGGACTTCAAGCGCAGTGCTGATGATCGCTGTTTTTTATTACCGCCTGAGCCGGCTGCGCGCACCGGAAAGGAACATCTGACCGTGCGGCGCGTCTTTCCCGGACTTCTGGTACAATAAAGGGGGAAAAATATTACATCTCTGGAGGCCGCGTGATGTTTCAGGGAAAGAGAGTCGTGATTTTCGATATGGACGGAACGCTGATTGATTCGGTCGGCGTCTGGAACGAGGTAGATAAAGAACTTGTGCGCCGTATCGGCGGCGGCGAGCAGGACGGAGACGCACTTCAGCATCAGCGTGATGAGATTCTGCGCCGGTATGCTGCCGACAGCGACCCTTACGGAAAATACTGCCAGTACCTGAAGGCAGAATACGGCGCAGAACAGAGCGCAGAGGATATTTACAGCCTGCGGTACAGCATTGCGCAGCACTATCTGATCAATGTGGTGGACTATAAACCCGGTGCCGAACTTTTTCTCAGAGAGCTGAGGGCGCGCGGTTTCCGCCTGAGTGTAGCCACGACGACACGCCGCCGCACGGTTGACATTTACCGTACCCGCAACAGAAATATTCTTGGCAAGGCACCGATAGACGAGTTTTTCAGCCCAGTTTATGCGCGCGAGGATGTCAGCCGCATGAAGCCTGATCCTGAAGTTTACTTCCGCGTGATGAGCGAAACCGGTGCTGCCCCTGAGGAGTGCCTGATCTTCGAGGATTCTCTGATCGGCATCGAGTCGGCGAAAAACGCCGGCATCCAGGCCGCCGCGGTGTACGACCGTTATTCTGACGGCGAAAGGGCCGAAATCAATCGTCTGGCAGACTGGCGCATTGATGACTACGCGCAGGCGCTGGAGATGCTCCGGGCGGAAGTGGGCTGAGAGTCCCTGCCGTCTTAGGGTGGGCGTGCGCAGCACATAAAAAAACAGAACGGCGGAAATCGGCCCGCCGTTCTGTTTTTTTATATGTTTATCCTGCGTCAGAAAAATTTTCATCAGAAAAATTTTCAGCTGAACAGCACGCCAAGAGCTTTCTCGATGTCCTCCCGGGATGCAAAAAATGTGCCCTGCACAAGCGTCGGGTCGCCGCCGCCGCGGCCGCTGAGCTGTTTGTTCAGCGTTTTTACGGCCTCACGCATATCCTTTTCGCGGCTGCAGATCACATAGCTCCAGCCTCTGCGGCCGCCGTTTTCCGCGGGAACGAACACAGCAGCGACTTTTGCTCTGCCGCCCGTCACAAGTCCGTCACAGAATTTTCTCACCTCGGCGGGCCTGAAACCTTCTTCAAAATCAGTCACAAGACTGCCGCCGGCGGGGAACTGCGCTGTACGCAGTTCGAAATATTTCCGCGCCATATCGGACATCCGGACGTCTTTTGCGTCGCTGTCAGCCATGTACTGTTTCACGACGTCGGCAAGCTCGTAGGGTTTTGTGGAGAAAAGGCGTGCCAGCTCATGCTGCTGTCTGTTTTTAACAATATAATCCTCCAGCGCAAGGCGCCCGCACAGCATTTCAATGCGTACGCCGCCTTTGTAATGCGTCATGGAGATGAACTTGATCAGCCCGATTTCCCCTGTGCGGGCCACATGGGTGCCGCAGCAGGCGCACACGTCGGTTCCCGGAAATGTGACAATGCGCACCCTGCCGCTCAGTTCTTTCTTGCTGCGGTAGTCCAGAACCTTCAGTCCATCGGGCGTTGGAAA
>Ga0256404_1004591_pt1 | contig 25807 bp, 19 predicted proteins | sample RumenRJG_01DNA_FD_185990 | JGI IMG/M metagenome (GOLD analysis project Ga0256404, IMG submission 185990) | Bovine rumen microbial communities from Lethbridge, Alberta, Canada - RJG_01 | ecosystem: Host-associated > Mammals > Digestive system > Stomach > Rumen | place: Canada: Alberta | collected...
GTGGTCTATGACGGTCTTGGTCTTATCCCAAGTCTCCTGTCTTTCCCTCCTTTGTTAATAATTTATTCTTCTAATTTAATATATCTTCTCTCTGCAAATATAGGATGACGGGTGGCCGTTCAGGATGACGGCGTGAGTCGTAAAAGATGAACGTAGTGGAATCTCGCAAAGTGCTGTCGGAGTATGTCCTTCTGGAGGCTCTGTAAAGGGCGTTGGCCGACAACGTGGCTCCAGGAAAACCTTGATGTCGAGAGATGCCCCATTTTACGCACTTACGTACCGCCTGCCTCGACAGCGTTTTGTGAAGCCTACTAGAAGAGAGGTTGCGATTATTCACAATTGAAGGCAGTGGTGACATGCATTTAAGTACCCAGGAGGCATATTCCCATTGCTTACCTCGGTTCTAGAAAAGAGGGTTGTGTTCATTCTTTTCCCGTCACTCCGGACGATAAGAGTCCTTCAAGGCCGCGGTCTTATTGAATATGACTTCTGCATCTGTGCTGTCAGGATCTTTGAAGTAGTATCCGGTGCGCTCGAACTGTACGGCAATCCCGGATTTGTCGTCAAACAAGGCTGGCTCAGCATAGCCACTGCCAATCGTCAGGGACTCTGGGTTAAGATAATCCTTGTAGTCCTTGTCCTCAGGAATGTCGTTCATGTCTTCTTTCAAGAATAGACGGTCGTAATCACGAATCGTGATCTTGCCGGCATATTCAGTTGACACCCAATGAATCGTGCCCTTGACCGAGCGCCACTCTCCTGCCCCAGGCTTAGTGGAAGGATCGTATGTGCATTTCAATTCAATGACATTTCCATCAGCGTCTTTCACTACCTCTTCGCACTTTATTATGTAAGTGTATTTAAGGCGTGCTTCTCCGCCAGGTTTCAGACGGAAAAACTTCTTAGGAGCATCCTCCATGAAGTCTTCTTGCTCGATGCATAACTCGCCTGTGAACGGCACCTTTCGTTTTGCGCCTTCCGGGTCTGCAGGGTTCAGAGGACAGTCGAACCATTCGACCTTGCCCGCCTCCCAATTGACAAGCGTAACTTTGAGCGGATGCTGAACAACCATGTAGCGGTTCGAGCGAGCGTTCAGGTCCTGACGCACGCACCACTCCAGAAGCTGGATATCCATCATCTGATCGCGTTTCGAGACCCCTATCTTGTCGCAGAACATCTTAAGAGCCTCTGGCGTGTAACCGCGACGGCGCACCCCGCATAACGTCGGCATCCTCGGGTCATCCCAGCCAGCCACCAAGCCTTTCTGCACGAGTTCCAGAAGCTTTCTCTTGCTCATAAGAGTGTAGGTCAGGTTCAGCCTGGCAAACTCATACTGATGGGACGGGAATATATTCAGAGTCTGTATGAACCAGTCATATAGAGGCCGGTGAACATCGAACTCCAGGGTGCAGATGGAATGGGTAATATGCTCGATGGAGTCGCACTGGCCGTGGGTGAAGTCATACATCGGGTAGATGCACCACTTGTCGCCCGTGCGGTGATGGCGTGCATGCTTGATTCTGTAAAGAATCGGATCGCGCATCATCATATTCTTGGAAGCCATGTCGATTTTGGCCCTCAGCACCCTCTCTCCGTCAGCATATTTCCCAGCCTTCATGTCCCTGAAAATCCGAAGATTCTCCTCCATGCTGCGGTTCCTGTAAGGGCTTTCCTTGCCAGGAGTTTCCACCGTCCCTCGACCTTCGCTGATTTCTTCCTGGGTCTGGTCATCCACGTAAGCCAAGCCTCTGCGGATCAGTTCCTCCGCCCATTCGTAAAGCTGATCGAAATAGTCCGAGGCGTAGCACTCCTTGTCCCACCTGAAACCCATCCAGCGAATATCCTCCTTAATCGCATCGACATATTCAGTGTCCTCCTTCGTTGGGTTGGTGTCATCGTAGCGAAGGTTGGTCTTGCCACCGTATTTCTCGGCAAGCCCAAAGTTGATGCAGAGGCTCTTGGCATGGCCTAGATGCAAATATCCGTTAGGCTCCGGCGGGAAACGGGTCTTTATCTCTTTCACCTTTCCGGACTTAAGGTCCTCCTCTATGATTTCCTCAAGGAAATTCAGTCTCTTCGGCTCCTCCGCCGTAGGATTCTTAGCTTCTTCCATCTTTTCGTGAATATTTGGATTCGCAAAAATACAAAGAACTCAGGAATAATGGAATTCCAAGGACAATTAATATTCATGCGCTTTCGGGATGTCGCCCAATGATTTCAGAAAAAAGAAGAAAGACTGAAAAGAAATCAGTAACTTTGTGCTTGGAAGCGGGATAGGTTTTGGTGTATCCCGGTCTGCATTTTTAACCGAGGCGCAATCAAAGAACTGGCGACTGCCTCTAATATTTTATGAATATGATAAAGTCTATGACCGGTTACGGGAAGTCCGAGGTTCTCTTGGACGCCGGAAAATTAACGATTGAAATCAGAACGCTCAATGGGAAAAGCTGTGATGTCGGCATCAAGACTCCATTGCTTCCGAAGGACAAGGAACTTCAAGTCCGTCAGGAAATTACTGCGTCTCTTGTGCGAGGCACGATAGATTTTTTCCTGACGTGGGAGCCGAATGCAGCTTCCAGCGCTAAGGCAATCAATTCCGATCTAGTAGCAACATATTACGGTCAGATAATGGAAATTCGCCAGCATCTGGCCAGCACAGATAAGTTCGGCAAGGCTGGAAACGTAATTGGCAATGACCTCAGCATTGTAGACAACAATATTTTAGCCACTATCCTGCGATTCCCAGACGTGATGGACAATTCGAGGCAGGATGTCATCAACGACGATAACTGGCAGGCCGTGCATAAAGGAATATGCGAGGCTCTTTCCGCCGTAAATGAATATCGCGCCAAGGAGGGAGTGGCGCTCTACAAGGACGTGACTTCAAGGGTTACGAATATCTTGAATCTTGAAAACGAGGTGGAACGTTATGAGCCCGAGCGCATTGCAGCCGTCCGCGAGAAACTGATGAAGGATCTCGAAGATCTTCGTCAGAAGGTGGATCCGCAGAGGTTCGAGCAGGAGATGATTTTCTACATCGAGAAACTTGATATCAACGAAGAGAAAGTGCGCCTGCGCCAGCACTGCAAATATTTCATGGAAACCATCGACGGCGAGCCATATCCAGGGAAAAAGCTCGGTTTCATAATACAGGAAATGGGACGCGAGATCAACACTACCGGTTCCAAGGCCAACCACGCCGACATCCAGAAGTGCGTGGTTCGCATGAAAGACGAGCTCGAGAAAATCCGCGAGCAATCTATGAACATCCTCTAAGGCTGAGATACCTGTAAACAGAACGCTCAACTCGAGAACCTGCCGGAGATGCTATTTCGACATATTCCAAGACTCAGCTTCAGGGCCAGGCAGATTGTCGTCGGGCTGGAGCGAGGACGGAATAATGGTGCCAGTAGTTGGGAGGGTACCTTTGGCGGAACCTCGCTTGGGGGCCAGATGCAATGACTCGAGCTTCTGGATTTTCTGAATGACGCTCTGTCTTGAGTCCTTCAGCTTGAAAGTGGCTTCTTTATAGGCATCGGCAGCCTTCTGCAGGCTATCCCCAATATTCGTGAAGGAATTCATCCAAGCCTGTAGGGCTGACATCAGTTCAGATCCTGTCTTATAAACGTCTGCGATGCTCTTGTTCTGCTCAGCTTGCTTCCAAGACATCTGTATCATATTCAGGACAACTATCAGTGTGACGTGGCTGACTATCAGCACATTCTTGTTCATCGCCTCCTGCCAGAGGGATGGTGCCTTCTGAAGCATCAGCAGAAATGCAGAGTCGTTAGGAATATACATTATGTTGTAGTCCACCTTCCGCATATTCTCGGGAACGTAAGCAGCATAGTCCTTTCCTGCCAGTTCTTCGACATGCCCACGGACGCTGTCAACATGCTGGCGGGCGAACTTTTCCCTGTCTTCTTCAGTCTGGGCATTCATGTAATTGTTATAGTCCGTGAGGCTGACCTTTGAATCCACCACGACCAAGGTGCTGTCAGGGTAATACACCATTGCGTCTGGAATCATCGACCGACCTGTGTCGGACTTGATAACCTGACCGTTTTCGTCAGTCATTGCTCTCTGAGTTACGAAATGAACGCCTTCCACTAGGCCTGCGTTCTTGAGGTCATCCACGAGGGACATCTCCCCGAAGTTGCCCTGAATCTTTGATTTGCCGGTCAGGGCGTTGGCCAGATTGCGAGCCTCCTCCCCTACGTCTCTCGACTGCTTGAGCACGTCTTCGATGTGCTGCTTCAGCTGGGCGCTCTGCTCAGTGGCCTTTTCCTGCGACTCTTTCACAGCCTTGCCGAACTCGCTGAACTTATCATTAATCGGCTTCAGAAGCTCGCCTATCGACTCTGCACTCTGTTTCTTGAATATCTCGCTGTTGTCTGCAGTCAGCACCCGGAAAGATTCCTTCAGCTGAGAGAGATCCTTCCCGTGCTGCTCCTTCAGCATACTTTCATATTCCTCCCTCGAAGCCAGGCGGCTCGACAGAGCAGCATTTTCCCCGCTCAACCTAGTCACTTTTTCCTGATACTCATCCAGTTTGTCATTATATTCCTTTGTCATCCTCTCCTTCTCGCCGCGGAAGCTTTCAGCGAGTTTTGTCCTCTCAGAGGAATTGTGCATGATCAGAAATATCACCGCAGCAACTGCCACTACGGCAATTATGAAAAATAATATCGTCATCGTATTCATGGGATATAAAGATAGCCATAATCGAAGAGAATCGTATAAAATTTCTCTATCTTTGCAAAGTATGAATCTGCCATTTTTCATAGCCTGGCGTTACCTTTTCGCCAAGAAGTCACACAACGTGATCAACATCATCTCGGCGATAAGCGCCATCGGCATGGCTATCGGCACAGCGGCCCTGATAATCATTCTCTCAATCTACAACGGCTTCGACGAGCTGGTGAAATCCACGTTGAGCAACGTGGAACCGGACATACTTGTCTCCCCTGCTAAAGGAAAGGTTTTCCAGCCAGATTCCACGGCGATTGAAAAACTTTGGGAAGTCCCCGCCGTCAGTAGCATCAGCCAGGTGCTGCAAGAGAATGTGTTCATAGATTATGAAGGACGCCAGAGCGTTGCGAAGGCGAAAGGCGTCGATCTTGAATATGAAGCTAGCTCGCCCCTGCCAGGCAACATCGTTCAAGGCGATTTCGTATTGCACAAGGGAGAACTGCCACAGATGGTTGCGGGTCTGGGGGTTGCGAACAGGCTTGGGATAAACACGAATTTCCTTTCGAAAGCAGAACTCTTCTTTCCGATGAGGGACAAGAAGATTTCGTTGGTTAATCCGATGGCGTCCATTAAAACTGTCCGGGTTAAGCCATCCGGAATATTCACTGTGAATCAGAGTGTTGACGATGAGCTGGTGTTGCTTCCTATTGAGGTGATGAGGGAATTGCTGGCCTACGATAAAGAAATTTCAGCCTTGGAGATAAGGCTTGAGAATCCATCCGAGAAGGCCGTGCGAAAAGAGATTAAGAATATTAAGAAAACCCTCGGGACAGATTTCATAGTTCAGGACCGCTTCCAGCAGAACACTTCCCTGTACAAGATGATGCGCTACGAAAAGGCAGCGATTTTCCTCATACTCATATTCATAATCATCATAATAGCTTTCAATGTCTTTGGCAGCCTCACGATGCTCATCATTGAAAAGAAGAATGACATCGAGACCTATCGCAGCATGGGAGCGACGGATAAGTTGATTAGGAATATATTCACTCTGGAAGGGTGGCTGATCTCGTTGTCTGGACTGGCCGTCGGCCTTGTCTTAGGCATAGCCTTCGCTCTTGCGCAGCAGAAATTCGGCTTCATAAAGATGCCAGGAAACTTCCTCGTGAATGCTTATCCTGTGATTCTTCAATGGAACGACATCCTGGCCACAGTAATAGGAGTCGCTCTCATCGGCTACCTGATTGCCCTACTGCCTGTAAAGAGAAACATTAAAATCTCCCTTTAGCAAGCCAGAAGGAATTCCTATTTGCTGCCAAGAGGGTTCTTTATGTAATAGAAATGGCCGTCTTCGGCCCCAAGAATGAGGTCATAGATTCCGTCCCGATTCCAATCGACAGGCGTAGGGCAAGTCGAGTGGCCAGCCAGGCGACGTTCTGCGACATTGCCTTTATATTCAAGCCATGTCTTCCCGTCCTCATTCTTCACGTTCCTGAACCAGCAGGCATTCCTGCTATCGACGATAAGGTCTTTGCGTCCGTCTCCATCCCAATCGACGAAACATATTTTCCTCCTACCGGAATTGCCCGCTTTTCCGTCATTTAACCGGATCGGCCCGGAGCCTGAATCATGGACGATTTTGCCATTTTTATATATAACGATTGCCCCAAGCCATAAAAAATACGTCGTCCTTCTTTGAAACGCACCTGACCGTCGGATGAAGGAATACGTTCATAATAGCTAAGATAGCCTTCCTGATCCATGGAAATCAAATCCAGAAGTCCGTCTTTGTTCCAGTCTTCCAGCACCGGAGTGGTTCTCCATTGGGTTACCAGTGTGCCGGGCTCTGGATTCCACCAGTTCCAAGCCGGTTTTTTTGTCTCACCTTCGACATATACAGGCAAAGGCTTCGACATTGACTTACCGTCTTCCTTTCCCAGGTTTCTCAGCCACTGCACCTTGCCTAAAATTGAATTGAATATTATATCGGGCAGTCCATCCCCGTTCAAATCGCCAACCGAAAGCACGGTATAGCCCCATTTTCTTTCGGCAGGGCCTTGGATGGAGCCATTCTGCCCTGCCGTAACTCTGAATATCTTTCCGTCCGATTCGATCAGCATCGGAGTATTCCAGAATGGGACATCCCCTCCAGACATATTCATGAAGAAAGCGATTTCCCCTGATGAGCAGCCAGCAATTATATCGTCTAATCCGTCTCCGTTCCAGTCATAAGCGCAAGGGGTTGAAAGCGCCCCAAATTTCATGAGATCCGCTTTCTGCCTTAAATATACTGAGGATCCGAACTGAGGCATGCCTTTCCGCACTTTTCCCGAATTACGAATCCATGCCACCCTGCCGTCTTCATCGCCAAAGATAATGTCCATGAAACCATCTTTGTCTAAGTCGACGGCCGTTGGGATTGTCATTTCAAGGTGCGCCTTGATTTCCCCTTGACGGTTTTGCAATACCCTGCCTTCTGCGAACACAGGCTTTTCTCTCGACCCAACATTATTGAACCATGTGAAGCTATCCACGAAATCCCCGCAGATGACATCCAAGTCCCCGTCTCCATCAAAATCTGCGACGCAAGGATTGGGAGCCCCATATACATCAATGGGTTTGCCCCCAGCAAGCACTCTTCCACGGTTCACATATCTGCCACCATCGTCCTCGATAAAGTACACATAACCATGCAGAGGACCGTTTTTCCAGTTGCCAAGGCTGTCATAGGCATTGTCCCAGCCATAGTCATCCCAGATGCCTATCCCTATCACTAAATCCAAATCTCCATCCCCATCCCAGTCGGCGTAAGACCAGGCATTCGACCTATGATTTTTGTAATTGGCCAATATCTCGTTTTCATCAAAAGGAATTTCCTTTGGCTCTGCGAAATAGGATTTGAAGAAGTCGGGATATTCCTTCTCAGGAGTAAGAATATGCCGTTTTCCCCCAGCCTCGCAAGTCCTAAGCATATTGCTGCCTTCGTCCGAGACTTTCACCGGCACGTCAAAAAACGGCCTCTTGAGGGTACCAATGTTGTGAAAATAATACGTCCCGCGATATGGCGTGTCAACGCATGTCATGAATATGTCATAAAGCCCATCGCAATCATAGTCATACGGGATAGGATTCCCCCACAGACCTGCCCCAAGATCTACTACTTGTCCGTTGTTGTACTTCAGGGAAGAGACATTGTCTTGTTCATGCAGAGTTGGCAACAGCGATAAAAGCCCTACGACGGCTATTAATTTTAAATGCATGGCATTCAGTAACCAGGAATAAGAATTGACACTAAAGATTTCTCTGAATTTCAAGAACTTTCTCAACGCTGAGCGTTGTATTATGTGCTACGTCCTCCGGTTTCATGCCGGATTTCAGCAGATTCTGCGCAACCATTGCCAGGCTTTCTGACCTTCCTCTATCGATTCCTTTCAAGAGTCCTTCGGCACGTCCCTCGGCTCGTCCTTCGGCTCGTCCCTCGGCTCGTCCTTCGGCTCGTCCCTCGGCAAGACCCTCTGCACGTGCCTCGTGACGCACGGTCTCCCGCAGATCATCTATATCCCATTGTGTCAGCATATCTCTCTCGTATTTCATTACTTCCTGAGGCGTAAATTTAGCAATTTCCGCCCGTTCAAACAACATCTCGAAAAACTTTCCTTCCAGGTACTTCGGCCTTCTTTCGAAAGTGGTCATGTTGTGCAAGGCATAACAGAACTTATCTAGCACTGTCGCAGCAGGTGAGTCAATCGGCTCATGGTACTTCGGAAGCTCCAATGTGATATACTTTATCTTGTCTGTCATCAGATGCCTGTCTCCCAGATCAGTGATAGCATACTCATGCTTAATCTCAGCAGAACCCTTGTTGTCATCATAATTCATTAGCGCTATGACATACGATGGAGCATAGGAATATTTCTCTCCTTTTTCACGGTTTCGAATTTCTTCCAGGGAAATACCGACCCCGACATCGTGCTGCTCCTGAATGATATACGTAGAATACAAAAGGAGCCTGTCATGGAAATGCTCCGTCCTTAGCGCCTGCATCTCCACTGCAAACCTAGCCCCAGTCTCCGACTCATAACATTCCACGTCGATGCGAATGCCGTGGCCTTCCGGGATAGCGCTTTGGTGTTCCTGCGACGTGTAGACAATCGAACTTATCTTTCGCTCCGGGATGAGATGACGGAGCAGATAAAGCAGCAAGTCGGGAAACTTTTCATCCCCGAAAAGCCGCTTGAACACCGTGTCACTGATTACGTCAGCATACCTCTGCAGCATCCTTTTTTCCCTTGCCTGTTTCTTACGGTCTTTGCATCTTCCTTCGATATTCTCCATGTCCTTCATTTTTCCGGCAAGATAGCTCAAGCAAACAGAAACTTATGACAAAAACATAAATTTCTATTAAAGAAACAGAAATTTTTATTTTTATATAAAGGATATGCCGGAAATGCCGCTCACTCCCATATTGATTTCAATGGCGTGATTTTCAGCGATTTGACCATAAGATTATCGCCCCAGAAGTAGTAGCCATCGGCATTTTTAGGTTCCCGTTGCATATAGTGGGCATAAGCACCGTCATCAACGAATATGTCGACGGCATATTTATCGACTATCATGTCAACAGACAACTCCATGCTCGTCATATCTTCCGGCGAATAGAATGTCCCATTGAGGCGGTTGAAGTTCATATCATAATCGATAATGTTCTGGCCTTGATAACTGAGACCTGCGCTGGTGGCAGTGAATAGCTGAATAGTAAACCTCATGCGCACCACGTCAACATCGGAATATTCCTTTAATACATCGTCCGCCTCTTCTGCACTGAGATCTCTCCACTCCCCTCCCTGCATTTCAAGAGATTCTATTTCCCTTATCGGCTGGCAGAAAAGTCTGATGCCATCTTTTGTCGTTCTAAGAGACAGTTCCGTCGGGATAGTCATGCAGCCGTTCACTGGCAGGCTTGGATGATTGATTTTGTCCCATCCGATCTGGATTCTCCTCCCGTCAGGAACATCTGCATAGGTCTGGGCAGCATAGATGGTGCCTCCGCAATAATAATATTTTCCGCCTTCAGGAATAAATTTCTTGCCATCGAAAGACCCTATCATATATGTTCCAGAAGCACCATAAAGCACCCATTTCTTATTATTCAGGTCCCCATCTACTGGTAGCTCGAACAAATCAGGACACTCCCAGAAGCCTGACACATGACTTTCATACTTCCATTCCTTCAGATTCTTGGATGTGTAGATACTCTGGCCGTCCCGCTCACAAAGAGCCATGACCCATTCGGAATTCGGTGCGTACCAAAACACCTTTGGGTCGCGTGTGTCAACACTATTCCACTTTTCTCTTGAATCTATGACTGGATTCCCTGAATATTTCGACCAGCTTCTGCCATTGTCGGTGCTATATGCCAGGCACTGCACCTGTTTCGAGCTTGCTCCAGTGTAGATTGCCACCATGGCGTTTTCCCCGAAGCCAGCAGTGTTGTTCTTGTCCGTAACAGCAGAGCCTGAAAATACGGTTCCGTTCTCATCAGGATACAGAGCCTCTCCAAGTTCCGTCCAATGTATCAGATCCTTGCTCACGGCATGTCCCCAGTGCATATTCTCCCACTCTCTTTCGTATGGATTATGCTGAAAGAAAAGATGGTATTCGCCATTATGCCACAGCAAGCCATTAGGGTCATTGTTCCAGCCGACAATCTGCGTAAAATGCACCTGAGGCCGAGTCTTTTCCTTATAGAAGCCATCCTCCCCAGCCCTCTCATCCGCCTGATATATCCTCTTCAGGCCATCAGGCTTGCCTTCATATGTGATTTCCAGAGTTTTGCCCTTCCAGTCTCTCATGTCATAAAACACCCAGTAGTCTGGCTTGTCAGATGCTAATCTTACCACGAACTCTCTCTCCAGCTTCCCATTGACCGATAGAGTCATCTTCGCCCTTTCAGACTCCTGCGACACGGGAATATTGAGGTAGCGTTTTGAAATTTTGAGACCGATGCTTGAATTCTCTGCGGAAGGGGGATTTCCAAGCGAAGAGAAGCAGCTAGCCGCAAGGGCAATTATAGTGACGAAAAAATGTTGCATGATTACTCTGATTAATTTTTATAAAAATACTAAATATTCTTTTCGCCACAAAGTATAACTTAGTCAAATCCACGAAGAAAAGGTAACGACCTGACAGACGAGACGGAATACAGAGAACTACCTCAGCCGGGAGAGGGTGATTTCGTCGGTGGTGCCGTCGTCTGCAACGACTTTGAATGTATCTTGGTCGGTCTTGAGGCGGAGTGGGGCGAACTGCCAAATAACGCGGGTGGACTCACCGGAGCCTTTCATTCTCTCGACTTGACGTCCGTTCTGATAGAGGGTTAGTGTCTTGGCGTTGCTGTAGACTTTAAGATGCAGGTCCTCGCCGGCAGGAAAATATTTCAATCGGCGGCTAGTGAAATACACCGTGGTCTCCGACTTATTCCAAAGCGATTTATAGAAATAGAAAACGTCCTTCTTCGTCTGCCGGTCACGGGTCACGAGGCCTTTGTCGTTCATATGCTTGCGGGCAGGGTTTTCCTTGAAAGTTTCCCCATTGTCAGAATCCATATAGCCTTCTTGACGACCTGAAACGGGAAAGTCGAACAATACCCATGCGGATGTAAAATTCAGCCAAGGCATCTTGAGAATCTGACGCCAGTAAGATTCATGGAACATATTCCCGAATTCCTCAAAGTGGCAAGCATCATCTTTCTTCACCCTGGCAGGATCCCAGACATGGGAGAATGGGTTAATGCCGGCTCCATATTCAGACACATTGGTTACCCCCATCTTTTTATGAATCACTTCCATATCTTTTGAGAAAGCATCTAAGTTGTCAGCATCATAGTACCAGCCATTGTAGCGATTTTCCGAGAGGTAATCCACCTTAAGATCTGTGTATCCAGGGCGCTTGACGGCAGAGTCGTCAGACACGCCAACATACCTCCAGGGGTCGAGTGACTTAGCGAACTCATAAAGCTTCCCAGTCTGGTAAATGACAGCGTCGGCATCGAATCCACCCTGGAGAGAATCATTGTTCCCCCAGGAGTCCAGCTCATTCCACATACCCCAGAAACAGATGCTGGGATGATTGAACAGATTGTTAATCATCTCTTCCATCTGATCGTGGATGTTGTTGAAATATGCCTGCCTGGCATTGACTCCACAGACATTCACCCATGGAATTTCGGTCTGGACTATTATGCCGAGAGAATCCGCCTGCTGATAAGAGAAATCATTATGCGGATAATGAGCCAGCCGAAGGAAATTAGCCCCTAATTCTTTGATCATGCGGTAATCCCGACGGTAATCATCATGGGTCAGAGCCGTAGCCTTGCCATCCATGTCCTGATGCATGGCCACCCCTCGAAGCGGATATGGCTTGCCGTTCAGATAGAATCCGTTCTCCGGATCCATATGGTAATAACGGTAGCCTACCTTCGTCTCCGCTATATCCAGCATTCTCTTTCCCTCGAAAAGCTCGACCCTGACCGTGTACAGGTAAGGATCCTTGACTCCGTTCCAGAGATGCAGGCCGGACACTACGAATTCATGCCTGTAATCATAGTCAGAGAATGCCTTGATATCGACTTTACGATCGGCCTGATACCCTAAGCTTCCGTCCGCCTCTATGAGCTGAGTCCTGACGTTCACCGTAATGCCACGATTGCTGGTGTTCATGACTTTAGTCTTAACCACTGTCGCAACCTTATTTGGAGCCACTTCTGGCGCCTCCACCCTCAGGCGATAGAGACCGTAAGATTCTGGCGAGAAATACGCCTTTTCCATCTGGACAAGGAACACGGGATTATGCAACCCGCCATTCTTGTTGAAATCTGACTCAACCGGGATGATATCAAGGTCTCTCCTATTGTCGCAGATGACTTCAACCTCATTAATGCCTTTCTTAATAGCTTCAGTAATATTCACGGGAAACGCAGTGTAGCCTCCTCTGTGGTCTGCAACCTGAACGCCATTCACTTTCACTATCGCCTTCTGAGCCGCTCCTTCAAACACAAGGAAATGGTCAGCCTTAGCATCATTTACTCTGAATTCGGTCTTGTATGTCGCATCTCCTCGGTAATATGCCTTTGAATGGCCATCCTCAGCATTGTAGGAATGAGGAATCGTCACATCTTCCCACGATATTCCATCTTTGCTGAACTGCCAGTCTTTCAATTCTACCTGCCTTAAACCACGAATCTGCGCATTAGCTGAGATGGCAGAAATCATTGCCAGGATAGCGGCAAATAAGATATTTCTTCTCATTCGTTGTTTATCTTTTCATTTTAGAATTGGCAAATTTAGTAATAATCAATCGAATTCCTTAATTTTGCAAGCGAATTAATGTGTTCTTCATGATAAGCTACGAGGATTACAAGCAAGAGACCCGCAAGGTCTTCGATTGGATGAGGCTTCTGGCTCCGAAAATAATTATGCTCTCGGTCGTGCTAGGTGCCATAACTAGGATCATTCTTGCTTTGATAAGTCCTGAACGCATAAATGCTGGTCTCATTGGCTGGATAGTAGTATTCGGCCTCGGGGTTCTGAACGATGCCTGCTTCGCAATCCTGTCCCTGGCACCGGCATTCGCCATCTACATTTTCCTTAATGACGTAAAATACAAGAAAGGCTTAGGGTGGCTTATCATAATCATCCTGGCCGCCGCTACGGCATATTCATTTTACCCAGAGAATTTCTTCTCTTCGTATGCCCCTTGGGTGACGAAACTTGCCAGGATAGTTACTTCAACGATTTTGGCCGGTTTCTGCATGAAACTCTTCATTCCTCAGATAAGGAATGCATGGAGAGGCCTGACGCTCACTCTCGTAGAATTCTGCTACGTGCTTGCGGGCATAGTGAACATGCTTTGCGAGGGCATATACTGGCATAAATTCGGCGTAAGGTACAATTTCATTGCCGCAGACCGCCTGTTCTACTCTGGAAGCGCAATGAGAGCCGTGCTGGATGCCTATCCAGTAATTCCCATGGCAATTGCCCTGACTCTCATAGCCATCTTCGTGACATGGAAGATGTTCAGGAAATACAGCATCGGGGAATCCAGCAACATTGGCTTCTCGAATACGATGGCGATGCTGGTGCTGTATGGAATGCTCGCATTCGGCAGCCTGAAATGGCTGGACTTCAGCAGCCGAAAAATCAGCAATGCCAGCGCCGCAGCCACTCAGTTGCAAGAAAATGGCATCTGGAACTTGATTGAAGCTTGCAAAAGCGGGGATCTTGAATATTACCGATTCTATCCTGCCATTCCAACGATGCAAGCCACGAACACTGCAGAAGAACTGCTTGCAAAGGGCCTGCATGCCCCAGACTCAACTGCTGCGATCCCCAGGAACATAGTGCTAATAACTCTAGAAAGCATTAATCATGAATATATTGATGAAGGCCTATGCCCATTTTTAGAGTCCTTGAAGAAAGAGAGTCTTTCTTTCAAGAACATGTTCGCAAGCGGGCCTTCGATGTCTAAAGGAATCGATGCGCTCACGCTCTGCACTCCCCCGACGCCGGGAAGGAGCATAGCCTTCAAATTTGGGAAGACGGTTCCAGCAGGTCTTCCAACCATAGGCAAAGCACTGCAAGCCAGCGGATATGCGACTGCATTCATCTATGGCGGAAACGGTCGCAGGTCAAATCTCAGGAGATATTTCTCAACAAATGGCTACGAGATAATAGAGAAAAGAGATTTCAAAGATATTTCTTTCGAAAACTCGATGGGAGCCTGCGACGACGACACCTATGAGGAAGTCCTTGAATATGCCGACAAAAGAGCCAACCTAGGGAAACCGTTCCTTGCGCATGTGCTGACTCTGTCAAGCCACAGTCCATATTCCTATCCGGGCAGCAGGCTCATAGAAAAAGATGAGCGGAGAGAAGCGGTGAAATATACTGATGCTGCCCTGCATAGATTTTTCGCAGCGGCCTCAAAGAAGCCTTGGTTCAGCAACACGATTTTCGTCGTAGTCAGTGACAGAGGCTCGGAAAAAAGCAATGAAAATGACCCTAAGCTAGAATATTTCCACATACCTGCCCTTATTTATTCGCCTGGATTCATTGCTCCCGCTGAAAATGATAAGATTTGTTCACAGATAGACCTGATGCCCACGCTGCTCTCCATGCTGCATATTCGTCCAGAAGATAATTTCTACGGCAGGAATATATTGGCGGATGACTTTGAGGAAAGGGCATATGTCTCTAATTTCCTGCAGCTTGGCTATCTGAAAGACAGTACTTTGATTGTGTTGCAGCCAATGCGCGAAATAACTGCATTCAGGATCGAGGGCGGCGAGCAGATTGAAGTGACAGCTCCAGATTCGGTTTTGCAGAAAGAGGCCACGGCACTTTACCAGCTTGCGTCTGGCCTATTCGAGTAATCAATTGAAACTCACTTTCATTTCTCCAAAGTAAAGCCCCCAGCAGCCATCCTGGACTATCGGGATGTCCTTGCCATCCAGATTCTTCTCGTAATGAGGCTTTTTGAGGAACGTGTGCGAATGTCCCCCGATGACTATGTCCACATTCCGAGTGTTCTTGACCAGAACCTGGTCATCGAAAGCCGGCATCGAGAAGCCGATGTGAGTGAGAGCTATCACCAGGTCGCACTTTTTCGCGTCTTTAAGGTACGCAGCCCATTTATTCACTGCCTCAGCAGGCTCAATGGCCGGAATCCGTTCGGCGATTTCTTTTGAGACAAGGGTGCTGATGTCCGGCATCAGGCCGATGATTCCGATTCTCTTTCCCGCCTTCTTAACGACCGCATACGGCCTTACGTATTTTCCAAGCTCCAGATTGGAAAAATCATAATTGGCGACCACCACAGGACACTTCACCTTTGAGACCCTTCTGGCAAGTTCATCCACTCCGTTATCCAGCTCGTGATTGCCGAGAGTGATGCAGTCGTACTTCAAGGCGTTTATCATCTCTATCTCAACGTCGCCTTTCAGCACTGTGAAATAAGAAGTTCCCTGGGAGAAATCGCCCGCGTGCAGGAAAAGCACGTTCCTCCTTCCGTCAGCCTTGACCACGCTGTCCCTGAAAGCAGCCCTCTCAATCACTCCGCCAAAACCTTTCTGAGAGCCTGAGCGAATTGGCTCAAGATGGCTGTGCGTATCGTTCACATGAATTATCGTAAGCTCCCTCTGGCCATAGGCGATGGTTGCAGAAAGAAGAGTGATGCAGAATATTCCTAAAAACTTTTTCATAGCTCCTTCCCGCCTTTGAATATTTTGATTCTTCCATCGCACTCGTATTCAATCGGTTTTCCCTTAGCTGTCAGCTCTTTGACGTAAGAAAGCATGGTGTCTATGATGTAGCCGTTGCACATCATCTTCTTTTCCGCATTCTTCTCAATGTGGAAACCATCTCCGCCATCCAGCAGGAAATCTATGGTTGCGATGCCGTAAAGCCTTTCATCGTCAAGCGGTTCGCCACCAACGGTTGCCTGGGCCAGCCTTCCATCTTTAACCACAGCCCTGCAGCCACCGACTATTTGCCAGGTAGTCCCAGCCATCTGCTCCAGAATCACTCTGACGTCTCTGCCCCGCAGAGCCACATAATATAGATGATTACGGAAAGGGAACATGGACATGATGTCGTCAACCATCACCGGCCCTGCTGGCATGTCCACCCGCACTCCCCCTTTGTTGGCAAAACCTATGTCAACTTTCAGTCCTATGCTGTCCTCAACGGCTCGCATGACCTCATCTATGAACCAGTCGTAAAGCTCGCACTCGGGCGACTTGCGAACCATGGCCCTAGTCGAATATGCGATGACGGATTTCACTTCTGCCATCTCTGGCTGCACCCCTACGAGGATTTCCGCAACCTTTTTCGTGGACCCCCTGAACTTCCTGCCATTCGGCGCAATGTAATAACGTCCTTTGACATAACCCATGGATTCCGTCACGTCATCGGCATTAGACGCAGTGACGCCAGTCCTGGAGCCGTCCATAGGCACGGTTCTCCACGAAATGCTAATATCCTGGGCGCTAAGACTCAGCCCCAGCGCCAGGAAGAACGCAAAGAAATATTTTCTCAAAATTAACTCTGTTTAAAATACTTCCAGAGATCCTTGAACGTAGATTTCTTGCCGAACACCAGGATCCCTGACTTATAAATCTTGGCCGAAATCCAAGCAAAGATAACAAAAGTCAGGAGAAGAACAGCGACAGAACCGATAACCTCCCAGTTAGCCACGCCATACGGAATCCTTGCAGGCATCACTATAGGCGACGTGAATGGGATCCAAGAACACCATCTCACGACCGGACTGTCCGGGTTCTGGAACAGCATGAACACTACAATGTAGCCAATCATCAGAGGAATCGTCAGCGGCAGCTGAAGCTGCTGAGTGTCGCCTTCGTTCTCGACCGCCGACCCGATGGCAGCGAACATGGATGAATATAGCAGATAGCCTAGGAAGAAGAACACCAGGAAAGCCACGATGAGTTTAACCCAAGGCACGTTCACCAGAGTGCCGATTATAACTGAGGCATCGCTTACAGTGGTTGCGACAGAGTCAGCCGCTGCCAAAGAAGCGGTGTCCGAACCGACGCCCAAAGCCTGCATCTGGGCAGGCGAGACGCCCATCGTCTGAGCCATCATCTGGGAATCTCCGGAGAGCTCTTTGAACTTGTCGAATCCAACAAAACCGCCGACGATTGCGGCAATGCCGAACGTGAGCACGATCCAGAGCAAGAACTGGGTGAGCGCGACCAAAGCGATGCCGATTATCTTTCCGAACATCAGGTCAATCGCATTGACGGACGAAACCAGCACTTCTATCACCCTGCTTGACTTCTCTTCAATTACGGCAGACATTACCTGGCCGCCGAACATGGTGATGAACATGAATATTATGATTCCCAGAATCATGGATATTATCATGTACACTCCCGATTCGGATATGGACTCGTTTCCTTTCTCGTCCAGTGTGTATTCAGTGAGGGGCACATCTGCCTTCACGTCATCCATTATCTGCTGCAAGTCATCGATGTTGTAGAGCTTGATCCTATAGTCCTCTACCGCATTCGATGCCATGTTCTTAAGATTATCCGTGAATTCGACCCCGACAGGATCTTTCGAGTAAAGACTCATCTTCACCATTCGCGAGACAGTGTCCAGAGGAGAAACCACAACCAAGGCATCCTTGCCAAGTGCAGAAAGGTTGTTCTTCACAGTATCGGCCGGCTCGCTGGAGAAATCCTCGAAAGTCACCCTTTCGTTGTTTTTTAGGAATGGGAAGACTATGCCGCTCTGATCCACGACCGCAACGGCCCGTTCCCTCTCCTTCGTGGTGCCCATGATGTAGCCCATGAGGACAAGGAAAGCGACGAAGAGAATCGGCACCAGAATGGTCGTCACCAAGAAGGATTTTTTCTTAACCTTGTTAAGATATTCCCTTGCTATGATTATATTGATGTTCCTGAAATTCATGGCTATGCTTCCTCCGTTACAAGTTTTATGAATATGTCGTTCATCCTAGGCATCAGCTCTCTGAAAGAAGATACGGGAATTTCCTGCCCTATGATTGCCTGCAGAGCCTGATTCGTCGTGACCTCCGGCTCAAGAGCGAGAACGGCGTCTCGCTTGCCTCCTTTTACTTCATCAGAGACGACTGTGAATATGCCGTCGGCATCGACAACGACTTTGTCGCCGGTGTACTCCAGCTCTATGTTGTTGTTGCCATATTTCTTGCGGATGTCGTTCACTCCCCCCGTTATCACCAGACGCGACTTGTTTATGAGTGCGATTTCATCGCACAATTCCTCGACGGATTCCATGTTGTGAGTGGATAGAGCGATCGTAGCACCTTCCTTATTCAGCCTCAGAATCTCCTGACGGATGATTTCCGCATTCACTGGATCGAAGCCCGAAAATGGCTCGTCCAGAATCATCAGCGATGGTTTGTGGACGACAGTCGTTATGAACTGCACCTTCTGAGCCATGCCTTTCGAAAGCTCCTCGATCTTCTTCTTCCACCAATCCTGAATTCCGAAGCGACCGAACCACTTCTTCAGCTCGGTCCTGGCATCAGATGCGCTCATGCCTTTAAGCTGAGCCAGATACATGCACTGATCGCCAACTTGCATCTTCTTGTAAAGCCCTCTTTCCTCTGGCAGATAGCCTATCTTTCTCACATCCTCCTGAGTGATGGCATGGCCATTGAACATGACCTCGCCACCACTCGGAATGGTGATTCTGTTAATGATTCTGATGAGCGTAGTCTTCCCAGCCCCATTAGGGCCAAGCAGTCCGAATATCTTGCCTTCGGGGATGTTCACGCTAACGTGATCCAGCGCCACTTTCTCTCCGAAGGTCTTCGATATATCCCTGCATTCTATAATACTTCCCATTTAATTTTAATTATGCTGAATTTTCACAAAAGTACCAACTTTTGACGAATTTGCCATCTTTTTTCATCCTATTCGTAACGGAAATTTAATATTTTGACTACTAGCTCGATGAGGAGATCCTTCGGCGTAGCCTCGCCGACATTCCCGCCTTTGCCTTTGTAGTCATATTCACAAAGCAGGGATATCACGCCCATGGCAGCAGGAACAGGGTAATTGGCAACCGCAACATCATATTCCTTCCAGAAATAAGGGTTCACTCCTTGCAATGCGGCAGCGACAGCAGTCCTGTCAGGGTACCTGTTCTTCTGCTTCAGCGCTCCATATTTCAGGATGCGGTTGAAATGAAGGTACAGTGCGCTCACTGCCATAGGCATAGCGAATTTTGCAGAACCGCCCAGATGATCGGCGACTTTGAGCGCCTCTTTCGCATTCCTGGAAGACAGAGCCTTCGTCAATTCGAATATGCTGAATTCGCGGCTGATGCCCACGTTCTGCTCTATGTCCTTCACGGTCACGTTCGTAACACCCTCAGGAAGATTTTTAAGCAATTTGTCGGTCTCGACTACTATGCGGCTCAGATCAGTTCCCGCATCCTCTCCAAGCAAAGCGGAAGCCTCTGGATCGATTTTCAATCCTTTGCTGGAATAATATTGGCTGATCCAGCCAGGCATCTCATAATCTCTCAAAGCAGGCGATTCAACAATCACTCCTACCTTCGCTATCTGCTTGTATAAAGACTTGCGCTTATCAAGCGTAACGCCTCTGAACAGCAGCACGAGAACAGTAGAATCCAGCGGATGCTCGCAGTAAGGAGCCAGTTTCTCTATGTCACGCACGGCTTGCGCATCCTTCACCACAACTAATTGGCGTTCAGCCATCATAGGGTAGCGCATGGCCGAAGTCGCAATTGCATCCGCATCCACGTCCGAGCCATAACATATTGTCTCATTGAAGTCCCTTGAAGCATCGTCCAATGAATATTTGACGAGGGCGTCACAGATCAGCTCCGGATAATATGGCTCATCTCCCATCAGCAGATAGACAGGAGCAAACTGCCCCGCCTTCGCCTTCTGAATTATTTCTTCGCTCTGAGCAGCTACGCTAACTGTCCCCTTTGCCATTTCAATATGTGAATTTTACTGTCCTACAGATATTCCTTGAAGATGTTCCGAACAAAGCCTGGAAATCTCCTTTCTCTGCCACCCAGGCATGTTTTCCAGCATCGAAGAAACTTAGAGCAGATTTATCGATGGTAATTTCTGCCACTTTCGTCTCGCCTGGCTCCAAGAATACTTTAGCGAAACCCTTGAGTTCCTTTTCAGGTCGCTCGACAGAACACTCCGCATCACTGATATACAATTCCACGGTCTCTGCGCCAGCCACTGCGGCAGTGTTCTTGACAGGAACCTTAAACGTGATTCCCCTTTCGGCAGAACCTGCCATAGAAGGTTCCCCTATCTCGAATGTAGCGTAACTCAGTCCATGACCGAATGGAAACAAAGGGGTGATTTTCTCCTTGTCGAACCAGCGATAGCCAACGAAGATTCCTTCTGAATAAGTCTCATTCATGATGGTCGCCATGTTGGTGCCAAGCAGCTTCTGCTCCCCTGGCACTCCCGGATATTGCTCGGCAGTCTTTATCGGATAATCATCCAACGAAGAACCGATAGTGAAAGGAAGTTTTCCAGACGGGTTCACGTCGCCAGAAAGCACGTCAGCAAGCGAATGCCCTGCCTCGCTGCCGAGGTACCAATCCTGAATGATGGCAGGAACCTTGTCCGCCCAAGGCATTGCAACGGCATTTCCAGAAATATTCACGACCACGAGCTTCGGAGCCACTGAAGCGAGTGCCTCGATGACAGTATCCTGAGAATATGGCAGAGAGTAACTCAGTCTGTCGGCACCCTCCGCATCCTGATGGTCGCTCTTATTCAGGCCGCCTATGAATATGACATATTCAGCATTCTTAGCCGCAGTCACTGCGTCTTTCAGCAGCTGCTCGGCAGAGCGGCTCTCAGATAGATCCTGACCAGTGGAGACCCCATTGTATTCACCGCCAACGTCTCCCACATAGCCTCTCTCATATTCAACAAATGCATCTTTGAAGCGTTCCTTGATGCCCTCCAATGGGGAATATTCCTTTTTCACCTTCAACGAAGAACTACCACCGCCGACCGTCATCATCTTTATGGCATTTTCCCCGACTACAAGGATCTTCTTCGCATCCTTTATCGGCAGCACGCCTTCATTTTTCAGCAGCACGATAGCCTCGTCCCCGATTTTTCTCGCAGCTGCGGCATGTTCCGGAGATGCGAAAGACCCGTACGGGCGATTCTTGTTCATATTCGTCCTGTACATGAGCCTCAGCACCCTGCGCACCTTATCGTCGAGCGTCTGCATGTCATATTTTCCGCTCTTCAGGCCCTCCAGATAAGGGTCCGCAAGATAATAACTGTCGTAAGAATTAGATGCCGTCGACTTCAAGCCATCGGTCCAGGTGCCGAACTCCATGTCCAAGCCATTATCAACTGCTTCATTAGTGTCGTGAGTGCCGCCCCAGTCGCTCACCACTACGCCGTCGAACCCCCACTCTTTCTTAAGGATATCATTCAGCAAGTATTGATTGTGGCAGTTCCACTGGCCCTTGTACAGATTGTACGAGCCCATGATGGCCCAGGCGCCGCCCTCCTGGACGGCAGCCTTGAAGGCAGGCAGATATATCTCGTAAAGGGTTCTGTCATCGACATTCACGTCTGTGGTGAATCTGTTCGTTTCTTGATTGTTAAGGGCAAAATGCTTTACGCAGGCTGCGACGCCATTGCTCTGAACGCCTTGGACATAAGGCACCACCATACGGCTCGCGAGGTATGGGTCCTCGCCGAAATATTCAAAGCTTCTGCCGTTCAGAGGGGTTCTGTTGATATTCACTCCCGGACCAAGCAGTACGTCTTTTTTGCGGTAACGTGCCTCCTCGCCTATGCTCTTCCCGTAGAGCCTGGACATCTCTGGATTCCATGTGGCCGACAGGGCGGTCAGGGCTGGAAATGCCGTGCAGGAATCGCTCGTCCATCCAGCCTGCTCCCACTTATCCCAGAGAACTTCCGGACGAATGCCGTGAGGGCCGTCAGACATCCACACTTCTGGCAGGCCAAGCCTAGGAACACCTGCGGAACTGAATTTGCTCTGAGCATGCAGAACTGCGACTTTTTCTTCTAAAGTCATCCTCGAAAGGGCATCTTCTACCCTCTCATCCATTGTTTTGGCATCATCAAGAAAAACAGGCATGCCGTTTCCAGCTGCCTGTTTTCCGTTCTGATTACCGCATGCCGTGACTACGGCCACAGCTGATAAAATGCAGCAGACCAGATGTGTTTTCATATTATGCCTCAAATTTCTTTTCTTTCGTTCTTACTATTTTTTCTTTCATGAGGTCTACGGCTGCGCTCACTGCATCCTCGAATGAGCTTGCGTTTCTTTCAATCAGCAAGTCTTGGCCGTAAGCCCTCGTCTGGAGTTTTACGTTCTTGTTGTCTGGTTCTCTCAGCAACGATAGCGTTACATCTACATCGCCAAGGGCATCACTAAACCTTGAAAGCTTGGAAACTTTCTTCTGCACGAAGTCAAGCAGTTTCTGATCTGCGTCGAACTTCAGGGATTTAACTCTAATCTCCATGATTACCTCCATCTTTAGCCCGTGGGTGGGCATTAAAATAAACTTTTTTTAGTTTTTCGATTGAATTGTGCGTGTAGACCTGCGTTGCCGCAAGCGAAGAGTGGCCAAGCAGTTCTTTAATAGAATTGAGGTCAGCTCCTTCGTTCAGAAGTTCCGTGGCCAGAGTGTGCCTCAATACATGCGGAGACTTTCTCCCTGTGATGCTGCCAACCTTGCCCAGCTCGCTTTTGATGACCCTGTCGACGAATACCGGATAGAGCCTGCCTCCGTTCGGAGTGACGAGCAGAGGCTCATCCGAGGTCCTCTCGCGCGAATCCATCGTTTCAACTACACGTAAATATAAGGAAATTTCCTCACAAAGTGAAAGCACGAGAGGGATTTCTCTCATCTTATCACCCTTCCCTTTGACCTTCAGGACTTTACGTCCGAAGTCCACGCTGCCGACATTGAGGGCTATGAGTTCGGAGCGACGGATTCCTGCTGAGTAAAGGATTGAGACGATGAGACGGGAGAGCCTCTTTGAATATAATTCCAGAGATGTTTTATCCCGTCCCGTTATCAGAGTTGCGTTTTCTTCGGATGCGTAAGGTTCCGTGCCTTTGAAATATTCATCCATCGATTCCTCCCTGTAGAACACGGGCAGGCGCTTTTCCACTTTCGGCCTCGTAACCAAGCTGACCGGATTGGATTTCAGCAAGCCTTTCTTTATGAGATATTTGCAGAACCCGCTCAGCACGCTGAGATGCAGGTTCACCGTCCTCGAGCCATCGCCTTCATGGGTAATCAGTTCAACTTCGTAACTTCTTATCGCAGAAGGGGTCAGAGATTCCACCAAAGCCTCATCCGCCGAATCATCCGCAACGAACCCCGATGCCTTCAGGAACTCACAGAAATCCTTCAGGACTTCCGAATATATTTCCTGAGTCCTTTCAGAGTAACGCCTGACAGACGAGATGTAATTTATGTAATCCTGTGCGGAATGATTCATGCATTGGTAATCTTCTGCACAAATTTAATCATTCAGCTTTTATTTCGGAACTCTACCGGAGACATGCCGACGTTGTTCTTGAACATACGGGTGAAATGGCTCGGATACTCGAAACCGAGCGAGTCGGCTATGATGCCCACAGGATCGTCAGAGGCGAGAAGACGCTGCTTTGCCACGCCAATCACCCTGTTCTGAATCATGTCCTTTGCCGTCACGCCTGTTTCTTTCTTTATCAGGTCCCCGAAATAATTCGGCGAGAGGCAGAGCTTGTCTGCGAAGTAGCTTACTGACGGAAGCCCCTTCTCGGAAATCTCAGTGCCTGTGACATATTCATGGAGCAGGCTTTCGAATTTAGTGAGAAGGTCGCTGTTGGCCTCATGCCTGGTGATGAACTGGCGGTCATAGAACCGCTGGCAGAGATCCAGCAGCAAGTTGATTTCTCGGCAGATTATCGTCTTCGTATGACGGTCTATCTCCCTGTGCAGTTCGACCAGGATGTTATCCATGCAGGCTTCTATCTGACCCCTTTCTTTTATTGAAAGATGCAGAGCCTCCCGGCACTCATAAGAGAAGAAGTGGTAATTGCGGATGTTCGCTCCCAGCTCCGTCCCATAAATCAGGTCGGGATGGAAGATCAGTCCTCTCCCTTTCCCTTTCACGGGGGTTTGAGTCTCAACTCCATAGACCTGCCCCGGAGCCATGGTGACGATAGTGCCGTCATGGTAGTCATAGGTTGTGTTGCCGTACGTCAAATTTCCGCATTTGATGTCTTTCAGGAACACGCAATAAACTTCGTAAAGCATCTTCTCACCGAGATGCGGCTTGAAATCCTCAAAACGAACCACGCTTACCAACGGATGCAGAGTCTCCACTCCAAAATGGTCATTATATTCTTGAACTGTCGATATCTTTTTCATCCTGAATATGTTTTATTCGTAAGCAAAAGTAATATTAATAATCATTTTGCCAAGGGTTGTCCGTAAAAATGGCAGAATAGTCTAAAAAATATTTAAATTTATGACGAATATGGTAGAGATCGATCTCACGAAATTCAAGGGCGGCAAAGAGCACAGACCCATCACAAGTCCCGAGGCCATGCTAGATGCTATCACGGCCTTAGGCATCGTGCCATTCTTCATAAACATCGTACCTGGCTATTCCATTGAGGAAATGACGCCGAAGGAATGCTGGTTCGACGATGATTCCGACACTCTGGGACCATGGGATTGGAAGATAGACTGCATCCAGAGCGGCAGCATCGCTTATGGGAAATTCCTGCTCGGAGGAAAGGCTTCGTTTGCGACCGTGGAGCGCTACAGGGAACTGATGAATTGGCGCCGATCCCGCAAGGAACTGAAGCCCAAAGGATTGGAGATGGATGTTTACAATGCCATCGTAGAAGCCGGGACTTTGACTACGTCGGAGCTGCGGAAACGATTCGGAATAAAAAAGAGCAAGATGGACACTATCATCACTCATCTTGAATATGCCACATTAGTGGTGACTGGCGACATCCAGAGAGTCTATCGCGGCCCTGACCTCTGTTACAGTGGCTGGCAGAGATCGTCCGTATGCACCCCCGAGGCTCTTTTCAGCCTGAATGAAGAACAAGATGAAGAAGATTTCAATGACATCTTTTTCAAGGCTAAGAAGCGGGACTCGGGGAAGCCCGAAAAAGAGGTCATCGCGCCAGAGGCCTCTTTCACTCGCATATGCGCGCATATTCATGAGATGTTTCCTCTTGCAGAAGAAGCAACGATAAAGAAAGCAATATGGTAATGCATAATATGAAAGCTAAGACTATTTTATTTGCGATGGCATTTGCGCTGCCTCTGGTCCTTGCTGCATCCTGCGGCAGCAATGGCAAATCTTGCGCAGGAAAATTGTACTCAACTACGTTTTCCAATCCGGTGATTGGCCATAACTGCCCGGATCCGACAGTCCTCGATGACAGGGCTCGCACTGGTTACTTCTACGCCTATTCCACATCGAACAAGAAGACAAACCTGCCTGTTTATCGTTCCAAGGACATGGTGACATGGGA
>Ga0256404_1004593_pt1 | contig 25800 bp, 29 predicted proteins | sample RumenRJG_01DNA_FD_185990 | JGI IMG/M metagenome (GOLD analysis project Ga0256404, IMG submission 185990) | Bovine rumen microbial communities from Lethbridge, Alberta, Canada - RJG_01 | ecosystem: Host-associated > Mammals > Digestive system > Stomach > Rumen | place: Canada: Alberta | collected...
GTATTCTGCCATGTAAAAAATCTCCTTGTTTTGTAGAATTCCATGTAAATAGTATAACACTTTAACTACTAGTATTCTATTATTTTATACGGAATGTTGCGGAAGAACCTAAAAATTATACACTAACATAGTCTTTATTCCAAAGTATAGAAAGAAGGTTTTATACGGGCAATTAAGAAATGATGTCAGAGAAATACTTTCTATATTATGTAAGTATAAAGATGTTGAAATTGTAGCAGGAGCGGTCTGTAAAGATCATGTACATCTAAGTGTGGCAATTCCACCAAAACTGAGTGTATCAAAATTTATAGGATATCTAAAAGGAAAGAGTACACTAATGATATATGACAGGCATCCAGAATTGCAAAGTAAATGGGACAAAGCATTTTGGGCAAGAGGATATTATGTGGAAACAATTGGTAATATTACGGATGAAGCTGTACAAAAGTATATAAAGGAGCAAGCAGAAGAGTCAAGAAAAGAAGCTTCAAGAAGTACCGCATTGTAGGTGGACTAGTATTAATGCTTGCGACACCGCCCTTTGGGGCGAGCAGTAATATAGCCCTTAGGAGGGCTAATATCAAACCACCACTTGAAGTGGTGGTGGGTGACTGTTGTGGGTATAAATATATTTGTTTTTGCATAGTATTATTAGAAATGGTAGTGCTTCATGGGAGGTTGCGTATGAAAGGGTGGAAGAAAAATCAATGGTTTCTGGCATATGCTTTTGTAGCAATTATAGGAACTATTTTTCATTTTATGTATGGTTGGTTACAGGAGAATAAAATTGCAGGATATTTTTTCCCTGTAAATGAATCAACCTGGGAACACATGAAGCTGGTGTATTTTCCGATGCTTTTATGTGGATGGATTTTTGTAAAAAGGCTTTCCGCACAATGGTTGTTGGGAATTTTGGTAGGAACCTGGTTGATACCTGTTTTATTTTATATCTATCGAGGTATTTTGGGATTTGATATAGCGGCTTTTGACATAGGAACTTTTTTCGTAGCAGTTGCAGGGGCTTTTTGGAGTATATATCATACATTGGAAGCAAACTGGGGAAGGAATATACAAAGATGGTTAAAAATATTTGTAGTAGTACAGGGAATTTTGTTTGTGATATTCACATATTATCCTTTAAATTTTGGGATTTTTTGGGAACCATAAACGTCAGTACACTAGGAAGAATAAATACAGCGGCATCAACCCATGTCCCTTTTTGTTTATGCAAATAACGAGCCAGTGTAAACATTGGCTCGTTACTTTTAGAAATTATATACCATTTCTGGTTTAGTTTTTTGTAAAAAACTTACATGCCAACTGTCTTGTACTGTATTTTAATTTTACGGTCTATACTCTAATTGCTTTACAGTATCAAAAATACAATAGTGTTTTGCAAGTAAAAATTAATAAGTAAATAATTGTGTCCAATAATTTACACCATTTTGCTGATAATATCCTACACCAATTTTAGTAAAATTAACATTCAGGATATTAGCACGATGCCCTGCACTGTTCATCCAGCCATTCATAACTTCCTGTGGAGTTTTCTGTCCATATGCAATATTTTCTCCTGCACCACGAAAAGAAATGCCCTGTTCTGTAATTGCACTAGAAAAGGTACTTCCGTTTAGACGGGTGTGAGAAAAGTAACTTACCGTTTCTTTGGCACGAACCTGTGCAGCTTTGGATAAGGTGGTATCCAATGTGACAGGAGAAAGTCCAGCTTTGGCACGTTCTGCATTTACCAGCTGAGCCACTTGGGAAACAAAATCTTTGTTCTGCGGAGTTTCTGTATTACTAACAACAGGGGTGCTTGTAACCTGTGGAGTAGCAGTTATTGTTGGAGCTGGGCTACTTGTGCTGTCTGGAGCAGCAGTTGTAGTTTGGTTTGGCGCATTTGTTTCTGTTGGAGCAGCAGTTGGATTTTGACATGGGGTGCTGTTTGGTGTAGCTGTTCCATTTGGCTTTGAAATGTCGGTCGGTTGACAAGTCAAAGTGTTATTTAGATAGGAATTTGCACCTGTTACGGCACCATTCTTTTCAGCTTTTAAGTTGCAACCATTCTGAAGCAAATTTGTTAAAACATCACTGATACCAGCATTTCCTTTGATACAAAGTGAATTTGTATTTTGCATAAGCTCACCGCAACTTTGTGAATTATAAATAGAAAATACTTTGCTTACATTTGACTGTGTACGTGTGTTATTAACTGAGGTAGTCTTTGCCATTACTGGTGTAACACAAAGAATACTTAATGTAGAAAATGCACAAATCGTTGTAAATAGTTTCTTTCTCATAATAAATCTCCTTTGTAATAAAAATAGATCACAGTCATATGCTGGAAGATAAAACTGTGATTGTTAGCAGTAACATGGACAATATAACACAAAAATGACACATAAGTATACCGGTAAATTATTGAAATAAAAGAAGGATGTAGAAGCGGATGAATTATTTAGAATACTTGCATTTTGCAATGCTCTACAAAAGTAGTAAAAAGATACATTTTGTGTGACTGAATTTTGCAGTTTCACTAAGTGATGAACTAAATACATATAGTAATGATAATGATAGGGAAAAGTATTCTATAAATAAAAGTGTTTTATAGGGGGGAGCTATGCAGTGTTATTTGTGACATTCTTGTATGAAAAAAGAAATAACATAAAACAAGGAAAAAATAGGAGCTCTGATATAATAGGGGGAGGAGATTTTTACCCGCCTATTACATCAGAAGATTAATTCTATTTTAAATAAATCCACAGTACGGTGTTTGTGCTACGGCAGAATGCAGCCAGCGGATTAACGTAGTAAAGTCAAAAACCGGAACGCCAGTGGCAGCTTGCACCGCATAGGCATAGGGTGGCATATCGCTGCATTCTAAAAGTATAGCACCGGTGTTTGGGGCTTCTTCTAAAATTTCCATTGCTTTTCCGACCACTTCCTGTTGTACCAATCCATTATCAAATACACCACGCCCTTCCGGAATACAGGAAAACTGATCCTCATGACCTAGATCTTTTACAAGCAGACGTTTTTTTAGTTCGGTACAGACACCGCAACTATCTAATAATTGATCTGTAAAGGAATCTTTTTGGGCGGTGAGGACCCCGATTGTCTGGTCTTTTTTTAGAAGGGTTGCAATCCAGGGAAGCTGTACCAGACTGGATAGAGCAACGGGGACAGACAGTTCTTCTGCAATTTTTGCTTGATAATTTCCAAAAAAACCACAGGCACCGCTAATGGCACGTACCCCTTCTTTTTCAAGCTTTTTGCAGGTTTTTAATACCATTTCATATACTCCATCCGCTGCATCAAACAGGTTTTGACAATCCAGGCCTTCCACTGCCTTTAGTCGGACCGGAAATGGAAAAGTATAGCCATTTACAATATTTCCAGGGACCATAGGATAAAATACATCTTCAATATATACGATTCCAATAGGATAACCTGCAATATTTTGTCCTCGTCGCATTTGTATTGTGACATTGCTGTTGCTGGTATCAAAGTATCCATAACGTCTGTTTGCTTCCATAATCTTCACCCTCCTTTGGAATGGAAAACTTATGCCTGTGCTTTTGCAAAACGTGCAAAATCAAGTTTCGTAATATCAAAATCTGTTGGCTTTCCGCTAATAATCTGTTCCATAAATCGTCCCGTGATAGGAGAGAAGCAGATACCATCGCCTTCGTGTCCGGCCGCAATGTAGTATCCAGGGATACTGTCTACATCGGATACAATTGGCAAATGGTCGATTACAAATGGCCGTACACCAGAATAAGCACGAATACATTTAATATCAGCAAGTTCTGGGAAGAAACGTAAAGCACGTTCGCTGATTGCTTTTAAAGTTTCGATTTCAGATCGAATATCATAATCACGGAATAAACGGTTTCCACCGACTAACAGATTGTTGGAAGGAGTGTATTCCAGATTGAATGCAATGTTTTGCTCTTCTACCAGTGGGCTTACCTTTCTCTTGAAGTTAATATTGTCAAATTTACTGAGCATATAGCCGTATTCCAAAATTTTATGATTACATAGGCGTTCGGTTTGTTCGGATACTAGGTTAGTACCTTTTCTTGGCTCAATTGGTATTTTAAGTCCGGTTAATTCGCCTACGAATGGAGCCCATGCACCTGCACAATTGACGATACGCTTTGTTTTGATGGTTCCATAATTGGTTTCAATGCTTTCTACTGCATTTGTTTTTGCATCCAGATTGATTTTTGAAATATCACAATAGGTGTATGTTTCTAATCCATACTTTCTTCCTTCGTGGATAAAAGCGAAGCACAATTTATATGGACTTACGGCAATGGCACCACTTTCTGGTGTATACAAGGCACCTGCCAAATCTTTTGCAATGTGTGGTTCCATTTTGCAAAGTTCTTCTCTGCCTACCATGCGAAGTTTGTAGCCATCTGCATTTTGTTTTGCACAGTATTCAGAAGCAGCATCAAACTCTGGCTGTGTTTCACAGACATAGAGACATCCTTTTGGAACATATTCAAAGTCATATTCGAACTGTTCGGCGATTTCTGCAAAATAATCAATACTTGCCTGGCCCATTTTGGTATCAATACCAGGCAACTTATCACAAATCAGGGCAACTGCATCACAATGACTGGAAGAACCGCTGGCAATATCGCCACGCTCCAGGATTGCAGTAGAGTATCCTGCTTTTGCCAGGTGATAAGCAACACTGGTACCGATTGCACCGGCACCGATTACGACTACATCATATTCTTTCTTCATCATAATACCTCCCCCTTTGCTAATTCTCCGAAGGTAACAGGCCGAACTGGCGGTCTTGCAGAAGAAGTACCGGCTTCCTTTGGACTAATTCCTAATTCCTGCACCAAAAGCTGTTGTACTAACTTTTCACAGGTACGACCCTGACAAAGGCCCATTCCTGCGCGGGTTCTTCGTTTTACACCAACAATGTCTCTTGCACCTTCTCGGATGGCTTCTTTTATTTCTCCAACTGTGACCTCTTCACAGCGACATACAATCATATCATCTGTCAATTCAGCACTCATGGTTCATTCCTCCAATCTATTCTATATGAAAATAGCGTATGGTATCTTGTTTTCTCTGTCTTTGTATAAAAAGCAGTCAAACGGATATTCGCAATCCGCTCTGCTACTTGCTCATGTTAAATACGTTCTACTGTTCTTACTTCATCTGCAAATTCCTTTGGAATTTCTACTGTTACGACAGGCGTATGATCGTAGGAGGCTGGATTTACGACTTTGACGATTTTGCCTTTACAGACAATTTCTCCTTTTCGATTCATTGCATTTCGTTCTTCTCCAACGACAGGGGTTGGATAATATTCAAAAGGAAAAGCAACGGTTGCAGTAGTATCTGTAAAAGTCTTGTCTACCACGACAATTGCAAGACCGGGACAGCGTGCTACGCACATACCACAGCCCACACATTTTTCTCCAATTAAAGTTGGAAGTTTTGTGATAGGTTCTCCAATTTTAATTGCACCGAAATGACAGGCTGCTTCACAGGGATTACAGGGAATTTCCTGTACACATTCGATAATTGCTACCGGTCCCTCGGCATAACGCTCATCACTGGGAAGTGTTTGAATGCTTTCTAATTCTTCATATTCTAAATATCCTGTATTGATCAATGCCATAGCTTGTTCCTCCTTACTGAATTGGTGATGGAGTACCAATCCGTTCTTTGTACTCATCCATAACCACTTCTTTTTCTATCATACGTCGTTCTCCAAATGGGCCAAGGCGAAGGGAATGTAGACGATCCCAGATTTCTGCCCGCTTGTCAGATGCTGCGTCAGCAGTGAGAAGTCCTAAATCTTCAGCAGCACTGATACCAGCAATTTTTCCTTCCTCTAAAGCAGTATTGGCTTCTTCTACACCTGTAGTATCTCCTGCAACAAACACACCTTCACAGGAGGTTTCCATCCGTTCATTGTGTAATGGAATATAACCGCCAAATGGACCATTAAAAGTAAGTTTACAACCGGCCAGTTTTACAAGATCCATAGTAGGTTTTAATCCTGCAGCCAGTGCAATGGTATCACATGCAATGGTTTCCTCTGTTCCTGGAATCGGTTGAAAATGCTCATCTACTTGAGCAATGACACAACCACAAACACAGCCATCTGCTCCCTTTTTCGCTTCTATAATGGTATGCTGCAAACGGATTGGAACGCCTGCACGACGAATTTTAGCAGCATGTACCGCATATCCACCAATTTTAGGTGCGGCTTCGATTAAAGAGACCACATCACAGCCAGCCTGCATAAGCTGATAGGAAACGATCAGTCCTACATTACCAGTGCCAAGCATTACAATCTTTTGTCCTGGTTTTACATGATTTACATTGATCATAGTCTGTGCAGCTCCCGCACCCATAACACCAGGGGTAGTCCAACCCTTAAATCGGATTGCGTTTTCAGATGCTCCTGTGGCAATGATAATTTTTTTTGCCTGCATAGTAACCATTTCTTTCTCACCACTGTCTAATCCCTTTTCTATGGCAATTTTATTTCCTGGGAAGATACCGATTACGGTGCTTTGCATCCAAATTTCTACATCTGATTCCTCTGCTTCCTTTAAAAGCTGTTTTCCAATATCATAACCTCTGGTACCGGAACGATGGGCACTGGAACCAAAGAATTTATGAATCTGCTTAAATAGTTGTCCTCCAGGCTGCATATTTAAGTCCACAAGAAGAACGGAGGCACCATATTTTCCAGCTTCTATTGAAGCAGCCAATCCGGCAGGACCGGCACCAATTACTAATACATCTTTTTCGAGCATAATCTATTCCCCCTTTGCTAATCCATCTTGTGTTTTGATTACCATACCAGCTTTGACTGGGGTAATACATGTACGAACATTTGCTTTGCCATCTACGACCATCGCACAGTCTGTGCATTGTCCAATTCCGCAAAATAAGCCACGAGGTTCTTTCCTTTTTACTGTGTAACGATTTATTTTGATTCCTGCATTTAGGATTGCAGCCAAGATCGGTTCGCCTTCGTAGGCTTTTATTACCTTGCCATCTACGGTGATTTCTACTTCATCACCGACATGGGTGCAATCCAAAATTACATGATGATCCACTCTTAGGCACATAGCATTTCCTCCTTATGTAAAAAGGACTGGATGGAATTTGATACCATCCAGCGCCTTTGCTAGTTTATTGTTTAACCGAAGTAGGGAAGCGGATTGCGAATATCCGCTTGACTAAGGTAATCTTCCAAATACCTATTATTCCGTTACGGCAACGAATTCCATCTCTACCAGGCATCCATCTACCATATCTACACACTGTGTACAGCATCTTGCAGGGAAGTTACCTTCTGGGAAGTAAGTCTTATAGACTTCGTTCATTTCTGGAATAAGAGAAATATCCTTAATATAAATGGTAACTTTTCCAATGTCATCCATAGAAGCACCAGCAGCTTCCAAAACAGCCTTAGCATTTTCCATGGTTGCCTTTGTCTGTTCCTTCATACCGCCTGCTACCATTTCACCAGTGACATCGGTTCCAATCTGAGTTGTAAAAATAATATTTCCCATTTTTACGCCTAAAGCGTATGGTCCATGACATTCTCCGCATTTTTCTGATGTAATCTGTGCTCTCATAATATACCTCTTTTCTGCATGGCTTTGTGCTTACGTGATTCATGAAGAGCCATGCGGACATGAATCCAATTGGTTTATTTGTTCTATAAATTATGTTCTATTTCTTTTCTGCGTACATTTCCTTAATCGAATCTTCTAAAATAGCAAGTCCTTCGTCCAGTTCTTCCTTTTTGACGTTTAATGGAGTGGCAAAACGCATTCCATTTCCGTGTACACCACAGTTTAGGGTCAGCATATGTCGCTTTAACATCCTTGCCTTGACATCTACCCAGATATCCTGTGCAGGAGAGCCATCTTCATGGGAAAATTCAATGGCAATCATTAAACCAACTCCACGAACATCGGAAATACAAGGATACTTTTCCATCAAGCCTGTAAGTTTTTCCTTTAGATAGGCACCCATTTCATTCACATTTTTCAAAAGGATGCCATCCTTATACTGTTCCAGTACTACACATCCTGCGGCGGCAGCAACTGGATTTCCTCCGAAAGTTGTACCGTGTGTACCAATTGGCCACTTGTCCATGATTTCAGGAGTAGAAATAACAGCACTCATTGGAAGTCCTCCTGCAATTGCCTTTCCCACGGTCATAATATCAGGAACAACATCAAAATGCTGGCTGGCCCACATTTTACCGGTACGACCAAAGCCCGATTGGATTTCATCAAAAATCAAAAGTATGCCGTACTGCTTGCAAATGTCTGCAACACCCTGTACAAACTTTTTATCCGGCACCACGTATCCGCCTTCGCCCATGACCGGTTCCATATAGATACAGGCAACATCTTCCGGCCATACAATATATTGCAATAATTTTTTTAATTCCCATAAGCAATAATCAGCGCGTTCTTCTGCGGGCATTCCCTCTGGGCAAAGGTCTTTACTTGGATAGGGAGAAAAATAAACATTTCCCATCAATGGATTGTAGTGCTTTCGATATTTTGAATTGGAGCCTGTAATCGAGGTAGCACCAACCGTTCTTCCGTGGAAGGAACCCATAAAGGCGATTACAGCACTTCTGCCCGTATAGGACATAGAAAGTTTTAATGCACTGTCGGTTGCTTCTGCACCACCATTGGTAAAGAAGATTGAGTCTAACCCTTTGGGGGTGACACCGGCAAGCTCCTTGGCAAGTGTTAAGGTGGACTCATAATTTACCAGGTTAAAGGAAGCATTGACCAGATTACCGGCCTGTTCCTGAATAGCTTTCACAATGGGCGGATAATTGTGTCCCATTGCATTTACTGCAATACCCTGTACAAAGTCTAAATATTTGTCTCCGTTTACATCTGTCAAATAACAACCACTGGCAGATTTTGCAACTAAGTTTGTCTGCTTGTAGAAGACAGGACTTAAATATTTTTTATAGTCCTCAAATTTCATTGGCATATGAACCGACCTCCTTTGATGTGTTTTCTGTTTTAAACTTAAGTAATCTCTTCGAGAACCATTCTGTGGTATCTCGTTTGGATGTCCTTATCATACGGCACATTGAGAGATAAGTAAACTTCTAAAAACTAATAGTAGATATAAACAAAATGAATATCTGAATTGACAGCAAAAACAAAAATCGGTATGATAGCAACAGAACATGAGGTAAGGATGTGTTGAATATGGATTTTCAAGAATATGAATTGCTACTGGACCTTGCAGAAACAAAAAATATAACAAGAACAGCAGAACGGTTGGGGTATTCTCAGCCAGGAGCTAGCCACATATTAAAAAAAATAGAGGAAGAATTAGGTTTTCCTGTTATTTTTCGAGAAAAATATGGAGTTACACTGACTCCGGCAGCAGAATTGTTACTTCCCACCATGCGGGAATTGATGAGGATACAAGAAAGACTGGAACAAACGATTTATAGTATCAAAGGACTAGAGTATGGAAAGATGACGATTGGAGCCTACTCCAGTGTATCCATACATTTGTTGCCAATGATATTACGGGAATTTAAAGAACTTCACCCTAATCTGATTATCGATATTCGGGAGGGTGGTGCGGAAAATATTTTAAGCTGGATTGACAGCAATGAGATAGATTTTGCTTTTATCAGTCGTCCGTATGCCAGAACAATGGATTTTTTTTCATATGGGAAAGATCCACTGGTAGCTGTATTGCCAGAAGGATATGCATTAGATCATAAACGAAACTTCCCGATGGAAAGCTTTGAAGGACAGCCCTTTATTCTTTCTGCAGATGGAAATGATTTTGATATTCATAATGCATTAGAGTGTTCGGGAATTACACCAAAATATAATTATTCGGTGTTAGATGACCATACGATTTTATCCATGGTGGAAAACAAATTAGGATTGAGTATACTGACCCAACTAATCTGTACTGGATACCATTATAAGGTGGAATGCATTCCGGTAGACCCGCCTTATTATCGGGATATGGGAATTGGAATGAAAAGTTATAAAAAATTATCTCCAGCAGCAAAAAGTTTTGTAGACTTTGCAATTGCAAGGATTCCAAAGATTTGGAATGAAGTATTGGGAGAATTGTAATGGGAAAGCTTTAAATATAGAAAAAACAAAGATGGAGAGGGGAAAATTACCAAAAAAAACGTATTGACAGCAAAAATAAACCATGCTATATTGAATGCATTCAAGGACAACTGGTTAGACCAGTTAGATTGATTCGTTAGCAAGGGCGCTATTCTTCTAGTGAAGATAGCGTCCTTTTTGCTTTTTAATCGAATCAAGTAAGTCCCCTGCTTCAATTGCGAATATTCGCTTGACAACAGGTATTTTGAAAAAGCAGATGTATTATCCCAATTCCTTCTCGGAGAGAAGGCGAAACAGATTGGAGGAATGTAAGATGCCAGAAGAGAGAATGTTATCCATTAAAAACGTGTATAAGCATTTTGGAGACAACAACGTGTTGAATGGTGTGAACATTGAAGTGAATAAAGGAGAAGTGGTTGTAATCCTGGGACCAAGTGGTTCTGGAAAAACGACTATGCTTCGCTGTATTAACTTCTTGGAACAGGCCAATGAAGGCAGTATTACTGTAAATGCTTATACAGTAGGTGCAAAAGAAAAGAGTAAAAAGAAAATTCGAAATTTACGAAGAAAAACAGCTATGGTATTTCAGCAATACAATCTGTTTCGTAATCGAACAGCAGTAGAAAATGTTATGGAAGGTCTTGTTGTTGTAAAGAAGATGCATAAGGAGGAAGCTAGAAAAAAAGCGGAAAAGGCTTTAGCAGATGTTGGTCTTTTAGAAAAAAAGGATTTTTATCCATCGCAGTTATCTGGTGGACAGCAACAACGAGTAGGAATTGCCAGAGCGTTGGTGATGGAACCGGATTTGTTACTATTTGATGAGCCTACTTCAGCGCTTGATCCAGAATTGGTTGGGGAGGTGCTTTCTTGTATTCGTAAAGTTGCAAAGACAGGAATTACTATGATGATTGTAACGCATGAAATTGCATTTGCAAAGGAAGCTGCAACCCGCGTGATCTTTATGGAAGGTGGGGTAGTGGTAGAGGATGGAACTCCGGAGGAGGTAATTGATCATCCAAAAACAGAACGTACACAGGAATTTTTAGCACGTATTAATGCTTAAACAAAAGGAGGATACGCTTATGAGAAAAAGAGTGTTTGTAAGAAAAGCGATAACTACATTTTTAGTGATGGCAATGGTGATTGGTTGTTTATCAGGCTGTGGAAAAGGAAGTGGTAATGATAGTTCTACGGGGTCAAAATCTTCTTCCAAGAGTATTGCAGGCTTAAAGGATAATGGAGACGGAACGTATACCGTAACGGTTGCTGTCTTAGACGCAATGGCACCTTATACATATACCGATGAAAAAGGACAGTTCCAAGGTTATGATTATGAATATATGAAGGCGTTGGATGAAAAGCTGGAAGATTATAAGTTTGAATATGTAGCTGCCAGTGCAGATGCGGCTCCTGCAGCAATCCAGGCAGGAACCTATGCAATGTCAGTTTCAGCACACTTTGTTACACCTGCAAGAGCAGAAAATTATTTGTTAAGTATTCCAGAAAGTTATTATCCGATCAACTTGATTTCCAGAAAAGAGGATAGCTTTACAAAGTTTGAAGATTTGGATGGAAAGTCATTAGTTCCAAACCCACCAAATGATGGATTGTCAGTGGCACTTAGTGATATGGCAAAACAATATCCGGATGTAAAGTATAAACAAGATCCTACATCCGAGTATATTCCTTACTTGGATGGAGTACAAGCGGTCATCAAGGGACAGTATGACTGTTGGTTTGGTGGAGAATCTATGTATAAGGACTTGCTTAACTCAAAACCAGAGTTAAAGGATACCACATTTTGTTCGGATCCAATTACAGCAGCAGCCTGTGTTTGTGTAATCAATAAGTCATTGACAGATTTTAGAGAGGCAGTAAATGAAGCAACCGTAGAATTATATAAGGATGGAACTTTAAAGAAGTTATCAGAAGAGTATCTGGGTGCAGATTACTTTGAGACAGCGAAGGATACGGATTCTTTGTTTGACTATGATGGTTATACAGCCGAGAATGCCAATTGGTATGAGAAGTAGAAAAGTTTGATTGCCTACCTGGAACACTTGTGTTTCAGGTAGGGGATATGCGGAGGTGAGATTATGAAAAAGTCTTTGGAAATTGTATGGAAGTATTTGCCGGCTTTGTTGGAATCTTTGCCGACAACACTTTATATGTTAGTAATATCTGTTTTCATTGCTGCAATATTAGGCTTTTTTCTCGCATGGGCAAAGATTGGAAAAAATCCGTTGTTAAAAGGACTATCCAGTGTTTTTATATCTTTTATGCGAGGAACGCCGATGATGGTACAGCTTTTGTTAATTTTTATATGGATACCCCTTATTTGCAATGACAATGGCATAAGTACGAATACATGGGATCCCATCATTTATGCTTTAATTTCTTTTTCCTTAAATATGGCAGCGTTTTTTGCAGAAATCTTTCGCTCCGCATATATTGCTTTGGATTATAAGCAGATTGAAGCAGCACAGAGTTTGGGAATGGGACCGTTACAGACTTTTCGAAGAGTTATATTGCCGCAGGGAGCGGCCAGTGCCTTGCCTAATCTTACAAATATGTCTTTGGAACTTATGAAAAATACTTCTATTGCAGCGGTAATTGGAGTCTATGATATTCTGGGAAAGGCACAGCAATTGGTAAAAAACAATTATGGAGTTGGACAGTTAGAACTGTACATAACAGTAGGAGTGATTTTCTGGATTATGGGATTACTTATTTTATTTGTTTCCAATTTGGTAACGAGAAGGCTCAATAAAGGAAATCCCGCAATGCAAACAAAGAAACTTTTTGCAGCAAAAGGATAGGAGGTGTGACTTATGGAAGTATATAGAACTTGTTTGGAAAAAGTATTAGCTGGAGTTCCGACTACGTTAAGTTTGACATTGTGGTCTGTATTGCTGGCTTTACTTCTAGGAATTTTGTTAAGCTTTGGTGTGTTGAGTAAATGGACCCCGGTTCGAATGCTTTTTTCTGTGTTATGTTCGTTTTTAAAAGGAATCCCTATTTTGATTTTCTTATATGTGTTCCATACGGCTATTGATGGAATTATGGGAGGTATCGATCATTTATTTGCATTTTATACCTATGATATTCGGAAACCACCGACCTATATCTTTGCAGTATTTGCGTTGGCATTATCCTATGCACCATATATGTGTGACATGATTACCACAGCATTACATACCATTCCGAAGGGACAATGGGAAGCTTGCGATGCAGGTGGATTTACGGCATGGCAGAAGATGACTAGAATTATTATTCCACAATGTGTAGTAATTGCCATACCAAACTTTGGAAATCATTTTGTAAACTTATTAAAGGCAAGTTCTCTCGCTTGTATGGTAACTATCATGGAAATGATGGGAGAAGCAAGAAACTATGCTACTATGAGTCAGAGATTTTTAGAATGCTATATTGTTTGTGCAATTTGTTACTGGGTTATTTTTATTGTTTTTGAGCAAGCATTTCGTCTATTGGAGAAGAGGGCTGGAAGATATTTGCAACCTGGTGTTCCAATCGCAAGAAGACGAAGAAAGTTGTTTCATATGACAAATACACAGGAAGGAATATTTGAGGAGGTAAAATAGATGAGAACGGAATTTGAGTTTTATTCTCCAATCAAGATTGTGACAGGAGTTGGAGAAAGTCAGAAATTAAATAAATGGGTAGAACTGTTTCATGCAAGTCTTGTACTGGTCATTGTAGATGGTGTTGTTGCAAAAACAGATGCGTTTTTGGCAATGACAGAATCTATGAAGGAGCAGGGAATTTCATTCGATATTTTTTCAGATACCATACCGGAACCTCCCATGGAGTTGATTGATAATCTGGCAGCCCAGGTGAGAGAAAAAGCATATGATCTGGTCATTGCAGTGGGCGGTGGAAGTCCAATGGATACGGCTAAGGCAGTATGTATGTTGAAAAATAATGAGGGCAGAATAAAGGAATATCTCTTTGGAGGGTCTAGAACACCAAAATATCCATCTGTACCACTAATTTGTATTCCAACCACAGCAGGAAGTGGATCGGAGGTGTCCTGTGCCAGCGTAATAGAAGATACAGAGGAACATATCAAACTCTCCTGTACGCATCCAAATTTATATGCAAAAGTGGCAATTTTAGATCCACTGATGCAAAAAGGAATGCCTGCATCTGTAACGGCAGGAACCGGAATGGATGCCATGACCCATGCGATTGAATCTTATACTTCAAAAAATTCCAGTGTATTCACGGAAATGTATGCAAGAAAAGCCATCGCAATCATCGCAAAGCATTTGCCAATTGCCGTAAAAGAACCGGAAAATCTGGAAAGTCGCATGATGATGGCACAGGCAAGTACAATGGCAGCTATAACCATGGCAAATGGAGGATTAGGGGCGGTACATGGAATTTCCCAGTCTATGGGAGGCGTGGCACATACACCACATGGTATTACCAATGCAATTCTGTTACCAAAGGTTATGAAGTATAACTATAAGGGCGATATAGAAAAATTTGCAGATATTGCGGCTTTGTTGGGTGTGGATACCAGTGAGATGACTACGGAAGAGGCGGCACAGGCAGCAGGTGAAAAAATAGCAGAAATCAATGCGGAAATTGGCATCCCAGATAATATTACCAGCCTTAAAGTCACAAAGGATATGTTCCCGGAAATTGTAAAGGGTACTATGGGGTATCGGTTGCTTTGGATGAATCCAATTCCATTTACAGAAGAACTGGGATATAAAATTTTAGAAGAAAGTTTGTAAAAGACATCGAAAATATGCCTTGTGTTGCTATGTAAGTTGTGCAAAAAAAGTTTCAAAGTAAATGGAGTTTCGCAATCAGAAATTATCATAAGAAAAAGGAGGAATTGGGATGGAGAAGAGATACATTATTACGATTTCCAGAGAATTTGGAAGTTTGGGACGTCCCATTGCAAAGCGTCTGGCTGAACTTTTGGGAATCGAATTTTATGATAGAGACATTGTAGAAAAAACAGCACAGAATTTAGGACTTCCGGTATCGGTTATTAAGGATAAGGAAGAAAGTGTAAAAAACCGTTTCTTTAATATGAGTTATCCTTTGGGAAACGAGGCAACGGAGCAGCAGGATCAGATATTCCATGAGCAGACCAGAATTATCCGTGAAGTTGCAGACAAGAGTTCTTGTATTATTGTAGGACGTTGTGGAGATTATGTGTTTGAAAATGAAAAGAATTGCTTGCGGGTTCATATTTATGCACCATATGAGGCAAGATACCGCAATTGTGTGGATATTCTTCGCATGGATCAGGAGGCAGCCAAAAGAACAATAAAGAAAGTAGATAAAGCAAGAAAGGCATATCATCTGCATTATGCCGGTTTTGCTCCCGGAGATCCACAACATCTGGATTTGCTGATCAATAGTGATATATTCGGCATTAATGGCACAGCAGAAGCACTGGCACAGATGGTTAAGATAAAATTTTGTCTGGAAGAGTAGTTGGGGGGCTGTATTGTAAAATTTCGCAATCACCTAGAGTAATAGAGGCAAAAAGGAGGAACTGCTTATGGCTAAGGTATTATATTTTAACATTGATGACAATTTGGATTATGAAAATGCACTTTTGAAGGAATGGGGCATTGATGATTTAGAGTTGATTGAAATTAAGGATAAAGAATATAAAAAGACCTTCGGAGAATATGTACGTGATACAGGTGCCGAGGGACTTGTAGTAGAATATGAACAGGTAACAAAAGAAGTGATGGACATGGCTCCAGAGCTTAAGATTGTATCGCTGCAAAGTATTGGCTATAACTGTGTAGATATTGACGCAGCTACCGAGCACCATATTTGTGTTACAAATATTCCGGGATTTTGTGCAGATGAAGTGGCGTTGCATTCGGTGGGATTTGCCATTGATCTTGCAAGAAAAATTACCTTTTTTGACCGCACAGTACAGAGTGGAAAATGGGACCCATTGTTAGGCTATAAGACTTACCGATTAAAAGACAAGGTATTTGGTATGGTGTTTTTTGGTGAGATTCCAAAAAGAATGGTACCAATGTTGCAGTCTCTTGGGTTGAAAATTTTAGTATATGCACCTACAAAAACAAAAGAATTTTTAGCAGAATATGGATGTGAAAAGGCGGAAACGTTGGATGAATTGTTGGAGACATCTGATTTTGTATCCATGCATTGTCCATTGATTGAGGGTGTTACCTATCATATGATGGGGGAAGAACAATTTAAGAAAATGAAGAAAACAGCATTTTTCATCAATACGGCAAGAGGTTCGGTTGTGGATGAGCCTGCACTTGTAAAAGCATTGAAAGAGGGAGAAATACAGGCAGCAGCAATTGATGTAATCGAAGATGAAGCAACAGAAACCAGTGAATTATTTGGATTGGAGAACTGTATTTTAACACCGCATGCAGCTTTTATGTCGGAGGATGCTTTCTATGAAGGAAGGAGAAGGTGTTTGGAACATCTTGCACAGCGGTTATCAAAGAAGTTGGAACAAAGACCTACTAATATTGTAAATAAAGAGGTTACATATGAATGATTTGGATATTCTGAATGGATCGGAGAAAGTCGTAAATAATAATGTTATGAAAAGATTGTTATGAAAAAACAGTTTTACACATTTCCTATAAAATCGGTTATAATGAAAACAAAGTGCATGAAAAAGGAAAATCCTTTTGCTATTTCCTGTATCTAGTCACTTTATAAACACTTCTGGCAGAACGATTCTGCGTGTGATAGATATATCGTTTGTAGCCTGGAGAAAGAAAAGAGGGATGTGTATGTCAGAATTATTATATATGCAAGTATCTGACAGCCTGATTAAGAAGATTCAGGAAGGAATACTGCAAGAAAATATGAAGTTATCGGAGCGGAAACTTGCGGTAGAATATCAGGTGAGTAGAACCGTTATCCGGGAAGCAATTAAATTATTAAATGAAAAAGGCTTGGTTCGTACGGAGTATGGGAAAGGGACCTTTGTGAATCAAATGAATGATAGATTGTCCATAGATAAGATTCAGGGTACGCTGGATACCAGTCGCGTTACACAGGTAGATGTGTTGGAAGCCAGAGAACTGATGGAGACAGCTATGATTCCTATGTTGATTGAGAGAGTGACACAAAAGGATATTGCGGTGTTGGAAGAATTGTATGAACGGCTGAAAGAATATATAGAGGAGCCAGATGAATTTATTTTGTATGACGCAAAGTTTCATCTGGCACTCTCTATCTGTACCCATAACAGGGTGCTATCTATTATGACAGGTACGCTTAATAAAATGGCTAATCGAGAGCAATTTTTGTCAGAAGGAAGAGAACACCGGGAACGTGCGAACCAGGAGCATTTGAATATTATTCAGGCACTAAAAAATAAAAATGAAAAGCAATTGCTTGAGGCTATGCAGCTTCATATTAGCTGCATTCGCTCGCATGTAGGAGGCGAATAAAATCAGTTATGAGTACAATTGTGATTTTGCAACAAATGGCAGTCATTGCAATCTTAGTGTTAGTGGGTGTCTATTTACAGAAGAAAGATATTATAGATGAAAATACGGCAAAAAAATTGTCGGTTATCGTGATGGATATTGTGAATCCGGCATTGATTATGTCTTGTGTGTTATCTGGGAATATCACAACAACCCATAAGGATTTGTTAAATGCCATTTGCGTAGGTATTGGATTGTATGCTTGTTTATGTGTATTAGGATATGTAATACCCAAACTGTTGCCTATCAAAAAATCGGAAGAAAAATTTTATAATGTAATGACTGTATACACAAATGTAGGCTTCATTGGAATCCCTGTGGGAAGGGCTGTACTAAGCGACAGTGCTATGTTGTATGTCATTGTGTGTAATGTGATGTATTGCCTGCTTTTTTATACCCATGGAGTAACTGTATTGGGTGGAAAAGAGGAACGAATCGATTTAAAAAAGATTTTCTCTCTGGGCACGATTATGGCACTCTTGACATTGGTGATATTCTGGTTTGATCTGAAACTTCCAGCGGTACTTTCCAATAGCATTATTTACCTTGGAAACGCTACAGTTTTTTTATCTATGGCGTTGTTAGGTGTGTCTATTGCCAAGTCTTCCGTTGAGGAGGAACTAAAAGAAAAAAGTATTTGGATTTACATTGTAATCCGTATGCTGCTGGTACCGATTGTTTTGGTGGTATTGTTAAAAGCGTTGCATTTCCCAACAGAAATGGTACAGGCGTTTTGTTTGATGGCAGCAATGCCTGTGGCAAATCTACCACTTATACAGGCAGAAAAGGTTGGAGAGGACACAGAGTTATTGTCCAGAGGGATTATGGTGACTACGGTGTTATGCTTTTTTTCCATAACCTTGCTCATGTCTGTTATGTTTTAGTATGACGGCATATAGTTTGGATGGATACTCATTTTCCAATGCATTTATGGGATATGAGTTATCATATAAAAAGCATGGCTGTTATTGGGGTGTATGTTGAAAGCCAAAGGCAGCCAGAGGAAAATTGAATAAGAAAGATTTTAGAAGAAACTACAATGGGGTAGTAGAAAAGATTTTGTAAGGGTACAAAATAGAAACAGAACAGGCAGGCATCTGAAAAAGGATGCCTGCTTTTTTTAAAGAACTTTTACTCCACGGTGCTCTACAGAAGTAGAAAATACAATAAGGGTTTTTGTGCGCCCAAATGTTTGCAATTCGCCAATAAATTGATCCAGATCGTTGGTTGTACAAAATTGTACTTCCAGCAGCATGGAGTAATCTCCGGTTACACAGTTACATTCAATGACATTGGGACATTTTTTGATATATGGATAGAATTCTTTTTTATCGTTGGGAGCAACTTCTAGATTTATAAATGCTTTAATATGGTACCCAAGCAACTCTGGATTTAGAGTGGCATGAAAACCGGTAATATAATTTTTTTCAATCAGATGTGCAATGCGTGTGGAAACAGCAGGAGCAGTTAAATAAGACTCCTTGGCAATTTCCTTTAAAGGGGTTCTGGCATCTTTTTGTAAGATTTCTAAAATTCGTTTATCAATGGAATCCAATTCATTATTTTTCATGTTTATGCACCTCCGGATTGTTACAGACCTGTAAAGTTCTACATAATTTTAGTATAGCAATGAAGGGAAAAAATGCTAGTGGTACATTTTGGAAAAAAGATAAATAGATTTGTTTGACTTATTTTTTGAAAGTGAAGGAATAAAAAGACAAAAGAAAATAAAGTTTTGGGCTGAAAAAAATAAAGAAATTTCCTCTTTTAAAAAAGTATTGACGGAAGAAAAAGGAGGGCATAAGATGTGGGTGTGTAAGAGGTCAAAACCAAAGCCGGCGAAAACATACTTTCTAGTCTGATACATAAAGAAACAAGGTACCTGCCTCAAGCAAAATGGTATAAAAGGTTACACAAAGATTTGCAGGGAAAGGAGCGACGATTATGGCAAAAGTATATGATCCGTATGAGAACGTAGTGGCAACAATGGAAGAGGCCATGGAAGTTGGTAAAATAGATAAGACCATGTTTGATATTATAAAGAATCCACAGCGTGAGACAAAGGTGTATTTACCTTTGGAAATGGATGATGGGACCGTAAAGGTGTTTGAAGGTTATCGTGTACAACATTCTAATATTCGGGGACCGTTTAAAGGTGGAATTCGATTTCATGAGGATTGTACATTAAGTGAAGTAAAAGCATTAGCAACATGGATGTCTTTAAAATGTGCCGTTGCCAATATTCCATATGGAGGAGCAAAGGGTGGAGTGAAGGTGGATCCCAAGACTTTATCCAAAAGGGAATTAAGAAATCTTACCAGAAGATATACCTTTGCAATTGCACCAATCATTGGAGCCGATACGGACATTCCAGCACCGGATGTAAACACTAATGCACAGACCATGGCATGGGTGTTGGATACCTATAGCCAGTTGCAGGGAAAGCCATGTCCTGGCGTTGTAACAGGAAAACCAATTGAACTTGGTGGTTCCAGAGGTAGAAATTCAGCGACTGGGCGAGGCGTGGTAATTAGCACAAAACTTTTGTTAAAGACAGTTGGAAAAGAACTTGCTGGGACGACGGTAGCCATTCAGGGAATGGGAAATGTAGGAAGCAATGCTGCCAGGATTTTTCATCATAGAGGTGCAAAGGTGGTAGCGGTTAGTGATGTTTCTGGTGGTATTTATTGTGCAGATGGTTTGGATATGGATGTAATTTCGGATTTTGTAGAGCAGACGGGAAAATTATTAAAGGAGTATGAGGCACCTAACATCACACACATTACCAATGCGGAAGTTTTGACCTGTGCCTGCGATGTTTTAGTACCTGCGGCATTGGAGAATCAGATTACAGAAGAAAATGCACCAAAGCTGGCATGCCGTTATATCGTAGAAGCTGCAAATGGACCAACTACAACAGAAGCAGATGCCATATTGAAAGAAAGAGGCATCCTGTTAATTCCAGATATTTTTGCCAATAGCGGTGGTGTTATCGTATCGTACTTTGAATGGGTACAGAACATACAGGAATTAACTTGGGAACGAAATCAAGTCAATGATATGTTGGAAAAACTGATGACGCAGTCGTTTGCAGAGATCCAGGAGGCAGTAGAACAATATTCCTGTACCTATCGTATGGGTGCCTATATTGTAGCCTTGAAAAAATTGATTTTTGCGGAGGAAATAAAGGGCATTTTTCCTTGATGGGATAAAGTGAAAGGGGAATACGCTTTTATAGGAGCAAGTAGCGAAGCGGATTTCGAATATCCTTGACAAAAATGGGAGGAACTGTTGGTTATAAATTGGCGGCGAAAAACCCACAGGATTGCCTGTTGGATACGAGTTAAGAGAAAACAGGCTTGTAGAAAATAATGTTTGTGTGGAATGATTTTTAGATGACTGACTATGTCATGTGTATAAAAGAAAAGAATGAAAAAAAGAGGCATATTCGCATTTTATGTGGTTGCCTCTTTTGAAACGTAAAGAAATAATTGATATTGTCGCGTTATCATAATTTATCTTGTGTATAGGTAAAAATTAATTTAATTGTGTTTATTGCCAGTTCTTTTTCTGAATTGCTTCTGTTAGAAAATAATTGACGAACCATATTGATATAGTAGTCTTCCTGTTTCGGAAGTGAATCAGATAATAGAAAATCAATGGAAACACCTAACCTATTAGCAATAGGAAGTAATTTATCTAAAGTAACCTTTCGTTCGCCACGTTCAATCTGACCGAGATAAGCAGTAGAAATGTCTACACATTCTGCTAATTGCTCCTGGGTAAGGTTGAGTTTATTTCGTTCTGTTTTGATTTTTTTTCCAAGTAATTCATAATTCAAGTAAATCCACCCAAAAATACAACTATTAGTATAAGTAGATAATACAGAAAATATACAAATAATATAACAGGCTGGTAGTTGTATTCAATTATGCTGACAGTTGCAAAGAGAAAAAGAATATGATATACAAGTGGTTAGCCTCTAACATGTAATGATGAACTGATGAAGAGTATGATACAGATGACGACGAGGAAGAGTACATTCTTCCGTATAGTGATAGCTGTTATTTAAGCGAGGAAGACATTGAAGGACTTTCCGCTAAGGAGCTTCGTTTGGCACGAAATGAGATTTATGCAAGACATGGTAGAAAATTTAAAGACAAAACATTGCAAAAGTATTTTGATGGAAAAAGCTGGTATGAGGGAGAGTACGAACCAGATGAATTTCGGGAAACTTGGTTAAGTCTTTTGGAAAGAAAAAATGCAGCGTTTTTGCTGGCAAAAGAAAAAGGAAAAAAATAATAGAGACAGGTATTCTTTTGCAAAGTGATTGAAAATAAAAATAAGAGGGAATGGCTTTGTTTTCTATAGGATGTAACAGTTTAGTCGGCAGAAGGAATTGTACAAATCAAACCATTACTTGACATAAATTTGCAAAGCACTTACCATGATTATAGACATACTGAGGAACATAGTATGTCTGTAAATGGAATATAGGTATTTCAATTTTTCATAAAATGCAAGGCTTAGGTAAAAGGCATAGGGTAGAGAAAGTACATAAAAAACAGGAGGAAAAAATGCGAAAATTAACCTATAATATAGTCGCACATGTCAATGCAAAATTAAAAGAGCAGCAAGTACCATACAAAATTCAATTTGGTAATGGAAGTACAGCATTTATTGAGCCATTAGGAATATGCGCCTGTCAGGGAAAAGAAGAAATTTTTGCTACAGTAGTGACGGAGGCATTTAAGGAATATGGTTTTGTGGCAGAAATAAAATTGAGAGAGTTTAAAATAGCACTATTCGAGAAAAAAGTCAGGGTAGTTGCGGCCGTGTTGCATAAGAAAAATCAGCAAGGACAGTCTGTGATTTTTGCCACACAGAGAGGTTATGGAGCATGGAAAGGTGGATGGGAATTTCCCGGTGGAAAAATAGAATGGGGAGAAACTCCACAACAAGCATTAGAGCGAGAAATCCAGGAAGAGTTAGATGCAAAGATATTCGTTGGAGAGCAACTGGATACGGTAGAATATGATTATCCAGATTTTCATTTGTCTATGGATTGTTTTTGGTGTGTAGCAAAAGAGGAATTGGTACTAAAAGAACATACCGATGCAAAATGGTTGACAAGGGAGCAATTGTCTATGGTTCAGTGGTTGCCTGCAGATATTGGAATTTTAGAAAAAGTAAAAGAGGAAATGAAAAAAGATGAATAGAAAAAAGAAAGTATTGTTTGTTTTGGCAGTAGCAGGAATGGGTTTGCTGATGCAGGAATGTCATATTGTGAATGAAAATGGAATACACAATACAGATAGCGTTGTAACAAAAAAGAAAACGGATAAAAAATCGAAAAAGCAATCCTTTAATTATATAAATAAAAAAGGGAATACCTTAAAAACAAGAATTCGGACACCAAAGGGTTATAGTCGAATAAAGGTGGAAAAGAATAGTTTAGGAGCTTTTTTACGGGGATATGAGATGAAACCAGATGGAAGTCCAGTGTTGCTATATAATGGAAAGAAAAAGAAAAAACAAAATGTACATATAGCGGTGTTCAAGTTACCTTTAGAAAAGGAAGATTTACAACAATGCGCAGATTCGGTCATGCGTGTCTTTGGAGAGTATTATTATCAGTGTGGACAGTACGATAAAATTTGTTTTACATTAGGAAGTGGATTTGTGGCAGATTTTAGTAAATGGAGTCAGGGATACACCATTTGTGTGGATGGAAACAATGTATCATGGGGAACGGCAGCAGGGAATGATAGTAGTTATGCTTCTTTTCAGAAGTTTATGCGTGTTGTATTTGCCTATTCTGGTACGATGAATATGGAATCTGATTCCAAGAAAATTAGCATGGAGCAAATGCAGATTGGCGATATTTTTATAAAGGGTGGAAGTCCGGGACATGTAGTTATGGTTGTAGATTTATGCGAAAATGTGGAAGGGAAGAAAGCATTCCTTCTGGCACAAGGCTATATGCCGGCACAAGAATTTCATGTGCTAAAGAATCCTTTGCATGAAGATGATCCGTGGTATTATGAGGATGAGGTATCGTACCCATTTCATACAGCAGAATATACCTTCGATGAGGGAAGTTTGATGCGATATAAATAAGGCTCTTTGTCAAGCGTGGGGGCAATCCAATTTCAAAATGCAGCAATAACATTTATATGTTATTGCTGCATTTTGTTTTAAGAACAAGTGAAATTGCGGAAGCTTTGCTTCAGATAGAAAAAATATAAGAATTGGATTGTTGTACTTATGTTTAAGTGGTAAAATTGCAATTGTAAAGGATACTATCTATGGAATTGGATTATGTAGGCTGGAGGAGAAAACTACTTTATTGAATTGGTATTATGGAGTTTTTTTGGAAACCTTTATTTTGAAATATTTGTGTGAGAAGGACTTAAATGCTGGAGAATTAAAATTGTTGGGGAGAACAGTAGGTATAATAGATAGAATGGGTGTAATTGTTTAGAGCCATGGATAATTACATCTTTTTTTAATTTATGTTTACCTTTTTCACTTTTGATTCGTATTTAGTGTGAAAGGAGGTTGTGACAGTGAAGGAAAAAATGTGTACCCAGGAATTTGAGCAGATTTATGAGCGATACAAAACTATGCTATATCGTATTGCATTTACATATTTGAAAAACAACGATGATGTGGAAGATGTGCTGCAAGAAGTGTTCTGTAAGCGTTTCTATCACGCACCGGCGTTTAAGGATGAGGAACATGAAAAATTTTGGATGATTCGCATTACAGTGAATTTGTCAAAGGATTCCTTACGGTCATTCTGGAGAAGAAATGTAGCAACTATGGAGGAAATATTGAATCTGTCGGATGTCGTGCGATGGAACTTTACAGAAGAAGAAAAAGATATTTTCAAAAAAGTGATAATGTTGCCAGAAAAACAGAAAACAGCAATCTATTTACACTATTATGAGGGATATTCCTGTAAAGAAATAGCAGATATCCTAAAATGTAAAGAATCTGCTGTGAAAATGCGGCTGAAAAAAGGACGGGAATTATTGAAGCTTCATTTGGAGAAGGAGGGATTTGTATGGAACTAAAGGAGTACAAAGGGATGATGGATAAGATTCAGATACCAGAAAATATGGATAGCCAGTTGAAGAAACGATTATTAGGTGATCAAAATGAGAATAAAAGAATGATTTATAAAAGTATAATTAGGAGACTGGTAGTTGCAGTGGTTGCAGTGGTGATTGTACTTGGAACTTTACAGACTTCTGTTGTAGGCAATGTAACGGCGGCAATCAAAGAGTGTTTTGGTAAGTTTCAGCTGCATGCAGGTAAGGAACAATTTGATTTTGGAGAAATGGTGCCAGTGGAAATAGATTTTGAAACTTTTAAGTCTGCAAAAGGAACAGAGCGTGTAATAGGGTCTCAAACTGAATATTGGAATTTGTATTCTAGTTTAGAACAATTAGAAAGGGCAACAGGACTTCATTTATGGAATTCGGACGAAATAAAGGTTTCGGAGATTAGTTTATCATTGGATGTTTACCATCAAGGAAATATAAGTTGTGAATTTGCGTATCAAGGTAAAAGATACGCAATGAATGGTATGTTCATGACGGCAGAGAATAAAGATAACTGGGGATATGGCACAAAAGTAGAACCATATAGAACATATTCTTATGGAGAGGGGAAAAAAGCATATTTTATAAAAGACGAAGGATACGAAGGTCATGGGAAAGGAAATCCTGGGATGCAGGTCGTATATTTTGCGACAGACACTGTTATGTATCAACTGTTTGTAGATCGTACTGAGGAAGGAACGCAAACGGCAGAAAATATTATTGACATCATAGGAACGAATCCTGTTGAGTAATCAATGTGTGTTGACGGTGACCTTTCACACAAAGTTCGCAGTATAAATATGCCCAAATGTAGAGTTCGAGATCTATTTTTCGACAGATACTTCGGATTCTAATTACTAGTGTGAAACTTGGATTGCGGTGAATAAAAAAGTAGATTAGAGGAATTTCTTGAAGTTAGTTGAAAGAAATGTTAGGTAATTGCGAAACTAACATCTAAAATCAGATGACACGACCATGAAAATAGGATAAATTACAAATATTTACAGCAAGATACAATTACTTCAATTTTAGGCGCACTTTAATAAGCCATACAAAAAA
>Ga0256404_1004594_pt1 | contig 25799 bp, 28 predicted proteins | sample RumenRJG_01DNA_FD_185990 | JGI IMG/M metagenome (GOLD analysis project Ga0256404, IMG submission 185990) | Bovine rumen microbial communities from Lethbridge, Alberta, Canada - RJG_01 | ecosystem: Host-associated > Mammals > Digestive system > Stomach > Rumen | place: Canada: Alberta | collected...
CAAATGTGATAACGGGAGAAAAAAGTTTTGATAATTTTTGGGATGGCGCAACAAGTGGAGCAATAAATGGTGTAATTACGTCAGTTGGAGGTGCGTTTAATCCTAAGCTAGGATCTGAGGCTGAAAAAGGTTTGGGCAAGTTTATTCTAAAGAGTAGTGGTATAAATGTTTGGGCAGGTTTTACTAGTGGTTTTTATTCATCGGTAACATCAGGAAACAATTGTTTAGATGCAATTAAAAATGGAGTAATATCAGGATGTACTCAGGGCTTTTTCTCAGGCGTACATTCAGGAATGTATGATTGTATTACTGATTTACATACACTTGGACGTATATGGATAGGGTTACATAAGTATGCGTGCGACATAGGCGGAAGTACAGTCCTTGGTAATATTATTATTAATTCATTAGACAAAAAAAATAATGAATCAGCCAATAAGAGAGAAGTAGAAAAAAAATAACGATGAGGAGAAAAAAATGACATCAAAAGTTGCACTTTATTATTTTTTAGGAGTAGGAGGATTTTTTTATCTATCCATAGGGCTGGGCTTTGAAATAATGGCTTTTTTAAATAAAGAAAAATTGCATATAGTTGAACATGTAATTTATTTAGGAAATATATTAGGTGCGACATTTGCAATAATTATATTCTTAATTCCAGCAATAAAAGCTTCAGTGGAAATATATAATGAGGATTTCAATGTCGAAAGTGGAATAATTGAATCAAGTAAAAGAAATGATTCAGGAGAATGGATAGTTTTTATAATGGATGATAACGCTTATTATAAAATTGAGGATAGAAAAAAAACCTATAGACGTGGGGAATATGTGATGGTTTATATAGTACCGGAAACACAGGAAATATATAAAATGGAGGCATTATTAAATGATTAAAAATTCGCAGGATATGGCAATAGTTATAGTAGCTTTGATGTTTTTAAGTAATGTTTTAATTTTTGTTCCATATAGAATTTTAATTAAAAAACATAAAAAAATAGCCAAAAATTATCTACAAATTTTTGGTCCACTGATTGATTTTGTGATTGCACTAGTAGTTATAGTTTATATAATTCATAAATAAACCATGTAGAAATATATATAAATGAGATTAAAGAAATATGCTAGGAAGTACAATGCGTATGTCAAATGGTGCTGGAGTCTTACAAGCAACATATGCCTATGATGAATTTGGACAAGAGATTCTAGACGGAATCAATACATTAAAGAATACTTTAGGAAAAGTAGCAGATTTGGTAAACCCATTTGGATTCGTAGGATATCAGTTAGATAACATAGCAGATGATTATTTTGCAGAAGCCAGAGAATATCGTCCAGAAGAAGGAAGATTTTCAGGAATAGATAAAGTCCGAGGCTTTATAGAAATGCCATTTACCCTAAATAGATACGGCTATTGTTACAACAACGGAATGCTGATTAATGACTTGAATGGTATGTGGCCAAATCCAATTAAGTGGGTTAAGGATAAGACAAAAAAGGCTGCTAAGGCGGTTGGAAAGTTTTACGCAAAACATAGAGATGCTGTAAATATAGTTGGTGGAGTAGCTATTATAGCTGCAGGAGCAATAAGTGGTACAACAGCGGCTGTAATAGGTGGAGTATCCAATATGACGACTGGCGGAAGATTTTCTGATGGATTCCTTGGCGGAGCAGTAAATGGAACGATATGTGGATTGACAGGTGGAAAAAAGGTTGTTGGAGCTGTTAAAAAAGTAGGACAATTTGTTGGCGGCTTTGTTGGAACAGAGATAACAGAGCATGTTTCAGAAGGAAATTGCTGAATTAGAAGATTTTGTAGCCAGAAATAAAGCTAGAATTTCAACAAGAAATATGGCAATGTCGAGACAGAAAAAACTAGACAAGATGAATAGAATAGAAAAAGTTGTGGAAAAACCAAAGCCAGAATTTAATTTTCTATATTCGAAAGCACCAGGCAAATTTATGATAACAGCCAAAGATCTTGTGATTGGATATGATACGCCATTATCATCACCTTTAAATTTTGAAATAGAGCGTGGATGTAGAATTGTATTAACGGGTGCAAATGGTATCGGTAAATCTACTCTTTTAAAGAGTTTGCTTAGCATAATTAAACCTATTTCAGGTAAGGTTGAACTTGGTGAAAACTTAGATATTGGATATTTTGAACAAGAGGCAGGAAATAATAATTCTTCAACTTGTATAGATGAAGTTTGGGATGAATTTCCATCAATGAATCAGGCAGAGGTTCGTGCAGCCCTTGCAAAATGTGGTCTTACAGCAAAGCACATAGATAGCCAAATAAGAGTGTTATCAGGTGGAGAACAAGCTAAAGTTCGTTTATGTAAAATTTTAAACAGACCATCTAATCTTTTGGTTTTAGATGAGCCAACTAATCATTTGGATGTAGATGCTAAAGAAGAGTTAAAAAGAGCCTTAAATGAATATAAAGGTAGTATTATCATGGTTTGTCATGAACCTGAGTTTTATAATGATGTTGCAACAGATATTTGGGACTGTTCTAAATGGACAACAAAAGTGATATAATCTAAGTAGGTGTTAAATTTAGCGTTAAGAAAAATAATAATAAGAGAGAAAATGCGTATGAGGGAAATAAAAAGTTATGATTCTACAAAGTATGTAAATAATAGTGAGTATTCAAAGGTTGAAGAGGGTATATATCGTAATGGTTCACATTATGTGACTTCTTTGAGTTTCATTCAAGAACCTGAACATGAAGAAGGATTGAACGCAAGTGAAATATCACAATTTCCATTAGAAGATATTTTAGAAGAATATAATTGTTTTATATCTGATTATTACGATGAGCTTAACGTTGAAGAATCAGTTGTATGTTATTTAGAATTCGCATTTACTGAGTTAGAAGATATTAAAAATTTACGTGAAATTATCGGAAAAAATGTATATAATCAAGAAGTTAAACATGGAGAACAGGTATATGTTGATTTGATTATTTCATAGTAAAAACTGGAGGAGCATTTATGAAGAAGAAATATTTATTAGCGTGCCTAGCGTTGTGTATTTCACTTAGTGCTTGTGGTAGTCAAAATTCAAAGGAAGTTAAAAGTACAACTTCAAAAAATACAGCTAAAAGTGAAAAAACTACAGAAGCTTGTACTAGTGAAAAAAGTACTTCAAAAGAAGCTAGCATCAAAAAGAGTACCGTAAAAAAAGAAAGTAGTCTTCAGGCGGAACTTGAAAAACTAGAAACAAAGAGTAAAGAATACGATAATGTAGATACTAGTTATATGAAACAAGGTGAAATGAATGATGTTGCACGTAAAAGATATTATCTTTGGGAAGATGAAATCAATAGTATATGGAAGAGACTTTATCCAAAATTAAGCGCAAGTACTAAGAAAAAACTTTTAGATGAACAAAGAAAATGGATAGCTCAAAAAGATAGAGATACATTTGCGGCTGGAATTACGTTTGAGGGAGGTTCTATGCAGCCACTTATAACTTATCCAAGAGCGGAAATGATCACAAGAAAAAGAATTTATGAGCTTGCGAAGAAACTTGCAGATTTAAATGGTGAGTCTTTTGTGGTTTCCCCTGAAGTTCAAAATGAACTAAATAAAGGTAATCCTACATTAGATCAGGTTTTTGAATTATTTAAAGGTAAATGGGTAGACGATAGCAATAGCGCAAAATATATTGGTATTGCAAGAGCAAGTGAAAAATCTGAGTATGCACCTAAAGGAAGCAGTTGGGTTGTATGGAATTCAGAGGGAGATATCGTTTCTGATTTGGATTATTATGGTTTTTCAGAAGAAAATATCATTTTCAAAAAGAAAGATAAAGACGGAACATACACATACTATTGGTTATCTATATATGATGATCATAGCCATGCTTATTTGAGTCATTCTAAAGATAAAGATAAATTATATGAAGCAGGTAATGGCATAGGTGGGAAAAGAGGATAATATAATCACGTAGTGAATGAAGAATTTATATGCCCTCTGACGTAGGGTAGTTGTCACCCACCTCCCATTTTGGTATGGTAGTTATAAAAGGGACAGGTGATGAGTATGAGCTATAACAGGTATCCAAAAGAGATGAAGGAAGCTATAGTGGCTAGACTTCTGGAAGAAGATGTAGTCGTTGTGGACATCCAAAAAGAGACAGGTGTAGGAATTAACACCTTGTACAAATGGCGAGATGAAGCCAAGAACAAGCGAGGATTATCAGCTACAACAAAATATAAGAATGCTGATAAATGGAGTAGCCAGGATAAGTTTACATTTGTTTTAGAGACAGCAAATTTATCAGAAATAGAATTCTCTGAGTATTGCAGAGAAAAAGGTATCTATCCAGAACAAGTCAAAGAATGGCGAGATGCCTGTATAAATGCAAATGATTCTACAAAAGAAGCTAATTCAAAATCAAGCAAGGAACTTCGAGAAGAACGTAAGAAAAATGAGCGTTTAGAAAAAGAACTTGCTAGAAAAGAAAAAGCTCTAGCTGAAACCGGATGAAAGACAGTTGATATTGGACACGATGAATTCAGAAGAATTCGCTTCTAAAACACCATGTGAGGTTGTTCCAATACTAGCGGATAGAGGAATATATATCGCTAGCGAAAGTAGCTTTTATAAGGTGTTAAAAGAAGCAAATGAGCTGTTGCATAGAGGGCGTGATCATACTAAGACAAAATGTGTAGTATCAACACATAAAGCAACTGGACCGAATCAGGTTTGGATGTGGGATATTACATATCTAAATGGACCAATTAAAGGAAAGTATTATTATTTATATTTGTTTTCAGATTTATTTAGTAGAAAGATTGTTGGTTGGGAAGTTTACGATTGTGAATCAGCAGATTTGGCTGAGAAATTCATTTCGCGCATATACAGGAATGAAAAGGTTTTCTTGAATAAACAGCCATTAGTACTCCATTCAGATAATGGTAGTCCAATGAAAGGGGCAACAATGCTGGAAACGCTTTATGCGCTTGGTGTTACACCTTTAAGAAGTAGACCTAGAGCAAGCAATGATAACCCTTATGCAGAAAGCCTATTTAAAACATTGAAATATATGCCTAATTATCAGCCACAGGGATTCAATGACATCATAGAAGCTCGTCTTTGGGTAAAGAGCTTTGTGAAGTGGTACAACACTGAACACCGTCATAGTGGTATTCAATTTGTGACACCATCAGAGCATCATGAAGGATTAGATAAAGAGATCCTTAGAAAAAGAACTGAAGTCTATGAAGCGGCAAAGCAAGCACATCCAGAAAGCTGGAGTGGAGATATCAGAAATTGGGAATATTCAGAGATTGAGTGGTTGAATCCAAGACAGGTAATAGAAGATAAAAAGGAGGCGAAAGCCTCCTGAGAATAAACGAAAGGAAAAAAGGGTAGGGTGACAACTACCCGAAAAAATTTCGTTAACAGGAATAGGAGGGTATTTCTCGTTGAGGGAAATAAGAAATACGCCATCCTTATCCTCCTGCAATTTTTTAATATAGGCATCTCCGTTAAGATAGAAGATACCGATTTCTCCGTTTTCAAGAATATCCTGTTTCAAAACCCAGGCAATCTGTCCATCTTCAAATTCCGGTTCCATACTGTCACCACAGATTTTTACACCGAAGCTTGCTGATTCAGGTATGATATCCTTCGTAAGCTGAATCGTTTCTTTCGGTCCGTCAACAAGAAAGTTTTCGGTTCCGGCAGATACTACATTATCATACACATCAATATATCTGCAAAATGGAATAATTTTTGCAGTCTGTTTCTCATATTTGCCACTGTCATGCAACAATCCAATATAATCCAAAGTTTTTTCTTTCCCTTCATCATTGAGGGAAGAGAATGTGAAAATTAATATTGATGTTGATGATACTTTAGAGCAAAACTATATAACAATACATTGTAAGGAATTGTGTGATGAAATACTAGAGTTACAAAGTAGTCTAGTTAATAAGTCATCAGGGAGTCTTCGCATCTCAGCATTTCAGGATAATGTAGAGTATTTTTTAGAATTAAAAAATATAGTATTTATGGAATCTGCTGGAAACTATATTTTGATACATACATCTCTACAAATATCTTGTTCTAGCATGCGAGTTTTACGTAGAACGTCGTTATCCAGAACATAAGGAAATCGTAGAGCAGAAGCTTAAAGAGATAAGAGAAGCATATGGTTTTTGATATTATGTTGTCATAATAATTATAAGTAACAATAGAATATAGCAAAGAAATAAATGTAGCCACAAAGATTATTTTTCATACAGTTAAAAGATATACTTTTATATGCGTATGAAATTGAAATGTCTTTGTGGTTTTTCTTACTTGTCTTGACGAAATTCAAAAAGTGATACAAAATTAGTTTGTTGCAATGAGAAATCTTGTAAACTGTAAGAGTGATGGAATAATAACTAGGAAAAATAGTTGAGCCTAGCAAAGAAGGAGTATTTGAAGTATTGAAGGTAAATAATGAAAACGTTGTTGATGGAGGAGGGGCTTATTATAGATATAATGATACAGAATATAAAATATTAAATGAAATAGCAACGAGAATCGGAGACAATCCAGAGGTATCGGGACACATAAAGATGTATTCAGATTTGAAGAGTTGTCCAAGTTGTCAGCATGTTATAAAACAATTTTAGGCACGGTATCCGAAAATAAAAGTTGAAGTAATATATAAAAAGGCAGGAGGAGGAAAATAGATGGAAGAAAAGCCTTTTGAATTTAAATATTTTGTTATAGATGATATATATAGAGACGTTCTAAATTCAGATGATACATTTGGAATATCATTCCAAAAATGTTGGGTCTCACTTTGTGGTTACATAGATAGTGATACAATTTTATCAATAATGATATTATCTGAAATGTTTGCGCTTACAATAGCAAATGATGTTAAAGTGTATGCAGATGATGTAAAAGATATAGAGAAACTTCTAAAATTGTATAATACTTTAAATGTGAAAAATCTTTTAATATCATCAGAGTATGAATATTTAAAGGAAGATATGAAAATAATAGAGTATTTTTATGAAAAAAGTAAGGACGTGATAAAAGAAGGATTTCCACGTAGAGCAAGTGATTTTTTTGAAGAAATCCCTAAATTCTATGTAGAAAAAGTTTTACTAGGAGAAGATCCAAACCATAGATTAGAAAATATTACAGAAGATAATTCCTTTGAACTAGATTATTTAATTTATGCATACTATTATAGAGGAATTTTTAAAGATAAGCTAACGGAACAACAAGCATTCGATAGATGTTTGATAAAATTTAAAAAATATCTAGAGGAAGATTCGATAAAAACAGTTATTGCAGTAGCTGCATTAACAAATATTTTAGTATGGAGTAAGGAACTAGACTTAACAAGAAAATTCAAAAGTTTGATTGATAAGGCTGCTGAACTATATAAAACTTTTGATGTGAAAAGTATATTATCAGGAGACAGATTAGAGTTCTTAGAAGATTCAATGCGTGATATTAATAGACTTTATAAATATGAATTACCAGAATAAAAAGTAAAGTATTCCCGAAGATACTTTAGAGTTAATTAGAAAGCGAGAAAGACTAATGAAAAACAAATTATTTGATTTATTTACAGGAACAAAAACTGAAAAGAAGCAAAGTAGATTCTTTGCATTAAAAAATGATGTTGTAGAAAATATTTATGATAATCTATATGCATACGATTTTTCGTACGGACAAGCGGCTAGTAAGTGTTACGTTGATATGGGCGGAGTCATAGAAGAAGATAATTTTGATGCTTTGGTAGTATTAGTTGAGATTATGGCATCAAAGCTTAGAAATGATGCAGAGTTCTTTTAGATTAGAATGATGGCAGGAGGTTCAAGGGCAACAATGTATTATTCTCAGATGTATAGTAATAACAAAATGTATAATAATGAAGGGTGGCAAATTAAAATTTGTCACCCAATTTTTTTACATTTTTGTTTAAGATGGTGTTCATGCAATGGTTATATAGTTTGTTTATAGTGCTTAAATAGTAATCTTTATCGTGTTTTTCTTATTAAACTATTTGTTATATTGTTGTCTTATTTATATAGTTTGTTTTGTATTTTGAATAAATAATTTTTTGGCTAGTGTATAAACCAAAGTAGCCTGAGAACAAATAACTAAATGCTGCTGTAATAAGGAAAAATGGCATACCATTATAACCAAATAATTCAAAACTAATCAGTAATGAGGAAATTGGGCAGTTAGTTACACCACAAAAACATGAAACCATTCCTATTGCGGAAGCAAAAGAAGGATCTAATCCTAAAAGCGATCCGAATGCACTTCCAAAAGTTGCTCCTATAAAGAAAGAAGGAACAATTTCTCCGCCTTTGTATCCGCAAGATAATGTTAAACAAGTAAACACTATTTTTAATAAGAAAGTATAAAAATGTACATTTCCTTCGAGTGCATTGTGAATAACATCAATACCAGCACCGTTATAGTCATAGGTTCCTAGTAGTTTTGTTAGGATAAGAACAGATAAACCACCTACCAATATTTTATAATAAGGATTAGCGAATTGTTTTTTTAAAATGTGACCACTATAATGCAACATTATACAAAACAAAATACTGACAAGAGCAGTTAATATTGCAATGCAACTAGTCGAAAGAACATTTGGTATATTATATACCGGAAGTGCTATTTTATAAAGAGGTGATTTGGCACCAAAGTATAATGCAATTGCATGAGCAGTTAAAGAACTGATAACGCAAGGAACTAATGCTGCATAGTACATAACACCTACGCTTACTACTTCAATCGAAAAAATAGCAGCAGCCATTGGAGTACCAAATAGTGCACAAAATGCACCGCTCATACCGCTCATAATCATGATTTTTTTATCTTTGTCGTCCAATTTAAAAAGTCGACCAAGGTAATTGCCAAGGCTTCCCCCCATTTGTAGAGCTGCTCCTTCACGACCTGCAGAACCTCCAAAAAGGTGAGTTAGAGTAGTAGAAATAAATATTAATGGAGCCATTCTAAAAGGGATATATTCATCAGAGTGAATTGCAGATAGAACTAGATTAGTTCCAGTATCTTTTTCATCTTTTGAGATTCGATATAAAAATACAATACATAAACCGGCTATTGGTAAAAAGTAAATCAGCCAAGGGTTATTAATTCGTAATGTAGTTACATAATTTAAAGAAAAATAAAAAAAAGTTCCAAAAGAGCCGGAAATGGCTCCAACAATAATTGCTAAAAAAATCCACTTCAAAGATGAAGTGAATGCTTTCATATGATCATTTAGAGGTGGAATAACAATATGATACATAATACACTCCTTATAAAGAATAATAATTTACGATTAGAGGTCTAGTTGAGTTTTACAGCCAATAGTAGTTCTTTTTTTATAGTTATAAAAACAAAAAAACCATCATTTTTATCGTATAACATATATATTATCATATTGTTGAACATTTTGTAAAAAAATTGTTACATATTACAGTTGAAAAAATTATAAAAATCAAATATAATTAACATATACGAAAAAAGACGAAAAGAGGATAAATGTAAGGAATATGAGGACAAGTGGAATATTAATGCCAATTTCATCGTTACCTTCGCCATACGGAATTGGAACAATGGGAGATGAAGCAAAAAAATTTATAAAGTTTTTAAAGAAAGCAGGACAGACATACTGGCAGATTTTACCGGTTTGTCCAACAAGTTATGGAGATTCACCATATCAATCATTTTCAAGTTTTGCAGGTAATCCCTATTTTATTGACTTAGATTATTTGTTAAAGGATGGATTAATCACAGAGAAGGAACTAATTAATTTAGAGTGGGGTGACAATGAAAGATACGTTGATTATGGTGTAATATATGATAATCGCTATTCAATTTTACGAAATGCATACTCAAGATTTTGTAAGAATAAACCCCAAAATTTTATTAATTTTTGTGAAAAAGAAAAAAGTTGGCTTGATGATTATGCGTTGTTTATGGCTTTAAAAGATGCCCATGAAGGTCAAGCGTGGTTTGAATGGGAAAAGGCCTATAAATTTAGAGATAAAGATGCTTTAGATGAAGCAAAAACAAAGTTTTCAGCTGATATTGAATTCTATAAAATGATTCAATTTTTATTCAAAAAACAGTGGAAAGATTTAAAAAAATATGCAAATAAAAATAATATCAAAATAATTGGAGATATTCCAATATATGTATCAGCAGATAGTGCTGATGTATGGTCTAATCCAAGTGAATTTTATCTTGATGAAAACTTAGAGATGATAGAAGTTGCTGGTTGTCCGCCGGATGCATTTTCAGAGGATGGTCAGCTTTGGGGAAATCCGTTGTTTAGATGGGATGTTATGAAAGAGAATAATTATTCATGGTGGGTTAGAAGAATTAAAGCCATGGCTGATATGTATAATATAATAAGAATCGATCATTTTAGAGGCTTTGATTCATATTATGCGATTCCTGCAGAAGACGATACGGCAAAAAATGGTAAATGGAAAAAAGGACCGGGGATGGATCTTTTCAATAAATTAAAAGAAGAATTGGGAGAATTACCAATTATTGTTGAAGATTTAGGATATCTAACACAATCTGTAAAAGATTTGTTAAAAGAATCAGGTTTTCCTGGTATGAAAGTATTGCAGTTTGCATTTGATGATATGGCAGGCAACGAGTATTTACCACATTTTTATCCTAGAGAGTGTGTAGTATATACTGGAACTCATGATAATGATACAATTATGGGCTGGTTGGAAGAAGCGCCTAAAGAAACACTTGATTTTGTAACAAAATATTTGAATTTGACCAAAAAAGAAGGATATAATTGGGGTGTGATACGAGGTGCAATGTCATCTGTAGCTGATACATGCATATTAACTATGCAAGATATTATCGGACTAGGGGCAGAAGCACGTATAAATACTCCGTCAACTTTAGGAGAAAATTGGAAATGGCGCGCAATTCCGGAAGATTTCTCAATTTCGGCAAGAAAGAAATTGTTTACTTATACTAAAATGTTTGGACGTCTTAATGAGTCATTCGTCAAAACAGAGATAAAAGAGAAAAAAGAAGACTAAAACATAAGGGTATATCGGCATTTTGATGTTGATATACCTTTTTTATATGTAAACTGTACTAATTTTTGCGTTTTTTGCCAAAAAAATGGTCTAAAACACGAAAAAACTCTTTGCAAAAAAAAGAATATTTGGTATAATAACTACTGCATTCGCTTTGACGGAAAATGACGTTTTTTGACGAAATTTGAAATTAAATTATGGAGGAATATTTTATAATGAATATGAAAGAGTTTTTTGATGGTTTATATAATAAACCGCATATGTTAAAAAGATTAATTATGTGTTTTGTGTCAGTTACTATTATTGGATTTTGTGTATATTGGCTTAATTTAGTTAATTTTGGTAATGATCCATGTTCTACAATGAATTTTGGTATTATAGGTAAAGTGCACATGACTTTAGGAAATTGGCAAGCGTTATTTAATTTATTTTTATTTATTATAATATTTTTTATTGATAAATCAGGAATTGGTTTTGGTACAGTTTTAAATATGTTTGTAGTAGGTTATGCTAATGATTTCATGGCATTTATTATGAAACATTATTTCCCATCATTCAATATAGATAATGTATCTTTTGGCGTGAGACTTGCAATTATGTTAGTTTCAATTGTAATTTTTATTTTTGTAGTAGCTGTGTACATGGCAGTTGATTTAGGTACAGCTCCATATGATGCTATTCCAATTATTATTGCAAATAAACAAAGTAAAGTACCATTTAAAATAGTTAGAATTATTATTGACTTAACAGCAACAATTATCGGTTTCTCACTTGGACAGACTGTAGGAGTCGTAACATTGATTATGGCATTTACTATTGGACCAGCTGCTTCAGCGGTTAAGAAACCAATTGCAAGAATGGTAGAAGATAAAGAATTACAAGAATGTTAATATAGATATAAGTTTTGAAATAAAAAATCGAAATAAACCACTGAGTATGTTAGATATACTTTTTGCCTGATAGGCATGTTTATATCACATAAATACTTGGTGGTTTTTTGATAATAAGATGATATTATGATATACTTTAAATATATGTAAAATTTTTCTATAGAATAATACATATATTTATTAATATTTGACTAATTAATGAAAAAATTAATGAAAGAATTAATGAAATAATAAAAAAACGGCAATTATTCTAAATTGAGAAGAAGAATAACTATAAAAAATAAGACTATAATAGATAAGACGATAGGAGGATAAAATATGAGTCCAGTATACGAAAAATTAATGAAGTGTTATGAAAGTATAAAAAGTAAAGTGGATTTTGAACCTCAAGTAGCTTTGATTTTAGGATCAGGTTTAGGAAACTATGGAGAAAAAATAAAAATTGTTCACACCTTAGATTACCATGAAATAGAAGGCTTTCCTGTTTCAACAGTACAGGGACATAAAGGACAGTTTATTTTTGGTTATATAGGGGATGTTAGAGTTGTATGCATGCAGGGAAGAGTGCATTATTATGAAGGATATGAAATGTCAGATGTTGTTTTACCTACTAGACTAATGAAATTAATGGGAGCTAAAGTTTTGTTTTTAACAAATGCAGCTGGCGGAGTTTTACAAGGAATGAAACCAGGAGATTTGATGCTAATAAAGGATCAAATAGCTTCATTTGTGCCTTCACCATTGATTGGAGAAAATATAGAAGAACTCGGAACAAGATTCCCGGATATGTCGCATATTTATGATGAAGATTTGCAACAGATCGTTAGAAAAGTTGCAGCTTTAAATGACATACAAATTAAAGAAGGCGTTTATTTGCAATTTACAGGTCCACAATATGAAAGCCCAAGTGAGGTTGCTATGAGTCGCCTGCTTGGAGCTGGAGCAGTCGGTATGAGCACAGCTTGTGAAGCAATTGCAGCTAATCATATGGGTATGAAGATAGTGGGGATATCTTTGATTTCGAATTTAGCATCAGGGATTTCTCCTATTCCACTTACACATTCTGAGATACAAGATAGTGCAAAGGAAGCTGAGCCAAAGTTCCAAAAACTTGTTACAGATACTATAATAGAAATTGGAAGAATATTTAAAGAAGAATTATAATTATTTTGTTAGTTTAGAATAAAAAATAAGCAACTAGTAAAAAGTAATAAAAAACAATTAATAATATAAAAATTTATAGATGAAGTTCTTGCAGTGTTATACTTGCAGGAACTTTATAATATAAGGAAAGAGGATAGAATGAATATTCGTTTTTATAACGCCAGAATAGTGGCTCCGAGTCAAAAAGATAAAGATAATATTGAAGTAATTAAAGGCGAGGTCTGGGTGAAAGGAGATACTATCGTATATGTTGGAGATGGGAAAGACTCAGATAAAGTTTTTGCACAAAATGATATAATTATTTGGAATAGAGAAATTGATGTAAAAGGAAACGTTTTGATTCCGGGATTTAAAAATGCACATACTCATACAGCTATGACTTTTTTAAGATCGTATGCAGATGATGTTCCACTTCAGGAATGGTTACAAAACCATATTTTTCCTAAAGAGGCATTATTGAAGGAAGAAGATGCATATTGGTTAAATATTCTAGGGATAATGGAATACTTAACAAGTGGTATTACAACATCATTTGATATGTATCTATATCCATATGCAACAGCTAAAGCTGCTGAAAAAACAGGCTTTAGAACCATGATTACATCAGGACTTAATAATTTTACTTCATCTGTAAAAGAAGTTGAAGAACAATATTTTAAAATCAATGATATGTCAGATAGAATAAAATTTGTTCCAGGTTTTCATGCGGAATATACCTGTAGTAAAGAATTATTAGAGGAGTTATCTACTTTTTCCAATAAATACAAGCTACCGGTCTGGACACATAATTCGGAAACTTTACTAGAAGTAAAAGAATGTAAAGAACGCTGGGGAATGTCTCCTACAAAGTTTATGGATTCATTAGGTCTGCTTGAATATGGTGGAGGAGGGTATCACTGCATTTGGATGGATGAAAGTGATTATGACATTTTTAAAGAAAGAAATCTATCTATGATAACTTGTCCAGCATCAAATCTAAAGTTAAACGATGGAATAGCCCCTGTTAGCACATTTAGAAAAAATGGGATAAAGGTCGGAATTGGAACAGATGGTCCTTCAAGCAATAATTGCCTTGATATGTTTAGAGAGATGTTTCTAGTTTCGGGTTTGGCAAATGTAAAAGATAAAACTGCAAACAGTATAAAGGCAGAAGATGTTTTGAAAATGGCTATCACAGATGGTGCAGATGCTATGGGGCTAAGTGAATGTAATGCTATTGCAGTAGGGAAAAAGGCTGATATTGTAATTATAGATTTAAATCAACCAAATATGCAACCAATTAATAATATTATTAAAAATATTGTGTATAGCGGAAGTAAAATAAACGTAAAAATGACAGTTATAAATGGAGAAATTTTATATGCTGATGGTAACTTTAATATTGGAATAGATCCGACAGAAGTTTATGAAAAAGCGAATAGTATTATTCGTTCAATGGAGTAGAGTATCTAAAACAAAATAGCTAAATTGTAGTGTTGATAATGTCGATTAAATTATTGTAGTATATAATTATAGCCCAAAACTCAAAAGATACATTGAAATCTTATAAAAATTCATATATAATGAATTAAGTTATGGGTTTTGAACATTTTTAATTGAGCAAAAATAAGGAGGAAACCTATTATGATTACAGTTTTTAATGCTTTATTTAATTACTTAGTTAAAATGCTAGGTATTGTTGTTATCGCTTTTGTAGGCGGTACAATTGGAGTTAAATGTCGCAAAATGCGCAATAAAAAAAATTCTAATAAACAAACATTAGACTAAAATAAAAACAGCATAGTTGCTGCATAGAGTTTTGGAGGAAAGTTTTCATGGAAAAGAAATATGGCGTAAATGACCTACGTCGAATGTATCTTGATTTTTTTGAAAGTAAAGAACATCTTAAGATGAAGAGTTTTTCATTAGTACCACATAATGATAACAGTTTATTACTAATTAATGCAGGTATGGCACCACTTAAACCATACTTTACAGGTGAAGAGATTCCACCACGTAGAAGAGTAACAACTTGTCAGAAATGTGTACGTACAGGTGATATCGAAAATGTAGGTAAAACCGCACGTCATCTTACATTTTTTGAAATGCTAGGTAATTTCTCATTTGGAGATTATTTTAAACATGAGGCTATAAATTGGTCTTGGGAATTTTTAACAAAGGTTTTAGAGTTGGATCCAGAACGTCTATATCCATCAATTTATGGTGAAGATGAAGAAGCTTTTGAAATCTGGACAAAAGAAGTTGGAGTTCCTGCTGAGAAGATTACACGTTTCTACCGTGATCCAGAAACAGGAGAATGCGATAATTTCTGGGAGCATGGTGCAGGTCCATGTGGTCCATGCTCAGAGATCTATTACGATCGTGGAGAAAAATATGGATGTGGAAGTCCTGACTGCAAAGTAGGATGTGAATGTGATCGTTTTATTGAAATTTGGAATAACGTATTTACTCAGTTTGAAGGTGATGGTAAAGGCGGATATTCTGAATTAAAACAAAAGAATATTGATACAGGTATGGGATTAGAGCGTTTAGCTACAGTAATGCAAGAGGTAGATACAGTATTTGATGTTGATACAATGAAAGCTATTCGTGATAAAGTTTGTGAATTATCTGGCAAAAAATACAATGTAGATGCACTTGATGATGTTTCTATTCGTGTAATCACAGATCATATTCGTTCATCAACATTTATGATTTCAGATGGTATCATGCCAACTAATGAAGGTAGAGGATATGTTTTACGTCGTTTAATTAGACGAGCTGCAAGACACGGTAAGATGCTTGGTATTAAAGGAACATTTTTACCAAAAGTTGCAGAAGTTGTAATTAGAGATAGTAAAGATGGCTATCCAGAATTAGAAGACAAGAAAGAGTTCATTTTTAATGTTCTTTCTAAAGAGGAAGAAAGATTTGACGCCACAATTGATCAGGGTCTTTCTATCTTAAATGATATGCAGCAAAAGATGATAGAAGCTGGTAGTAAAGTATTATCAGGAAAAGATGCATTTAAGTTATATGATACATATGGATTCCCAGCAGATTTAACAGCAGAAATTCTTGAAGAAAAAGGATTCACATTCGATCAGGCTGAATTTGATGAATGTATGGAAATTCAAAGAAAGACAGCACATGATGCAAGAAAGACAACTAACTATACAGGTAGAGAAGCATCTGTATTCCAGAAAGTCGATCCAAGTATTACATCAGAATTTGTCGGTTATGATAAATTAGTTGCCAGTTCTAAAATTAGTGTATTAGCGACAAACGAAGATATCGTTGATGCATTAGCAGAAGGCGATGAGGGCGTAATCGTTGTAGATCAGACACCATTCTATGCAACAATGGGTGGACAACAAGGCGATTGTGGTGTGATTTTATCAAGTGAAGGTAAATTCGAAGTAAAAGACACAGTTAAATTATTAGGCGGAAAAATCGGTCATGTTGGTAAAGTGACTGAAGGCATGTTTAAAGTGTCTGATACAGTGGAACTTAAAGTGGATGCTGCTAATAGAAATAGTGTTTGTAGAAATCACTCTGCAACACATTTATTACAAAGTGCTTTAAGAGAAGTATTAGGTAACCATGTTGAACAAGCAGGTTCTTATCAAGATGGCGAAAGAATTAGATTTGATTTTACTCATTTTGAAGCAATGACAGATGAAGAAGTTAAAAAAGTTGAAGAATTAGTAAATCAAAAGATTAATGAAGGTTTAGAAGTCGTAACAAATGTTATGACATTAGATGAAGCAAAAAAATCAGGTGCAATGGCTTTATTTGGTGAGAAATATGGTGATAGCGTACGTGTAGTTTCTATGGGAGACTTTTCTAAAGAACTATGTGGAGGTACACATGTTTCGAATACAAAAGACATTGTGGCATTCAAAGTTATATCTGAAAGTGGCGTTGCAGCTAATACAAGACGTATAGAAGCTATTGCTGGAGATAATGTATTCAGTTACTACAGTAATGTAGAAAAACGCTTAGAAGAGGTGGCTAAAGCATTAAAAGCTACTCAGGCTAATGTACTAGATAAAGTAAAATCGTTATTAGATGAAAATAAGGCTTTATCAAGTGAAATTGAGTCATTAAAGAGCAAAGCTGCAAGAGAGTCACTCGGAGATGTAATGGATTCAGTTATTGAAGTTAAAGGTGTTAAGTTACTTGCTACTTCAGTTGACAATGTTGATATGAATGAATTGAGAAATTTAGGTGACCAATTAAAAGAAAAATTAGGTGAAGGTGTAGTTGTTCTTGCTTCTAACAATGAAGGCAAAGTAAATCTTATTGCTATGGCTACAGAACAAGCAATGAAGGCTGGAGCACATGCAGGAAACTTAATTAAGGCTATCGCTTCTAAGGTAAATGGTGGCGGTGGTGGTCGCCCTAATATGGCACAAGCTGGAGGTAAGAAACCAGAAGGAATTCCTGAGGCAATTGCTGAGGCTAGAATAGCATTAGAATCAATGATCAAATAATAAGATTTATTAAAATTTTATAAAAATCACCAAAAAGTGTTGACAAAATTTGATTTTTTGATAAACTAATTTATAGTGCAATGAAGATTACCTTACAGTTGATGCACAATATGCAACTGGAGGGAGGTTAGGTGTGAGATAATGTCTAGTATAACAGTTAAAGAAAACGAGACTTTAGATAGCGCTTTACGTAGATTTAAGAGAAGCTGCGCAAAAGCAGGTATCCAACAGGAAATTCGTAAAAGAGAACATTACGAAAAACCATCCGTAAAACGCAAGAAAAAATCTGAAGCTGCAAGAAAAAGAAAATACAATTAGTATTAAGTTCAAGGCTGTCGCATAGCACGTGCGGCAGTCTTTTGTGTATTGATACTATTATGACAGGGTGTTTTAAACTATAATATGATTTAAAACTCTTGCATTTTACATATAAAAGAAGTAAACTACAGAAGTGAGTTATTTTTGACTAACTAATATGATAATATTTTTATATAAAGGAGCGATACGATGACAAAGATTGATATTATTTCTGGTTTCCTTGGAGCAGGAAAAACAACTTTTATTAGAAAAATGCTTTCAGGAGTATTAAAAGGACAAAAGATTGTTTTAATAGAGAATGAATATGGTGAAGTAGGTATAGATGGCGGTTTTTTAAAAGATTCTGGAATTCAGATTACTGAAATGAATTCAGGATGTATTTGTTGTACATTAGTTGGGGATTTTGCAAAAAGCTTAGACGAAGTTATAACAAAATATAATCCTGACAGAATTATCATTGAGCCTTCTGGGGTAGGTAAATTATCAGATGTTATGAAGTCTGTTATTGATATGGAGAAAACTCACGATGTTAAATTAAATGGTTTAGTTACAGTTGTAAACGCATTAAAAGCTAGTAAGCAAATGAAGGCATTTGGTGAGTTCTTTAATAATCAGATTGAATATGCTACAACAGTTATTTTAAGTAGAACTCAGAATGCTAATGATGAACAGTTAGAATTCTGTACTACACAGATTCAGAATTTAAATCCAAAAGCAGCAGTTATTACAACTGCATGGGATGATATAACAAGTGAGCAGATTTTGAAAGTAATTGAGGGTCAGGAGAATCTTCAAATGAAATTATTAGCTGAACACAAAGCAAGTGAACATGACCACGAGCATCATCATGATCACGAAGGACACGAGTGTTGTCATCATGACCATGACCACGAACATTATCATGATCACGAAGGACACGAGTGTTGTCATCATGACCATGATCACGAACATCATCATGATCACGAAGGACATGAGTGCTGCCATCATGAGCATGATCATGAACATCATCATGATCACGAAGGACATGAGTGTTGTCATCATGAGCATGGCCATCATCATGCAGATGATGTATTTACAAGTTGGGGCAAAGAAACACCTCATAAGTTTGAAAGATCAAAGATTGAAGAAGTATTAAAGAAATTTGTGGATTCTGATAATATTTTAAGAGCAAAAGGTATGGTTGAAGGAACAGATGGAAAATGGATTTATTTCGATATGGTTCCAGGTGACTATGAATTAAGAGATGGTCAACCAGATTATACAGGAAGATTATGTGTAATTGGTACTGATATTCATGAAGATGAATTAGAAGAATTATTTGGTTTAAAATAAAAATACTAATAATATATACATTTATGTAAAATATAGCAATAAATGATAGTGAATTGCTATATGGATTTTTTAGTAATAGTGAATAGAGAGGATAATTTATGCAAGAAAGTATTCCAGTATATTTATTTACAGGTTTTATGGATAGCGGTAAGACTAGTTTGATAAATGAGACTTTATTTGAAAATGACTTCACAGATGGAACTAAGGGTCTTATCATTATGTGTGAAGATGGAGATATAGAGTACGATGTTGAAAAACTAAAAAAAGTTAACTTTGACATTGTTGAGATTGAATCAGAAGACGATTTTACTAAAGAAAAGCTTAAAGAATTGTCAGATAAATATAAACCAGAACAGGTTTTCATAGAGTATAATGGAACATGGCCACTTAGTCATATTTTAGAGGTAGAATTGCCTTCACAATGGGTTATTGTTCAAACATTATCTACAGTTGATGCAACTACATTCATGATGTATATGCAGAATATGAGGGTTATGATGCAAGAACAATTACTTTGTTCAGATGTTGTAATATTTAATAGATGTGATGAAACAGTTGATAAGCGTCAATTTAGAATGAATATTAAGGCATTTAACAAAAAAGCTCAAATAGTATACGAAAGAGAAGATGGTTCTCTCGATGATACACCGGAAGAGTTACCATTTGATTTAGATCAAGACATTATTGAAATTGCTGATGAAAATTATGCAATTTGGTATATGGACGTAATGGAAAATTATAAAAAATATAATAATAAGAAGGTTAAATTTAGAGCTTTAGTTGCAAATCCACCTAAGTTAAAAAAAGGTATTTTTGTTCCAGGAAGATTTGTAATGACTTGTTGTGTTGAAGATATAACATTTATTGGTCTTAAGTGTAAATATCAAAAAGAAGATGAAATACCTGATAAATCATGGATAGATTTAACAGCGCAGGTTAAGGTTGAATTTGATAGAGCATATAAGGGAAGAGGTCCTGTCCTTTATCCAATCGAAATTAAACCAGCTGAAAAACCAGAAGATGATTTAGTGTATTTCTCATAAAATGTAACAACAATAAAAAGGCTTGATAGTATTGACAAAAATACTTTATAAGTTTAAAGTATTATATTATCGAGTAGTTTAAGGAACGCTCTAGCTACCGTCTAGGGCGTTCTTTTTATAGGAGGAAAGTATGAAAAAAAGAAAAATAATTACAAGTATTTTATTAACAGCAACGTTGTTGGCAAGTTTGTGCGCTTGTGGTAAAAAAGACAATAATTCTGGGAAAAAGGTATATAAAGTGGGAATAGTTCAATATGTTGACGACGCATCGTTAAATCAGATTGAATCAGCCATTGAAAAGGAATTAGATGCAAAGGGAAAAGAGAATAATGTAGTTTTTGAATATAAAAAATATAAACATAATGGACAGGCGGATGCTTCTAATTTGAATCAGATTGCTACAGAGTTAGTAAATAATGAAGTAGATGTTATTATTCCTATAGCAACACCTGCAGCGATGATTTGCCAGAATGCAACAGAAGATAAAGATATTCCAATTGTTTTTTCGGCTGTATCAGATCCTGTTTCATCAAAATTAGTTAAATCTATAGAAAAACCATCTGGAAATATAACAGGTACATCAGATGCGCTTGATACAAAAGCATTATTTAAGTTGATTAAAGAAGGTTCTGAAGTAAAAAAATTAGGATTATTATATAATAAGAGTGAAGATTCTTCGACAAAAGCAATTAAAGAAATGAAAGAATTATGTAAAAAGAATAATATTGAAGTCGTAGAGAAAACAGGAACAACTACAGATGAAATCGCATTATGTGCGGATTCATTAATAGAAAATAAAGTAGATGCTGTATTTACACCAACAGATAATACAGTACAGGTTGCTGAAATATCTATATACGAGAAATTCCAAAAAGCTAAAATTCCACATTATGCAGGTGCAGATTCATTTGCACTTAATGGAGCATTTTGCGGTTATGGTGTAAATTATAAAACTTTAGGCACAAAAACAGCAGATATGGCAGTTGATATTTTGGTTCATAATAAAAAGCCAGCAGATATGCCAGTTCAATTTGTAACTAGTGGAATTGCAACAATTAATACAGAAACTGCTCAAAAAATAAATATAGATTATTCAAAATTTAAGGATTTATGCAATAATGTTGTTGAGACAAAAACAAAGAAAGAATTTGATTAAAAAGAATTCTTAGGAAGGAAATATTAATAAGAAAATGGGTGGCACAGTAATTTTTAGTAAATTAATTTTTTTAGGAGCTCTTGAACAGGGCTTTATATATGCACTAGTAGCATTGGCTTTGTTCTTGTCATTCTCAATTTTGAATATAGCAGATTTGTCTACGGATGGTTGTTTTACACTCGGATGTGCTGTTTCGGCAATCGTAACAGTTGGAGGGCATCCTGTCCTTGGATTATTTGCAGCTATGCTTGCAGGTGTGTGTTCGGGCTTTGTAACAGCAATTTTACAGACAAAACTAGGAGTGGAGTCAATTCTTGCAGGAATAATTGTTAATACTGGTTTATATACAATAAATATGGCAGTTATGGGATTTGTAGCAAACGTAAATGTGTTTGGATGCGATACTGTTTTTACAAAAGCAAAAGATAAATTACCAATGGAATATTCCAAATTAATAATTATCGTTTCAATAGTTGTAATTATTGGATTGTTTTTAGCAATTTTTTTAAAAACAAAACTTGGATTGTCTATTAGAGCAACTGGTGATAATGTTCATATGGTAAGAGCGTCTAGTATTAATCCTGCTTTTACAATTACTGTTGGATTATGTGTAGCTAATGCTTTGACTGCTTTATCAGGTGGTATTCTTGCACAGTATCAGAAATCTGCAAATATTGATGTTGGTACAGGTATGGTTACAATAGGTTTGGCTTCTTTGATTATCGGTGAAACTTTATTCTCAAAGAGAAGTATCAGAACACGAATTGTAGGCGTTATTTTGGGAAGTTGCTTATACAGAATTGTTATTGCTTTAGCACTTAGATTAAATATTCCAGCTGATTTTCTTAAGTTGATTTCAGCAAGTATTGTTGCAATAGCAATTATTATTCCGTATATGAAGAATAAAACACGTTTTTGGATTAATAGAAGAAATTCTAATAAAGAAATCGAAAGTATAGAAGACCAGGAGGATATGTAATATGTTAAAAATTATAAATGCATCAAAGACTTTTAATCCTGGTACAATAAATGAAAAAAAAGCATTAGTTAATCTAAATTTAGAGTTAAAAACAGGAGATTTTGCTACAATAGTTGGAAGTAATGGCGCTGGAAAGTCGACATTGTTTAATGCTATAACCGGAAATTTTTATGTAGATAAAGGTCATATTATTCTAGGAGGAGAAGATATTACATTTAAAAAAGATTATTTAAGAAGCAAGGATATTGGACATCTTTTTCAGGATCCTTTAAAGGGAACTGCTCCTAATATGACAATAGAGGAAAATATGGCACTTGCTTATCTTAGAGCATCTACATCAAATCATACATTGTTTAATAGAATATCAGCTAAGGATAAGAGACGTTTTAGAGAACATTTATCTTTATTAAATATGGGTTTAGAAGATAGAATGAAACAACCTGTTGGTCTTTTATCAGGTGGACAAAGACAGGCATTAACGCTACTTATGGCGACGATGGTTACTCCAAAGATTTTACTCTTAGATGAACATACAGCTGCTCTTGATCCAGCGACTGCTGAAAATGTTATTGAGTTGACAAAAAGAATTATTAAGGAAAGAAATATTACTTGTTTAATGGTTACTCATAATATGAATCAGGCACTTAAGCTTGGGAACAGAACACTTATGATGCATCATGGAAGTATTGTGTTAGATATAGAAGGCAAAAAAAGAGAAAATATGACAGTAAATGACTTACTTAATGAATTTGCAAAAAATGCTGGTCAGGATTTAGATAATGATAGAATTCTGCTGTCTAAATAAACACTTTTTGTATGTTTTTACACAATATTTTAGCTGAAATCTTAATAAATTTAAGGTATAATAAATATAAGTATGCCGTAGGGCTACCGATACTACACTAAGAAATTGGAGGAGAAAATGTATCAAATAGTTAGAAAACAAACTTTAGCTGAAAATATCATTTTAATGGATATTTTAGCACCAAGAGTTGCAAAGCATTGTCTTCCAGGACAATTCATTATTGCAAAAACAGATGAGATAGGAGAGCGCATACCTCTTACAATTTGTGATTATGATAGGGAAAAGGGAACAGTAACAATTGTAGTTCAAACAATTGGAGCTGGAACAAGTCGTATGATGAGTCTTAACGAGGGAGATGCATTAGAGGATTTTGTTGGTCCTTTAGGATGTGCATCTGAGTTATGCCAAGAAAAAAATCTAGAAGAGACAAAAAAGAAAAATATAGTATTTATTGCAGGTGGACTAGGAACAGCACCTGTCTATCCACAGGTTAAATGGTTACATGAGCATGGAGTAGATGTTGATGTAATTATGGGATCTAGAACTAAAGATTTATTATTCTATATTGATGAAATGAAGTCAGTAGCTAAGAATGTTTATGTAACAACTGATGATGGATCTTATGGTTTCGCTGGAATGGGAACAGATCAATTAAAAGCATTGGTAGATGAAGGAAAACATTATGATGTTTGTGTTGCTATTGGACCAATGATTATGATGAAATTTGTATGTATCCTTACTAAAAAATTAGAAATACCAACAATTGTTTCAATGAATCCAATTATGGTTGATGGTACAGGAATGTGTGGTGCATGTCGTTTGGTAGTTGGAGATGAGGTTAAGTTTGCATGTGTTGACGGACCTGAATTTGATGGTCATTTAGTAGACTTTGATCAGGCAATGAAGAGACAACAACAGTATAAGACAGCTGAAGGTAGAGCCAAACTTGCACTTGAAGAAGGAGATACACATCATGGTGGATGTGGACATTGTGGAGGTGACAAGTAATGGATATGATGAAAAAAATTCCAGTAAGAGAGCAAGATCCAAAAGTAAGAGCAACAAATTTTGAAGAAGTTTGTTATGGCTATAATGAAGAAGAAGCATACAATGAGAGTACAAGATGTTTAAATTGTAAGAATGCAAGATGTATTCAAGGTTGTCCAGTTAATATAAATATTCCAGGTTTTATTTCTAAAGTAAAAGAAAATAAATTTGAAGAAGCATATCAGATTATTTCTGAATCATCTGCACTTCCAGCTGTATGTGGTCGTGTATGTCCACAGGAATCACAATGTGAGGGACAGTGTGTAAGAGGCATTAAAGGTGAAGCAGTTTCAATTGGTAAATTAGAGAGATTTGTAGCAGATTGGGCAAGAGAAAACGGTATTAGACCTAAAAAAGCAGAGAAAACAAATGGTCATAAAGTTGCTGTTGTTGGTGCAGGTCCAGCAGGATTAACATGTGCAGGAGATTTAGCTAGATTAGGTTATGAAGTTACTATTTTTGAAGCACTTCACCAGCCAGGAGGAGTACTAAGTTATGGTATTCCAGAATTCCGTTTACCAAAGGATAAGGTTGTTCAAGCGGAAATTGAAAATGTTAAATCGCTCGGTGTTAAAATTGAAACAAACGTTGTTATTGGAAAAGCAGATACAGTAGATGAGTTATTAGAAGAAGGATTCGAGGCTGTATTTATTGGTTCTGGTGCAGGACTTCCAAGATTTATGGGAATTGCTGGAGAACAGGCAAATGGAGTATTTTCTGCTAACGAATTTTTAACAAGAAACAACCTTATGAAAGCATTTAAAGATGGATATGAGACACCTATAGCACGAGGCAAAAAAGTTGTTGTTGTAGGTGGTGGTAATGTTGCAATGGATGCTGCTAGAACTGCTCTTAGATTAGGTGCTGAGACTCATATTGTATATAGACGTAGTGAAGCAGAACTTCCTGCTCGTGCAGAAGAAGTACATCATGCAAAAGAAGAAGGTATAATTTTTGATTTACTTCAGAATCCAACAGAAATTATTGTTGATGAAAACGGTTGGGTTAAAGGAATTAAGATTATTAAAATGGAACTTGGAGAACCTGATGAATCAGGTCGTAGACGTCCAGTTGAAATTCCAGGTTCAGAATATGAAATTGAATGTGATACTGTAATTATGTCACTTGGAACATCACCTAACCCATTGATTTCTTCTACAACTTATGGTTTAGATGTTAATAGAAGAAAGTGTATTATTGCTTCAGAAGAAACAGGTCAAACATCTAAAGAAGGTGTATTTGCAGGTGGAGATGCAGTTACAGGTGCAGCAACTGTTATTTTAGCAATGGGCGCTGGAAAAAATGCTGCAAAAGGTATCGATGAATTTATTAAATCTAAAAACTAGTATTTAAAATATATATTTAAAGTATATATTTAAAGTATATATTTAAAGTATAAAGCCAAAAATAGTTTATAAGCATAATGATATGTACCCTCTTTACTGGACAATGTAAAGTTCAGTAAGGAGGGTTATTTTTATGCGTTATAGTTATGAATTCAAAAGAAAATGTGTGGAAATGTATCGGA
>Ga0256404_1004595_pt1 | contig 25799 bp, 44 predicted proteins | sample RumenRJG_01DNA_FD_185990 | JGI IMG/M metagenome (GOLD analysis project Ga0256404, IMG submission 185990) | Bovine rumen microbial communities from Lethbridge, Alberta, Canada - RJG_01 | ecosystem: Host-associated > Mammals > Digestive system > Stomach > Rumen | place: Canada: Alberta | collected...
AAGTTCTACTCTACTATTCCTTACAAAACTGGATTCAGCAAAGTGATGGACAATTTCGTAGAGAATCTCGAAATCATGAACGCTCCGCTGAGTAGCAATGAAGAGAAGAAAAAGTCGAACGCTGCGCTTGACATCAAGATACAAGACTTGGAGTTGTCTGCTCGTGCATACAATTGCATGGAGATGAACGGCATCAAGACTCTCGGTGACTTGATAAAGTGGAACAGGAAAGATTTACTGGGTCTGAGAAATCTCGGACGTGGAACTCTGAATGAGTTAGACCAAATTGTAGATTACTACGGATTGTCATTTAACAGAAAGGGATAAAGATTATGGGCGCTTACATCGCAAAACAACCGAACGGATTATACTGTCGCTTCTCAAGTGTTGTTGATACAGTCACGCACTGGAATATGACAGAGGAAGAATACGTCAACTTCCATAAAGAACGTTACGGTGCATTCTCAGGAGAGACTGCTCGTGATACTCTGAAGAATCATCTAAAACCTTTCGAGAGGATTAAAGATGATTTCATTCCAGCAAATGATTCTGTTGAAGAATTCCAAGAGATGCTCAAGAGTATGGGCGACGAAAAGGGATTAAGTGAAGAGAATCTAAAACGTATCCGCATATGGCAAGAAGAAGTCGCCCGCGGATGTAATGAATGAGAATTGTTTGTCATAATATCAAATATTTAAATTGATAGGTCTGAAGACGTTCTGCTCGTGATGAGTCGGGCGCCTTTTCTATGTTCCGTAACTCTCTCAGTTTCAGTACGAAACCAAACTTTCAGATTTTCAGAGATAAATATATAACACGACTCAAGATAAGGGTTGTTAGCACGAGTTGCTTTCTAAAACTAATCTAAAAACCGAATATGCTAATTAGAAAACTGAAGAAAACAATGGTCGGCTCACTACTGATGCTAGTGTCGACTGCCGCATCCGCACAGGATTTGCTGGCGAACAATGCTCCCGTTGACAGGAAGATGAAAAACGTGGATTCTCTCTTTCTGCGCAAGTTCATTTATAATTCAGACGTTAACACTTTGAACTTCGCAGAAGAACTGTACGACGAATGGAGCAACGAACTCACTCATTACAGGAACAGCACTTTGCTGCCTGATGAATTCAAGATTGACTTGAGAAACTTCACGATGCCCACGGACAGTAAGCAGGTGACTTCTGTCTACGGACAAAGATGGGGCCGTCTCCACGCCGGTCTGGATATTAAAGTCTATATTGGCGACACGATACGTGCCGCTTTCGACGGAAAAGTCCGCATAGTGAAGTATGATGCCATGGGCTATGGCAAGTTTGTGGTCATCAGACATCCGAATGGATTGGAGACGTACTATGGACATTTGTCCAAGCAACTGGTCAAAGAGAATCAGCACGTGAAGTCCGGAGAACCAATCGGTCTGGGAGGAAACACTGGCCGTAGCACAGGTTCTCATCTGCACTTCGAGACCAGACTCTGTGGAATATCTATTAATCCCGCAGAAATGTTCGACTTCAAGAATCAGGACGTCACTGACGACTATTACGTCTTCACCAAGAAGACTCATCCTCAAAAGACGAATACAGGGATGTACGTCCACAAGGTCAGAAAGGGGGAATCACTGTCGAGCATTGCTCGTAAACACGGGACGACAGTTGCTGCCCTATGTCAGTTGAACCACGTCAGCAGGAACACACGTCTGGTGTCCGGACAAATTCTCAAGTACAAGTGATTACGACGGCAAGGAAGTACCCAAGAAAGTACCCAAGAATCTGCCTGAAATAAAAAGGACGTCTCATTCTAGAAGTTAGAGTGGGACGTCTTTTCTGTTGCTAAATTCTTTAGTTATTATGCTATTCTGCCTTAGAATATCTTGTTGTTTTTAATTCAATTTCATTATGAATTTTGAATTATCTGTCTGATAGAGAAGCAGTTACAGTTTGTAATATCCATTAGATTATCTTGTTGTGTCTTTATTAGAATATCTTGCTGTTTTTCATAATCCACTTCTCAGAACAGTAAGGACTCTCAACGAACCTTGCATCAACTGTATATCCGGTCAGCCACTTGATGAGTCGAACATCTGTCGTCGTGAGTTCCTCGTTAATCTTGATGAGTTTGCCACTGATGTTCCGGCAGTCAGCACTTGGAAATTTGCATACGCTGAGTTTGAACGTACTTAAAACTGTAAATAATTGCTGATTTGTATAAACTATTTTATAGATAAACAGTATAATATACAAGAATTAAAGATAATATTTAGATGTCAAATACAACGAAGGAATATCTCAGGAGCGTATCTGAATACATCGACTTCGAATCCGAAGTCGCTCAGATGTTAATAGACAGCATAACTGTCTATGACCAAGCTTTGTATTTTCTTCGTCAAGAGTATTTCCGTTGTCGTGATTTGAACTGGTCAGAACTTCCAAAGTATCCATCAAAGTTTGATTTGATGGAACTTACGAAAGCGTGTGAGAATGTAAAATCGACCCATCTTGACATCAACGTCAAGAAAGACATCGTCTTCCGGGCACGAAGTGACTGGGATTCTTGGACTAAATCCAAAACTGATTACAAAAAGAATCCCAACAAATATTTGGGCGAGCCAAAAATGCCTCGCTACAAATACCGCTTCTCTACATACAACACAATCACTATAGACAAGACGCGGTTCCGCGGGGACCGAGACAATGAGATAAAGTTGCCGTGTTCTGATACGTATATTAAAATTCCAGACAACATAAAGAAGAGTTGGATAGTGATGCTAAAGATAAAGTATGTATGCGGTAAATTTAAAGCCGTATTCATATATGATAACAATCTGAAGCATCTTGAAAAGAAGAACGCAAGGCGTCTTTCTTCTAAAGACGCCAACACTGGCTGTTTGGGAATCGACCTCGGTTCGAAGAACATAGTGACCGGTGTGACTTATAAGTGTAGCCGCAACCAGTCATTCATCATCCGCGGAACAGAATACAAGCAAGTCATCAGACAAGTCAATCATAAGATTGCTGAGTTAGAATCAAAAGCGATTCTCTGCGCAAACGCAGAGATAACGAAGATAAGCAAGAAAGACGGACTGGTGAAACTCTGTAAGAATTCATCAGCGATGAATTCTCTATGGAGATACTACAACGACTTCTCAGAGACTTATATGCATACGATAAGCAACATGATAATCGATTTTTGCTTAGAGAACCGTATAGGTACGTTAGTCGTCGGTCATAATGACGGATGGAAACAAGAGTCAGAATTGACGAAAGAGAACAACAAGATTTTCTGCTCAATACGCCACAGCGTATTGATTGATTATCTCAGGTACAAGTGTAAAGATGCCGGAATAACATTTATAACTACGGAAGAGTCGTACACTTCCAAGTGCGATCACTTAGCCGGAGAGAGTATGGAGCATCACGAGAAGTATCTCGGAAAGAGACCGTATAGGGGTCTCTTCGTATCTTCCAAAAAGGGAAGAATGAATGCCGATTGCAACGGCGCAATCGGAATGCTCAGGAAAGCAAACATAATACGGGACGCTGACATTGTCAGCTTACTGGATAGAGGTGACATTGTATCGCCAGTCGTAGTGAACGTTAAGGGTTTTAAAAGCCCGAAACAATCAGTGCGCAAATGAAATCATAGACATTGTTTATCATAGTTTATGAAATCAATACAACGGACGTCCCTCCTTGACGTGCCGAGTTGCGCACGTCGTCTCGAATGTAGTTCTGACTTTATAATCAGTTATTACCATACCTTACGAATTTTATAAGTCCGTCTAATAACTCAATCTTCTGTTCAAGAGCGTATCCGTATTTCTCCCCCCAATCATCTGTTCGAGATTTGTTCATCTCAAGCATAGAGTTGAGTGACTCACGTTCTTCTTTCAACGCCAGAACGATGTCATTGATATGAATGAACTCTCCATCCTTCGATATAGTCGCTCCCGCAGGCTCTAGTTTGAATTTCCGTATTTTAGTAATCATACTTCTTCTGGATCAGTTTTATTATCCTGGACGTCTTCTATGAGGATGTTCGTCTCCTTCATCTCACCAGTCTCAGCGTCCACGTACGTCAAGTAGTCACTCGTAGAAGCCCACGATTCAGTCACCGAAACATCTCTCGGTTCTTTATGCGGACATTTATCACACTGAGTGACATCACCCTCGAAACAGAAGGTGATGCCTTGGTTCACCAAGTGCTGCTTGTGAATGCAGTCGATGTACTGGACGTATGTTCTCGTGCCTGTTTTCATAATCAATTCGAAATATCGTTTGTAGTATGGATGTCAACCTCTGTTGTTGTAGACTCTTGCTTACTATCATCAGCACTCGGCTTCTTCCTGAACACATAGTGCCAACACGTCCTAGTGAACTTCGGAGCATCGGGATAACATCCAGCGTAATCCGTATATGTCTCCGTATTTGAAGTCACGAACTCCCAATCGGCGTTGAAGAGCATCTCCCACTCTTCAGCCTTCAGTTCACTGTCTGTCTTGAACGTATATACAGAAGAGTCTGATGGAGGTGATACACGAGGTTTGGGTGCAGTTTGGACGTCAGCATCAGCGTCCGAAGAAGAATTGCGAACGCATCTGTTGTTGAACAGTGCGAACCCAAAGACTACTGCACAGACTACGACTATTATGACTATTGCAATGACTAATTCCATAATGAATCTTGTTTAATTGTTAATCAAAAACTTCAGCGTCCTTCAGATAAGGATGATGCATATCCTTCTCACTGAACTTCGCATTCGCTATTGTTCTCGCTGGCCATTGAATGTTGATAGTTGGGTCGTCCCAACGAATGCCTGCATCAGCCTGCGGCGCATAAACATTATCCACTTTATAGCAGAAGACAGCGGTTTCACTCAAAACCAAGAACCCGTGTGCGAACCCACGTGGTATGAACAGTTGCCTATGGTTGTACTCAGACAACTCAACAGCGACATACTTGCCGAACGTAGGACTTGATTTCCGTATATCCACTGCTACGTCAAGCACACTGCCTTGGACGACTCGTACGAGTTTCGCCTGCGCAGCATCACCCTTCTGATAGTGAAGTCCGCGCAGAACGCCGTAAGACGACTTAGACTGATTCTCCTGGACGAAGTGGACGTCTCCCACACATCCGCGGAATTCATCTTCCTTGAATGACTCGAAGAAGTATCCGCGATCGTCTTTGAAGACATTCGGCGTGATTGTGTATACGCCGTCGATAGATGTCTTTTCGTATGTCATAACTCTCGTTTCATTATGAATTCGTTTTACTTCACACCCGTGTGACCGTAGCCGCCTTCACCACGTTCAGTCTCGTCGAGTTCCTCGACAACGTCCCACTCAGCCCTTTCAAACTTAGAGATAATCATCTGAGCGATACGCTCGCCATCATTGACGATGAAGTTCTCTTGACCGTGATTTATAAGGACAACTCCAATCTGCCCTGAATAATCTGGATCTATCGTGCCAGGTGTATTACATACACTTATTCCGTGCTTCAAAGCAAGACCGCTACGAGGACGTACTTGTGCTTCGTATCCATCTGGTAAACCAATATAGATTCCGGTTGGAATCAACTTACGCTCACCGGGAGCCAATGTAATTGGAGCGTCAATGTTAGCTCTTAAATCTACGCCAGCAGCGCCTGCTGTAGCATACTCAGGCAGCGGATGCTTCGACTTGTTTACAATCTTGATTTTCATTTCGTTATCAATTCGATTTTAATTTTACGTACAAATATCCAAATAATGAGAACAGTCCGTTGAAGATGAAATACGACTTCCACGTATACTCCATCTGCCATAACGCAAATAGACCGAAGTACACCGGTGTGCCGATGATGAACAGCAGTGAGAATAGAATCACGAATTCTGTTATCCACTCAACGACGTCCTGTGAATCATGTATCTCAATCCACGAGTCTCCCATTTTCTGTAAGTAACCCATATAATCCTCTTAATTAATTTTGGTCTTCAGATGGCATACAGAACCACAGAATCAAATATATAAGTCCGGCCGGAAAATACGGACATAAGAACAGGACGACTGTAATTATCCTCAGAATATCTGAGTCAACTCCGAACTTTTCTCCCAGACCACCACAGACTCCGGCAATCCAACTGTCTTTCTCGCTAAGATGGAGTTTTCTGTCTCTACTATCTATTTTACTCATCATCTTTATCCTTTTTAATTTGTTCAGTGTCAATACCGTGAGCTTTCATCTCAGCGTTCATCAGCCGGTCAATCTCCGCAGCAATCAATGCGCCAGCTTTGGCAAGTTCCTTGATTCTGTTACCAGGACACGGTTTCCACCATTTAGCATCCCAAGGCCAGCCTCTTGGATACGAAACTTCCTTCGGATAACCATCGTAATGTCTGACGATATGTCTGCAATAATCCGGCAGTGCATATGCTGAAGCTGCTATAGCCATCTCGTCATTCACGTGCTCTGCGTCGTGTTCAGGCGTCCAGCCTTCTTGTTCAATCTGACGCTGTCTTTCGGCAGCGATAATTTCTATACCCGTTTTCATATTTCTATTAGTTTTATTATGAATTTTGTTTCTTGTGTTTGATTATGTCGTCGCATATCTGGTCGATTAACACATCAACATCCGTGTTGTGATCGATGACCGTGTGTGGAATCGTCTTCAGGAGATTCTCAATCTTGCGATCCACTTCGAGCGCTTGCTCTTCATTCTCGTTACGTCCGTTCTGAACGTACTTGAGTCCTCTGCGGACGTAGAAATTCAAGTTGTTGAACTTCGAGAATTCCTTATCAATGACTGCCTTAAGCTCAGGATACTCTTCTTTGAGATATATGTAAGAGTTCTGAAGCGGAGAGTCGCTGATGCAGACGTCTACCTTGCCGTTCACCCTATTAATCCGGTGCAGTTGCTTGGCGAAGATGTAAATCTGCTCATCGAAGTACTGAAAGCGTTCTTCCCAGACCAGATCCTTTGCGAATTCGGGAGCCATCTCTACTTCAACGCCACGGCACTTGAGATGATAGAACAGGTTGGCCATGAATGTGGACTTTCCAGAACCCGGACCTCCGAAGAGGTTCACTACGATTGTATTCTTCTAATTGGACATATAGCGTTTGAATCAATAATAATTTTGCTGTTGTTCAGTGTATATATCTTGTTCTGATATGAAATCATCGACTAGACTATATGGACGCAGTATACTGCAACAGTTAGCGAAATCCATTCCATACTCAGCAGTCTCAATTAAGTCTTCTCTCTTTTCCTGAGTCAGAAGTCCACCACGCTCTTTAACGAATTTGGTTATCAAATCTATTGATTCTACGAGCATTTTCATTTCAAACTCTGTAAGTTCATATATATGCGTTTCTTCAACAAACCTGCAAATATGCGATATTATTTCATCAGCATTGTTTATATCATTCGGTACATTTGTAAACATATGCTCAAGAACAACAGACGATTTGAGTTTATCTATCAATTCTTGAAGAGTTATATTTCTTCTTTCAATATAGTCTTCAAGTATCTTTGCGTTCGGAAAGCCGAAAAGACATTTGTCAACTTTGATTTTTCGATCAGAACCGGCATTAATCCATCTAGAATAATGATATTCGTCGTTTTCATAAAATTCAACTGTTTCCATAACAGCCGGACTAAATATAATAGGAAGATATGTATTTGGTATTCTCAGCCAACCATCAGAGTACTTATTCCATAGATGTTCAATCGCACCGGAACACTCTGTCCAAACAAAGTCTTGAAAACTTGATATGTCTTCTTTGATGATATATCTAATAGCATCTTTTGCTAACTGTTTTAGAGATTGGTCATCTGTGACAAGTTTAGTTATACCAACACATTTGAATCCTCCAAGATAACCAGTATAAAGAGACATGGCGAGTATCTGTCCGTTAATAGTTTCAGCAACTTTTAACAGAATAGTATTCTTAGCAACAGAACGCTCGTTCTGACATCCATCAAAAGATACGAGACCAGCATCTTCATACCCGGCGTCCATAAAGTTCTTAATCTTTACTTTGTTAGCCTTTATGTATTGTTCGTCTTCTTTATTATTGCGATTGTATGTCTTAACTAAGTATTTAAGTTTAGAGACTCTCACTTCAACTTCTGTCAAGGATTTCGATGAGAACCCGTTTAATGCTTCAACTAATGCTTCCATATTTCTTTAATTTATTTCGTTTCGTTATCAATTCCGATATTCAGTTCATTGAGTTCATCTGGTGTAAACGAATCGTAGATGTACTGCATCATATTCGACTCATAGTCTAGTGCTGCCTGTATCTTCTTCAGACGGCCAGCGTTCTTCTTCATCCTCTTCTTAAGATGACGCTGACAAGAATGGAATGCGACTTTCTTGTCTGAGAAGACCTTGAACCCACACCACTCTTCCATCCAGGAACCGGCGTCATATCCGTATATTTCCAGGTCGATAGTGCTCGGACGTCCATCAAACGTCACGACTCTGAACATCCAAGGATACGTAGCGTACACAGACTCAACTTCTCTGATGGAGAACTTCTTCCAGTGTCTGTCGGGATACTTCAGGTCGACGTCCTTCTCAGACACAATCTCATATGCTCGCAGTGTAGGGAAGTCACGGCCGGTCTCGACGAAGTAAATTACATCTCCGACGACACAGTCCTTGAACTTCTTCGGACTATACTTCCAGTTATTACTCTTGTTGTATCCCATAGTTATCTGCACATCCTGACTTCTCTGTCAGCTTTCGAATTCTTAAGCATATACAGTTCTTCAGCGATATGTTTGAATATCTCTGTCAGTTCACGTGGATTATCTGGATCAATAAATGACTTGATGTAATCCTGCTTCGCTTTCTCTTCTGCATCAATCTCTTGCTGCCGCATCGCTTCCATCCAATCATCAATCTCTTTACTGGACGGCAGTTGAGCAATACTTACTGCGCCACCCTCTTCTTTTGCGAGTTCTTCGAAACTTTTGGTCTCTTCAATTACAGTTATATCTTCCATATAATATTTTCCCGTGTACTTATTTTGAAGATTATACTGCACGAGCAAGCATTTAGTTATTACGCGGACGCAAAAACAAAACTGACTCTCAGCAACATCTGAAAGCCAGTCTTTATATCTCATTCACCCTAAGTATCAGTTGTCTTGACTCATCTCCCAATCGTCAAGGACTTGCAGTTTCGTTACGAATTTCGTTATCTTTCTCTCAACGAAAGCAATCCGTTCTTCTGGGTCGTCGGGCAACTCAAGAACCCGATTTTCTTCCCAGAACAATTTGATGAGTTCTTTCCTGCAACGTTTAGTAGAGTCGTCACTCCATCGAAACCTAGGAAGGAAATTTCTGTCGAACATCCCGATAATATCGTTCCGGACTTCTTTACCATCTATCGTATACAATCTCTACAGACTGTGACTTCCCCAAGCATTGAACCGATTTGCGACAGTGTAGAAGAATCTTAGCATCTTGATAATGTCCGGGTCGAAGTTAAAGTAAACTTTATAGCACGTCATACCGCCGAGACCTGAATTCATCCGCTTAAGTTCATCGTCCGGCAACTTCTTCGTCCCGTGATACCATCTGTAGTCATCATCTTCCTAGAAGTACAGAATCCCATCGGTTTCATAAGAGTCCAGACAGATGTCCATAACTCCTTTTAAATCTTCAAGACATAAATCAAAATAATACAATTCTCTCTTAGTATCTCCGCGTCCAGCATTAGTCTGATGACCGACGTACAATATGTAGTCATACAACTGTTCTGGAGCAACATCAGTAGACGGACGTTGAATCTGAGACCCGGCGTTTCCTATATTATCTAGCAAATCTTCGAAAATCTTTCTCATAATATATTTATTTTAGATCAGCAGACGCGGACGTCAGAACCCACGAAACAAAAAATTTTCTCCAAAAAACCAAAAATTTCTGCCAATTTTGCAAACTTCCCAAAATTTTCGCGATATATATTATAGGGGGTAGGGGGAAAGGTTGTCTTTAAAAGGAAAAATTGGATCATCTTTATTTTAATCTCTAATTTTATTTAAGTTCTTCACGTACGTGTACACACATGTGTGTGCGTGTATATGTACATGTATGCGTATGTGTGTGTACGTGTACGCCATATTGAGATTCATAATGAAACTGAAATATCTTTTTCAAAAAGAGATTAAACGTCCACAGAGACGTTCGTATCCGTCCGGCGCCCACTTTATCATCTAGACAGTAGAAATGCTCACCAGGGGCTTTATTTGAAGTCAAAGGACGTTTCCCGTGCGTTCTGCGTGCAACGCCTGCACTCGATATTTAAATATTGTCCGGATATTTGAATATTCCCTACCTTCAGATATTATCAAGATTAGTATACGAGTAAATGTTCATATACAAATCTGAGATTCGGATGTACAATATAGAGAAATATAAAGCTTTAATATATATGGGCAGAGTTATTCCACCGGACATCGAACGTCCCAAGAAGCACGAACGCTACGGAGAAATCATACACGACTTGGTCGATAATATGGCCAAGCAGTACTATGACACTACTCCGCAGGCAGATGCTGTACAGACACTTCAAGCTCCGGTCATTCTCAATCCTCTGGATCCTCGACCGGCAATCGATGCAATCCAGCCAATACCCATACTTCAGGCAGACGGAACAGTCAAGTACGTTCTCCCCACACAACAGCCCATTCCTATTGCTGAAGCAGACGGTTCGTCGAGATATGTTCCAGGATGGGGAACTGATATATACGGACGTCAGCAGTCAAAGCTTAAGACGATCATCGAGATGTTCGAGCCTGGATCCATATGCAAGATTCATCTGGACGACACAGATGCGTTCCAGGCAGTCATTCATGGAATAAAGTTCAGCACTGCTCATCTCGAACCCGCTCTCCACATAGAATTCTTCAAGCTTGAAGACGTCCTTGCGATGCCGGCCGAGACATCACCGGATACATTATCCCAATATCCGGTTATACAGAGTTGCGTCATTTATAATCCAGGACAGATAGAGAGCATCGATTCATCAGACGCTGCTGAGATGTCCAGGGAACTCATCAAGAATGAGATGCTCGCTATCAAGAAACAGATAGCAGAACTGAAGGACAACTTACGCCAGCTCAGCAGACTCAGGAATTCTGAGGGTTCGACGTCCAGACTAGTCAGCGAAATTGACCGGAAGTATAGAGCATTTGCCCGGAGCTTAGAAAGAGAACGCTTTATGAAACGACCCCAACTGGGAAGTATGTTGGAAACTATATATTAATCAGAACCATTAACTATGGACAATGAAAAGCCCTCGCCAATTGACGGGGGCTTGATTCTATTGACAATTTAAATGATGAGTGAACCAAAACTTAAAATTTCTCTGTAAATGATAGATTTGTGTATAAATGTTAAATGGTTGAAAAACTTGAATTAGAAAAACTTTAACTCTTAATGTCAATGAATCGTATCCTGTATACCTAAACTCTATGAAATGACTTAAACTCTAACTTACCCTAATACTAAAATAAACCCAAAACCTAACTTGTACTCTATTTATCTTGAGTCGTCTACAGAATAACTCTAAACGCTCAAAATATTTTAGATTCATAACGAAACCAATTTATTTTTTTCGAGATTTTCTCTTCATGATCACATCTGAATCTACAATTGTCCGGACGTCTACTCATCCTCTCTAAATTTCCGTATAACGACGTCCGCAGACATCTCAGCTCCTGGATGTTTTGAAGCTTTTGCAGCATGTTTTGGCCGGTCGTAACTCTCACTGCTGCAAAGTCGCCGCGAATATTCGGCCATTTTCTGGAGCATTTTAGCCGGACGTCGGATCCAGACTACTCGTCCTGGCATAAAAAGAACCCTTTCGAACATCAATGAAGATCCGAAACGGCTGTTTCCGAACTGGCGGTTTCGATACTTTTTATAACAGATTCATTATGAAACCCGAATATTGTTTCGACGTACAATCGTTAATTAACTATAAATTCAGAAAAGTTTTTGCCAAAATGCTTGCATAGTTTAAAACAAATGTCTACCTTTGCGCTGTCATCTCCTTTAAAGGTGACACGAGTTTATTATATTTTAATTATTAATTTAAAAAAGAAATGCATTATGAGTACTAACAGCACTAGCATCAACATCAAGTCTACTGCCGCAGAGAAAGTAGCAACATCTGAGAAGATTATGATGGTCATCGCTGACCGTGTCAAAGAACTGATTCGTCAGAAGAATGTGACGAACAATCGCACGGACGGACGTCCATACTACTTCACCACTAACATCGACACTGTCGTCTACGGAAGATGGATTACCATCATCGCCATTTACAATGATGAAGAGAATCCTGAGATTCGCCGGTTCCACGTCGACGCATTCCAGTCATTTACATCTGAAGACGACCGCTCTCAGCGAGGGATGTTCCAGATTAGCTCGAACAATCCAGGTGATGTTTCAATCTCCGAATTCTCTCCGTACTTTATCCGGAAAGTTTCAGAACGTTTACCATCTGAAGACAACCTGGAACAGATGGCTGACGAGGAACTCGCAAGATTCCTCTCGAAGTTCACTGCCAGCGGAGTAGTTAATGTCGGAGAAACAATACGGAAATACGGAGCATCTGTTACTCAATGTGCAACCTTTATCCCAGAGGGTGAGTTGCTCGGACATATCGCCATCGACCAGAGATACATCTCACAGAGGACGTTCGTATCCCGTGATATGATGCGCGCTTCTGATAAGAAGTTGGCATACGAGTTAGTCGGAAAGAAACTGGAGAATAAAGAAGATAAACCACATAGGTATCGCATCTAAAAAAGTTACCGCATTTTTGCAAAATCCTTTGTTTTGCGGACGTCGGGCTCGTGAGAGTCTGGCGTTCTTTGTTTTCAGCAGCGCTGAGTAAAAATACGGAAAAGTATTCTGAAGAAATTGATGAAGGGGGAAGAAGTTTCACCTGGAGTGAAACCGCTGACTGCTGATGCATCGATGCCGGTTATCTCTGTTTTCATTTTATTAGGATTGAATATCAATTCAACTTTATCGTCAGTGTCCAACATCCAGAGTTTTGCGATGACAACGCTACAGTGATAGTCGTAGCGTGCGTATCCCTTATCGTACTCAAGACGTCCGAGGAATTCATAGACCAAGCGTCTGAACTCACGACGACAGACTTCACTGACATCACCGTCAGTGAGACTCTCTTCAAAGGAGATGAATAGATTCGCGGACCTGGCAAAGTCCGGTGACTTCAAGATATTCATTACGCCTGGTTATAATTCTTTCTTTTCCTAAGATATTTATAAGGACGTCTGAAGTTTGTATCTGGGAGAGGATGAGAATCTTGAGCGATGACTCAATTTCTTAAACTAAATCAATATTGAGATTCATAACGAACTCAGATAGGATGGTTCTGACGTCCAACTGTTAAACAATGCAAAATTCTGAAAAGTTTTTGCTTAAATGCTTGCAAGATTCAAAAAGATTTCGTACCTTCGCAGCAGATAAAGATAAAACTCGAATTCAAATCTTTTAATAAAAAGTAATATGATACAGAATATGAATACCGTCAGCAGTCAGACAACTCAACTGGACTACAGAATGCGTCCGGCTGAGAAACTTGAAATCGCAGAGAACCTGGTCAAGCACATTCTTGCGAAGGTGGAGTACTTCGTAGACGAGTGTGAGCACACAGCAAAGCGTGCTAAGAGATTTCCCTTCTTTATGAAGAGGGAGTACAGCACTCCTTACGGCAAGTGGCTCTGCGTTCTGACATTCTTCGAGAAGTGGACGAATAAGAACGGATGTCCGATAGGTCTCGACTTGTATCAGTCCTATGAGATTACAACAGCACGTAACCAATTTAATAACGGAATCGGATTATTCCACGTTACATCATATAAAGAGCATATGGGAATTCGTGTGGACGAATATCCTCCACATCTGATTCACCGCATTGCTGAGCGATATGATGAGTCTATCGACGAGATGTCCCCATACGAACTGGCGATGTTCTTCAAGAAAAAGACAATGCATTCAGTTGCATGTCCGAAGAACGTGACTGTTGAGAAATTCGGAGAAGAGTACGAAGAAATCGTATTGAACCTCGACTGTGGTCAGATTCTCGGATTAATATCAGTGACAGAACCCAGATACTTGATGCACAACACGTTCATCTCTAAGAACGAGATGAAAGATTCGCAAGTTGCTCAGAACATTATTCATAAGGATTTGTATGATATGTTCGGAAGTTTTCGTGAAGACAGAATACCAGGATGGGTAAGTCTGTCTGGCATCATCGAGAAATACGGACAAGAAACTGCGAACGATGTTGCGAAACTTCTCGACGGCCGTGACAAAAGCGTTCGCAACTCAAATAACTTGAAACGAATATCCTGTACCTCAACACTCTGATAAAGATTGTTTGTTTTTTCCATGCTATCCAGTGGACGTCTCGCTCGTGATGAGTCAGACGTCTTTTCTTTTGTAGAAAGCAATATTGGATTCGTAACGAAACCGAAGTATCGTTTCAATGTCTCAAATGTTAAAGAATGCAAAATTCTGAAAAGTTTTTGCTCAAATGCTTGCACGGTTCAATCTTTTTTCGTACCTTTGTCACAGAAATCAGAAACAATAAAGAAATAGAATTATGACAACAGCAGTAGCAATCATATTAGGAGCGTTATATATGGTTCCGGGTTTTGTAATCGGAATCTTCGCTTGGGACGCACCAACGACAAGTTCATTGGATTATGCGAAAAGAGTAGCATTGCATACAGCAGTATGTATCTTCTGGTTGCCGTTCGTTCTATGGTGCATAAGTCCGTGGGAAAGTAATAGAACTTGGAAAGAATATTTCAAGAACTATCGGGGTTCTGACAAACACTTACGCAGAGTGCTTGGTTCAGATTATGAAACACTGATGAAGAAGTATGGAAAATATATTCCAACAACAAAATAAGAATATTAATCATTTAATACATTTCAAATTAAGAATATGAAAATCAATCTTAATCTCAAGGAAGGTCAGAAGGGCAACTGGAAACCCAGTCAGTTCACAGTGACAGAAGATGAAGCAGCAATGCATCGCATCCGTTGCATCGTCAATCATTATCCCGAAAGAGCAATCACTGCCGGAACGTACTGGAGGCTCACAGAATCCGGTTATCTCTATATGACAAATACGCCGGCTGAGATACGTGACCACACTCAGTTCATCAATAAGGCTTGCGGAAACGTCCTCATAGCAGGACTCGGACTTGGAATGGTCGTCCAGGCGTTACTTGACAAGGGAACTTGCGAACACATCACAGTGGTTGAGTTGTCTCAGGACGTCATTGACTTAGTCGGTCCTTCGTACAACGACCCAAGAGTGGAGATTGTGTGCTGCGACATCTTCAAATTCAAGCCGCAGATGCACTACGACTATGCTTGGTTCGACATCTGGCCTGATATATGCGGAGACAACTTCCCCCAGATGAAGAAACTTCACCGGAAGTTCGCTGCTCACGTGAGCAATAGAGACTCGTGGTGCTACAAGGAGTGCCGTCGAGCACATAAAGCAGATTTATAATGAAATCAAACAGCAGATAAGATTATGAGTGCAGAAGTTTTCTTTCTCGTGTTCATCGGACTCGTCGTTCTGAGTACATATCTGACAAGCGTCATCAACGTAGAGTTCCGCATTAGCGGAATGACTGGTCGCAGGTTGACGTCCTGGTCTGTAGCTCTGATACTTAGTACTGTTCTGTGGACTATATGCAACTTATACGGATGTTCACTTCCACTCCACTTCAGCCTGGTGACAATCGGATTAGCAGCGTTCTCGAACGGATTCTACGATTTGAGATACGCATAACAAATAGAATTGATAATAGAATCAAATTAAACTCAAATAATATGCAACCGAATAACAGTTCAAACCAAGACAGTTCATTCTGGGGGATGGGAGTTCTAGTCGGAGGAATATTAGTATTTCTTCTTGGATTGCTTGCTATTCCCAATAAGGACAATGCAGAAAACAAGGACGACGGGAACAAGAAGTACGTTTACTACGACGTCCCTACATATACGACAGTATATGAGATTGTCTATCCGGACTCTACATACCGCTACACAGCAGTTCATCACTCACCGTCCCGTCTGAGTTCTCACAGAGGAAGCAACTTCCTTTATTCAGAACATCATTACGGAACACTCGGCGACCACGATCGTCCAGACTATTGGGTTGATGAATGGAACAGTTCCGAATTAAACGTCGAGACGACTGCTCCGATTCGCATCATCAGCGAAACAGTGACTCATAAGAAAGTTAAATACGTGATAAAGTAAATTCATAACAGAATCAAAGCAATAAGAATATGAAGAATTATACATCAGCAGTTTCTGCTGCAATCGCAGCTGCACTGAAAGAACGAGGCATAAAAATCAGTTCAAAGACCCCGACTTATGCGGACGTATTCGACTGGTTCATGGAGAATGATCTCTATGTCCATATCGAAGTTACGCAAGAGAGTTATCTGGGAGAAATACATCGCTTAGATGGAATGGGAACATATGTTGATGGTTACTTCGGTGCAAATGTCATTAAGACTTGGAAGCAAGTTGCTGACGAGACAATCATCAAGGCTCTGAAGCACATAAAGTAAATTCATAACAGAATCAAACAAATTTATGATATTCAAGAAAGGAACATATATAATCACGGAAAGACAGTACGACAGTGCGAAGTGTGTCTGGCTCAGTGGGGACTTCGACCCACATAAGGACAAGTGGATTCCTTACAAGAACTGGTACGATGTGTACTACAAGCCGCGCACAAAGAATGTCGTGACAGATGTCTATCCTGTGTACGATGATGAAAATGGAGGGACGCTCTCATTCGAGCTCTCAGACAACTGGCATTACGCCGGCAAGAATGTCATCGGATTTATCACGGGTGAATATCCGGAAAAGAAGAAGACGAAGCGTCATACGACTCTCATCAGAATCGATTTATAAGTAGAACAAATTCATAACAGAACAAATTAAAACAATAAACAATATGAGATTCAATGTAACAATAAGGCCGACCGTCTATACCGGCCAGGGAACATACAGAAGCGCAATGGACAGATTCAGTTCAGTGACACCGCTTTGCTGCCCCACTTACAGTGGATACGGAAACTACTACGGCTCCATCAAGAGAAGAGGTGACAACGGTCCAGACTATGCGTACTGCTTCAATGTGGACGTCTTCAAGAGAGGAAAGCATCGCAAGAACAAGCACTATACTCTCTACGTCTACAAGATTGACCTCAGAATGCTCGACATCCTGGGTATGAAGATTGACCAGCATCAGAGATACTTCAGGATTGTTCCGAAGAAGAAGTAAGTGATTCGATAATGAAATCAAAACAGAAATAATTATGGGATACTTAACGCGACACGTCATCACAATCATTCCTGAGTCCAAAGCGACCCAAGAGAATTATCTCCGTGTAAGAAAGGCAATTGCTGAAGCTCTCGAAGAAGACGTCTACAACCATCTGACGATTTATTCAAACCGGATGGATGACTTCGGATTCAACTACGGGTTCGGTTCAAAGTGGTACCATAACGATTGTGCGAAGCAGGCATCAAAAGCAGTTCCAGATTTAACCATCCGGTTCAGATGCTTCGGTGAATCTAAAGATGCGGACGCTCTCCGAGATGAAACGTACGAGAACGGCGTCCTGGTTGAAAAGAAAGAACTGAACGTCGAAGAGTTCTGGAACTCTTTTGGCTATCACGGAACGTACACATAATCAAAAACAATTCCATAATGAAATCGAAATTCCCCAACATCTACGAGTTCCTCAACAGACCGTACGCATATCATCAGATTGACGACGTCGTCTACGACACTGCGCAGAAACTGCTTGATTATTTCCGGGACAACAAGACGTTCCAGATTTATAATCACGCAATGAATTCTGACCAGGACGTCCGGATTATGTTCGACGAACTCGTGGACTGGTGGATCGATGAGCATTACCTCAACATCTCCGGTGAATGCGACACGTTATACGAGTACAACGTCCTTACAGACAGAGAAACGAATAAAGTCATCAAGGACGAAATCTTCCGTATTATTCGGTCGTCTTCAGAGGGAAAGTAGATTGAGTGAGGATAAAATAAGACGTTCTGTTTTATTTCACTTGAGTAGAACAGAACGTCTTGGTTTGATTATAGATTTGTAATATTACCTTCCTCGTACACGAGCACAATCCTTATACGCTTCATCTGTTTGTTCGGATACGGAGTAGAATGCTCGATGATGAGATACTGATCCGTAAGGTCAGTTGTATGGATACCGGTCCTCTCGTAATACTCTTCCTTATTCTTTATGTTAGCCAGGAGAACCTCCTTAGCTTCATCAAGAGTATCTAGCTTCATAGAAGACGGAAAATCTTTTCCGGTCGACTTCCAGGTTTTGATTTCACCCTGACAGAAATGACTTATAGTATAATACGTTTGCATAGCTTTACATAATTATAGACATTTTCCGTAGTACTTCAAAAATATCCGGTGAGCGAGTTCTTCAGCCGCTGTTCCAACCAGACTGGTGTTGCGGTGAACCCAGTTCAATAAGATATTATGTCTGGACGTTACATACGATTCACTCAGCATACTCTTAGTCCTCTACTTTATCATAGATGTTCTCCGTAATATCTGATGGACACTTCAATTCCGGTCTGCTTCTCGCACAGTTCGTCCGCAAACACGGGAGCACCGTAGACAATACAGTCGCGCTGAGAGTAGTGAAGTTTCGTCACCAGGCGTGCAGCGATGCTCACTTTCTCTGGAGAACCCTCACAATCCATAACGAAACTCGTCAGATGCTTCTTCTTTGCATCCATGAACTGATTGAAGAAGCCCTCCTCCTGTTCACGGGTCTCCTGCTCGTGGTCAGTTTCCAATGACTCGTACTCAGCGATTATTGACTGGAAACCGTCATCATCACGGAGACTCAGCCAGACGTCCGAACTTTTCACTTCAGCCGGTATCTGCTTCCTTGCGTACTCTATCTCCAGGTTCAACTGTTCAAGAGTCAGACCTAGAGTACATACGTTTAATGTCCTTTTAACTTTCTGTTTCATTGTGAATCCCTTTCTACTTTATACGATTCAATCTTCACGCCGTCTTTACCCGGCCAGTTCTCGAACATGTCTTCAATGACTAACTCATCGCAGACGTCCGAGTAATTGTCCCAATCTACATTGAATTCAACTGTTACTTTCATAACTTACCACACTTTCTTAAGCTTTATGCCATTCTTGTTGTTCAGTTCCGCATAATGCTCCTTATAATAAGGGAACAGTTCGTAGAATCTCTTCCAGGTCGCATCAGAACGCTTTATCGACGGAATGCGAACTCGATGATGGTTATCACCTCCGCCACTGCTGTTGTAGACAAACTTCTGGTTGTCCTTATTCACAGTACGACGGACGTACCCATATGACTTGCTTGTCTTATATCGCTCACGATTGTGTTCGAGTTCAGCAAGAACGTCTTCAAGAGGAATAAGATTGCTTTCGTTATCAAACTTGACTTCCCAAAGCATCCACTCACGACAGTAGTCACGCAGTTCCTTGCCGGTCAGAGTCGTCTTAGTAGCAATCCTTGCATATGACTTCTTCGCATCAGCAATGCGCTCATCGAACCTTTTATCAATATCAGCCAGGTACTGTTCGAGAGATTTGTTTTCTCCAGAAGCGTAACTGTTAGCCGGACGTCGGGTCCTGTAACTGTAGCGGCGCAAGTCCTTCTGATAGCCTTTGTCTTTTCTCATATTACCAATTTTCCAAGAGTTCTTTATCTTCTTTCTTCTGCTGTAAATGCAACTTCTTGACTTTATGCCAGACAGTCACAATAGCAGCATTCTTAATATCGTCCTTTTCGAGCATCAAGTTCGCATATGTCTTCAGGACGTATCTGATGATTTCCAGTTCGGATGTCTCGAACTGTCTGTTCTTGATTTTCTCATTCAGTTCTTGTAATTCCTTGTCGCTCATATCTATTGTTTCGTTTGATTATCAATTCTAAATTATACGTTTCTCTTCAGTTGCTGCTTCGTAAAGCGAGGACCGAGTTTAGCGACCCATCTCATATATCTCATAAACCCGTCATAATCTTCTCCGAAAATCTTCATATACGGATTATTGACAAAATACTTGTCGACGTCTTCCTGAGATTCCGGCCATACAGAAGCATAGACGTTGCCTGCATAGGAATGTCCGATTCCTATGGATAACCACTCTTTGTCCAGAATCTTCGTATTCGGCTTGTCATTGAAAAGGAAGCGGACAGCATCGTCCGTGCTAAGCCATTCGATAATGTCAGGCGTCGCCTTGATGACCGGACTCTTCGGGATCACATAACCCTTGCGGTCTTTATAGCAGTTATACGGAAGTATCTTATTCTTCCCAGATGGAGTCTTCGGCTTCAGATGATACTTAGCGTCCACTTGTTCGGTTAACCATCCGATTTCGTCTCCAGTACCTTTAAGCACGTAGCAAAGTCCGAGACACGTCCGGCTGAAACCAAGAACATTGAATACGGATTGTTCATTCACGATGACATCTCCGACGCTGAACTTCGGATGTTCATCAGGACGTATGATTGATGCATCGGATATACTGATAACTTTTTTATATGAATCGGTCATCATAATTCTGCTCTTGTTTGATTATCAATTTAAATACATATATTGTTGATACACCATGCGATGATGTCGAGTTTCTCGTCCATCAGATACTCAATGAATTCCAGACGCTTCCTGAGCATCTTCAGTTTGTTCTCATCTGTGTATTCGCCATTAGAATAGAGATGACGGTCGTCCAGTTCATTGAGAGACATAAACTCTCTGAAATTCCCGTTGACAGTTTTCATAAAGTAACTGTACGGAGCATTCGAGATACCGTAGTACTCATCTCCGGTCACATAGCAGTTGAGGAATGTCTCAGGACGCTGCTTCGACCATTTGTACCTGATGACATCCGTCAAGAGACACTCGAATGTCTGGACGTCGAGTTTAACGTCTTTTAGATTCCCTTTCTCTATCGCAGCACGCAGAGTCTGGATTTTAGCGTCCAATCTCTCTTTGAACTCTTTATTAGAATTGATAATGAACTCAAGTGCTTCTGTCTTTGTCATAACTGTATCATTTTATAAAGTTCTTTTCTTTGAGATAATCGATGATGTACGCAGCATTCGTATAGATGATTTTATCGAACTCGTCTTTGTTGATATGCGTAGTCACCTTGACTTTGTCTTTCTTATAATAAGACATCTGTATATCGTCAGTCTCGAAACCAAGACCGAATGTAGTGAAGTCAGCCTGGTCAGAGATGGTTCTTTTGTCTCTTTCTTCAGAGAATGTATCTGCGATTCTTGATAATTCTTTTCTGTTACTCATAATTATTATCTTTTGATTTCTACCGCGAATATACGACAATTATCTGAACCGTGCAAATTATTTTGCATTCTTTAACTATACTTTAACAGAATTTAAGAAACGATACTCAGGATTCGTAACGAAACCAATTGTTCGTTTCCTAAAGATTCCAAAATTTTGAAACTTTTTTATCTCAACGCTTGTATAATTCAAAGAGATTTTGTATCTTTGCACAAAGAAATCAAAACAATAAGTAATATGACAACAGAAGAGTTCAAAACAACATTTCCCGTCGGGTCATTAATCTCTTATGTTCCTGGAATGCAATTTCTGAAAGCAGGAGTAAGGGACTTCTTCAAGATAGAAGGTTACACAGTGAATCCGAAGGGACATCTTCATATAAAGGGTGTGTGGTGCGGCTTTGACTTCCAGACAACTCGCTATAAGAAAGAGTACACTACTGACGACCCGTCTAAGTGGCATTGTATCGACTGCATCGAAGATGTTATGCAAACGTCCGTCGGAACTCTCTGTCACAACTTCAATGACGTGAGACTTGCAGATGAGAAAGAGACTTCGATTTTCAATTTCTGTCTTGAAAAGATGCAGCAAGAATATTCAAATCGATAACGAAATCAAATCAATATATGCACAAGATACGTAACACCAAACATCAAGCGATTCTCGACTCTCTGGTCGGGACGATTGCTCCTGGATGTTCGGAACCGTTGTCCAAGCGGACGTTGAAGAAACTCTGCATCATCAAGAAGTGGGACAAGAAAGCGGTGCTGAAGGACATCAAAGAAGATAATTGGTGGATTTACTTCTGCGACGATTAAATTCAAATCGATAACGAAATCAAATAAACGTCAATATGTTCAACGAACAAGCATTACACGAGTGGATACAGCACATGGCCGAACGTCCGGATGAATTTCCGGCGTACGTGTCATTCTTCCACGGAATAACTCACTGGAGAAATGTTGAGGCTTTCGGACTTATGCTCGCAGATGAGTATCCGTCAGCAGACACTGACGTCATCAGATGGTTCGCATATCTCCACGACTGTCGCAGGGGAACTGAACGTCCCTTTGAAGAGCATGGACGTCTAGCAGCTGCGTTTATATCTAGAATTCGCAAGACATTCCTGAATGACTTGACTGACGCTCAGATAAAGACTCTAAAACTTGCCTGCAAGCATCACACAACAAAGCGTCGCACCAAGGACTTGACAGCGGACATTTGTCTGGACGCTGACAGACTTGACCTGAACAGAGTCGCTATTAAACCCGACCCTAAGAGAATGGCTACGGAAGCAGGCGCACGTTTCGCTCAGATGAGTGAAGCAGAACTGGAATCTCGCAAGGACATTTACCTCCAAAGTGTAAACAACAGCTAAAACAGATATACATTCGCCTAAAGAATGCAAAATTCTGAAAAGTTTTTGCCTAAATGCTTGCAAGATTCAAAACTAATTCGTATCTTTGCATCGTGATTCAGAAATGAACACAAGACAGTTAACATTATTAATTATTTTAAAAGCAACAGAATTATGAAACAGAATGTAGAACAGAAAATGAAAGTCGGAATGATTTCTCTTAAGGAAGTGAAGAATCTCAATTTAGAGTTTCACCCTCAGAATCGAGCAATCAGTCAGGCTCATGTGAACCAGATTAAGGAGTTTATCGTCGCCAACAGAGAGACCGCTCTCAGCCATATGGGAACAATCATCGTTTCTATAAAGACTCGCAATCAGCTGGACGGTCAGCATAGAGTTCGTGCTTGTATGGAACTTCTCGACGAGAATGTGCTTTCACCCAAGGATGAACTCCCGTTCCAGTGGATATGGTGCAATGACCTCGCTGAAGAGTATGAGGAAATCAAGCGCTACAACAACACTGCCAAGCGCTGGACGTCCTGGGACTACTTCCGCGGCAATAAGATGGTGAATGAGAATTATCGCCGCCTGGAGTCGTTCATCAAGGAATGCCCGAAACTCCGCGGAAAGAACTCTACACGTCCCGCTTATGCTCTTCTGTTCGGTAAGTCATATAACCGTGCGGACTTCAACGCAGGTAAGTTCACGATGACTGAGGAAGACCGACAGCGCGGACTCCAGATGTACAATGAGATTGAGCGTCTGACCACATATCTGAAGGCTCCTGAGAAAATCAGCACATACGGAATGGCTCCGAAACTCAACTTCGAGGAACTTGCTTGTGCTTGGTGGATTTATCGCTCGACGGCTGGCGCTCAGACCAATATGGACGAGTTCATTGACGAGTTCCGTACTCACACCAAGATGTACAATAAGATGGAGAAGTCGAACCGCACCTCTCTAGTCAAGATGTTCGACAGAGTCCACAAGAATATGATTGCCCGTAAGACCGGCAAGCGTATCCGAATCTAAGAACGCTTTTAAAAGAATTATAATGTTCGGGCGTCTGGGTGGTCTGAATAAGACATCCGGACGCTTTTTCTTAAAGCAAAACAAATACAGATTCATAATGAAACTCAATGAAAAGACTACTCTACATATTCGTCACTTTCATCATCACGCTGCTTCTGACGTCCTGTTACTGGAACGATGAATTATCTGACTACACAGACAATTCCAAATCAAACAGACCCGACGCTTACCACTACTTCTGGTACTACAATCCGGATTTGTTCAAGGACGTCGAGTACTGTCAAGTAATCGGGCGCTACGAATTATTCGATCCTTCATCTGATGATAACTACGGACATTACACGAATCAGCGTTGTACTGTCTATCACGATACTATCTATCTGAAGAAGAGAACGATGTTTCCGGAGTACAATTACTTCAACGGTTCTATCATCATTGGTGATAATGAATTCTATTACAGATTCAAATTAAACTAACTTCCATATATGACAAACGAAGATTTGCAAATATACTTCAGTGAGCACTGTACAGTGACAGACAACGTCATCAGACTCGGCTCTGCACAATTGTCCCGTGAAGATTATCTCCAGGTGAAGAAATTATTAGAGTCTCGCGGTGGCAAGTGGAAAGGCGGTAAGACATCTGGTTTCATCTTCGATTCAGACGCTACTCCAGTTTATACGTCCATCTGTGACGGTGACTTGGAGAACAAGAAGAACGTCTATCAGTTCTTCCCCACTCCAGACAATATAGCAGACCTGATGGTCGAGAGACTCGACGTCGATAAATTCATTGCTGTGTGGGGAATGGACGGACCCGTCGTCCTGGAACCCTCAGCAGGTCGCGGTTCGCTCATCAAGGCGTTCCACCGTAAATATCCATTTATTCCCATAGAAGCTTGGGAAATCAACCCAGACTGCTGGTACGCCCTCGAACAGTTGGAAGACGTAGTGCTTGTGAAAGATGACTTTCTGAACTACGACAGTAAGTACGGATTCGACTACATCATCGCCAATCCCCCTTTCGCAAAGAACGCAGACATCATCCATTTCCGGAAGATGTACTCAGTGCTCAAACCCAAAGGGCATATGTGCTGCATCATCTCATCGCACGCCCTCGAATCAAAGGGACGTACAGAATCCGAATTCAAAGAATGGCTGTATTCTCTACATCCGATGGTAGAAGAACTGCCCGCAGGCACATTCAAGGACGCCGGAACTGACGTGCGTACATATATGATTTCCTTAGTCAAGTGACGCTCCAGCGAGGCTAAAGACCTCGCGGCTTCATACTGCTGGGTTCAGGATTTACCTGAACCCTGTTCTATGATTAGCTCCGGAAACAGTCTCTAGAGCGCCTCATCGAACGCAGAACGCTTGTATTCGGACCCGTCCAGTCCTACATATTGTGACATATTTAAATATAACCACAACATATCTTTGGCAGAATGAGTGTCTCTCTCACCGTCGTTATGCCCGCAGTGCGGGCATATAAACTCACGGTCTTTCTCCTTTATGTCGTCGTGCATTCTCCCGCACGACGTACACAGTTTGGTAGTCGGAACCCAACGGTTTATGACGTGAACTCTCTGAGACGTCATAAGACGTCTCTTAACACGCCCAAGCACACCGTGGTGGACTTTCTTTCCGTGTCCGTTCGATTTCCATCCGCTAAGATTCTCATCTTGCATAATGATTTCACGGTTCTCAGAGAGAATCGTGTGAGTGATTTGAATCGCTTTGTTCTCTTTCTGCCTGTCCATCTTCGCATACTCCTTCTTGATTTGACGCTGTGTTCTGTACCAGTTGTTTGAGCGTTTAACTCTCTTACGGTCTTTCTTCTTCTGCGAGAAGTCCATCCCGGCAGCAGCAAGCTGACGGGTAGACTTTCTCTGAAGCCGTTTCAGACGCTCACTTTCTTCAATCTGACAATTGTACACATTGCCGAATGCATCGGTCGCAGTCTTCATACAACCCATAT
>Ga0256404_1004596_pt1 | contig 25798 bp, 20 predicted proteins | sample RumenRJG_01DNA_FD_185990 | JGI IMG/M metagenome (GOLD analysis project Ga0256404, IMG submission 185990) | Bovine rumen microbial communities from Lethbridge, Alberta, Canada - RJG_01 | ecosystem: Host-associated > Mammals > Digestive system > Stomach > Rumen | place: Canada: Alberta | collected...
TGAGGGCGGCAGGCTTCTGACCGGAGAGGGGATGCCCGTCGACGCCGTCTACCGGCGCGCCGTGACAAGTGACATTCTGGCCCATCGAGGAGAGGTACAGCCTTTTCTGCAGGCTGTCCGTGACAGACGTGTATGTCTGATCGGTGACTTCTGCACCCAGGTCGTGCACGACAAGGTGCTCTTCCGCATCCTGCATGACCCCCGCACGGCTTCTTTTCTGTCTGCGGAGGACAATGCCTTTATTGCAGCGCATGTGCCGTTTACAGCCATGCTGACCGCGGAGACAGCAGGCCGGAAGGATGTACGGGAAAACAAGGACAGGTGGATCATCAAACCCCGTGATTCCTATGGCGCCCACGGAATCTATTCGGGTCGTCTGTGCACAGTACAGGAGTGGAATGCACAGCTTGACGCCAGGGCGGATACGGATTATATCCTCCAGGAATTTGTGACTCCCTACAGGACGCAGAATATTTATTTCGGCCCCCAAAAACCCCGGACGGCCGATGCGGGAAAGACGGAAAAAACGGAAAACGTATCTGCCGCGCCTGCCTCTCCCGGAACAGATGAAGCGGTCGGGCAGCCGCAGTGGCAGTCCTTCAGCAATATGACAGGTGTATATCTTTATGGCGGAGAGGTCGCGGGCATATATTCCCGCGCGTCCGTGACGCCCATTATTTCCGTAGAGGGCGACGAACATGAAATGACCAGCATTGTCCTGAAAAAAAGGTGAAAAATATTGCCGATGCACTATTTTCATTCCTGAGGTTTGCGAAAAACATCTCGCATTTCAGGCGGGTCTGAACTGTAACCCGCAAATCAGACAGCAAAGGTGATCGGAGGCAGAGGTATGGCATATGTGAGAATAGATGAAATCGTCGAAAAAATGAATCTGGAAAACCTTGCACCCGAGATCTCCACAGAAGGGATCAGAGTGCACCAGACCGAAGTCAATCGCCCGGCTCTGGAACTTACGGGTTATTTTGATCATTTTGCGGCCGGAAGGATCCAGCTGATCGGACTGGTGGAACATTCCTTCATCGAGCAGATGGATGAGGAGGCAGAGAGAGAGGTTTTTGATAAGCTTTTTTCTCTGGATGTACCCATGGTGATCTTTACCAGAGGGCTGTATCCTGACGACATTATTATGGAGATCGGCCGCAAACACGGGATGCCCATGTATCTGACCACGCAGGCGACCAGCCCCTTTATGGCGGAGATCCTCCGCTGGCTCAATGTGCGCCTGGCGCCCTGCATCTCGATCCACGGCGTTCTGGTGGATGTATACGGCATCGGCGTTCTTCTGACCGGTGACAGCGGCATCGGCAAGTCCGAGGCGGCTCTGGAACTGATCAAGCGCGGCCACCGCCTCGTATCAGACGATGTGGTCGAGATCCGCAAGGTCAGCGAAGTGACCCTGATCGGCACTGCGCCGGAGATCACCAAGCACTTTATCGAACTGCGCGGAATCGGCATTATCGATGTCAAAACACTGTTTGGCGTTTCGAGCGTGCGCGAGAGCCAGAGCATCGATATGGAAATTCACCTGGAAGAGTGGAACAAGAATCGGGAATATGACCGGCTGGGACTTGAGGACAATTATACAGAGTACCTGGGCAATAAAGTTATCTGCTATCGCGTGCCGGTCCGGCCCGGCAGAAACGTAGCCATCATCTGCGAAGCAGCTGCGGCCAACCACCGCCAGAAACTCATGGGCTATAATGCCGCGCAGGAATTGTACAAGAGAGTGCAGAATAATCTCATGCGCAAGAGCCGGGAAAACGATAAGGAAGATGAATAAGCTGTTGTATTCGCAGCGACAGCAGGAAGCCGCCTTTCATAAGACCAAAGCAGCAAGTTGGGGCGGCAGGATGGAGGAAATGTGATTCAGACAGTACTACGGGAGGAGATGGAGAAAATCCTGACTCCGGACCAGATCTTATATAATGAACCCATGGACCGGCACTGTTCGTTCCGTACCGGCGGTCCTGCGGATGCGCTGGTAAAAGTCAAAACAGAAAAAGAGATGGCGGCTCTTCTGCAGCTCCTGAGGAATTGCGGAGAACCCTGCTTTCTGCTGGGAAAGGGAACAAATCTCCTGATCGGAGACGGCGGATACCGCGGAGTGATCGTCACCGCTGCGGCTGAGCCCGCCGAAAACCTGCCGGAGGGGAAGGAAGAAGATAGTCCGGAAGGCGTGGATGATCTTCCGCTGGACGGGATCCGCGTGGACGGATGCAGTATCACAGCGGGCGCGGGGGCCACGCTCAAGGCTGCTGCCCTCGCTGCTCTGAAACATGGACTGACCGGCCTGGAATTTGCTGCAGGGATCCCCGGGACAGTGGGAGGCGGACTGGTGATGAATGCAGGCGCCTACGGCGGCGAGATCAGACTTGTTACCGGGACAGTGCGCCTTCTGATGCCTGACGGCAGTGTGCGGGAATACAGCCCGGAGCAGATGGAATTCGGGTACAGGACCAGCATCCTGAGACGGGTCGATGCGGCGGCTTTGCGCGCCCGGTTCGATCTGACCCCCGGAGATCCGGAAAAGATCCGCGCAAGGATCGCGGACCTGTCTGAGCAGCGCCGCTCCAAACAGCCTCTGGAATATCCCAGCGCCGGCAGCACATTCAAGCGACCGGAGGGCTTTTTTGCCGGGAAGCTCATTATGGATGCCGGACTTGCAGGGTACAGTGTCGGCGGTGCCCAGGTCTCCGAAAAGCACTGCGGTTTCGTGATCAACCGCGGCGGCGCCAATTCTGCGCAGATCCGCAGACTGATTGAAGATGTTCAGAATAAAGTATTTGAGGATACGGGGATCCGTCTGGAGAGAGAAGTGATCTTCCTGGGAGAATTCTGATATTCTGAGTTACCGGGAATAATTCCGGGAATGTTTCGGAAATGATTCCGGGAATATAGAAAGCAGGGGAAATGCCGTGGATACGGCCGGAGAGCTCCGCAGCATCAGCTTTTTGGACGTTCTGCTGTCTGGCGCAGGGGCAGCGCTTTTGGGGAACGCTGCAGAATATGGAGGAGAAAAATGCGCTTTGTTGTAGTGACCGGAATGAGCGGAGGCGGAAAGGCAACGGCCATTAAGATACTGGAGGACGGTGGATACTATTGTGTCGATAACCTGCCGGTTCGCCTGATCGATAAATTTATGGAACTGGTCTTTATGCCCGGCAGCAACGTGGACAAGGTTGTCCTGGGTCTGGATGTCCGTGCCGACAGACCTTTTGTATATGTGGAAGAGGTGCTGTCCGCACTGCGCCAGAAGGGATATGACTATGAAATCCTGTTCATGGACGCAAGTGATGAGACGCTGATCAAACGTTATAAGGAGACCCGCCGTGCCCATCCCTGTGCGCCGCAGGGCCGTGTCGAGGACGGCATCCGCAAGGAACGCGAGATCCTCAAGCAGATCAAATCCAAGGCGGACTATGTATTTGACACATCCAGCCTTCTCGTGCGGGAACTGCGCGAAGAGCTGATCCGTGTTTTTGTCGAAGACGAGAAATATAATTCCCTGATCGTGTCAGTCATGTCCTTCGGGTTTAAAAAGGGCATTCCGAATGATGCGGATCTTGTCTTTGATGTGCGCTTTCTGCCCAATCCCTTTTATATTGAGGAACTCAAGAAACTGACAGGCAATGACAAACCTGTTTCAGACTATGTCCTGTCTTTTCCGCAGACAGGGGAGTTTCGTAAAAAGCTGGCGGACATGATCCGCTTTCTGATCCCCTATTATGTCGAGGAAGGAAAGAACCAGCTGGTGATCGCAATCGGCTGCACCGGAGGCCAGCACCGCAGTGTGACCATTGCCAACTGCCTGTATGAGGATCTGAAGGGCGGAGGAGACTATGCCCTCAAGATTTATCACCGCGACGCGCTTTAAAACGGAGGATTGCAGCGGAATATGTCTTTTTCCAGTGATCTGCGGGCGGAAATCGCCAGAATAATCCCTTCTTCAAGGCGGGACAGGGATACAGCCATCGCCGTGCTCATTGCCAATCTCTGCACTTTCGGCACTGCGGATGACGGCTGTGTGCAAATGTATTTTTCTTCGGGCAATCTGCCCGCTGTCAGAAAATGCTTTACATTGATTCAGAAAAACGTTAATATTAGACCTGATTTATTGACACCAAAACTGTCCGGAGAGGACAGGGATCCGGAGAAAAGAAAAACGGGTGCCGGCAGAGCAGATCATGATGTGCAGGCCTTTTTTCCGGAGACTGTTTCGACGGCATCTCCGCAGATTTATGATCTGCTGGAAAAGCTTCATTTTCTGGATGGGGACGGCGGACTGCGGACACAGGATGGAACACTGGATCCGGCGCTTGTCAATGGAAACAGGAGCAGATCGTATCTTCGGGAAATGTTTCTCTGTACCGGGTTTATGAACGACCCGGCAAAGAGCTATCACCTGGAGTTCCGATGCTTCTCGGAACCGCAGGCCTGCCAGCTCCGGGAAGTGCTGGACGAACACGGGATCCATGCCGGGATGACGCTTCGCAAGAAGTATTATGTTGTCTACATCAAGGATTCCGAGGATATCGTCACACTCCTTCATCTTATGGAAGCATCCGTCAGCCTGATGGCTACCGAGAATGCACGTATTCTCAAGGAAGTGCGGAATTCGGTGAACCGTCGTGTCAATTGCGAGACGGCCAATATCGGAAAGACTGTCGAATCGGCAGGAAGACAGCTGGAGGATATCCGTTTTCTGACGGAAAACGGAATTCTGCAGAAACTGCCGGCACAGCTTCGGGAAGCTGCTTCACTGCGGACAGAACATCCCGGGGCTTCACTGTCGGAACTTGGTATGCTTGCAGATCCACCGGTCGGAAGATCGGGCATGAACCATCGTCTGCGGAAGCTGTCAACGCTCGCGCAGAAGGCCAGGGAAGAGGAAACTTTTTCCTGAGAATTACGGAAAGACCACGGACGCGGGACGGCATCTGCCTGTACCGGCGAATGTCCGGCAATTGCTTTGAACATTGTCTCTTTTGGATTAACTTAGTATTTGAGTACGGCGGGTTCACCGCAGGATAAGGAGTAAAATATGCTGAGGAAATCGATCTTGATCAATCGGCCGCAGGGACTGGACGGACGTCCCATTGCGGAGTTAGTGCAGGTTGCGAGCAAGTATGAGAGCCGTGTATATCTTGAACACGGAAAGAGAAAAGTAAATGCCAAAAGTATTATGGGCATGATGTCTCTGGAGGCTGTATCCGGCGAGCAGATTGAAGTGACGATCGATGGTGATGATGAAGAAAACGCTATGGCAGAAATCTCTGCTTTCCTCTGCAAAGGAGATCAGATGGCATGTCCGGCAGTCGGATGAAATGATCTGATCAGGTGAAAGAACTGCCCTGACCGGCAGAACCGAATAATGCATACAAAGCGCGTCCGGGAGAGAATGCTCCCGGGACGCGCTTTTTCTTCATTTTTCTTCATTTTGCAGTACATGCGGGACGGTATTGGGGCCGACGGTGTTTATTAAAAAAAAGCCCTGTAAAGGCCTATAAAGGGAGGATGCCAGGTACTTGCGTACCTGGCATAGTTATGAAAAAGTTATTTGTAAGCCTGCTGCATTGGCGACGTTTAAACTGTACTGCTGTTGGCTGTTCAGCTTATGTAGAAAGTATATTGTTCAAAAATGGACGGAGAATGAGAAAGAGTTGAAAAATCATTAAATAAAATATGAACAGATTTTTAACAGGGACAGAGGTGCTTTTTCACTTTACATGGATAACGTTATGTCGTTATAATAGCTGTTATGTTGAAAACGGTTTTGCTTATCAAAAAGTCGAATATCCGGCACTCGGAAGCAGTGGTTTCGGAAATGTCCCGCACTGTGGAAGCCCTTGGGAAAGAGGGATTTGCAGCCGCAGTTCTGGAAGCGGGAAGCGCGCGGGAAGCGGAATCGGCCGCAGCATCTGCGGGTGTTCCGGCCGATCGAGCGGAGACGCTTTTTGTGTGTGAGAGCGGCAGTGTGCTTCGCGGTCTCATTGAAAGAGGGGCTTTCGCAATCGGATATGCGCACGCGGACAATCCTGAGGAACGCTTTCCGGGAGCTCCCTACATCGTGCAGGAACCTGATCTGGTGGATGCGGACAGCTATGTCAAGATGTACCAGCGGGCAGCCGGCCTTCCATGGGAGATTCTAAAGACGCGGCGCTGCCGGGTGCGCGAATTTACAGCGGAGGATCTCGACGGGATTTACGCGCTGTATGATGAGGGCGCGCTGCGCTTTCTGGAGCCGCCTTCGGCGGACCGCTCCAGGGAAGAGAAAATCCTGCGCGCCTATATCGACCGGATCTACGGACTGTACGGATTTGGCCACTGGGCAGTGGTCCTGAAAGACCGGCCGGACAAGCTGATCGGAAGGATCGGGTTTTCCGCTCTCACCAGCCGGCAGGAAGAGGAGGCAGAGGGCTTTGGCATTCCGGCTCCCGATGCCGACTTCGGTTTTCTGGTCGGCCCCGGATGGAGGGGGCTGGGGCTTGCAGAGGAAGTCTGCCGCTCTCTTCTGCAGTATGGCTTTTCTCAGCTTGGATTTACCTGTGTCCGGGCTGATGCGGACAATAACAATACCGCTTCGATCCACCTGCTGGAGAAACTCGGATTTCTTCCGGTAGGACAAGCTGTTTATGAACAAAGCGGAAAAACAGTGGAACGAAGGGTGTTTATCTCAGTAAGGGAAGACCCCCATTGAGATAAAAAATCATAAGATTTATGGAGGTATGCAACATGGTCAATCGGGAATACCTTGCGATGCTGGGAAACAAGTCTGTGATCCGCGAACTGTCGGAATATGCGACAGCCCGCGGAAAAGAGATCGGATACGAAAATGTATTTGATTTCAGTCTGGGAAATCCTTCCGTACCGGCACCGGACAGCTACAGAGACATTTCCATCCGGCTTCTGCAGGAAGAGGAGCCGCTGAAACTTCACGGATATAACCCAACGATGGGTGATCCCCGCGTCAAGCAGATGGTGGCAGAGACCCTCAACAAGCGCTTCGGCATGAACTACGAGGCAGGACATATTTTTCCCACGTCCGGCGCGGCCGGCGCCATTGCCCATGCCCTTCGCTGTGTGACAGAGCCGGGCGAGGAGGTCATGGTCTTTGCACCGTATTTCTCCGAGTACGATCCCTACATTAAGGGCACAGGAGCCGATATCAGGGTCGTGGCAGCCAAGACAGATGATTTCCAGATCAATTTTGAGGCGGCGGAGACGGTCTTCAGTGAGAAGACAGCGGCTGTTCTGATCAATACTCCCAACAATCCCTCCGGTGCGGTCTACACCGAGGAGACACTCACCCGCCTGGCAGAGGTCCTGACAGAGAAATCCGCACAGTACGGCCACACCATCTTCCTGATTTCGGACGAGCCCTACCGCGAGATCGTTTTTGACGGCAAAAAGCAGGCCTATCCGGCAAAATTCTATCCCCACACCCTGACCTGCTATTCCTACTCCAAGTCCCTGTCCGTACCCGGCGAGCGTGTCGGCTATGTGGCGGTTTCTCCGGACTGTGAGCAGGCAGACAAGATGGTCGCCATGATGGGACAGATTTCCCGCGGCCTTGGTCACAACTGCCCGTCGTCTCTCCCTATGCTTGCGGCAGCTTACTGCGGTGATGAGACTTCGGATCTGTCGGTCTACGAGACGAATATGAACCTGCTCTATGATACCTTCAAAGAACTGGGCTTCACCGTCCCCCGCCCGGGCGGAACTTTCTACATCATGCCCAAAGCGCTGGAGGATGACGCGGTCGCCTTCTGCAAAAAAGCTCTGAAATACGATCTGGTCTTTGTCCCCGGCGACGGCTTCCACGCGCCCGGATTCTTCCGCGTGGCCTACTGCGTGGACACGGAAAAGGTTGAACGTTCCCTCCCCGCCATCAGGCGTTTTGTGGAGACAGAGTACCCCAACCGCTGATCAGGGCAGCGTTTTCTGTTCATACCCCGGCAGGGGGTGAGCAAGAGTGTTCCCGATGCGTTTGTGCATCTTGACGAGACAGGGGTTCTTTTACAAATTTTTGCCCTTTACATCATCTTAATGGGAGGATATATATTTCATGATTGAGCTTCTGAAAGCCGCGCTGTTCGGTCTGGTGGAAGGCGTTACGGAATGGCTTCCCGTCAGCAGCACCGGTCATATGATCCTGCTGAATGAGTTCGTGACGCTGCGCGTTTCGGCAATCTTCTGGCAGATGTTCCTTGTTATCATCCAGCTCGGCGCGATCCTGGCGGTTGTGGTCCTTTACTGGAACACGATCTGGCCCTTCAAAAAAGACCGGGAGACCGGGAAGATTCGGGTGAACCGGGAAACGATCAGTCTGTGGGGCAAGACCATTGTGGCATGCCTCCCCGCGGCTGTCGTGGGTGTCCTGGCGGACGACTGGCTGGAGGTCCATTTTTACAACTGGTTTGTCGTATCGGTCATGCTGATCGCAGTGGGCATTGCCTTTATTGTGGTGGAAAACCGCAACTACGGCAAAAAACCTGTTACCAGGAGGCTTCGGGACCTGACATACCGCGAGGCGCTCATCATAGGACTGTTTCAGCTGATCGCAGCGATCTTTCCGGGAACATCCCGATCCGGCGCGACGATCCTGGGCGGGATCATGATCGGCGTTTCCAGGACTGTGGCGGCGCGCTTCACATTTATTCTGGCCATCCCGGTCATGTTCGGCGCCAGCCTTCTCAAAATCGTCAAATACGGACTGGCTTTTTCCGGCATGGAAATGGCAATTCTGGCAGTCGGCATGATCGTCGCCTTTGTCGTATCCATACTGGTCATCCGTTTTCTTATGGATTATATCCGTTCGCACGACTTTAAGGTCTTCGGATGGTACAGGATCATCCTGGGCCTGGTCGTGATCATCTATTTCACGATCATCCGCAGGTAGGGACTGCTGTAGAAAATTGTACATTTACAGACCAGCCTGAAACGGGTGTGCGGAAAAAAAATACAGTTCCATGTAAAACAATTGAGCCCGGAGTGTTGTTTTATGCTACAATAAAAAACGGCCCGAAACATAAAGGGGGCCTGCTTGCATTCACGTTTTTATCATTTTGCAGGACTGCAGCCAACAGGAGGAAGAAATGGCAAATAACAGAAAAAGAAGAAACGTAAACCAGAAGCCGGAAGCAGCTGACACCAGGGCAGTTGTAAATGAGGAGGTTGAGGTCAAGGAAAAAAAGCCCGCAAAAACCGCAAAACCTGCCAGGTCCGCTAACAGCGTCGAGCGCGAAAAACAGCGCAGGGAAGACAGACAGAATCTGCTCCTGCTGTTGGGCGTCATCGCAGTGCTTGCTGTCGTCGGAATCGTGATCTGGGTCACATCCAAATCTTCCGACGAGGAGACCGCTGTTGCAGCTTCGACTGCAGAGGTCGCAGCTGTCGAGTCAACCGATGAGGCCGCAGCTGTCGAGGCAACCGATGCGGTAGCAGCTGCTGTGGAAGAGACCGTGACTGAGGACGCTGAAGCTGTCGAGAAGACCGAAGAGGCAGCTCCTGCAGAGGAGACCGAAGAGGCATCTCCTGCAGAGGAGACGGAGGAAGTTAAGGAGATCGTTGAGGAAGAGGAGACCGAAGAGGCAGCTTCCGCGGAGACACCTGCTGAGGAAGTTACTTCTACGACCGTGCTTGCTCCCGGAACAGTTTATCCGATCGAGGCTCCTATGAACCTGTATCAGGAAGCTTCCAAGGATTCCGCAGTTGTCATGGAACTGGTTTCCGGCTGGAGCGTTGCTATTGAGGAAGCTGCAGAGGCCGGCAACGGCTGGCACCGCGTTTCCGTATGGCTTGACGGTGCGCCCACCTACGGATACATCCAGATTCCCTGACGCCGCGGCGAATACAAATTGATTTCCCGTGCGGGCAGGTTTCGCTCCGGGGAAATCTGAAAGTAGGGCTCAGTTCTGCAAAAAGGCCATGCCTGTGCACAGCAGTGCTCCGGCATAATAGGAATCAGAGCAGGAAACGAAAGACGGTCTCCGGACAAAGATATCCGGATTTCGTCTGAGACCGGCACAGGTAAAAACCTGTGCCGGTTTTTCATGTTAATAAAGATTTGTACTGACTAACATCACCGCGTTTCTGACGACAGACGAGAAGGTGTAAACTTCAAAGTCCATATACGAAGGAGCTTTGAAATGCGGAATTCCCGCCGTCCGCCGCGCAGAACGCTCCGGAATGGAGAATATATGCAGATTTCTCTGAATTTCATCCTGGAAAGTATAATTTTCGGTGTGGGACTGGCTATGGATGCCTTTTCCGTCTCTATGGCCAACGGACTGCAGGATCCGGGAATGAGCAGGAAAAGGATGCTCGGCATTGCCGGAACATTTGCTTTTTTTCAGTTTCTCATGCCCATGATCGGCTGGGCCTGTGTACATACCATTGCCAAGCGTTTCGAGGCCTTTCAGAAGATGGTTCCCTGGATCGCCTTTGTCCTGCTTGTCTTCATCGGAGGAAAAATGCTGGTGGAGGGACTGCGGGAACCGGAAGCTGTTCCGGAGGAAATACGGCTCTCTCATGGGGAACTGTTCGTACAGGGCATTGCGACTTCGATCGATGCTCTTTCCGTCGGTTTTACGATCGCATCCTACAGTCCCGCAGCTGCAGCTGCAGCCTCGGGCCTGATCGGGGTGACAACGCTGGTGATCTGTATAGCCGGTGTCCGTATCGGCAGATTTTTCGGAATGCGTCTGGCGGGCAGGGCATCTGTTCTGGGCGGTGTGATCCTGATCGTCATAGGATGCAGGATACTGTTCGGCGGAGGCCTGTGAGACTGCCTGTTACAAGTCACGTCCTCGATAGGGCGTGAACAGATAACACAGTAATGACTGCCGGTGCAGAGGCTTTTTTGACTTATTTACTTTAAGCGTTTTTTATGATACGATACACGCACTTGCTGTGATGAATTTTGTCCGTAGAAAGGGCTGATCCACGGCCGGAAATGCGTTTCGCAGCGTCAGAATCTGCGGGGAGGAGAAAAGAAATGTCTGAAGAAAAAATGGAAACAATGAATGATTTCAAGGAAGAGCTGGAAGCTTCTTTCCGCGAACTGCATGTGGGCGATATCGTGGATGGCACCGTGATCGGCATCACAGATGACGGAGTTACTGTTGATCTGAAATATTACACACAGGGTTTCATCAAAAACGCTGATATGAGCAATGATCCTACATTCAAGGTGTCGGAAGATGTGCATGAAGGCGACGCGATCAAGGCGACGATCGTGAAGATGGATAACGGCGACGGCAGCATTGCTCTTTCCCGCAAGGCCGCTATCGATGTCCTGGCATGGGAAAAGTTGGCCGAAATGATGGAAAACAAGGAAGTTTTCACTGTGCAGATCCTTGAGACAGTCAAGGCCGGTGTCGTGACCTATGTAGAAGGCATCCGCGCATTTATCCCTGCTTCTCAGCTCAGCGATTCCTATGTCGAAAATACCGCTGAATGGATCGACAAGGATGTTGATGTCCGTATCATTACCTGCGACCCTGAGAAAAAGCGCCTTGTTCTCTCCGGAAAAGAGGTTGCCCGTGACCGCCGCAGAGAAGAGCGCAGGCGCCGCATCGACGCAATGCAGCCCGGCACTGTTCTGGAAGGCACTGTACAGACCATCAAGCCCTATGGCGCTTTCGTAGACCTCGGTGACGGTATCGACGGTCTGGTCCATATCTCCCAGATGAGCCAGAAGCGCATCAACAATCCTTCCGAAGTTGTCAAGGAAGGCGAGAAGGTCAAGGTCAGGATCCTCAAAGTCGCCGACGGCAAGATCAGCCTCAGCATGAAGGTGCTTGAGGATGCCCCTGTTCAGGAGAAAGAAGAGTCTGTGGATGTCTCCCTCTATACCACAAAGGAGAATGCCACCACAAGTCTTGCCGATCTGCTCAAGGGCTTCAAGTTTGACTGAGAGCGCAAGGGCGTTTTCCATTGGCCGAAGGCCAATTTGGAATGGAAAACGCCCGGTTATCCGGTCACGGTGTGACCGGTAACGACTGAGGACGGATATAGAATTCATACGGATCATGAAACGGGATGCTGCTGCATGCGGCCATCCCGTTTCTCTTTTCTTACAGGAAAAGATGTGCTATACTAGACCTCCAATGCAACGTATGTTCGATACTGCGCCTGTGCAAGGCGGCCGTATCGGGACCGGAAGAGGATTATTATGGATCATTTTGTACTGCATTCTGAGTATAAACCGACCGGTGACCAGCCCGGGGCCATTGATGACCTTGTCAGAGGTTTTAAAGAGGGAAATCAGTTTGAGACGCTTCTGGGCGTGACGGGGTCCGGCAAGACCTTCACCATGGCAAATGTCATACAGGCCCTCAACAAGCCCACACTGATCATATCGCACAATAAGACGCTGGCCGGACAGCTCTACGGCGAGATGAAGGAGTTTTTCCCTGAGAACGCTGTGGAATATTTTGTCAGTTATTACGATTACTATCAGCCGGAGGCCTATATCCCCCAGAGTGATACCTATATCGCCAAGGATTCCATGATCAATGATGAGATCGACAAGCTGCGCCTTTCGGCGACCGCTTCCCTGGCTGAGCGCAGGGACGTCATTGTCGTTGCGTCCGTATCCTGTATTTATGGTCTGGGAAGCCCCGATGAATTCAAGGGTATGTCCATTTCACTCAGACCCGGCATGGAAAAGGACCGGGATGAGGTCCTGCATGAACTTGTGGCGATCCAGTATACTCGCAATGATATGGCCCTCGAGCGCTGCAATTTCCGGGTCCGCGGAGACACGCTGGAGATCTTCCCGGCCCAGGGCAGTGATTACATACTCCGGGTTGAGTGGTTCGGCGATGAGATCGACCGCATCTGCGAAGTGGATCAGCTGACCGGCCGCGTCCACAGACAGCTGGAGCATGTGATGATCTACCCTGCCTCCCACTATGTTGTCCCACAGGAAAAGATCAATGCAGCCTGTGACAACATTGAGGAGGAGCTGCGCGAGCGGGTGAAATACTTCAAGGGAGAAGATATGCTCCTGGAAGCCCAGCGCATTGCGGAACGCACCAATTTTGACGTTGAAATGATGCGGGAGACCGGCTTCTGCTCCGGTATCGAAAACTATTCCCGCCACCTGAATTTCATGAAGGAGGGCGAACCGCCCATGACCCTCATGGATTTCTTTGACAATGACTTTCTCATCATCATCGATGAGTCGCATATGACAATCCCACAGATCGGGGCCATGTACCGCGGCGACCGATCCCGCAAGGAGACTCTGGTCCGCTACGGCTTCCGGCTTCCTTCCGCTCTGGATAACCGGCCGCTGGAATTTACGGAATTTGAGACCCATATCGACCAGATGCTCTTTGTCTCCGCGACCCCCGGTCCCTATGAGGAGGAACACGAGCTGCTTCGGACCGAACAGGTCATCCGGCCGACCGGCCTTCTTGACCCTAAGATCGAGGTCCGCCCCGTCGAGGGCCAGATCGACGACCTGATCGGTGAGATCCGCAGGGAGACGGACAAAAAAAACAAGGTTCTTGTCACCACACTGACCAAGAAAATGGCGGAGGACCTCACAGACTACCTGGCCGAGGCGGGGATCCGTGTCAAATATCTCCATTCCGATATAGATACCCTGGAGCGGTCCCAGATCATCCGCGACATGCGGCTGGACGTCTTCGATGTACTCGTCGGCATCAACCTTCTTCGCGAAGGCCTGGACATACCCGAGATTTCCCTCGTTGCCATTATCGACGCCGACAAGGAGGGCTTCCTGAGGTCCGAGACATCCCTCGTCCAGACCATCGGCCGTGCCGCCCGAAATGCCGACGGCCATGTCATCATGTACGCAGACAACATGACCGACTCCATGCGCCGCGCCATAGAGGAGACCGAGCGGCGCCGCGCCATCCAGCAGAAATACAACGAAGAAAACGGGATCACCCCGCAGACCATCCGCAAGGCAGTCCGGGATCTCATTTCTATCTCAAAGGAGATTTCCAGGGAGGAGGTCCGATTCGAGAAGGATCCGGAATCCATGGATGCCAAAGAGCTCACCAGACTCATTGCAGACGTCGAGAAAGAGATGCGCAAGGCCGCTGCAGACCTCAATTTCGAGGCTGCCGCAGAGCTCCGCGACCGCATGGTGGAACTCAAAAAGCACCTCCTGGAGGTCGAGAACGGCACAGCCGATTCCGGAACTGCTTCCAAAGCCGGTCTCAAAGCCGACAGCAGTGCCGGGCAGAAAAAAGCCGGGACCGGCATGCATGATATCGTCCGTTCCGCCGAGCGCGCCGCAAAACGCGGCAGCCGCCGCAGGACAGCCGGGCGGACAGAGCACAGGACAAAATAAGCGGATTTGCCGGCGTGGAGCCGCCGTCTGAAACTGCACCGGCATGAAAGGTAAATATGAGCAGAAAAAATACTACAACAGGTACAGAGAAAGAATCTGTCAAAATGCGAAAACCCGATTATTGGCCTGCCCTGGCGGAAAATGAAAAAAAGGCCCTTGCCCAGCAGGAAATTGATGCCGAGCGCCGCAGAAAGATCTATTCGGAGGACTGCATCAGGATCAGGGGCGCAAACGAGCACAACCTCAAGGGAATTGACGTGACCATTCCCCGCAATCAGCTGGTCGTGCTGACCGGTCTGTCGGGATCCGGAAAATCCTCCCTTGCTTTTGATACGATTTACGCGGAAGGGCAGCGGCGCTATATGGAGTCGCTGTCCTCCTACGCACGCCAGTTCCTGGGCCAGATGGAAAAACCGGATGTAGAGAACATAGAGGGACTTTCACCTGCCATTTCCATCGACCAGAAGTCCACGAACCGAAACCCGCGTTCCACTGTGGGCACAGTGACAGAGATCTACGATTATTTCCGTCTCCTCTATGCGAGGATCGGTATTCCCCACTGCCCCAACTGCGGGCGCGAGATCGCAAAGCAGTCGGTTGACCAGATGGTGGACCGCATGATGGCGCTGCCGGAAGGCAGCCGGGTACAGATCCTCGCGCCGGTCGTCCGCGGCAGAAAGGGACGTCACGAGAAAGTCATCGACCGCGCCCGCCGCGCGGGCTATGTGCGTCTGCGTGTGGACGGAAACATGTACGACGTCTCCGAGGACATCACACTTGACAAAAATATCAAGCACAACATCGAGATCGTGGTGGACCGCCTGGTCATTCGGCCGGGTATGGAACGCCGTATGACGGATTCTGTGGAAAATGCGCTTTCCCTTTCAGAAGGCCTGGTACAGGCCGATGTCGTTGGCGGCGAACTTCTGCAGTTCAGCCAGAGCTTTGCGTGTCCGGACTGCGGGATCAGCATTCCCGAGATCGAGCCGCGCAGTTTTTCCTTCAACAATCCATTCGGCGCATGCCCTGACTGTGCCGGTCTTGGATACCGCATGGAGTTCGACCCCCGTCTCTTTATCCCGGATGAACGCATTTCCATCAATGAGGGAGCCATCGCCGTCCTCGGCTGGCAGTCCTGTATGAACAAAGGGAGCTTTACCAATGCCATACTGACCGCACTGTGCAAAGAATACGGCTTTCAGATGACAACGCCCTGGAAGGATCTGCCTGAAGAAATACGGAAAATGCTCATGTACGGCGCAGACCGCAGTGTTGACGTCCACTATGAGGGGCAGCGCGGCAAGGGAATCTATCCCGTCGTCTTTGAGGGACTGCTCGAGAATACACGCCGCCGCTACCGCGAGACGGCTTCAGAATCCATGCGCGCGGAATATGAAAGTTTCATGCAGATCACACCCTGTGAGACCTGCGGCGGGAGGCGTCTGAAAAAAGAATCGCTTGCCGTCACGGTCGGGGATGTCAATATCTATGATCTGACCTGTTTTTCCATAAAAAAACTGCAGGTATTCCTGGAGGAACTGCAGCTGACCAGGACACAGGAACTCATCGGTAAGCAGGTGCTCAAGGAGATCCGCGCCCGCGTGCGCTTTCTCAATGATGTGGGCCTGGATTATCTGACACTGGCAAGGGCGACCGCGACACTCTCCGGCGGAGAGGCACAGCGCATCCGTCTTGCCACCCAGATCGGTTCCGGCCTGGTCGGTGTGTGCTACATCCTCGATGAGCCCAGCATCGGTCTGCACCAGCGTGATAACGATAAGCTCCTGCACACACTGAAAAATCTCCGTGACTTGTGGAACACTGTGATCGTCGTCGAACACGATGAAGACACCATGCGCGCAGCGGATTACATCGTGGACATCGGTCCCGGCGCCGGTTCCAACGGCGGTGAGATCGTAGCCTGCGGAACGGCGGAGGAGATCATGGCCGTTCCGGAATCCATTACCGGCCAGTATCTTTCCGGCAAAAAATGTATCCCGGTTCCCACGGAGCGCCGCCTTCCTACGGGCTGGATCCATGTGCGGGGCGCTGCTGTCAACAACCTCAAAAAAATCGATGTGGATATACCCACCGGCGTCCTGACAGTTGTGACCGGTGTTTCCGGATCCGGCAAGAGCTCTCTTGTGAACGAGATCCTCTACAAGCGTCTCGCGCGTGACCTCAACCGTGCCCGGACCATACCCGGACAGCACGACGACATCGAGGGGATCGATCAGCTGGACAAGGTGATCAACATCGATCAGTCCCCCATCGGGCGCACACCCCGTTCCAACCCGGCGACCTACACCGGCGTCTTTGACCTGATCCGCTCTCTTTTTGCGGGTACACAGGACGCCCGCGCCCGCGGTTATGCCAAAGGCCGTTTTTCCTTCAACGTGAAGGGCGGACGGTGCGAGGCCTGCTCCGGAGACGGCATTATCAAGATCGAAATGCACTTCCTGCCGGACGTCTATGTTCCCTGCGAAGTATGCCACGGAAAACGCTACAACCGTGAGACCCTGGAGGTCCGTTACAAGGGTAAAAATATCTCGGATGTCCTTGAAATGACGGTCGAAGAGGCGTTGACCTTTTTTGAGAATATCCCCACGATCAAGCGCAAGATCCAGACTCTCTACGATGTCGGCCTGGGGTATGTCAAGCTCGGCCAGCCCTCCACGGAGCTTTCCGGCGGAGAAGCCCAGAGGATCAAGCTTGCCACAGAACTTTCCCGCAAGAGCACCGGAAAGACGATCTATATTCTTGACGAACCGACAACCGGCCTCCATTTTGACGATGTTGCCAAGCTGACAAAGATCCTCCGCGAACTTGTCGAAGGGGGCAATACCGCAGTTGTCATCGAGCACAACCTCGATGTTATCAAAACGGCAGACTATATCATCGACATGGGCCCCGAAGGCGGAGACGGAGGCGGCACTGTCGTGGCATATGGGACACCGGAGGAGATTGCAGAGAGGCATGATTCCTATACAGGTTACTATGTGAACAAGATGCTGGAGAGGGACCGGAAGGTGCAGAATCTCTAGCCGAACGCAGCGTTCCATGTTCACACCCCTTGCCGCAGGAGACGCAAATGACCGAATTAAAAGGCTTCGTATCCCATATCGTCTACCGGAATGAGGAAAACGGGTATACTGTCTTTGAAATGACCCTGACAGAAGGCGTCGGGAATGCCCCGCAGGAAGGACCTGTCTCCGACCTGGATGCCGCGGACATAGGAGATGTCATCACCTGTGTCGGCAGCCCGGTCTCCATCAGCGAAGGCGAAGGCTGCACGGTGGCGGGCACCTGCACGACCCACCCCGTCTACGGAGATCAGTTCCGGGTGCAGTCCTACCGCGCGGTGGCACCGGAAAATGCCCAGGCCATGTACCGTTATCTGGCAGCCGGCAGCATCAAGGGGATTGGCCCCGCCATGGCCGCCAGGATCGTGAAGAAATTCGGTGATGACACCCTGCGGATCATGGAGGAGGAACCGGAAAAGCTGGCCGGAGTCAAGGGCATCAGTATGCGGATCGCCCGGGAGATCGGGGCACAGATGGAGGACAAAAAAGATCTCCGCGACGCCATGATCTTTCTGCAGCAGTACGGCATCGGGAGTGCCCATGCGGTGAAAATCTGGCAGGCCTACGGAACCGGCCTGTATGAGATCATGAAAAACAATCCCTACCGGCTGGCGGAGGATATCCGGGGCATTGGTTTTGCCACTGCAGATGATATCGCCCGCCGGATCGGGATCCGGGCTGACTCGGAGTACCGTATCCGGAGCGGTATTTTATATACGCTGTTTCTGGCTTCCGGTGAGGGACACAGCTTTTTGCCGGAGGAGGTCCTTGTGCAGAGAACATGCGCCCTTCTCCGCCTTCCTGCAGAGGAAATCCTCGTTCAGATGGAAAATCTGGCGGTGGAGCGCCGCCTTCGCATCCGCCGCCCCGCCGCGGGACCTGCCCCGGAGGTGGAAGTCTATCTGACCGGTGTTTTCCGAAGAGAGCAGGATATTGCCAGGATGCTCCTGGATCTGGATGCGCAGATTCAGCGCGCTTCGAGGGATGCTTCCATCAGAAAAAAGGTGGAAAAAAAGATTGCCCGCCTGGAGCAGGAAGAGGAGATCACTCTGGATCCGCTCCAGCGCAAGGCGGTGGCAGAAGCGGCGGCAAATGCCATTCTTCTGATCACCGGCGGACCCGGAACGGGGAAAACGACCACGATCAACACTATCATCCGTTATTTTATGAGCGAGGATCTTCGTGTCCTTCTTGCGGCGCCGACAGGAAGGGCAGCCAGACGTATGTCGGAGGCAACAGGTTTTCCTGCCATGACCATCCACCGTCTGCTGGGAGTCCGGAGCGTCACAGACGCGGATGATGAGAAAGAATTTCTTAAGAGTGAAGGACGATCCGCTTCAGGCGCAGCAGCCGCCGGCTTCTACGGGGATTTGGGAACAGGATACGCCCCGGGCAGCGGCGGAAACGGAGGAAAATCCGGCGACGGACAGAATTATTCCTATTTTGAGAGGGGAGCGGATAACCCTCTTGAGGCAGATGTCGTCATTATAGATGAGATGTCGATGGTGGATATGAATCTTTTTCACTATCTGCTCAGGGCAGTACCCATCGGGGCCCGGCTGATCCTGGTCGGGGATGTCAACCAGCTGCCCAGTGTGGGGCCCGGATGCGTCCTGCAGGATCTGATCGATTCCCGGGCTTTTCATACCATCATGCTGCGCCATGTCTTCCGGCAGGCCAGCCGGAGCGACATTGTCATGAATGCCCACAGAATTCTGGAGGGACAGTCTCTGCCGATGGACAACAAGAGCCGGGATTTCTTTTTTCTGGAGAGGGACCAGGTTCCGGTGATCTACAAACACACGGTGCAGCTGATCCGCGAGATGCTTCCAAAGTATGTCGGATGCAGGCCGGAGGAGATTCAGGTGCTGACTCCCATGCGGCGCGGCAGCCTGGGTGTTGAGAGGCTCAATGAAGTCCTGCAGAGCGTGCTCAATCCCCCTGACAGAGGCCGGCGGGAGCATGTGCGCCGGGAGACGGTCTTCCGGGAGGGAGACAAGGTCATGCAGACCCGCAACAATTACCAGATTGAATGGGAAGTGCGCGGCAACTTCGGCATGCCCATTGACCGGGGGACCGGCATTTTCAACGGCGACTTCGGCAGGATCGAAGAGATCGATCCGGACACAGAGATGATGACGGTCATTTTTGATGACGCGCGGACCGTGGAATATCCCTTCGCGGAGCTGGAGGACCTGGAACTGGCCTATGCCATCACAGTACATAAATCGCAGGGTTCCGAATACCCGGCGGTTATCCTGCCTCTGCTGGCAGGCCCCTCCGGTCTGTTCAACCGCAACCTTCTGTACACGGCGGTAACCCGTGCCCGCAGCTGTGTCGTACTGCTGGGGAGCAGGGATGCGGTGGACCGGATGATCGCCAATACCCGCCGCACGCACAGATGGACAGGACTGCGGGACAGGATCACGGAACTTGGTCCGGAAGCGGCAGCCGGTTTACAGGATACAGAGGACGGAGAGACAGATGAAAGGATATGATCTTGACCGGGATCACTATTGGGAAGCAAAAGGGCTTCCCGCCGGGAACGGGAGAAGAGACGGCAGAACCTTACACGGGAAAATGACGGCGCCGGTACGTCTGGCAGAGGAACTGCTTTTTCCGCGCAGATGCCCTGTATGCGACAGGCCGGTACAGCCTTTCGGAGCACTGATCTGCGCATCATGTGAGGGAGTGCTGCAGAAGGTACAGATGCCGGTCTGCCGGCGCTGCGGCAAACAGCTCCGGTCGGAGTCTTCCGACCTGTGCCGGGACTGCCGCACTCTGCCCCATGTGTTCGAGCGCGGAGAGACTGTTTTTACATATCACAGCGCTGCCGGCGGTATTTTTCGTTTTAAATACAGGGGCAGGCAGGAATACGGCGCTTATTACGGAAAGTGCATGGCGGATAAGCTGGTCTGCTCCATGAATATCAGCCGGCGGATGCCGGATTATCTTGTCCCCGTGCCGGTATCCGCGCACAGACTTGCTGCGCGCGGATACAATCAGGCGTTTGTGCTGGCCCGGGAGATTTCGCGGCGGACGGGAATACCGGTGCGTGACGATGTGCTCAGGCGCGTTGCGGACACGCTTCCAATGAAAAACATGACGCCTGCGGAGCGCCAAAATAATTTGAAAAAAGCTTTTCAGGCATTTGGAAATGATGTAGAATTAAATTCGATTATGCTTATAGATGATATTTACACGACCGGTGCCACAATCGATGCCTGTGCGCATGCACTGTACAGGCAGGGTGCCCGGCGTGTCTGTTTTATTACGCTTGCCGCAGGAGTGGACAGCGGATTCTGAAAAGAGGAGCATTGTATGCTGAATGAGGAAAAGATCCGCCTGATGACACGTCTGGAGGTCTATGAGGACGGCCTGGGTGTCGGAGACGAGAGAACAGCCGGGTATTTCCGGAACGACTATATACTTTCCGGCATGGTCGGTTCGTTCGTTGCCGGTACTGTTGCGTGGGGGATCTGCGCAGCTGTATACTGCGGCTACTTTTTTGAACAGATTTTCTATTCGGTCTATGAGAACACGCTGGATACCTATCTGCATCTGGCCTTAAGGACCTATTTTATATTCATCATTCTCTTCCTTCTGATCACTTTCCTGATCTATTACAGAAGAAGTGCCGCGTTTACGACCCGGCGCAGGATGTATGGCAGGGACCTGGAAGAACTGATGGAAATCTGCGATCAGGAAGCCCGGCTGACGGATCCGGACGCAACCTGACGGGAACGATATTGGAGGCATAATGAATAGTAATTCAGGTATATATGTATTAAGAGAAAAACTAATACAGCTTTATAAAAGACAGGAGTTTCTGATACTGTCCGTGTTCCGCTTTGTGGTATCCCTGGCGGTACTGCTTCTGCTGCGCGGACATCTCGGTGTGCATATTGCGGGCGGATCCGTACTGAACAGCACTCTGCTCAACGTCATTCTGGCCCTTGTCTGCTCCATGCTTCCTCCGGGCTTTTCCGCCGGGATTGCCGGACTGGTTCTGATCTGGGACCTGTACAAACTGTCGCTTGAAGCGACGGCCATTTGTGCGGCCCTGATTCTGGTCTGTCTGCTGGTTTATTTCCGCTTCTCGCCCAGAGATGTGATGATTCTTCTGCTTATGCCTGTGGCGTATGCTTTGAAACTGCCCTATCTGGTACCCATCCTGGCAGGCCTTCTGTTCGGACCCGGCACTGCAGTGGCGGTGGTCTTTGGCCTGCTGTTCACCGAATATGTGATCCTGGTGGAGAAGATGCTTCCTTCCCTTGCGGGCACAGCCTTCGGTACGGCCAACTCCGGAGAACGTCTGATCGCGAATTTCCGGGGACTGGTTGACGGCATGGTAAACAACAAGTCGATGATCATACTCATGGCAGCCCTTTTTGCAGCAGCGATCGCTGTCAGTTTCATCCGCAGACTTGCTGTTGAGAACGCCTGGACCATTGCGATCACTGCAGGGAGCATTCTGGAGCTAGTGATTCTCCTGATCGGTGATATGCGCTACGGCACAGAGATCGACCTCGCCGGTGTCTTTGTGGGAATCGTTGTTTCCTTCCTGCTGGCACAGGTTGTGCGTTTCTTTATTTTCAATATGGATTACCTGCGCGTAGAAAATGTCCAGTTTGAGGACGATGACTATTATTACTATGTAAAGGCTGTCCCGAAAGTGATGGTTTTCAGTTCTGACATGGAGGACGATGAGTTTGACGAATTTGATCCTCCTGTCATAGAGAATGATGTCATTGATGAAGAATGATATCGTTGATGATAAAGGATGATGATCGTTGGACTTTTCATGGAATTTTTCGCTTAGCGAATTTATATCCCGGCTTCGTATACCCGATGTACGATGGACCGATATAGTCGAAATTCTGCTTATATCATATCTGACATACCATATCCTGCTGTGGGTAAAAAACACACGCGCATGGCAGCTGATGAAGGGAATCTGCGTAGTTATTGCGGTCGCCCTTTTGGCAGCTGTTTTTAACATGACCACAATTCTATGGATTTTCCAGCACGTTGCGGGATATGCTCTCATCGCGCTCGTGATCATACTTCAGCCGGAGCTGCGCAATGCCATGGAGGAACTGGGCCGCAGAGATTTCCTGAGTTCATTATTCCGTATGGATGCAAGCAAGACGGAGGAAGGCCGGTTTTCGGACAGGACTGTCAATGAGCTGGTCCGCGCCTGCATTGAGATGGGAAGGGTAAAGACAGGAGCTCTGATCGTCATTGAACAGAAAACACCGCTGCTGGAATATGTGCGTTCCGGTATCGAGATCGACGCAGTCGTCTCCAGCCAGCTGCTCATCAATATTTTTGAAAAAAACACACCGCTCCATGACGGAGCGGTCATTATTCGCGGAAACCGCATTGTGTCCGCAACCAGCTATCTTCCGATCACATCATCCCAGCTGGATAAAAACCTGGGAACAAGACATCGCGCAGCTGTAGGTATCTCGGAAGAAACCGATGCGCTTACCCTGATCGTATCGGAAGAAACGGGACATCTGAGTTACTCTTATAAGGGGACTCTGTGGAGCAATGTTACGCCCGAGGAACTGCGCGGCGAGCTGATACGTCTGCAGAACAAGCTCTCCCAGGAAGAGGCGGCAAAGAACACCTCCCGCTCGCCACTCGGCAGCATTTCCGGAATCGGCAGATATGCCCTTCGCCGGACAAAGACTGCCGATGCCCTGCCGGAGGATCATAATGATAATAAAAATGAAGAAGCTGTAGATGCAGCAGAGGAAGGAGGCGCGAATGAGTAAACGTTTTAAGCGCCTGGATCCGAATCTGCGCCTGAAGATTGCCTCTGTAATACTGGCGCTGCTGGCATGGTACATCATCAATTATTTCAGTGATCCCACGATGCGCATGACGGTCAGCAACGTGAGTGTGCAGATCACGCACGAGGAAGCGATTGAAAAACACGGAGATGTCTATACGATCCTGGATGACTCGGATGTGATCCCTACAGTGACGATCCGCGCCAAGCGCTCTGTTATTGACAAACTCGAGGCGAAAAATGTCATCGCGACGGCGGACCTGCGCCAGGTCGAGGAAGACGGTTCTGTCCGGATTTCCCTTACGACCGACAAGTATGCCAACAGCATCGAGAGTATTACCGGCAGTATCGGCTTTGTCCAGCTGAGGATTGAGCCGATGGAAACGAAATCTCTGCCGATCGAGGTCCTTACAACAGGATCGCCCGCGGAGGGATATATCCTGCATGAGACATCTGCGGAGCAGAATCAGGTTATCATTAACGGCCCGCAGTCTTATTTAAAGCAGGTGGCCCGGGCGGCCGTCGAAGTGGATATAACGGATTCGGAAAGAAATATCAATTCTTATCCGACTATCGTTTTATATAACAATGACAATGAGGAGATTACGTCCGAGGAGATGCAGTCGCAGAAACTCAAGCTCAATATTTCCTCGGTCAAGGTGGTAGCGACGATCGATTCCAAAAAGACTGTCAATATCACCTGCGGTTCGGAGGTACCGCTCGCGGACGGCTATGAACTGGAATCGGAACCTGAAACGGATCCGTCTTCCATCGAAATCGCCGGCGCGGCAGCTATCCTGCGGGATATCGATACTATAGAGATTCCGGCGGAAGATATTGCTGTGCAGCCTGTCAGCAGCAATATTCATAAGAATATCAACATAGAGAAATATCTTCCGGACGGGGCCTACCTGGTAGACGAAGATTCCGATAAAGTGACTGTTTATATCCGGGTTTCTCAGACGGAAGAAGACGGAAGCGCATCCGGAGCCGACAGCGGTACCGGCACTTCCTGATCTGTGACTGGAAACAGAACGATAGCAGCATTGCAATAATAGAAATGGAGTAATACAAAAATGCTGAATTATAAGAAGTATAAGAAGAATCCGGTTGTTCATTATCCGGAGAGAGAATGGCCGAACAAGGAAATCGAAAAAGCGCCCGCGTGGTGCAGTGTTGACCTCAGGGACGGCAATCAGGCTCTGATCGACCCCATGGTTGTCTCCGAAAAGATGGAGATGTTCCGTCTTCTCGTCAAACTCGGTTTCAAGGAGATCGAGATTGGATTCCCTGCTGCCAGTCAGATCGAATATGACTTTCTCCGTACGCTTGTTGACAAAGACATGATCCCCGATGATGTTTACGTCCAGGTTCTTTCCCAGTGCAGAAAAGAGCAGATTGAAAGAACCTTTGAATCGATCAAGGGTATTAAGAATGTCATTTTCCACATTTACAATTCCACTTCGACCCTGCAGAGGGATGTCGTTTTCAACATGGACCGGGAAGGGATCATTGAGATCGCAAAGAACGGCACACGCTGGGTCAAGGAAGGGATGAAGAACTTCGACGGCAATCTCGTTCTGGAGTACTCTCCCGAGAGCTTTACAGGTACGGAACTGGATTTCGCGCTTGATATCTGCACTGCCGTGCAGGATATCTGGGAGCCCACAAAAGAGAAACCCATGATCTTCAACCTTCCTTCCACAGTCGAGATGAATACACCCAATGTATACGCCGACCAGATCGAGTGGATGAGCAGGCACTTCAAGAACCGCGACAGCATTATTCTCAGTGTCCATCCACACAATGACCGGGGCTGCGGCGTTGCGGCAGCAGAACTGGCCCTCCTTGCGGGCGCACAGCGTATTGAAGGAACCCTTCTGGGCAATGGTGAGCGCACCGGCAATGTCGACCTTCTCAATATTGCCTACAACATGTTTACACAGGGTATCAACCCCGAGCTCGATATTGAAGATATCAACGAGATCATCGATGTCTATGAGCGCTGCAACAAGATGAGCATTGACGAGCGTCATCCCTACGCAGGCAAGCTCGTGTTCACCGCATTCTCAGGCTCTCATCAGGATGCCATCAATAAGGGCATCGCTGCGATGAAGGAACGGAAATCCGAAATCTGGGAGGTTCCCTATCTTCCCATCGATCCATCTGATATCGGCAGAGTCTATGAGCCGATCATCCGCGTCAATTCCCAGTCCGGAAAGGGCGGTGTGGCATTCATCATGAGCACCTACTTCGGGTTCAAACTGCCCAAGGGAATGCATGCCGAATTTGCCAAGGTCGTTCAGGCGATCTCCGAGAAGGTCGGCGAGGTTCCGCCGGATGACATCATGGAAGCTTTCCGTAAGGAATATCTGTACAGGAACGAACCGTTGCACTTCCGCAAGCTTCAGGTCGCAGACCTCTCCAGCGATGTCAAGACCAGCTTCGACACAAGAGTCCGCGTGGATTATTCCAATCACGGTGTACCGGAGTTCTTTGAAGCATTCGGCAATGGACCGCTCGATGCGCTCCAGCGCGGATTTCGCGAGAAATTCGGTTTCA
>Ga0256404_1004598_pt1 | contig 25789 bp, 22 predicted proteins | sample RumenRJG_01DNA_FD_185990 | JGI IMG/M metagenome (GOLD analysis project Ga0256404, IMG submission 185990) | Bovine rumen microbial communities from Lethbridge, Alberta, Canada - RJG_01 | ecosystem: Host-associated > Mammals > Digestive system > Stomach > Rumen | place: Canada: Alberta | collected...
AGTCTTCGGCGTTCTGGGCGACTCGACGTTTTTCCACAGCGGCATCACCGGAGCCGTGGAGATTATCTACAACAAGGGCAATGTGATTCCCGTCGTGCTGGACAATCACACCACAGGCATGACCGGCCATCAGGACAACCCCGGTACAGGGTATGCTCTGAGCGGCGAAATTGCGCGGACCGTGAAGATCGAAGATGTCCTGAAAGGCTGCGGTTATGAGAACATTATCATCGTCGACCCGCAGGATCTAAAGGCCATGAAAAAGGCCATTGACGATGCGCAGGCTTCAGCCGTGCCCGCTGCTGTTATCTGCCGTCGTCCCTGCCTGCTGATCAAGCGGATCAAACACGACACCGCGCTGTGTGAAGTCGACCCCGCAAAGTGCATCGGCTGTAGGATGTGCATCGGTGTCGGCTGCCCGGCGATTATGATGAAAAACGGCAGGTCAGTCATAGACCAGAACCAGTGCGTGGGCTGCACTGTCTGTGCGCAGGTGTGCCCGAAGGGCGCCATTTCCAGAAAGGAGCGCTGCTGATGAATACCAGGTGTGCAGTTTTGGCAGGCGTGGGCGGCCAGGGGGCCATCCTCACCGCGAAAGTCTTTGTCAATGGTCTCATGGAAGCGGGCTATGACGTGAAAATGTCAGAAGTTCACGGCATGAGCCAGCGCGGCGGCAGCGTTTCCACACAGGTCCTGTGGGGTGACAAGGTGTATTCTCCTGTCATCGGCGAAGGCGCCGCTGACATTCTTCTGGCCTTTGAAGTCATGGAGGCCGTGCGCTACTCGAAATTCCTGAAGCCCGACGGCACGGCAGTGATTAATGATTTCAGCATCGCTCCCATGCCCGTGGCTGCGGGACTGGCAGAATATCCCGCCGGCTGCCTTGAGGCCATGCAGAAAACATTCAGGTGCTATACGCTGAACGCCGCTGACATTGCCATGAAGCTGGGCAGCGCCAAATGCATGAATATCGTGCTTTTCGGCGCCATGATCAGAGCGCTCGGCATGGATCACGTGAACTGGGAAGAAGTCATCAGAAAAACCGTTCCCGCAAAGTTCCTCGATCTGAATCTCGCCGCGTATCAGGCCGGGTACGATGCCGTAAAACGCTGAGGCGGTGAGGCGCGCATGAAAGTTCTTGTCATCAACCCCGGTGCCACGTCAACCAAAATAGCAGTCTTTGACGAGGATAAAAGAGTTTTTGACGCGGCGATCAGCCACAGCGCCGCAGAGCTGGCGCCGTTTGAACACATTGTGGATCAGGCGGACTTCCGCAGAAACAGCATCACGGAAGAACTGAAAAAAGGCGGCATCCGGCTCCGGGACATGGATGCCGTGTGCGGCCGCGGCGGGCTGCTGCATCATATTCCTTCGGGAACCTACCGGGTTGACGACGCAGTGATCCATGACATTCTCCATCCGTTTTACGGCGAACACGCGGCCAATCTCGGCCCGTACCTTGCCAGGGAACTGGCGGATACCGTCGGAATCCCAGCGTTCTTTGTCGATCCGGTCAGCGTTGATGAACTGACTGACGTGGCGCGCGTCAGCGGCTTTAAAGGCATGGAGCGCGAGAGCTTTTTTCACGCCCTGAACCAGAAATCCGTGGCGCGCCGGGCTGCGGCTGAACTGAACCGTGCCTATGAAGACGTGAATCTCATTGTCATCCACATGGGCGGCGGCGTTTCAGTTGCGGCGCACTGCCAGGGCCGCGTGATTGACAACTTCAACGTCAAGGACGAGGGAAGCATGGGCATGGACCGCGGCGGCTCGCTGCCTGTCAACGCCGTGGTGAAACTGTGCTATTCGGGAAAGACCTTTGAGCAGGTCAGAAAAATGCTCGGTTCAGAAGCCGGAGTCTATTCCTACCTTGGAACAAAAGATTTCAGGGAAGTGGAGCAGCGGGCATTTTCAGGCACTGACAGCGAGGCCCGGCTGATTTTCCGCGCGTTTGCCTATCAGCTGGCAAAGGACGCCGGAGCCATGGCGGCCGTGCTGAAATTCAAGGTTGACGCCGTTGTGCTCACAGGCGGCATTGCCTGCAGCGAACGGTTCTGCGATGAACTGACGCAGTATCTCCGCGGACTTGCGCCGGTCATAAGGATTCCCGGCGAGGAAGAAATGCGCAGCCTTGCCGAAGGTGCCCTTCGGGTTCTCCATGGCGGCCCGTGCCGGATTTATGAGGATTATGCGGGAGGAAAAAATGCTCACAATATCGCGCATCATTGAGAAAGCGTCCGGGCGCCGCGGCGGCACCATCGCCGTTGCGGCCGCCCATGACAGAGAAGCGCTGCGGGCCGCATGCGCAGCCCGTGACGCGGAAATCGCCGACGCCATCCTTGTCGGAAACGGCGCACAGATTGAAGCACTGCTCAGGGAAGACGGCAGAAATCCTGCGGATTTCGAGATCATTGATGCTGCTGACGACGCAGTATGTGCCGCGAAAGCTGTTGAATGCGCTGCGCAGGGGCGCGCGAACCTGCTGATGAAAGGTCTGCTCGGCACGGCAGCCCTGATGCGCGCTGTCGTGGATAAAGAACACGGCCTGCGCACAGGGCGGCTTCTGAGCCATGTGATGCTTTACGAACCGCCGGCTCATAAAATTCTCGCACTGACCGACGGCGGCATGAACACGTTCCCTGATCTCGCCAAAAAGGCCGAGATCCTCGAAAATGCCGCCAGGACGCTGAAGGCACTGGGCTACAGCAGCATCAACGCGGCGTGCATCTGCGGCGCCGAAGTGGTTGACCCCAAGATTCAGTCGATGGTTGACGCAAGGGCGCTTACTGAGATGAAAGACCGCTGGAAGAAATACAGCATGAATGTCTACGGCCCCGTCGGCCTTGATCTGGCCGTGAGTCCCGAGGCCTGCGCTCATAAGCATTACAGTGCCGCCGGCGCCGGGGATGCGGATATTCTCCTCGTTCCCACGTATGAGGTCGGCAACGGCATTGGAAAAACACTGTCACTGTTCGGCGGTGCAAAGAACGCCGGCATTGTTGTCGGCGCTAAGGTTCCGGTCGTGCTCGTGTCGCGGGCTGACAGTGCCGGGGCAAAGCTGGCATCCATCGCGCTCGGTGTGCTGGCTGCCTGTGGTTCAGAAAAAGAAGGAGAGTGATGCCGATGCTGAATCAGTCCATGGCAGAACTCGGGTCCAAAAAATCCTGTATCCGCGAGCTTTTCGAATACGGTCTCAGGCAGGCCGCAGAAGTCGGCAGGGAAAACGTCTATGATTATTCCCTCGGCAACCCGTCCGTGCCTGCACCCGAAAAGGTCAGAAAAGCCTTTGAGGACGCCCTTAAAAAAGACCCCGTGCTGGTGCACGGCTATACCCCCGCTGCCGGCAGGCCGGAGGCCCGCAGGGCAGTGGCCGACGATCTGAACGCCCGTTACGGCGCGGGAATCCGCCCCCAGAATATCTTCTTCACCTGCGGGGCCGCACCGGCGCTGACCGCAGTGTTCCGCGCCCTCTCGGTTCCCGGGAGCGAGATCATGGCCATTGCGCCCTTTTTCCCGGAGTACCGCCCGTTTGCGGAGGGCGCCGGCAGCCGCTTCGTCATGGTGCCGGCTGACACGCAGAACTTCCAGATTAACTTCACGTCTCTTGAGGCGCTCCTGACGCCTCACACACAGGCTGTTATCGTGAACTCGCCGAACAACCCGTCCGGCGTGATTTACAGCCGCGCCACGCTGGAGAAGCTCGCCGCCCTGCTGCGCGAGCGCAGCCGTCAGTACGGACATCCCATCTACATCGTTTCCGATGAGCCGTACCGCGAACTTGTGTACGACGGCGCTGAAGTTCCGTTCATTCCGCAGATCTACGAAAACACGGTTGTGTGCTACTCCTATTCCAAGTCGTTTTCCCTGCCCGGAGAACGCATCGGCTACGTCTGCGTCCCTGACTGCGCGGCAGACAGTGAGGAACTGTTCAACGCTGTCGCGGGCGCAGCCCGTGCCGACGGGCACGTCTGCGCGCCGTCACTGCAGCAGATGGTGATTGCCGCATGTCCCGAAGTGCGCCCCGATATTGCCGAATACGACAAAAACCGCAGGGCGCTCTATGATGCGCTGACGGGCTGGGGCTATCAGTGCGCAAAGCCGCAGGGCGCGTTTTACCTGTTCATCAAGGCGCCCGGCGGCGACGGCCAGAAGTTCTCAGACCTGGCAAAGAAGAAGAACCTTCTCATCGTGCCCGGCGCCGCGTTCGGCTGCCCGGAGTTTTTCAGAATCAGCACCTGCGTTTCACATGATATGATTCTGCGCAGTCTGCCCCTGTTCCGCGAGCTGATTGAGGGGCTGCGCAGCTGAACCGGCCGGGATTCGCCGGCTGCTTCTTCATCCGGACCGTAACTGACGCACAAAACACAGCAGCGCTGGAAGGCTGACCTTCCGGCGCTTTTTTATTGCGTACGGGCTGTGCGGCTCCTGTTTCCGAAAACAGAAGCGTCTGCAGGCTTTTTGCGCAGCCATGCCTGATCAGGAGCAGACTGCATCCTTTTTCCATGAAAGCCGGCAGAATTGCCAGACGCCGCAGTCCTTCAGCAGCAGACGCGAAGCCGGATTCAGACGGCTCAGCACAGCGCCGGCAGCCGGCAGAAAGGAACTTTACGCTGGCTTTTCCGGCGGCATCTGAAAGCCGGCTGACAGAAAACACTCTGCTGATGGCAGCTGAAGGAGGCAGGGAAACGGCAGAAGAAGCTGACGCTGCATGCCCCCGGGTAAATGTCAGGCTTTTCCCATCCGCCCTTTCTGCCGGAAAACGAAACGGCACCCGGAATTCCGGGCGCCGCAGAGCTGCTGCTGAAAAAATGCGCAGGTCAGGCCGCTTTCTTTACTGTCTGCATCAGTTCAGCCGGCAGGGAGATGGTGCGGTCAAACTGGTTCAGCCATTTGTGGTCTTTGTGACTCCATGTGCGGATCACGATTTTATCGTCGTAGAGGTAATAGGAGTTGGTCCAGATCTCGTCGCCTTCCCAGGCGGGGTTGTACACGTCAAGCACATTGGTGCCTTTGAACGTGTTGACGTCATTGGCAAAGCTGGGATCGGTGGGCGGCGTGTGAGTGTGCCCGGAAGCCCAGACGAGCACCTGCGGGTTTGCCTCAAGGATTTCGCGGATATCCTTGACAGGTGATGTGAAATTGCGGGGATTGTTCTCGCTGCTGTCAGGAAGAACGGTACCTTCAAGCGGGGTATGGCAGAAGATCAGCGTGGGGCGGTCCTTGTTCGCTTTCAGAACGGCTTTGAGCCAGGTCAGCTGCGCCTGTGAAAGTTCGACGGCAACGGGCTTGACGCCGACGATATGACCGATGATTTCATCGGGCGAGAGAAAGACCAGCAGGTAGTTTCCCATCTCTTTTGCGGAATAGAGGGGACCGAAATTCTTTTTATACAGTTCGATATGGCTGAAGCGCTCATTGGCGTTGGCGGGCTGAAGCGCGCCGTTGACGGCGGGCACTTCGCTGTAGACGACTTCATGGTTGCCGGCGACGAATGCCTTCGGGTGGTTCACACGGTCGGTCAGCTGTCTGGCCAGGCCGTACTCGTAACTGTCTCCGGCCAGCTCGGTCATATCGCCGGTAAAGACGCAGAGGTCAACGTCGTTCCAGGTGTTGATCTCGTCGACAGTTTTCTCTTTGTTATCCATTTTCTGCGCGCGCAGAGCTTTATCGGCGGTTTCCTTGCTGCCGTAGTGAACATCGCTGAGAACGACGATGCGCTGATAGTCCTTTTCAGCGGCACGTACGGCGCTGAACGGCACGGTGAGACTTGCAGCGGCCAGAAGCGCCGCGGCGGCGAGAACACATTTCTTTCTGAACATCAATCTTTTCACGCTCCTTCAGAAGGTTTTCCGGATCTGTGTAAAAAACACCAGTGAAAGCGGGAATCCCGCCGCCTGTGCTGATGTGCGGCGGGAAATCTGCCGGATCAGGCGGCTTTCTTTTCTGCCTGCGTCAGTTCGGCCGGCAGGGAGATGGTGCGGTCAAACTGGTTCAGCCATTTGTGATCTTTGTGGCTCCATGTGCGGATCACGATTTTGTCGTCGTAGAGGTAATAGGAGTTGGTCCAGATTTCGCTGCCTTCCCAGGCGGGGTTGTGAACATTCAGCACATTGGTGCCGTTGACTTTGTTGACGTCGTTGGCAAAGCTGGGGTCGGTGGGCGGTGTGTGGGTATGGCCGGAGGCCCAGACGAGCACCTGCGGGTTTGCTTCAAGGATTTCACGGATTTCCTGCGCGGGTGCGGCGAAGTTGTTGACTGACACTTTGTTTGCGGGCAGGAAGGTGCCTTCAAGCGGGGCATGGCAGAAAATCAGCGTGGGGCAGTCTTTGTTCGCCTTCAGCTGGCTTCTGAGCCAGGCTAGCTGGGCACGGGAAAGCTCAACAACATAGGGCTTTGTTCCGTCAAGGAAGTGTCCGTCTGTCGTGTCGGCTGAAAGGAAGACCAGCAGATAACTGCCGAGCTTTTTGGTTGAGTACAGCGGGCCGTAGTTTTCACTGTAAAGTTTCAGATGAGTCATGCGCTCATAGGGGTCGGCGAACTGCAGTTTTCCCTTTACCGCGGGCGAATCCTTGTAGATGATTTCATGGTTGCCTGCAACGGCGGCCTGCGGATGCCTCACTTTGTCGGTCAGCCGTTTTGCAAGGTCGTATTCGTAGCTGTTTCCGGCCAGTTCGACCATGTCGCCGGTGAAGACGCAGAGGTCGACGTCGTTCCAGGAATTAATCTCCTCAACGGCTTTTTCCTTGTTTTCCAGTTTCTGATTGCGGTCGGCTTTGTTTTCTTTCTCCTTGCTGCCGTAGTGAACATCACTGAGAACGACGACGCGCTGATAGCCCTTCTCAGCGGCAAAGGCACCGCTGAACGGCGCGGCCAGACTGGCGGCGGCCAGCAGCGCCGCGGCGGCGAGAACGTACTTTTTCCTGAACATCATTTTCTTCACGCTCCTTTTGCAGATTTATTAAATGTATGTATAACGCCTGAGAAAATACCCGGTGCCGAAAAGCGCCGCCCCGCGGAAGCTGCGGGGCGGTTTCTGCCGGGGGTCAGGCGGCTTTTTTTGCTGCTTTCTGCTGCAGTTCGGCGGGCAGCGGAATGGTGCGGTCGAACTGGGGCATCCACTGATGAGTATTGTGGTTCCATGTGCGGATCATGATTTTATCGGGATAGAGGTAGAAGGAGTTGGTGCAGATTTCGGCGGCATCGTCCCAGTCGGAATTGTGAACGTTCAGCACGTTCGTGCCCTTGAATTTGTTGACTTCATTGACGAAGCTGGGGTCGGTGACGGGAGTGTGCATGTGGCCGGAAGCCCAGACGAGCACCTGCGGGTTCTTCTCAAGAATGTCGCGGATATCATCAGAGGGATAGGCGAATTCGACTTCATCGACTTCGCCGAGCAGAGTGCCCTTCAGCGGGGCATGGCAGAAGATGAGTGTGGGGCAGTCCTTGTTTGCCTCAAGCTGGTTTCTCAGCCACGCTCTTTCAGCGCGGGAAAGCTCGACGTAATAGGCATCTTTGCCGTTGGCAAAGTTTCCGTCAATTTCATCAAGCGAAAGGAAAAGCAGCAGGTAATTGCCGAGCTTCTGTGCGGAATACAGCGGCCCGTATTTTTCACGGAACATTCTCAGATGGTCAAGGCGCTCATACTGATCGGCGTACTCGAGCTTTCCTCTCACTGCGGGGTAGCTGTTGTAGATGATCTCATGGTTGCCGGCCACAGCGGCCTGAGGATGCTTTACTCTGTCGGTCAGCTGTTTTGCCAGATCGAACTCATAGCTGTTTCCGGCCAGCTCCACCATGTCGCCTGTGAAGACGCAGAGGTCAACGTCGTTCCAGGTGTTGATCTCATCGACGGCTTTATTTTTTCTTTCCATTTTCTGAATGCGCACCGGCATATCCACTTTCTCCTTGCTGCCGTAGTGGACATCGCTGAGGACGACGACGCGCTGATAGTCCTTTTCAGCGGCAAAGGCACCGCTGAACGGCGCGGCCAGGCTGGCGGCAGTCAGCAGCGCCGCGGCGGCGAGAACGTACTTTTTCCTGAACATCATTCACTTCACGCTCCTTTTATATTTCTTCGAATGACGATGCATTCGAAGTGCCCGGTGAAAAGCAAATCTTCATGTTGTAAATCAGCCCGTGCCGCGGTTTGCGAACGGACGGCCTGTTTCTTTATTTCTTCATCACGTACTGGATGATGAGCCGGCTGATTTCGTAGAGAACAATGATGGGCAGCGCGAGAAGGCACTGCGTAAACACGTCTGTGGTTGCAGTCAGCACTGCGGACGCGATGAATGAACCGAGAACGACATATTTCCGCCGGCGTTTCATCCACGACGATGTGATGATGCCCATTCTGCCGAGAAGGATCAGCACGAGCGGCAGGTTGAACGCGAAACCGAAGGGCAGCACCAGCATGATCACGAAGTTCAGATAGCTGTCCATGGAAATCAGGGGCTGGGCCATGGTGCCGCCGAAACTCAGAAAGAACTTCAGTCCTGTCGGGACAACGTAAAAGAATGCCAGTGCGGCGCCGGCGGCAAACAGAAGCAGCGAAGCGGCAGTCAGAAGAGTCAGCGTTCTGCGGCCTTTCAGCGTGAAAGCGGGAACCAGAAATGCCCACAGTTCGTAGAAAAGCAGGGGCGAGGCAAAAATAACACCTCCGGCGATGAGCAGTTTTATGTAGATGAAGAACGCTTCGGCGGGTTTTGTGAAATAGAGTTTTCCTGCCGGAGCCGTGAGGATGCGTGACAGATCATCAATGAAAAACTGACAGATTGCCGCGCACACAGCAACAGCAATCAGACAATGAATCAGGCGGCGGCGCAGCTCTGTCAGATGGTCTGTCAGGGACATGACTGCTTCGCCGCCCTGGTTCTGCGGCGTCCTGCGGAACATCAGCGCGCCTGTTTGTTCTCCGGGGCCGCGGCAGTTTCCTTTCTGCTGCTGTCAGACTCGCCGCTGAATGCCGACTTGAACTCGCGCAGGCTTTTGCCAAGTGCACCGCCGATGGCGGGCAGTTTGCCGGGCCCGAAGATAATCAGCCCGATCACCAGAATCAGAATCAGTTCAGGAACACCTATGCCAAACATGTTTTATGACCTCCTTTTCCTTCGCCCGAAAGTCTAACAGGCAAGATTCAGGGTTCTGTACGGCAAATGTAAAATTTCTGCCCCTGCAGAAAAATTTACAGAGGCAGAAAATCTTTTCACAGAATTTTCATGGCTTTTATGGAATTGAGATTTCCGGCGGCTACACTCTGGCGTGAAGCAAATAAATCATCTCAATTCCGAGGAGGATCTGTCATGAATCAGCCTGTAATGTCACGTAAACAGTTTCTGCAGCTGGCCGCCGGCAGCGCAGTGGGCGCGGCGCTTCTTCATCTGCCCGCGCTGAGTTTTGCCGCTGCGCCGGAAAGCGCCTCGCGCACGCTGAACCCTGTCAATCTCAGGGACCTGCCGCGCCGCGCCCAGGATGCGGCTGTCGCCTCGCCGCTTGTGCGCCGTTCCTATGACGCAGTGCTGCAGATTTCCGGCAGCATAAAAAATGAAAAGCTGCGCAGCGAAGTTCTTAAACTCATCAAGGACCCGACGCTGACATTCCTGAGCCGCTATACCTCATCGGCCAGCGTGAAGAACCTTTACAGCGCCCTTGCTTCAGAAGGGCTGGTCGACACGGCGAAAATCGACGCAGAACATCTGCTGCCGCCGATGGACAAGCCTGTTCAGCCGTTTATGACCGCACCGGGCAGCGGTTACGGCAGCCACCACCCCTACCCGGGCGGACTGGCGACCCATGTGGATGTGAATCTTCATGTCACGCAGGCACTGTGCGGCATTTACAGAGAAGTCTTCATGTATGACGCTGACAGCGACACGGCTGTAGCCGCCCAGGCACTGCATGACATCGCCAAGCCGTATGTCTTTCAGTGGCAGGATGACGGTTCTTCTCTGAAAGAATACCCAGTCGCCGGGCAGGGCGCCCATCATACCATTTCTCTGGCAGAAGTGATTTACCGCGGATTCCCTGCCGAAGAGGTCATTGCCCAGGCGTGCGCCCACGGAGCGCCGAGCAGCCCCAAAGAGGAAGAGACAGTCTGCAGCTGGCTGCGCGCCGCAGCTATGATGGCCGGCAAAGATCCCGCTGAATACGGACTGACAGACCGCACAGGGAAGGCCTTTCCTTCAGCGCACCGTCAGGAGGGTTACATTGTGCACCTTGGCGACCACGACTGGGTGCTTTCATCGCCGGCGGCGCAGAAAACAGTGAAAGACCTGAAGCGCATTGCACAGGAAGACTACGGCATGAGCGGCAGCGCACTGGACGGTGCCGGGTTCAACGCATTCCGCAACTATGTGGGCGCGCAGCTTTCGTACATGTATCTGAACAGCCTCGAAGGGCAGAAGGACGGTTACGAAAAAATCCGCGCGGAAGTTGCCAGGGTGGTTCTCAAATAAAGAGTGGCTTTTCCAGGCATTTTCTCACAGAATAAAAAAATGCAGGCCCGCGGCTGACGGGTCTGCATTTTTTATGAAAGACGCATGGCTGCCCTCTGTGAGAAGCAGCAGAGGACTATTCGCCCCAGAATGTCTGAATCACTTCGTCTGAGGGCTTTGCAGTGAACAGCGATACAATGACGAACGCCGCCAGGGCGATGATCAGGCTGGGAATAATCACGTTCATGCCGTAGAAATTCCTGATAGTCATGCCCATGACGAAATAGGAACCCACGCCCGCCGCTATGGAGGCAGCTGCGCCTGCGGCATTGGCGCGGCGCCAGTAAAGTCCCAGCACCAGCGGCCACAGGAACGCGGCTTCCATGCCGCCGAAGGCAAAAATGTTCAGCCAGACAATCAGACTGGGCGGGCGCACTGCGGCGAGAAACACGATGACGCCGAGAACAGCAGTGCTCCAGCGGCTCATTTTTCTGATCTTTTCGTTTCCTTTTTCAGTGTCGGCAGCCGCAGGGTTGACATAGTTGATGTAAAGATCCTTGACCAGCGTTGAGGACATTTGAATGAGCTGCGAATCAATGGTCGACATGACGCCGGCCAGAGGTCCCGCAAGGAAAATTCCGGCCGCTGCAGGCGGCAGAATCGAAATAGCCAGTTTCGGCATGATGGTGTCGGGCACTGTGAGCCCCGGCAGAACAGCGCTTCCCACGGCGCCGCAGAAATGCATTCCCAGCATGATGAAGCTGACAACGAACGTGCCTATGATGATGGCTGTGTGCATGGAGCGCGAGTCACGGTAACCCATGCAGCGCACGGCCGTGTGCGGCAGCCCGATGGTGCCGAAGCACACAAGAACCCAGAACGACATGATAAACGGCTTGGCGACGAAGTTGTCAGGGCCGAACGGCGACAGCAGAGAAGGGTTTGCCGCCGCGATTTTGTCCATCACCGCTTTCATGGAGCCTCCGGCGTGGACGATGCCGGCGATCATTGCAACCGTGCCGAGAACCATGACAATGCCCTGAAGCGCGTCAGTCAACGCTACGGCACGGAAGCCGCCCACCGTCGTGTAGAGAATGACCGTACCGGCGAAGACAGCCAGCCCCCACAGATACGGCAGGCCCGTGATGGCTTCAAAAAGCCGGGCGCCGCCGATGAACTGAGCCGTCATTGCGGAAAGGAAGAACAGAAGCAGGCTCACCGAGGCGAGAATGACCACCGTGCGGCTGTGGTATCGTTCCCGCAGAAAGTCGTTAATTGTGATGGCGTTGATGCGGCGTGCCACAATGGCGAATTTCTTGCCCAGAACGCCCAGCGTCAGCCAGGCCGTCGGAACCTGGATGACCGCAAGGAGAACCCAGCCGAGGCCGGTTTTGTAGGCTACGCCGGGGCCGCCGATGAAGCTGGACGCCGATGTGTAGGTAGCGACAAGCGTCATTGCCAGCACAAAACCGCCCATGCTGCGGCTTCCGATAAAGTATTCGCTGAGAAAATTCCGGCTTGAGCTGACGCGGATTCCCGTATAGCAGGCCAGAAAATAGACACAGACCAGATAGACAATGACAGGAACCAGCAGCGGCCAGTTAATTGTCATGGCGGGAAGCCTCCTTTTCGTGAGGTGCGAGCGACATCGGCCTGAAAAGGAACCTCACCATGAGCCACGCCAGTATGCAGAACAGCGCGGGACCTGCCACAGAACTCCAGAAAAACCAGTCAGGCAGTCCGCAGACCCAGCCGTACTGCGACGGATCTTTGCTGCCGAGGCCGTAGGCAAAGCCGTACCACCAGACAAAAAACAAAATGGCCAGCCCGACGGAGCACAGAGCTTCGAAGTTGGCCTGCCGGAAACGACGATCCACTTTCATTGCAGAAAACCTCCTGTGAGTTTCCGTACGGAGACCGCTTTGTAAAGCAGCATCCGTACCGGACAGATGCTGTCGCTGAACGCACTCGTATCTCCTGCCGGGCCTGCGCCGGCAGTCGGTGTGATCTCACAAGACAAAGGCGCTTTGTCGCTGCCCGCGCGACGCACAGCGGCAGCGAACTTCCGGCCGCGGCCCGTGCCGCCCGCAGCCTGGGATTGTATCAGGGGCCTGTGACCGTTCACAGGCTAACATTTTTATTATACGACGAAAATTTGTTAAAACAAGTCGAAAAATCGCAAAAAAAGAGTTCTATAATGTTGTATTTTCATCTTAATGCCTTTTTTAACGGCAATCGCTGCCGGATAAACGCCTGCAAAAAAATGTTCACAGAGAGCGGCACGCAGGCAGACAGCTTTTTCAGTCCTGCGTCAGAAAAGGCAGCAGGGGCTGCCGGTGTCTCAGCGGCCTGCCTGTTGTGACGGCTTCCGCGGGCATCTGACGGAGCCGACTGTCTGCCAGACGCTTCAGCGTGCTGCCGCCTGTCAGCAAATCCGGCATCAGACAAAAAAACAGAGCTGCCGGAGCAGCTCTGTTTTTTACATCCTGAGGATGCGCCGGCGTTTTACGAAAACAGCCGGGCGCCATGAAGCACAGCTATTTGATTTTCAGATATTTCTCGGGAATCTGCAGAGAAGTGTTGCCCAGGTATCCCTTGCCGAAAATGTACGTGTCCTGATAGATCAGAGCGTGGTTTTTCTTTTCAAGGCCGGTCTGCACGTCGCGGTAATAATTGCCGTTCCATGCGGCGCCGGGAGTGTCCTTGGAGTAGTATGAGAACAGCTCCTCCAGTTTGAGCTGGCGGCGGAATGAGGCGGGGGTGACGCCTGCTTCAACACAGTGCTTGGCGTACTCAGTCAGAGCCGTGACCATGGTAAAGCCTGACGAATAGGCCCATGTGCCGAGGCGGCCCAGCGCGCCGCGCTCCTTGATGGCGTTTTCAATGGCCTTGAGGATCGCGGGGAAATTGCCCGACACGCCGGAAAGGTCAATGCCCAGTGCTCCGGGATAACCCATCAGCGGAGAGGGAACGTCGGCTTCTACAAAGTAGCCGCCGAGTTCGGCAACTCTTTTGATCAGAGGTTCAGTGTGAGCGTCGTTGGTGCAGAAGAACGCTGTTTTCTTGCCGTAACGGTCAAGCCATGCGGGAACATGCTCAAGAATGAACTGCTGCGCGCCTGCTACGCCGACATCGCTCATGGGATCGGGTGCCGTTTCAGCGTGGAAGTTGATGCCCATATCCTCGCATGCTGCTTTCATGATGTTGAAGCGGCGCAGCATCAGTTCGTTTGCGAGATGGCGCGGGAACGAGATGTGAACGAAATCAGTGGCGCCGAGTTTCTTCGCACCGACGATGATCAGATATCCGCGCGTGATGGAGTCAATGTTCACTGCAAGATCAGCTGCGCTTTCAATTACGCCGGGGTCTTCCTGAGCCTGTCCGCAGAACAGCAGAATGTCAGGGCGTTTTTCTCTGATGCGGCGGAACGCTTCGGTGGTTCCGGGCACAGCAGTCATGACGACAACGGCTTTCATTTTCGGATCGTCGGCGAAATTGGCGATCTGGCTGATGGTGGTTTCCATCTCGGCCATGAAGTTGTCGGGCATGGTGACATGCTTGATATAGCCGCCGGAGTTAGTGTCGCCGTAACGGCGCAGCATTTCCTCAGCGCCGCGGAGATTGTCCTCAGCCTGGGACACTGTTTCAGTGCAGATGCCGATGTGGAACGGAGCTTCAGCTGAATATGCTGCCGCGGCTGTGAGAACGAGAGCACAGGCCAGCAGCGCCGTAAAGAGTTTACGCATTTGGATTCCCCCTTAAATAAGTATAAATCTGTCACCGGACGAAGCGATTACAAAACGATTTTATCATAAAAATGAATTTTTGCACAGCGAAGTAAGGGGAATGCGCGGAATGCTGCCGCGTCATTTTTTATTTTTGATCTCTTCGATGGCGTCTGCAAGACGGCTGATGCCCTCTTCAATGGTTTCGGCGGAGCAGTAGGTGTAGTTGATGCGCGCGCAGTCGCGGCAAGTGCCCTCTTCAACGGCAAATGCCGAACCCTGCACAAAGGCTACCTTCTTCTCAAGGGCTTTCATGACAAGTTCGTCGGTGTCGACGCCGGGAACTTTAATCCAGTAGAAGAAGCCGCCCTGCGGCTTTACCCACGTAACGCCGAGAGGCGAAAGGTGTTTTTTCATGCTTTCTTCCATGAAATCACGGCGGCGGCGGTAGTTGCTGATAATAACGGGAAGGTGGGCCGTCAGAAAGCCCTTCTCGCAGTATTCAGCGATCAGTGCCTGATCCACGGAACTAGAGCAGATGTCCACGTTCTGCTTCATGGCGCACATCTTTGTGATAACCGCCGGATCCGCAATGATCCAGCCAGTGCGGGTGCCCGGCGCAAGAATCTTGGAAAACGAGCAGGAGTATACCGTGTGCCCTGTCGGGTCAAAAGAGAAAACTGCTGGAACCGGTTCGCCCTCGAAGCGCACATAGCCGTAGGCGTCATCCTCATAGACAAGAAAATCATACTTTGCAGCATACTCGGCGAGTCTGCGGCGCCGGTCAGCGGACAGAGTCATGCCGCCGGGGTTCTGAAAGTTGGCGACAGTGTAGAGCATTTTGACCTTTTTCCCCTGAGCGCGCAGCGACTCGACCACTTCGGGAATCCGGTCGACAAGCATTCCGTCTGCGTCGCAGGGAATGCCGCGGAAAGATGCCCTGTGAAGCTGAAACACAGTGAGCGCTGCCATGTACGAGGGATTTTCTGTGATGATCACATCGCCGGGGTCGATCAGCGCCCATCCGATCAGGTCAAGCGCCTGCTGTGAGCCGGTAGTCAGCATGACCTGGTCAGGGGTAACCTGACGGCCGAGGCGCGGCGCAGAAAATTCTGCCAGAAACGCGCGGAGCTCCGGGTCGCCGTCGGTGGTGCCGTACTGAAGCAGCTGTTCGCCCTTGTCCCTGATCAGATGGGAGCATTCTGCAAACTCCTTTACAGGAAACACTTCGGGCGCAGGCATGCCGCCGGCAAAGGAAATCATGCCGGGCTGTTTCACAAACTCAAGGATTCTGCGCACGGGCGACGGGCGCCCGTGAGTTGCCGCGAAGCTGAATCTGCCGCTGTCATTCAAACTCATGGTGATACGCCTCCTGAATAATTTCTGCTCTCGATTCAACCTATGGATTATGTAAATGGGGAGCACTCTAATTTTTCGCACAGACCTGAGAGGAAATGATTCAGGTTTTGCTAAAAATATTGGGAATAGTTATACATTATTTTAAGGGGGCTGTCCAGAGTAAAAGGCGAAAAATACATCCAAAATACATATAATGCAGAACTTTTACTGAACATTATTCGTGTTTTGCGGTTTATTGCTGTCAGTTCTGCTGAGCTTCGCGCTGCAGGCAGAATTTCCCGGCTGTGCAGATATGCCGTTATGCCGGGAACAATCCTCTGTTATAATAGGTGCCGGTTGAATGAAAGGCGGTGGGCGGCGTGTACGAAAATACCGTTTCTGTGCTTCTGGAAAAACATGATCTTCCCCGTGAACAGCTTCTGGCGCTGCTGAAGAACAACACGCCCGGACTCCGTTCTGCGCTTGCCGCGGTAGCGGCGGCTGTCTGCCGGCGCTTTTACGGCGATGAAATTTACGTGCGCGGGCTGATAGAGTTTACCAACATCTGCCGCAACGACTGCTACTACTGCGGCATCAGGCGGGGCAATTCCCACCTTCACCGCTATCGCCTGACGCCCGGGCAGATTCTGGACTGCTGCCGCGAAGGACACAAGCTGGGTTTTCGGACTTTTGTCCTTCAGGGAGGCGAAGATCCGTGGTACACAGAAGCCCGCGTCACCGAGCTGTGCCGCGCAATCAAAAGCGAATTTCCCGACTGCGCGCTGACACTTTCAATCGGCGAGTGGCCTGACGCTTCATATCAGAAATTTTACAGCGCCGGCGCTGACAGGTATCTTCTGCGCCACGAAACTGCGGATGACGGACATTACAGAATGCTTCACCCGCTGGTGCAGATGCCTGAAAACAGAAAAAGATGTCTGTTCTCTCTTAAGCGGATCGGCTACCAGACCGGCTCGGGCTTTATGGTGGGAGCTCCCGGACAGACGCCGGAGATGCTGGTGAAGGATTTCCAGTTTCTGAAGGAACTTCAGCCTGAGATGATCGGCATCGGCCCGTTTATTCCCCAGAGCAGCACTCCCTTTGCCCATGCACCGGCGGGAACGCTTGAAATGACGCTGCTGTGCATATCGCTGCTGCGGCTTTTCTTTCCCCGTGCGCTGATTCCTGCCACAACCGCACTCGGGACAATATGCTCCCGCGGCCGGGAACTGGGGATGCTTGCCGGGGCCAATGTGGTGATGCCCAATCTGTCGCCGCGGAATGTGCGCGGCGATTATGCGCTGTACGATCATAAAATCTCCACCGGAGCCGAGGCGGCGGAATGCCTCTCTGACCTTGAATCACGCATGAAGGCCATCGGCCGCCGCGTTGTGATGTCCCGCGGCGATGTCTGCGGCTTTTCAGGCAGATAAAAAATCTCCTCCGGAAGACTCCGGAGGAGATTTTTTATCTGCAGCACAATATACGCGCCTCAGTGGGTGATGGTGATGATGCTGTTCTGTCCGGGCGGCGCCACGGTGGGAATTTCATTCAGCAGTCTTTCCCTGCGGATTTCCTCGCTCGTGGGCTGGCCTCCGCTGCCGGGCGGCGGCATGTATGGTTCGAGAAACTTGAACAGCGAATCGATGCTGTACTGACGTGCATCGTTCAGCAGCGTCATGTAGTCGTCGCCGGTCGGCTTGCGGCGGAAACAGGCAATCAGCCTGTTCAGACCGTCGGCGATCATGTCGCGGTCCGCGGCCTTTTTGCCGCGCTCCAGGATCAGGTGCGCCATTTCGTGCTGGGCATGGTCGCGGATCATGGGACTGAATGCGGCGGCGGCGATCATCTGTTTCTGAATTTCAAAGTCGCTGGTTCCGCTGACAGCCTGCCGCAGAAGCCTGTCTGCCCTGAATCCGTCGATGCCGAACCAGAATCCTGCCACAGCTGCGGCAGTGAACACAGCGCCGGCCGCGCGGTAAACCGCGGAGGGGATTCTGCGAAGCGGGATAACTGCCTCCGGGCCGTAAAACAGACAGCGGCTGCTCAGAGCGAATGCCAGCGCAATCCACAGCGAGTTTTCAATGCGGTGAAACGGCCGGGTCCACAGTGCGTCAAACCATATGAGGAAAAGGAACGCAGCAGACCACAGGAACTCCAGCGGCAGAGTACGTCCTCTGTGCTTCCTGACGTAGCGTACAAAACAGACAAGCCACAGTGCCATCATGAAAAGCAGCGACAGTCCGCCCCAGAGGCCGAACTCGCAGAACCACTGAATAATTTCATTGTGAGCCCAGTAGGTGTACTGCCAGTTCATGGTCGGGTCAAGGCCCATTGCAATATGCTGCCCCTCAAGGTAATACCACTTGAACTGCCCCAGACCGACGCCCTTGAAGGGCTGTAACAGAAAAACGCGCCAGGATGTTTCCCAGATCTGGCGGCGTGCGCCGATGTCGGCAAGGTTGCTGAGCATGTCGCGGGATTTCTTCAGGAACTCCAGCCCGCGGGTTTTGTCTATAATCAGAAATGCCGCGAAAACGGCGAAGAAAACGATGATGCCGATGCCAAGCCGCCTCAGACGGCTGCGGTCATTGTCGCTCAGGCGGATCATCAGTGCCAGGAAAAATGCGCCGACAAAAAATGCCAGAATGGCGGAACGGCTGGTGGAGCAGATTAAAAACCATGACAGTGCCGTGTAAAACACTGCGTTGGCAATGATGGACACTTTGTTTTTCAGGTTTCTGCCGAAACGCCCGCCGTAGCAGACAAACAGGAACAGCGACGAGAACAGCGCCAGCGCAACCCACAGGCCGAACATATTCTGCTGTCCTGTGTTGCCGATGTAATAGGACGGCGTGTTCATGATCAGGTTCAGGCCGAAGATCGGCCTGATGATTTCGCGCACCTGAAGCTCGGCGAAGATGCCGTTGATAAAGGCGTTCAGCGATGCAAGCCAGAGAATGGAACGCAGCCATTTTTCCCTGAAAAAAGAGAATGCCGCAAAATAAAAAACAACGCATCCGGCAAAGAAGAACCATTCGCGGTACCAGCCCTCGGGCAGCCGGATATGGACCCACAGCGGCTGCAAAGTGATGAACGCAAGAAAGGCCAGCCAGTAGGCCCCGAGCAGGTCAATTTTCAGCGGGCCGTCCCTGCCGCAGAGAAGCGCCCCGCTTCCGGTGCACAGAGCCATGATTCCCACTGGAACCAGAGCTGTTACCCATTTCATGAAATGAAGCGTCTGAAAGAAACTGAAGCCGGAATAAACGAGGTTCGGCACGTCGAGGCACAGCGCGAACAGCACGTAGAACAGGCATTGTGTGAATAGATCAGAGCCGGCCTCGCCGGACCGTTCCGGCTGCGCAGGGGCAGCAGAAACGCTGTCTTCTGCCGGCAGTGCTGGGGGAGGCGTTTGCGGCGCAGGCTGACCGGGCGTGGTGCCAGATTTCTTTTCGTTCTCAGGTTCCACTTTAAAAAGCTCCTTTTTCAGCTTTGAATGCGACTTTGCTGTAATTTTTAAATTATATCATAAAAAATGAAGAAACTTCGTGCGGAATATAATACTTTACTTTCGGCGCAAAAAGCTGTCACTAGGATGCATTGGCACTATGGATTTTTTCGTTTTTGCGCTACAATAAACTGATAATGAGCAGTGTAAAACCGATGGAGGGTCGGCAATGGCACGACACGATAGAAACGCAGTAAACCGGGGCGGCGGTGCCGGACGCAGAGTCCGCCTGCCGGTTACCCCTCTTTCAGAGCGCAGCAGTGACGGCAGGCGTTCTGAGGAGGAAAATTCCCGGGACCGGCAGCAGAGCCGGAAGGGCCTTTTTGGCCTTGCCCGCGGCCGCCACAGCGATGAACCTGAATATACGGCAAAAGTCAAATGGCCGAAGCGGACTGTGGATTTCCGCAGCCGCATGTCGCAGAGTTTTGACCTGGGGCGTGAGACAGGGCCGGAAGGGACGGAGAAAGCGCGGCAGACACTTCAGCCTGACAGAAATTCCCGTCCGGCGCCGTCTGTGCCGCCGGCGCCGGAACCCGAAAAGAAAGCTGCGCATAAAATTTCTTCCGGAGAGACGCCGCTTTCACGGGGACATTCAGGCGCAGAACCGGAGCCGCCGTCAGCCCCGAAGGAAAAAGAACCTCTTCTGACGCGCACGCTGCGGGTGCTGTTTACCCTGGCTATACTCAGTCTGGCACTGCTGTTTTATTTCAGCTGGATGAAACAGGAACAGGACTCTGCCGTGCCGCCCATGGTGATGCCCCAGCCTTATTTTTATGAAGAAGAACAGCCCGTCAGGGCTCTTCTGCTGTGGCACGAGGAAGTGCTGAAGTCGCCCGGCGCCGGCACGGTACAGCTGACCTACGGCGCGCAGCCCGCTGCCGTGGCCGCAAACGATGTGGTCGCCACAGTGCTTTCACGCGGAAAAACACAGGCAGTCCGGGCACCGGCGCGCGGTTATTTTATTCCTGCCGTTGACGGCGCAGAGGGAAACTGGGATTACAGCAGCCTGTGGCTTGGTACGGGGCTGCTGCCGCAGGCGCCGCAGAACACATGGGTTGAGGATCTCGCACCGCTCGGGCCGGACAGAGTTGTTGGAAAACTGGTCTATCTGCCCCAGAGTCCGCGCGCCGTTTTCTACCTGAACCTGACTGACATGCTGAATGAGGGGCTGCAGCGCGGCACAATCCTGATCCGCCGCGTCAGCAAGGGGCCGAAGTGGTCCGCCCGCGTGAGAGTTTATGTGAAGCTGGACGAGATGCGCGCGAAGGCTGCCATTGACATGCCTTATTTCCCGATGGACATGGCGCTGTCGCGGGAAGCGAATTTCCTCGTCTGTTCAGATGAGGATTCAGGACTGATTGTTCCCGATACAGCTGTCGTGCTGCGGAACGGCACTTACGGAGTTTTTGAGCTGGTCGGCGACAGACTGGAATTCAGAAAAGTCACGGGCAAGCCTGTCAGCGGCGGCAGGTTCTTTGTTTCATCAGGACTTCAGCCTGGCAATCCTGTGATTCTGAACGCGGGGGACGCGGAGGAAAAAAGAGTGCGTCTGTGGTAGAAGCTGTGCCGGAGACTGTTGCTGTCCGGCCCGGCTGGCTGCGCCCCCGGAAACATACTGATAATTTTTATGCAGCGGCGCAGGCGCATCGGGCCTGCAGAGGCGCTGCAATCTCTCATCGATATTTTTAAGGAGGTTTTCCTGTTGAGCAGCAAATTACTTGAATTTCTCGGACTTTCTGACGGCAGAGACGAAGGCCGCGTGGTTGTGGAATCCCATCGCAGAAGCCGCGCTGAATACCTGAAGAAAATGCAGCGCCTGGTAGTTCCTGAGGAGACAAAGGATGAGGAGATTTCCCCCGTCAGCGGGCCGAGACGTTCCAACGAGCCGTACGAGGCCGTGAAGGATGATCCGCTGACTGAGGACATTCCTGCAGCGCCGGAAAACGAACCTGAGCAGGAAGCGCGCCAGGCGTCCGGGCAGGAGGATCAGCCTCAGCTTTTTGAGCACCCTTCTGAGCGGTCCGCAGGCGGCAGACTGCGTTCCCGCCGCAGCGAACGGGCGCGCAGCGACGCGCACAGTGAGAGCTCGTTTGCCGAAAAAATCCGCACATTCGGGCGTTCCCTGCGCCGTCCTGAGGAGACGCAGCAGCCGCTGGTGCTCGTGAAAAGCGGTGCTGCAGACATGATCGAGGATATAGAAGATGCGCTGGTAGGCGGGCAGACAGTGCTTCTGGACTTTGAGAAAGAAAACCCCGGTACGGCGAAAGATGTGATTTCCAAAGTCGTGGGCTTTGTCCGCATGCACAACGGCGTTTACTACACTGTTACCAGAACAAGCCTGCTTGTGGCATTGAACGGAAACGCGGTGATCGAATGGCTTCCCGGTGCGCCTGACTCCCAGGAGCAGTAAGCCATGGACGATAACGACATGGATCTGATGAAGGTCGTTGACATTGAAAGTGTTGATTTTTCCCGCAGCGTGAGAGGCTATGACCGCGACGAGGTTGACGACTTTCTTGACCGTGTGGCAGATACACTTCAGCGATACGCTGAGCTGCACGCGACCGACCAGATGCGTATCCGTGAGCTTGAGGGCGAGCTGCAGAGCAACACAGAACTGAAATCCTCGCTGCAGAATGCTCTTGATATGGCAAAAAAGACTTCTGATGACTTTCTTGCTTCGTCGCAGAAGGAAAGCGAGGCAGTGCTGGCCGCGGCCAAGGCAAAGTCCGAGGCGATCCTGGCTGACGCGACTTCCCAGAAAGCGCAGCTTCTCAACGAAATTGACGACCTGCGCCGTGCCAAAGAGCATTTTGTTGCCGACGCAAAAGCCGCGGTACTGAGATATAACATGCTCCTGGACAGTCTTCAGGAGAAAAAAGATCAATGAACCAGGGCGCGCTGCGCCTTGAAGACAGCGTCACCGCCATCCGCGGCGTCGGGGAGGCACGGGCGCTGCTTCTTCAGCGCCTTGGAATCACAACAGTTGAAGACCTCATCTACTTTTTCCCGCGCCGGTATGAAGACAGACGCCAGATAGTCGAAATAAAGGACCTTGTTCCCGGCGGGCCTCCGCAGGCCTTCCGGGCCAGAGTTGTTGCCGTCGAACAGCGCACCGCGCGGCATAACCGGAGTCTGCACCTGATCCGCGTGTGCCTGAGCGACGGAAAAAACGTGGCCTGGGCGCTGTGGTTCAACCGCTGGAACTTGAGAAATATCCTGCGCGAAGGCATGGAGCTCGCACTATATGGCTCTCTTGAGCCGCGCCGTACCGTGCCCGAACTCATCAATCCCGAATTTGAGATTCTCGATGCTGACGACCCGAAAAGCGTCGGGCGCATTGTGCCCGTTTATGCGACAACTGCGGGACTCAACGAAAAGTGGCTGCGCCGCATCATCGACGTGGTGATTGATTCCATCGGGCCTCTCATTCCGGAGACACTGCCCGCAGAGGTCGTTGCAAAATATCATTTCATGGAACCGTCAGCCGCAGTGCGTGAAATGCACCGGCCCACCGATGAAAAGACATTCCGCGCCGCACGGCAGCGGCTGGTGTTTGAGGAGTTCTTCCTTCTTCAGACAGGACTGGCGCTGCGTCACAGGCTCGGCACGCTGGAAAAGAAAGCTGTGCCACTGACAGGGGCGCCGCTGCTTTTTAATAAATTTCTGGACAGCCTGACATTTGAGCTGACTGACGATCAGAAAAAAGTTATTTCCGAAATTTCCTCTGACATGCGCCGCAGCGTGCCGATGAACCGCCTGCTGCAGGGTGATGTGGGATCAGGAAAAACTGTGGTTGCTGTCGCGGCAATGCTGCAGGCGCTGGATTCAGGAGTTCAGGCGGCTCTCATGGCCCCGACGGCCGTCCTTGCCCAGCAGCATGTGCTGACACTCCGCCGCTGGCTTGCGCCGCTCGGCATTGAACCGGCTCTCCTGACCGGCGGACTCGCGCCTGCCGAGCGCCGCAGAGTCTATGAAGGGCTTTCGTCAGGCGAGATCCGCGTTGTGGTGGGAACTCATGCGCTGATTCAGAGCGCGGTGAAATTCAGACATCTCGGCCTGATCGTCATTGACGAACAGCACCGTTTCGGCGTTCTGCAGAGAAAGGCACTGAACAGCAAGGCAGGCGACGAATCGCCGCATACTCTTGTCATGACAGCAACGCCAATACCGCGCACACTGGCACTGTCAGTCTACGGGGATCTTGCCGTTTCAACCATCCGCCAGATGCCGGCCCACCGAAAGCCGATAAAGTCAGTGTGGATCGGCGACAACCGTCTGCCGGGCATGCTGAAGTTTCTTGACGGCGAAATCGAAGCCGGGCGCCAGGTGTACTGGGTGTGTCCGCTCATTGAGGAAAGCGAGAACTTTGACGCCGCACCGCTGCAGTCACGCTATGAAAAACTGTGTACTGCCTTTCCGAACAGGCGTGTCGCCATGCTTCACGGCCGTGTGAACGACAAGGAAAAGACAGCCGTCATGCAGGACTTCACGGCCGGAAAAACAGACATTCTGGCTTCAACCACCGTGATTGAAGTCGGCGTCGATGTGCCGAACGCATCTGTCATGGTGGTTGAAAACGCCGAACGATTCGGGCTTTCGCAGCTTCATCAGCTGAGAGGCCGCGTCGGCCGCGGCCCGTATCAGTCGTGGTGCATCCTCTACGCTGACCCGAAAAACATTGAGGCAGAACACCGGCTTGATCAGTTCTGTGCGCTGAGCGACGGCTTTGCCATTGCCGAGGCAGACATGGCAATGCGCGGTCCCGGCGAGTTCTGCGGCGTGCGCCAGCACGGCCTGACCGATTTTCACGTGGCCGATCTGATCCGTGACGGCGCAGTGATGGAAGTCGCGCGCCGTGAAGCCTTTGAGGTGGTAAAACACGCCGATCCCGCCAGAGATTTCCCGCTGCTCATGCAGGCCGTCATGAAACGCTATGGGAAAATGCTGGATATTGCGAGGACCGCATAACATAAAATGAAAAAAGAGAAAACACCTTTTTTTGATTTTCCTGAAGAAGCCGATGCCAAATGGGAAAAACTGCTGCTCGGATATACTCAGGTGCCCCGCACCCGGAAAGAACTTGAGATCCGTATGCGGCAGAAAGGCTGCCCGGCCGAAACAGCGGAAAAACTCCTTGACCGCTTTGAGGAAATCGGCATAATTGACGACCGCATGTATGCAGTTCTTTATATTGATTCAAAAAAAGCATTCGGACTCCGCCGTCTGCGCGATGAACTCCGCGCAAGAGGCGTCAGTTCCGAAATCGTCAGCGAGGTACTTGATGAGACCGGCATAGACGAGGTGCAGCGGGCGCTCAGCCTTGCACACCAGTGGGAAAGGCTGCCCGGCATGACAGCGGACAAACTGAACGGCAGACTGCAGCGCCGCGGTTTTTCCGGTGCGTCAGTCCGTGAGGCGCTGGAAACGCTCCGCAGCGAAGAGAGCCCGTTGTTTGAAAAAAAAGATAATGAAGACTGAAAAAAACTGTTCCCGCGTTCCGCCGGCACCCGCTGCCCGGCAGAACGCCGGCAGGCAGCGGGGTGTTCTGAGCCCTGCTGCCTTTTTTTACGGCTGCGGATGTATCTTCTTTTGTCTTACTTTATAAGATATATTTTAACTTTGCTCTTGTTAAGTTTGCATTAAAACTGTAAAATGAAATACGCTGTGAGTAGACTCAAGTCTGGTCTTTTCTGTCTGAAACAGCCGTGACGGCAGTAAAGACCCTCGTGAAGACGCCGCTGTGACAGACGGCGTCGCTACATCATATTATTTTACAGTTAAGGAGTGAGTTTTTTGACACTATGGATTGTTCTGGGGGTGATCCTCGGCATTGCCGGGGGCACTGCGGCGGGAATTTTCATCGCCCGGGGCGTGGCTTCGCGGAAAGTTGCTGAAGCACGCACCCAGGCAGAAAGCATCCTGAAAGAAGCGCGCACAAATGCCGAAAGCGAAAGCAGCAACCTGCTCTCCAAGGCCCGCGACGAGGCTTCCCAGGTAAGACTGGAAGCCGAACGCGACGCCAAGGAACGCCGCACTGAGCTGCAGCGCACCGAAAGGAACCTTGAGCAGAAAGAGGACAAACTTGACCGCCGCCTCGAAAAACTGCAGCACCGCGAGGATGACATGAAACTCCGCCAGGAGGCACTCGAAAAGAAAATACAGGAAGCCGATGATCTGTGCCAGCAGCGCACAGCCGAACTTGAAAAAGTGGCGCAGATGACCTGCGATCAGGCAAGAGACGTTCTGCTTCATCAGGTGGAAGAGAGCGCCCAGCATGCCATCGGCGTACGTCTTTCTGAGCTGGAGGAGCAGGCGAAACGTGACGCCAACAAACGCGCCCGAGAAATCGTGGTTTCCGCCGTGCAGCGCTGCGCCGTCGAGAAGTCAGCAGACGTTTCAGTCAGCAGCGTCTCGCTTCCCAACGACGAAATGAAAGGCCGCATCATCGGCCGTGAGGGCCGCAACATCCGTGCCTTTGAGACCGCTACAGGCGTTGACCTGATCGTTGACGATACCCCCGAAGCCGTTACCCTGAGCTGTTTTGATCCCGTGCGCCGCGAAATTGCCCGGCTTGCCCTTGAAAAACTGGTGGTTGACGGACGAATCCATCCAGCCCGTATTGAAGAACTGGTTGCCAAGGCAGCCGAAGAAGTAGAAGAGTCCATCAATGACGCCGGCGAACAGGCACTGATGGAACTCGGCATCAAGCAGATGAACCCCGAGCTGATCCGCATCATCGGACAGCTGCGCTACCGCTACAGCTACGGCCAGAATGCGCTGCA
>Ga0256404_1004600_pt1 | contig 25774 bp, 16 predicted proteins | sample RumenRJG_01DNA_FD_185990 | JGI IMG/M metagenome (GOLD analysis project Ga0256404, IMG submission 185990) | Bovine rumen microbial communities from Lethbridge, Alberta, Canada - RJG_01 | ecosystem: Host-associated > Mammals > Digestive system > Stomach > Rumen | place: Canada: Alberta | collected...
TCTGCATCATGCACATGTAATACCAATATCAGGAAAGTCATACAGGTTAAAAGACCACTTAAAGCAAACAGACTAATTGTACATTTTTATATAATATTTTTTGTACATTAGGTCTTGACATTTTATACACTGATATCCTTTGCATAATTCGTCCTGCTATCAACCATGGTTAGTAATATGCCCTCAATAGACAGCTTCGGATTTATCTGCCGTTTCACCTTGCCAATGGTTTTAATAAGCTGTTCCAGACCTTTCACAGGTAAATATGCCGCCTGTACCGGAATTAAGATACTGTCCGCACAGGCAAAAGCATTTATAGTTATCATGCCAAGTGACGGCATACAATCAATTAGTATATAATCATATCTGTCTTTTACCAGATCTATGTAGGAACGCATTACATGCTCTCTGCTCATGACATTAACCAAAGACACCTCAAGTCCGGATAATTCAATATTCCCCGGCATTAAATCAATACCTTCCTCATGTTTTAAGATACCGTAATCCGGCGCCATCTCCACATCATTTATGATGTTTGCCATCACATTTGCAAGTGTTTCCTCTAGTTTGTCCGGCTCTGTAAATCCTAAACTTGCAGTTAAACTTCCCTGTGCATCTGCATCGATCAAAAGAACTTTCTTTCCCTGTTTTGCTAAACCAATTCCTAAGTTACTTGTTGTAGTGGTCTTTCCGACTCCACCTTTCTGATTTGCGATTGCTATTATTTTACACATGATACATTCTCCTTTGTTTCTACTATTTATTTTTCACATTACTTTTCCGCACCTCTGCATAAGCTCTGTAATATTTGCTTGCTCCTTTGTTGGAATAAAGTTCTGATACTTCCATAACCTCTATTTTGGGATGACGCTGCATGATTTTCTGAAACCATACAATATCATTCTTTGTTCCCATTAATCTGACTTTTAACATTAGTCTGCTCCTCCAAATAGGGCATACAGTTTCCGGTTGTAAGTTGCATATTCCGGATACCGGATCTGTATTGCCTGCCAAAAATATGGTGCATAGGCACAGCAGAATAACTCCTCCACCGTGTACTGCCTGCACTCGACTACCTGTTCCTCTGCATTTTCATAGTCAGAGACACTTGGCATTCCATTACAATATAAATTAAATGCCATTCTGACCACTTTTACACTACCACTGGTCTGCCACCCTTCATGCAGACATTCTGTTTTTACACATCCTGTCTTAAAATTATAAATGTTATCCACATTTCTTCTTGTGTCATCACAAATACCAAGACAATATACAAGAGCTTTATGATATACGTCCTGATATCTGACTTCTTTTAATTTTTCATAGTAGAATTTCTCATGTGTATCACTAATAAAAATAATATTTTCTTTCTTTGTTACTTCTGCTCCTAACGCTGTATTGCTCATATTGCATTCCTCCAAATCATAATATTTTGACTACAACACAAAAAAGGATACTTTCCTCGTTTTCACTTTGGAAAGTATCCTTTCGATACAAAATTTATGAAATTGAATTCACCGCATAACACTGAATTCTGCATTATAATGCATTATTCAGCATTATACTTTGCAAATTTGTTGCAATTTTGTTGTAAAATCCAATATCAAAAGTCTGAAACCCTTGATTTTACTGGATTATTCGATAACTGTAGCAACACGACCAGAACCTACTGTACGTCCACCTTCACGGATAGCGAATGTAAGCCCCTGAGCCATAGCTACTGGGTGAATTAACTCGATAGTCATTTCTACGTTATCACCAGGCATGCACATTTCTGTACCAGCAGGTAATTCGATAACACCAGTAACATCAGTTGTTCTGAAGTAGAACTGTGGTCTATAGTTGTTGAAGAAAGGTGTATGACGTCCACCTTCATCCTTTGTTAAAACGTATACCTGAGCTGTAAACTTTGTATGGCATGTTAAAGTACCTGGCTGAGCAAGAACCTGTCCTCTTTCGATATCAGTTCTGTTGATACCACGAAGAAGAACACCGATGTTATCTCCAGCCTGAGCCTCATCAAGAAGCTTACGGAACATTTCGATACCAGTTACAACAGACTTCTGAACTTCTTCCTTAATACCAACGATTTCAACTTCGTCAGACATATGAAGAACACCAGCTTCTACTCTACCAGTAGCAACTGTACCACGACCTGTGATTGAGAATACATCTTCGATAGGCATTACGAATGGCTTATCTGTATCACGCTGTGGATCTGGAATATACTCATCAACAGTGTCCATAAGCTCCATGATCTTGTCTCCCCACTCACCGTTAGGATCTTCTAATGCTTTTAAAGCTGATCCCTTGATGATTGGGCAGTCATTGAAATCATACTCAGCTAACTGCTCTGTGATTTCCATTTCTACTAACTCTAATAATTCTTCGTCATCAACCATATCGCACTTGTTCATGAATACTACGATATAAGGAACACCTACCTGACGAGATAATAAGATATGCTCCTTAGTCTGAGCCATAACACCATCAGTTGCAGCAACAACAAGGATAGCTCCATCCATCTGAGCAGCACCAGTGATCATGTTCTTAACGTAATCGGCATGTCCTGGGCAGTCAACGTGAGCGTAATGTCTCTTCTTTGTCTCATACTCAACGTGAGCTGTAGAGATAGTAATACCTCTTTCTCTTTCTTCTGGAGCCTTATCGATGTTTTCGAAATCTACAGCAGCGTTACCTTCTACTCTTGCAGCAAGAGTCTTTGTAATTGCAGCTGTTAATGTTGTCTTACCATGGTCAACGTGACCGATAGTACCGATGTTACAATGTGGTTTGTTTCTCTCAAACTTAGCTTTTGCCATTTTTATATCCTCCTTTTATTTATATGCATATGCATATTTTCCCTTATTGGGAATTATTTTTAGTTTCAATGCGTCAAGCCCTGAACGGCTTGACGCCACATACTCTATATTATATTTCATGTTTGTGCTTTTTTCAAGCACTTTTTATGATTTTCCTATAACTACGCGTTCTTCTGAGAAAGAATCTTATCCTGTACAGACTTTGGACAAGGCTCATACTTTTCAAAGAACATTGAGTAGTTACCACGACCCTGTGTTCTTGAACGAAGGTCTGTAGAATAACCAAACATTTCAGCCAAAGGTACAAATCCTCTAACGATTTTTCCACCGCCTAAGTCATCCATACCTTCAATACGTCCACGACGTGAGTTAATATCACCGATAACATCACCCATATACTCTTCTGGCATAGTAACTTCAACCTTCATGATAGGCTCAAGAAGTACGGCTCCTGCTTTCTGCATAGCTTCCTTAAATGCCATAGATCCTGCAATGTGGAATGCCATTTCAGATGAATCGACTTCATGGTAAGAACCATCATATACAGTAGCATGTACACCAAGTACAGGGAAACCTGCAAGGATACCTGCCTGAGCAGCTTCTTCAATACCTTCACCAACTGCTGGGATGTATTCCTTAGGAATAGCACCACCAACTACAGTAGAGTCAAACTTAAATAACTCTTCACCATTGGCATCCATTGGCTCAAATCTAACTTTACAGTGTCCGTACTGACCACGTCCACCAGACTGCTTAGCATACTTACTATCTACTTCAACTGTCTTAGTAAATGTTTCTTTGTATGCAACCTGAGGAGCACCAACGTTAGCTTCTACCTTAAACTCACGTAACAAACGGTCAACGATGATCTCTAAGTGAAGCTCACCCATACCAGCGATGATTGTTTGACCTGTTTCCTCATCTGTATGCTGACGGAATGTAGGATCTTCTTCAGCAAGTTTTGCTAAAGCTTCACCCATCTTACCTTGATCATTCTTTGTCTTAGGCTCGATAGCAAGCTCGATAACTGGTTCTGGGAATTCCATAGACTCTAAGATAACTGGAGCCTTTTCATCACAGATTGTATCACCAGTTGTAGTAATCTTAAATCCTACTGCAGCTGCGATATCACCAGCGTATACCTTATCTAACTCTTCTCTCTTATTGGCATGCATCTGAAGGATACGTCCAACACGTTCTTTCTTATTCTTTGTAGAGTTAAGAACATAAGAACCAGCGTTCATTGTTCCTGAGTAAACTCTAAAGAATGCAAGCTTACCAACAAATGGGTCAGCCATAATCTTGAATGCTAAAGCTGAGAATGGTTCTTCATCAGATGAATGTCTCTCAACTTCATTACCATCTTCGTCAACACCCTTAATAGCAGGAATGTCTGTAGGAGCTGGTAAATATTCGATAACGGCATCAAGAAGTTTCTGAACACCCTTGTTCTTGTATGCAGAACCACAACAAACAGGTACTGCCTTACATTCACAAGTAGCTTTTCTTAAAGCTGCCTTCATAGATTCTACAGAAGGTTCTTCACCCTCTAAATATTCCATCATTAAATCATCATCTAATTCGCAGATCTTCTCTACTAATTCTGTATGATATAATTCTGCATCGTCCTTCATATCTTCTGGGATCTCTACGATTGAGATATCATCACCCTTATCATCATTGTAGATGTAAGCCTGCATCTCAAACAAGTCAATAATTCCCTTGAAGTCATCCTCTTTACCAATTGGTAACTGAAGGCAAATTGCATTCTTTCCTAATCTTGTCTTAATCTGTTCTACTGCACCGTAGAAATCTGCACCAAGGATATCCATCTTGTTGATGAATGCCATACGTGGTACATTGTATGTGTCTGCCTGACGCCATACATTTTCTGACTGAGGTTCAACACCACCCTTAGCACAGAATACACCGATTGCACTATCTAATACACGAAGGGAACGCTCTACCTCTACAGTAAAGTCAACGTGTCCCGGTGTATCAATAATGTTAATACGATGCTCTTTTGCACCTGGCATTGGTTTACCCTCTTTTTGTAATGTCCAGTGACATGTTGTAGCAGCAGAAGTAATTGTGATACCTCTTTCCTGTTCCTGCTCCATCCAGTCCATGGTTGCATTACCATCATGTGTATCACCAATTTTATGGTTTACACCTGTATAGTATAAAATACGTTCTGTTGTTGTTGTTTTACCAGCATCAATATGTGCCATAATACCGATATTTCTTGTTTCTGATAACGCGTATTCTCTTCCAGCCAACGGTTTTTCCTCCTTTTTTATATTTATGCTTTGCATATATATTTCTATTTTTAAGCGCTATTGCACTTATTCATCTCAATCCATTTCGCAATTTTGCGAAACAATTCGTTCTTCTCTGTAAATTTCGTAGAACAGCTTGCTCTATAGAAAACGAACTATAAAGCAAAAAACCGCCTGCGCATCTGGCAGGCGGTCAATTTGCAAATGTATCTCATCCTGCTAGTAGCTCGTAGTTACACATATGCGAACTATGGCGATACTACCAACGATAGTGTGCAAATGCTTTGTTTGCCTCTGCCATCTTGTGCATATCTTCTTTCTTCTTAACTGCAGCACCTGTATTGTTTACTGCATCTAAGATTTCATTTGCCAATCTTTCTTCCTGAGTCTTCTCTCCTCTTTTACGAGAATAAACAGTCAACCAACGAAGAGCTAAAGCCTGTCTTCTATCTGGTCTTACTTCGATTGGCACCTGATATGTTGCTCCACCGATACGTCTAGCCTTTACTTCAAGTACTGGCATGATGTTGTTCATAGCTTCTTCAAAAACTTCCATAGCATCTCTGCCTGTCTTCTCAGCTACACGATCAAATGCACCATAAACGATCTTCTGGGCAACACCCTTCTTACCATCTAACATGATGTTGTTGATTAGCTTTGTTACAACCTTGTTGTTGTAAATTGGATCTGCTAATACGTCTCTCTTTTGAATATGTCCTTTACGTGGCACGTTGCTTCCCTCCTTAAAAAGAATACAATTGTGAAGGTTAAACCTTCGTAAGATTCTTAGGTACTCACAATAATTCACTGTGTTCGCGCTCGACTTAATAAATCTATCTCCTGCAACCTCAGGAACTGGAATCTCGTTCCTTATAGTAAAAATTAATCCGGCACTTTTTTTGAATTAGTGTATTGAATTAGTTTCAATTAACCTATTACTTTGCGTCTTTAGGTCTCTTAGCTCCATACTTAGAACGAGCCTGTTTTCTGTTAGCAACACCTGCTGTATCAAGTGTACCTCTAACAACATGGTATCTTGTACCTGGTAAGTCCTTTACACGACCACCTCTGATAAGAACAACACTATGTTCCTGTAAGTTATGTCCTTCACCTGGGATATAACTTGTTACTTCGATACCGTTTGAAAGACGAACTCTGGCAATCTTTCTAAGAGCTGAGTTAGGCTTCTTAGGTGTAGCAGTTCTAACAGCTGTACACACACCTCTCTTTTGTGGTGAAGAAGTGTTTGTTGCCTTCTTATTTAAAGAATTGTATCCTCTCTGTAAAGCTGGAGAATTTGACTTCTTCTCTAATGTCTTTCTTCCTTTTCTTACTAATTGGTTAAAAGTTGGCATTAATTTTCACCTCCTGTGGTTATTATCATCTAGTGACTGTCTTCATTGGTGAGGTTGCACCGCTGAAAACTCTGCACACAAAACGCATGCTATCTGCATTATAATTTCTTTTCTGTGAAATGTCAATCTTTTTTTTAGGAAAACATTTTACTTATGACACTATTATCCAGCCACGTATATACAACTTTTTTTATATCCACAAGTAAAACAATCAAATTGTATAGATATAGATGTGCTCCAAACAGCAAAAAAAAGCAGAACACCATGTCTATATCTTAACATAATGTTCTGCTTTCTTATCGTCACCTATATTCTATGCTGTTTAGGTTAAAAGATACTTTACAGATTATTCTATAAACCATCGAAACCCTAGCATTTTATTATTCTTCTGTTACGGTTATTGTTTCTTCCGCATTATTTTGCTCTTCAGAAAAGGCTACATTTGTATCTTCTTCTGCAACAACTTCTGCTTCTTTTTCTTTTTCTTCTTCTGCAGCTTCCTCTTCTAAGCGTCTGCGCTCTTCTTCTTCCTTGGCACGTCTAATTTCTGCATCCGTATCCAATTTTACAGAACGGTATTCTTTCATACCTGTACCAGCCGGTATCAACTTACCAAGAAGTACGTTTTCCTTAATACCAATTAATGGATCTACCTTACCTTTAATTGCAGCTTCTGTCAATACCTTTGTAGTTTCCTGGAAGGAAGCTGCTGATAAGAAGGAATTTGTAGCAAGGGATGCTTTTGTAATACCAAGCAATACCTGTTTTCCTTCTGGTGGAACCAATCCATTTTCAGTAAGTCTTTCTACTTCATCATCAAACTCAAGTGTATCTACCATTGTACCTGGTAAGAACTCAGAATCTCCATTTGTTTCAATGCGAATCTTCTTTAACATCTGACGAACGATTACTTCTACGTGTTTATCGTTAATTTCAACACCCTGTAGACGATATACACGCTGTACTTCTTGAAGCATATAATCCTGAACAGCACGTACACCCTTAATCTTTAAGATGTCATGTGGGTTTACACTACCTTCTGTTAACTCATCACCGGCCTCTAAAACATCGCCATCAAATACTTTGATACGTGATCCATATGGTATCAAGTATGCTCTACTTTCGCCTGTTTGTTCGTTTGTTACGATAACTTCACGTTTTTTCTTTGTATCATTGATACTTACTCTACCTGCAAATTCAGAGATAATTGCAAGACCCTTTGGTTTTCTTGCTTCAAACAACTCTTCGACACGAGGAAGACCCTGTGTAATATCATCACCGGCTACACCACCTGTATGGAATGTACGCATGGTAAGCTGTGTACCAGGTTCTCCAATCGACTGAGCCGCAATAATACCAACGGCTTCTCCTACCTGTACAGGTTCTCCTGTTGCCATGTTTGCACCATAGCATTTTGCACAAACTCCAATATGAGAACGGCAGGTAAGTACGTTTCTGATTTTTACTTTTGCATCATTTCCAGCTTCAACGATTGCCTTTGTTGCACATATTCTTGCTGCTCTCTTAGCCGTAATCATATGATTTGCTTTTACAATCATCTCTCCATTGTCATCATAGATTGTCTCACAAGAATATCTTCCTGTAATACGCTCTTCTAATGACTCAATCACTTCTTTTCCGTCCATAAATGCACTAATCCACATTCCTGGAATGGCTTTTCCTTCACAACAATCTGTCTCACGAATAATCAAATCCTGTGATACATCAACAAGACGACGTGTTAAGTATCCCGAATCGGCAGTACGAAGAGCTGTATCTGACAAACCTTTACGAGCACCATGCGCAGAAATGAAATACTCCAATACGTCAAGTCCTTCACGGAAGTTTGACTTGATAGGCAACTCAATGGTTCTACCGGATGTATCAGCCATCAATCCACGCATACCAGCAAGCTGTTTGATCTGTTTATCAGAACCACGGGCTCCAGAATCGGCCATCATGTAAATGTTATTGTACTTATCTAATCCGCCAAGCAATGCCTTTGTAAGTTCATCATCCGTTTCTTTCCATGTTTCAACAACCGCTTTGTAACGTTCCTCTTCTGTTGTCAATCCACGACGGAAATCCTTTGTAATCTTTTCAACTGTCTTTTCTGCATCCGCCAATAGCTGCTTTTTCGATGCTGGTACTGTCATATCTGAAATAGAAACCGTCATAGCAGCTTTTGTAGAATATTTATATCCTAAAGCTTTGATATTATCTAATGTTTCAGCAGTTCCGGTTGCTCCATGTGTATTGATGCATTTCTCCAAAATCTGCTTTAATTGCTTTTTACCTACATGGAAATCAATTTCCAAAGCAAAACGATTTTCTGGCTTTGTACGATCTACAAATCCTAAATCCTGTGGAATGATTTCATTGAAAATCAAACGTCCCATTGTAGTCTCTATAATCTTGTACTCTTCTGTTCCATCTTCATTTGTAGCAGACATACGAACTTTAATCTTCTGGTGTAATGTAATGTCACCATTTTCATAAGCAAGTAATGCTTCATTTTTCTCATAGAAATAATGACCCATCAAATCCATTGGAGTACAAATTACATATCTGTCATCACTTACACGGAACTTAATCATTGTATCAACATTGATTTTTCCTTCTTTATCAGCAGTTGGAAGATCTGCGATTACTTCCTCCTGTGTTTCATAAATCTTTTCAATGCTGGCATCTAACTCTTTATCATCAGAATGGTCAACCATCTTACCCATTGTTAAGTAATAAATACCTAATACCATATCCTGTGAAGGAACCGCAACCGGACCACCATCGGATGGTTTTAATAAGTTGTTTGGTGAAAGTAATAAGAAACGACACTCTGCCTGTGCTTCTACAGATAAAGGCAAATGTACCGCCATCTGGTCACCATCGAAATCCGCATTAAACGCAGTACAAACCAATGGATGTAATTTAATCGCTTTACCTTCTACTAAAATTGGCTCAAATGCCTGAATACCAAGTCTATGAAGTGTAGGGGCACGGTTCAACATAACCGGATGCTCTTTGATTACTTCTTCTAAGATATCCCAAACAGCTGGCTCTAAACGTTCTACCATCTTCTTAGCAGATTTGATATTGTGCGCAGTTCCCTGCTTTACAAGATCACGCATAACAAATGGTTTAAACAATTCAATTGCCATCTCTTTTGGAAGACCACACTGGTAAATCTTCAATTCTGGTCCTACTACAATAACGGAACGTCCTGAATAGTCAACACGCTTACCAAGTAAGTTCTGACGGAAACGTCCCTGCTTACCTTTTAACATATCAGATAAGGATTTTAAAGCACGATTACCTGGTCCAGTAACCGGTCTACCCCTTCTACCATTATCGATAAGTGCATCTACTGCTTCTTGTAACATTCTCTTTTCATTACGAACAATAATATCTGGTGCCCCTAAATCAAGCAATCTCTTCAGACGATTATTACGGTTAATAATACGACGATATAAGTCGTTCATATCTGATGTAGCAAAACGGCCACCATCTAACTGAACCATTGGACGAATATCTGGTGGAATAACAGGAACAACTGTTAAAATCATCCATTCTGGTTTATTTCCAGATGTTCTAAAAGCTTCTACAACTTCCAATCTCTTAATGATTCTTGCACGCTTCTGTCCTGTTGCATTTACAAGTTCCTTCTTTAATTCTGCTGATTCTTTTTCCAAATCAATTGCTTGCAATAATTCGTATACAGTTTCTGCACCCATTCCTACACGGAAAGAATCTCTACCGAACTTTTCAACAGCTTCCTGATACTCACGCTCAGTAAGTACTTGTTTGTATTGTAAATCTGTCGTACCTGCATCTAATACAATGTAGGAAGCAAAGTATAAAACTTTTTCCAATGTTCTTGGAGATAAATCCAAAATCAATCCCATTCTACTTGGAATACCTTTAAAATACCAAATATGAGATACGGGTGCTGCAAGCTTAATATGTCCCATTCTTTCACGACGAACACTTGCTTTTGTTACTTCTACACCACAGCGGTCACAAACTACACCCTTATAACGAATCTTTTTGTATTTACCACAATGGCATTCCCAGTCCTTACTAGGTCCAAAAATTCTTTCACAGAATAATCCGTCTTTTTCCGGCTTTAAAGTTCTATAGTTAATAGTTTCCGGTTTCTTTACTTCACCTCTAGACCACTCTAAGATTCTCTCTGGAGAAGCAAGACCAATCTTTATCGCATCATATGTCAAACTTGGTTCTGCATTTGTATTGCTGACTTCTTGCATACCTGGCGCTCCCTTCGTCTGTCAGTTGCATGGTGTTTGCCATGCAACTGATAATCTATTGTTAATACATTCTGTTACTCATCTATATCCTTAAGACTCTGTTCTGTGACACCTTCTAATATTCCGTCCATCATTTCATCATCTAATTCTGCCACAGATTTTGCCTCTCTGTATCCTGCGTTTTTGAAATCTTCTGTCTCATCTACTGTTGGCTTATTTCCTTCAATGATTGGTTTTAAATCTTCGTCACCATACTCAATATTTTCAGACATCTGTACTTCATTACCATTTTCATCTAAAACAGTAACATCCAATGCCAATGACTGTAATTCTTTTAACAATACCTTAAAGGACTCTGGAATACCAGGTTTCGAAATATTTTCTCCCTTAATGATTGCTTCATATGTCTTAACACGACCAACCACATCATCAGATTTCACAGTAAGGATTTCCTGTAGTGTATAAGCTGCACCGTATGCTTCCAGTGCCCAAACTTCCATCTCTCCAAAACGCTGTCCACCAAACTGCGCTTTACCACCAAGTGGCTGCTGTGTTACTAATGAGTAAGGACCAGTGGAACGAGCATGAATCTTATCATCTACCAAGTGATGTAGCTTTAAGTAGTGCATGAAACCAACGGTTACTGCTCCATCAAAATACTCTCCTGTTCTACCATCACGAAGTCTTACTTTACCATCACGATTGATAGGAACTCCAGCCCATTCTTTTCTGTATTCTTCGTTTGTTAATAAGTATTCCATAACCTCAGGATTTAAAACATCCTGGTACTTAGCCTTAAAGTCCTCAAGAGGTGTATTTACATAATCATTTGCCATCTCTAATGTGTCCATGATATCTGTTTCGTTTGCACCATCGAAAACAGGAGTTGCCACATTAAATCCTAATACTTTAGAAGCCAAGGAAAGGTGAATCTCTAAGACCTGACCAATGTTCATACGTGAAGGCACACCAAGTGGGTTAAGTACGATATCAAGTGGACGTCCATTTGGAAGGAATGGCATATCCTCTACTGGTAATACACGCGAAACTACACCCTTATTACCATGACGACCGGCCATCTTATCTCCAACCTGAATCTTTCTCTTCTGTGCAATGTAAATACGTACACACTGATTTACACCAGGTGATAACTCGTCTCCATTTTCTCTTGTAAATACTTTTGCATCGATTACAATACCAAATTCACCATGTGGAACACGTAAGGAAGTATCACGAACTTCTCTCGCCTTCTCACCAAAAATGGCACGAAGTAATCTTTCTTCTGCAGTAAGCTCTGTCTCACCCTTAGGTGTTACTTTACCTACTAAAATGTCCCCTGCACGAACTTCTGCACCGATACGGATGATACCTCTTTCATCCAAATCCTTCAATGCGTCATCACCTACTCCAGGTACATCTCTGGTAATTTCTTCTGCACCAAGTTTTGTATCACGCGCCTCTGCTTCGTACTCTGTAATATGAACAGATGTATATACATCATCACGAACCAAACGTTCACTTAACAATACCGCATCTTCGTAGTTATAACCTTCCCATGTCATAAATCCGATCAATGGATTTTTACCAAGGGCGATTTCACCATTTGCAGTACATGGACCATCTGCAATTACTTCACCTGCTTTTACAGCATCTCCATTTTTCACGATAGGTCTCTGGTTCATGCAGTTACCTTGGTTACTTCTTGCAAATTTCTCAAGTTTATAAGTAATATCTTTTCCGTCATTGTTTGTAATAACAATTTCATTTGATGCAGCCTTTTTCACTACACCATCTGCTTTTGCAACCACGCAGTCACCAGAATCCACTGCTGCTTTACGTTCCATACCTGTACCAACAACCGGTGACTCTGTCACAAGCAATGGTACCGCCTGACGCTGCATGTTAGATCCCATTAACGCACGGTTGGCATCATCGTTCTCCAAGAAAGGAATCATCGCTGTCGCAACAGAGAATACCATCTTAGGCGATACGTCCATTAAGTCAATCTTTTTCTTTTCGAACTGAGAAGTTTCTTCACGGAAACGACCAGATACATTATTATTTACAAAATATCCATCTTCATCCAAGCGCTCATTCGCCTGTGCTACGATATATTTATCTTCTTCATCCGCTGTCAAATAAACAACTTCGTCTGTTACTCTTGGATTAAGCGGATCCGTTTTATCTACTTTACGATATGGTGCTTCAATAAAACCATACTCGTTTATTCTGGCATAAGATGCTAATGAGTTGATCAAACCAATGTTTGGACCTTCCGGTGTTTCAATTGGACACATTCTACCATAATGTGAATAGTGTACATCTCGAACCTCGAAACCAGCACGGTCTCTTGACAAACCACCAGGTCCCAATGCTGATAAACGTCTCTTATGTGTCAATTCACTAAGAGGGTTGTTCTGATCCATAAACTGTGACAACTGTGAACTTCCGAAGAATTCTTTTACAGCTGCTGTAACAGGCTTAATGTTAATCAGAGACTGAGGTGAAATACCTTCCATATCCTGTGTTGTCATACGTTCACGAACCACACGTTCCATTCTGGATAAACCAATTCTATATTGATTTTGTAGTAATTCACCTACCGCACGAATACGACGGTTACCCAAATGGTCGATATCATCGTCATTTCCAATGCCATATTCCAAATGCATATTGTAGTTAATAGAAGCAAAAATATCTTCTTTTGTAATATGTTTTGGAATCAAATCATCTATATCACGTTCCATTGCATGTCGGATGGCATCCATATCTCCTGCATATTCATCCAAAATTCCTTTTAATACCGGATAATATACTTTTTCATGAATTCCAATCTCTGTTACGTCAAAATCCACGTAGCAGTTTGCATCTACTACCATGTTAGAAAGAACTTTTTCATTCTTTGTTTCTGTCTGAATCATAACATATGGAACTGCTGCATTCTGAATCTGTTCTGCAAGTTCCTCTGAAACCATTGTTCCTGCTTCTGCAAGCACTTCACCAGTTTCTGTATCCACTGCATCTTCTGCTAATACAAAACCTGCGATTCGATTCTTAAACGCTAATTTCTTATTAAATTTATATCTTCCCACTTTAGCTAAATCATATCTTCTTGGATCGAAGAACATACTATTTAACAAACTTTCTGCACTATCTACGGATAAAGGTTCACCCGGACGAAGCTTTTTATAAAGCTCCAGTAAACCATCATTGTAATTATCAGATGTATCCTTAGCGATACTTGCTAAAATCTTTGGCTCTTCACCAAACATCTGTATGATTTCTTCATTTGTACCAAGTCCTAATGCACGAAGCAATACGGTAATTGGCACCTTTCTATTTCTGTCTACACGAACATAGAATATATCATTGGAATCTGTTTCATATTCCAGCCATGCACCACGGTTTGGAATAACCGTTGACGAATAGAGTTCTTTACCAATCTTATCATGACCAATTGCATAATAAATTCCAGGGGAACGTACTAACTGGCTGACAATAACACGCTCGGCACCATTGATAACGAATGTACCTGTGTCAGTCATTAATGGCAAATCACCCATGAAAATGTCGTGTTCGTTAATTTCATCATTTTCCTTGTTATGAAGTCTTACACGTACCTTTAGTGGAGCTGCATAAGTCGCATCGCGTTCCTTGCACTCTTCCACGCTGTACTTTACATTCTCCTCATCATCACACAAAACAAAACTTACAAAATCTAATGAAAGATTTCCTGTGTAATCTGTGATTGGAGAAATGTCTCTGAAAACTTCATTTAGTCCTTCTTCCAAGAACCATTTGTAAGAATCAGTCTGTACCTCAATCAAATTAGGCATCTCAAGTACTTCTTTTTGTCTTGAGAAACTCATTCTTACGCTGTTACCAACTTTAATTGGACGAATTCTGTTTTTTTCCATTGACGTTTTCACCCCTTGAATTTTTTTATGTGTATCCGTGTTTTTTTGTGGGAAAATTAATTGTTTCTTTCACTACGGACAAAAACACTTTACTGTTATTTTTCCTATGCTTACTGTTATTTAGACAGATTCTAAAGCATACTACACCATAATAGTGCATTTTTCATCCTATCACTCTTTTGTCAAGATGTCAAGCACTTTTTTCGGTACCAACAATACCATATATAAACCTACGGTGTTCCGTTTTGAGTAACTTTTCATATACAGCCCAAGGCTGTTACCCTTCGCCTGCCTATGAACCAATGTCCTTGCCTGTGAACAGTAGCCCTTTTATTCTACATGACGATTTCGGTTCCCAATGCAACGGAATAAATAAGCTTTTCTTTTACTTTCTTTCCTGTAATCTGTTCTAGCGCACGTTGATAATATGCAAGTTGTTCTGCGTACTTTTGAGAAAGTTCTTCTATTGTTTTCCCTTTATCGGTTTTATAATCTACTAAAACAATTTCATTTTCTTCTATAAAATAGGCATCAATAATTCCCTGAATCAACACCAGTTCCTGACTACCTTTCCACTCCTCCTTTACTTCTCCCGCCGGAATTCCAATCACAAATGGCTGCTCGCGCCATAATTGTCCACTTATTTCTGCCTTTTTCATTCTCTGACCAATTGGAGAATGGATAAAGGTTTCAATATCTTTTCGATAAATTACACCAACTTCTTCCTCTGTCAGATATTGCTTTTTCCGCATCCATTCCAATTCTGCTTTTACATTCCAGCCTGTTTTTATCTCCCCAAATCTTATTTTTTCAAAAAACCTGTGATAAATTGTTCCTCGATGTGCCCCTTGTATCGGTTCCGCTTGTTTTAAAAATTGTGGAAGTGGTACTTCTACCTTTGCCTCTTTCGTACTTTCTTCCTCAAAGAAGCAAACACCTGTCTCTGTCTCTTCTGCGTCCTGCATCGCCAGTAACTTTAATTCAGAAACCGTCATTTTACTTTTAATGTCTTTTTCCTTTTCAAACGCATAGGTATATTCTCTTTGCTCCTGTAGCTTCTTAGACATCTCTTGTTGATAAACTTTACTGGTATCCCATTGCATTAATTCGCCTTTTTTTACAGCACTTTGTATTTGCTGCAGAGTTTCTTCCTGTACCAGCCCTTCCATTCCTACTATCTTAGACGTAAACAGATCCTGATCCCCTTGTAATACAATTGGCAACACCCAGTCTGCATAACTTTTCGCATTTGCCAGCGTAAAATAATCTATACTGCCTGTCTTGTTTCGCCAAGTCTCCAGCGTTTCTTTTTTGTCTACTACTCCTGCCATAATTAGTTTTTCTTTTGCACGCGTCAATGCAACATATAGCACACGCAATTCTTCTCCAAGATTATCTACGGTATTTTTTCTGGCAATTGTTTTCTTTAATAAAGAAGGTATTTTTGTTCGCATTTTATAATCGATTGCATCTGCCCCTACCCCAAAGTCCAGTTGCAGAACCAAACGGCTTTGCGCATCCTGGTTATTAAATCTTTTAGACATGGCTCCCAATATGACTACTGGAAATTCCAATCCCTTACTTTTATGAATGCTCATAATCTGCACAGCGTTTCCCTCTGCATCTGCCCCAAGGGCTTCTCCAAAATCCACTTCATATTTATGCAGTTTTTCAATGTAACGATTAAAATGAAACAATGTAATTTGATTTGCGGCTTCTCTCTCCAAAGCCTTGTTTACAAGCATTTTTAAATTTTCTCTACGTTGCGCACCATTTGGCATAACTGAAACATAATCCAGATAACCGGTCTCTTCGTAAATTTCTTCCAATAATTCGTGTATGGATGTAAACGGAAGTCTCTTTCGAAAATCCTCCAATACTATTAAAAAATGTTGCACTCTTCTTCCCAATAATGCATCCACTGCCTTCTCATTTTCTTCGTATGTCTGTCTATACGCTACTATCGTATCGTATAAAGTTTCTCCGGGATACTGGCTACGCATAATTGCCATCTCCTCCCCCGAAAAATTTCCAAACATAGAGCGCATTACTGCTGCCAATGGAATATCCTGTCTTGGATTGTCTAACACTTTTAAATATTGTAAGATCAATCGAATTTCATAAGTAGAAAAATAACCGGTTCGAGTTTCTGTATAAACTGGTATTCCTGCATTTTTGAGAACCTCCAAATATCCATCAGACCACTTATTCATGGTACGCAAAAGAATTACAATGTCCCCATATTGACAATTTCGCAACTCACCTGTTTTTTTGTCCACTACACGCAATCCATGTTCTTCATCCACTAATTCTTTTATTCTTGAAGCAACCATTCTTGCTTCAATTTCTACGGAAGATAATGCCCCGCTATCCTCCATTCTATCCTCGGCATCCTCATCTAAAATCTCCGTCTCTTCATCACAAAAAAGCAATAACTCTGTACGGTCCGACACCCTCTCTTTCTGCGGGAAGCCAATGTTTCCAAGATATAAGGCCGCTGCACTATCGTACTCCACTCCACCCAAAGATTGTTTCATAATATTATAAAATATTTGATTTACGCTATCTAATACAATGCCACGACTTCTAAAGTTTTTGCTCAGATCTATTCTTACCTTTTCCCCGCTTTCTGCTTCTAATGGAAATTCAGCATATTTTCCCATAAAAAGTTCTGGTCTTGCCATACGGAATTTATATATACTTTGTTTAACATCTCCCACCATAAACAGACTAGGTCCATCGGACTGTGCCTGGCAAATACTCTGTAAAATAGTTTCCTGTACCTCATTACTATCTTGATACTCATCTACAAGAATTTCTACAAATTCCCTACTATATGCCTCAGATACCGCAGATGGTATATGATTTTTCCCTTCCACAAGGATTTTTAATGCATAATGTTCTAAATCATTAAAGTCTAATATACGTTTTTCTTCTTTTTCTAATTGAAAACAAGTCTTAAATTCCATTGTCAGATCTAATAGTGCACACATAGTTTCCTTTTGTTGCTGTATATCCGAAAGCATCTGTTGTGGATTCTGAAAGAAAAATTGTTTATTGATATCTGTTATGGTCTTTTTTATTTCATCACGGATTTTCTTTACCATTTCCCTCTTCTGTGGATCTACCGTGTCTGACTTTTTAGTCGATAATCTTGCCCATTTATGTTCCGACAAAAGTTTTGCTAATTTTTCATAATCCGTTTCCTTACCTAATTGTTTCAAATACTCTTGGTCATTTAAAAGTGCATCTGTATACATATCCGGACCGTCAGCCTGTGCAACAATCTGCAAAGCAAGTTCATTTTTTTCTTTTGTGCCAGCCAACATCTGCGAAATATACTGTAATAAAAATTTCATCCAAGGCGTTTTCTTCATCTCTTCCATTGAGGCAATGTTATACATTGTCTTTTTCTCTTCCAGCCATTCTTCCGGCCATGGAGAACTCATGGCAAACTGATAAAGTTGTAATATAATATTGCGCAATCCATCATCACTTTTATTTCCCGCATAACACTCCACCAAACGGATGAACGCTTCTTCCTGTTCCGTCAATTCTCGTCCCTCAGATGTCGCCTTTTCTTTTTGCTCCCGATATTCTTTATATTTCTTTTCAAATAATGCTTCCAGTACATCATTTTTCATCAACTGCAATTCTGTATCATCCCCAATTCGAAAATTGGGATCCAGCTCAATTTCATTAAAATGATTACGTATTACACTTTGACAAAAACTATGAAAGGTGCATATATGTGCATTTTTTACAAGCGCAATCTGTTTTCGTAAATGCATATTTTCCGGCTCTTCCTCTGCCTTTTTTTCCAATGCCTGCAAAATACGCTCACTCATCTCTGCTGCCGCCGCATTGGTAAAAGTCACTACTAGTAATTTATCAATATCCACCGGATTTTCCTTCTGGGAAATCATCGTAATAATTCGCTCCACAAGCACTGCTGTTTTTCCAGAACCTGCTGCTGCCGAGACAAGTACATTTTTCTTTCTAGTAGCAATCACTCGCTGTTGCTGTTCTGTCCAAGAAACTCCTTTATTTCCCATGTGCATTTCCTCCGTCTGTCTTTTTCTCTAATTCTTCTCTAATCTGTTCCAATGCCTCATTTGTTTTCAACTCCTGCAATTCCCGATATGCATTTCCCGGTAATTTCGGATCAAAACCACACACCGATGCATACGGGCAATACATACATGCGGTACGGTCGCCCTGCCGATATGGCTCTATTTGAATATTTCCATCAAAAATTTCTTTTCCCTCCTGAGAAATCTTATGTTTTACATAAGCACCAATCGTTTCAAAACCACTTTTGTCCATTACACTGGAACGTTTACCAATGCCACCATCTTTCAAAGTTTCTACCGGTATGATCCAGGATTTTACAGAACCTTTTAATGTTTCTTCTTTTTCTGCTGAAAATGCCTGATCCAGCAGTGGAATCACATGGCTGTCCTGATTGACCAAACCATTCATCTTTAGTGCCTTTAGCAAAGCCTGATTTACAGCGTCTTCCTCATCTTTTATAACAATCGGATCGTCCATATTATAATAAAAAATTCCCGCTGTCTCGACTTCTTTTTCCGGATATTTTTCCTTTGTAAATTCTGCTGCCGCATTCATATAAACAACCAATTGCATCTGCAATCCATAAAATAGATTTGACAATGAAAAGGTCATTTTCCCAGACTTGTAGTCTATAACCTTTAATAAAATCTTATCGTCCTCTTCTAACGCATCCAATCGATCGATCTGTCCACTCAGACGCATAGAATGGTCCTCCCCAAAATCCATTCTTGCAGAATCCAATCCATCTGAAAAATCAAACTTTATCTCATATCCTGTCGGCTCAAATGCTCCTTCTTTTAATTGCTGTGCCAATGCCCACACCGTTCGTTTTAAAACTCTTGTCATTCTTTCAATCATATATACGTTCTTTTCACTACTAAGCAAAATAGAATTTCCATATTCTTCCACAATTTGTTTCATACAATGTTCTACTGCCTCATACAATTCTGTTTCCGCAGCCGTCCGCCATCCAAGTTGTTTTGTCTCCAATTCTTTTGGCAAGCGTCGTAACACTTCATGAAAAATATTTCCAAAATCTACACTGCGAAATTGAAATTCCTGTCGCTCCTGTAATCGAAGTCCATATTGTAAAAAATGTGCATACGCACAGGCTGCATATTTTTCTATGCGTGTAACGCTGTTTTTTAATTTTTTTCCATACAATGCCTCTGCAACCTGTCCGGAAAGATTATTTTCCTTATTTTGAAAAGCCATTCCCTCCAACATTGCCTGCCAATGTTTCCATTCTTCTGTATGCAGCTTTGCTGTTTTTATATAAGAAGATACCAGTTCTTTCCACCAATCTGCAAACACAATAGAACCAATTTCACGAAGTCCTTCTAACAAATATTCTTTTCCCAAATAATTACCAATTACCCGATCCATTTGTTCTTCCGTAATCGCTTCTGTCAGTTTCACCATCTTTTCGGTCTTTTCCTTCACATTGGGAACAATTTTTTGTACCTGTCTTAGAAGTCCTGATGCCAGAGCTGGTTTTCCTTCCTCATTCACTTTGTGATACGATAAATAAAGTTTATTTTTCGGTTTTGTTAAATTCAAATAAAAATAAAATTGTTGTGTATATACCGTTTCTCTTGCCGTAGGCGCCAGTGCAATTTGATTTTGTGCGAGCATTTCCCTTTCCATATCAGATAATATTCCACCAGCAGAACTACTTTTTGGCACAATTCCTTCATTTACTCCCAGAAAGAACAGTGCCTTGATTTCTTTCAAACGGGTTCTCTCCACATCTCCAACCAAAACTTGATCCACACCTGGTGGAATAAGTCCTACTTTAACTTCTGCAAAACCAGTCTCTAACAAATCACCCAATTCACTTACGGTAACTTTCTCATCTCCTAACAGCTCTACAGACTTGTCAAAAATCTCCAGCACCAATTCATATACTTGTGCGTATTCTTTGGCAAGCATTCTCTCTCCCTGCTCCTCAAATAATTTTTCGTATTTCTTTAGCTTTTGATAGATGTTTTGTTCTAACATAAATTCATGTAAGGCTGTTATATAGGAAACGATGGTCTGTTCCTTTTTTGAAAAAACTTGTCGTAACTTTTCAAATTGGGAAATAAATTGCACACGTAACGTATTATAAGCATCCAGTTTTTTCTTCTTTTCTTCTTCTTCCCAATACCCTTTTTCAAAAATCCGATCCCATTCTTTCTTCCATCTGCTATAACCCTTTATGCCCATTGCAAGTACATAATTTTCTAATTGATCCACCTGTTCTGTCGGCATATCCGTCAACCCACAACGCAAATAACGAAATACACTCTCATAATCAAAATTACGTACAAAAAGCTGTATAACCGTTCGCAAAAATTCGACCAATGGGTTTCCCAAAATATCTTTTTTATAGTCAATAAAACAGGGAATATTCTCCTCATTGCAAGCCTTTTCCACCAAACGACTATATTGCTCCATAGCTCCTGTTACAATTGCAATATCCCGATACCGATAGCCTTTTTTTTGTATCAATTTCTTGATTTCTCTTATTGCATAGGAAACCTCGCCTTCCATGGTACGGGCGGCAAAAATGGAAATATCTTCTTCCTTTTCCGGTTTCAATCCTTTTCTTTTACAATATTCTTCATAAGGCTGTACCGAAAAGCGATACAAATTTTCCTCCAAACAGGCAAGGTAATTGCTTCCTTCTTCTTTTTTCCCCTTAGCTATCATCTCCTTGCACAAAACATTTTCCTCTGCTGCAATCTTTTTCACTTTATCTACTGTTTCCCTGGAAAGATGAAACAGGGAAAATTCCTGCCTTTGATAGATTTCTTTTTCAAAAGGATCCAACGTAATCGTTATAATAACTTTGGGACAAATCTTCATCAATTTTCGAAGGATTTTATACTGTACCGGTGTAAATCCTGTATACCCATCTAACACAATGGTTGTATTTTTTAAAGTCTCATACTGCTCTAATCGTTCCGTCAATACATCCAAAATTTCTTCTGCTGTAATATATTTTTCTGCAAGCAATTCCTCAAACCCTTCATATACAACTTGCATATCCTCTAATTTTCGCTGCAACATTGGCTGTTTTTCTTTTGCCAGCGATACCATTACTTGCATCTGCTCCTCTTTAATCTCGTATTGGTAAAATTCCGATAATAACGACTTAATTTCACTGATATAACCAGGTTTTTTTGCATAATTTTTAAATACATTAAGTTGTCCCTGCTTTTCTTCAATCACGCGACGCACCAACATACTTTTTCCCGTATCTTCCAATACGGTCTTTTGCATTCCACCCTGCTCTTGAAATACTCGATACGCTAATCGCATAAAACTTAATACATCAATATTAGAGATTCCTTTTCGTGGATGCATTTGCACCAATTCTAATTGCGTCTGCATCGTAAACTGCTCGGGAACAATAATAAAATAAGACTGTTCAGGATTTTTCTGTGATTCTTCTATCACATTTTGATATACGCTCGTAGACTTTCCATCTCTTGCCCTTCCTAACACCAAATTAACTTCCATCTAGCTTCCTCCATGTATGTTACAACTTCTTTCAATAATCCTCCAAATCATTCACACTTTGTTCGTTTCAATCAGCAATATTGCCAAACAATTACATCTTCCTCCACAAACAATGCGTCCCTATAAAACTTTATTTATGTTATAAGGCAAACTTCTAACACAAACAAAAGAGAGAGTTTCTTTCCTGTGTACATTGTATCACATTCCATCCACTCTCTCAAAATATATTTTTTTCTCTCTATTGTTGTAACATGGTTTTTATTTCCCCTAATTTTCTACCTTTACAATCGAAGCATTCTTTTTTGCAATTATTTAGTAACAGTTCAGCCGGGCAGAAATGATTGTGGAAATTGCACATGACTGCTAGCAGGCTAAGTGCAATTTCCACAATCATTTCTATTGGGCTAACGCCAAACATGAATAAAGTGTCCAGCCAAAAAGGATATTTTTAGTCATGTTGTATATTCTGGCACTTTATGAATGTACCCGGCTGAACTGTTACATTATTTATCTTATTTTTTTACGGTAACATTGCATTTTAAAGTTTTTCCATATACTTTTGCTTTAATTACAGTTTTTCCTTTTTTCAAACCAGTTACAACTCCTTTTGCGGAAACCTTAGCAACTGCTTTCTTGCTTGTAGCCCACTTTACATTTGCTTTTCCAGCACCTTTTACCGAAAGTTTTTTTGTTTTTCCCTTCTTTAAAGTAACCTTGGTTGCATTCAACTTTACATTTGGTGCTTTTACTCTAATCTGGCAAGTAAGTCTATAGGTAACCTCTGTTCCCTCGCTTACATCTTCATCATCCGTATCATCCATATCTTCTTCATTGTCCAAATAGTCATTATCATCAAAAGAATCATCCGCATCGTAATCATCACTGTCGTCTTCATCATCATCTGTATCATAGTCATCATTATCTTCATCAAAAACATCATCTGTATCATCATCAAAATCATCGCTATAATTTTGAGCATAATAATCCTGATCGTCATCATACTCGTCATCATACTCATCATCATACTCATCATCATCTATATCAGAATCTTCATCGTACTCTGTACACTTTACAGTCGCTGTAATAGTAGCTACTCCAGATCCATTTGCTTTTACTGTTCCATTGCTGGATACTGTTGCAACCCCTTTATTGTTCGTTGTCCATGAAATAGAATCATAGTCACCATCTACAAAAAGTTTATACATACCACCAACTTTTAAAGTAGCACTATCTACATTTAATTCCGGTGCATCTGCGTCCTCCCAATCGTCATCTGCATCTTCCCAATCATCATCACTTACATCTTCCCAATCACTGTTTGTTGCTGCGTATAAAGTATTCCCTGAAAATGTAAATCCTGTTACCAATGATAATGCTGCCATCCATGCTAAAAATTTTTTTGCTCCTCTCATAATAACTCCTCCTTCATCCTTGACCTTTCTAATTAAAAAAACTTTTTTCCTGTTTTGTTCCCCCTACACGTTAATAATAAATCCGTTTTGGCAGGAGAAAAAACCCGAACATATGTATTGTTGTTTTGTCTTTCTTCTATGTATTTGCTCTAATTTTCCATTTCTTTTATATATATATTGCACAATTTTGTTACAATTTATATTCCATTTTTACACCTTTATTTTATTTTGTAACTTTCATGGTAACCCTATTTGTAACTATTTTGTAACCTCATTGCACTATAAAGCAAAATTTTCTATAACAGAACAAAGTGAACAAATGCACATCCCACAGATCGTTTTACTCTATAGGACACACTTTTCTATATAATAAAAAAAGCTGCAGACCAGATATTTTATCTTCTGATGCAACAGCTTTCTTTTATTTAGATGCTTTTCTTTCTGCATAAATTCTTGCAAAAATTTCTTCCTCTGATTCTTCCTCCGGCAGTTTGTTTTTCTCATCCTTGTGTATATCCAATGCCCCATTGATTTTCAACGTATTTGTATTTGCCAGATATTCTACCCGATCATCCTTTAATTCATGATCATACCCCGTTTTATCTGTAACCGCCATACTCAATTCATTGATTAAATTAAATTTTTCATCTCGCTTCATACCGTAGTCCCCCTTATGTTATGTTTGTTGTAACAATTCTGCCAGTGCATTCCTAAAGCTCCAGAATATTCCAAATGCATATTGTTCCTAACTCTATCCACCCTCCACTATATGCTATCTTCCAAGAAAAGTCAATGTTGTTTACAAACAGGCAACTCCATTGTCGCATTTGGGTACACATCCACTATTTTACCACTTGCTTTGTATGCTTCTCTTACCATAACCCACCCTTATCCACAGAAGGCAAGGCCATGAAGGTCTCAATATTTGCATTATCATTTCATTTTCAAAATTTCTCTTACGGCATCCATCAATGCATAGTATAAATAACAATCCTTAACACGTGCTGCTGGATGCGAAAAGGAAATAATTATCTTACTATCATACATAAAATACCAACCCCCCCTTGTAGTCATCTGCCACTTAATCCTCTGTTTAGGATAACAAGCATCCACAAAAGCTTTCTCTGTACCACAACAAATTACAATATGCGGTGAATAAAGTTCCAATTGCTTTTTTAAAATCTCAGCATTATTCAATGCCTCCACATAAATTTGTTTGCTATCTGATGTATAACTTCCAGCAGTTTTCTTCACATTCACAGCACAAATCTTAGAAAGCATCCTCTCTCTCCGTTTTTCACACGCATTCTCTAATTGTGACCACGCAAGCTCATTTGGAAGACTAAGAATCCCCTCGGTCCATCTCGCAATGTTATCCCATGTAGCATCATGTACTTGCTGTCTACCACCATTTTTCAGATGCTTGCAAAGACTCCAACCAAAACCACCATTCACCTCCTTAAGCACATAATGTACTCTCGGAGTCTCTTTGTGCCTGATTTTGCAAAATGTTTTTTTGTCAGATATGCACAAATTTATGAGGCGTACGTGGAGCGTACGTTGATTAAATTTGTGTATATCTGGCGGAAAAACAGTCGCAAAAGTGGGTGCAAGGGAGATTCCGAGAGTACATCCTACATAATACGATATAAAACTGAGGTATACTCTGTTTCGTCAACTACTCCATCATCAATGATTCCCGGATTAATCTTTCTTAGTTCATTAAATATTTTATTTTGTTGTTCCGTAATACCCATAACCGTTCCTTCCTTACATAACCATATTCTATATTCCTTTCCAAGCGCGCTTTTCCTCTTCTCACGCCGTGCAGAGTCTGTGCTTGCGCACATCCTCATCGGGCTCTCGCCCTATGCACATAAAGAAAGGCAACCTCTTTTCCAAGCGAGCTTTTCCACTTCTCACGCCGTGCAGAGTCTGTGCTTGCACACATCCTCATCGGGCTCTCGCCCTATGCACATAAAGAAAGGCAACCTCTTTTCCAAGCGAGCTTCTTCTTGGATAGGCTACAATAAACTGGACAGATTTTTTAAGGTCATATAATATAAAAGTAACAGATAAAGGAGTAAATTATTATGACTGAAAAAAAACAAAGAAGAAAGCCAAGAAAATATACAGATGCATT
>Ga0256404_1004601_pt1 | contig 25773 bp, 29 predicted proteins | sample RumenRJG_01DNA_FD_185990 | JGI IMG/M metagenome (GOLD analysis project Ga0256404, IMG submission 185990) | Bovine rumen microbial communities from Lethbridge, Alberta, Canada - RJG_01 | ecosystem: Host-associated > Mammals > Digestive system > Stomach > Rumen | place: Canada: Alberta | collected...
TCTTCTTTTTAGGAATCATTCAGGGTTGCATTTCTGTTAAGTTGTCATATATTCGATTGTGATGGTCTTTCGGACGCCTGTCTGGCAGGTTGTCCGTGCTGCCTCTTTTCAGCGGCAACTCTGATATTTTATATCAGCCCGCTGTGATTGTCAAGCACTTTTTTAAGTTTTTTCAGAACCCGTCAGGCTCGAAAACTCGTTTGTGCCCGCCTCTCTTTCAGCGGCGAATGCTATGTTACCACTCTAAAATACCCTTTGCAAGTATTATTTTCAAAAATCGTTTATTAGTTTAGCAGCAACCACTTTATCGTGAATTGTGACTCAAATTCCGATACCTTTTCTTACATATCTGAAAGATCTGATATCAATCAACAAACACGTAAGTCTCAAGCCTGTCAAAAGCTTCTTTAACTCTGGAAAGCGGCAGGGCCAGATTGATCCTCGTGTGGCAGTCTCCGTGGAACGGACGTCCGTCCTGTATTGCAACGCCGACTTTCCACGCAGCATTCAGCACATCGTCGAGACTCTTTCCTGTCCTCGCACAGTACTGCGAACAATCTGCGAAGAGCATGTATGTTCCTTCAGGCTTTGAAACTTCCACACCCGGTAGACGATCCTCAATAAAACTGCAAGCGTATTCAATATTTTGGCCGAGTACCTTTAAGAGTTCATCGACCCAGGCGTACCCTTCCGGTGAATATGCGCCGATCAGCGCGTACATTGACATAATATTGATGTTATTGTAATGGGACAGCGAGCTCTCCTTGCGGACCCGGTCGCGTATTGCCGGATTATAGATAATATGATATGAGCCTACGAGCCCGGCAAGATTGAATGTCTTTGAAGGAGCATAGAGCGCCACCGTCCTGTTTCTTGCGTCTTCAGACACAGACTGCGTAGGAATATGTCTGTTTCCGAAAAGGATCATATCAGACCATATCTCATCAGATACGATCTTTACATCATATTTGCGGCACAGCTCGGTAAATGCAAATATTTCTTCCCTGGTCCATACTCTGCCGCAGGGATTGTGAGGCGAGCAGAATACCGCGGCATGGATACGGCGGCTCCTGATCTTTTCCTCCATATCTTCAAAATCCATGCGCCAGATACCCCGCGCATCCTTTTTCAGAGGGGAGTGGACAATATTATATCCGCTGTTCTGCAGACTGTTTGTAAACCCGATATATGTAGGCGAGTGCAGAAGAACATTATCGCCTTTAGAGCAGAATACTCCCAGAGCTGAGAGCACGCCGCCAAGCACTCCGTTTTCATAGCCTATGCATTCCGCAGTCAGTCCGTTTACGCAGTTTCTGCTCTCATGCCACTTTATGATCTCATCGTAATACTCTTTTCTGATGTTAAAATATCCATAGGCCGGATGCTCTGCTCTTTCGATCATCGCCTTCGGGATCGAAGGACATGTAGGAAAGTTCATATCAGCAACCCACATAGGAATGACATCAAATCCTTCCTCCGGTTTATCTGGTATAAAAGATCTGTTTCCGGTCCCGAGCGCATCTACAGCGATCGCATCTAAGCCGTGCCTGTTCATTATTGATTCAAAATCGTATTTCATTGATCTTATTCCTCTCTCAATACCCCAGTTCTTCCGAATCCATAAGCATAGTAAAAGGACCATTATTTGTAAGGCGGACTTTCATAAGAGCGCCGAATTCTCCGGTCTGAGGCTTTTTATCGGTCAACTGTTCGCATTTGGTGACCAGATAGTTATAGAGTTCTTCCGCGTGCTGAGGTGAACCTGCTTTTATAAAGGAAGGGCGGTTTCCTTTACGACAGTCTGCATACAGCGTGAACTGGGAGACAAGCAGGATCTCTCCTCCGACTGCTGCGAGACTAAGATTTGTTTTTCCGTTCTCATCCTCGAATATCCGCAGCTTAAGCATTTTTTCAATCATGCGGTCTGCGGTATCACATGTGTCGCTCTCACCGATTCCTGCAAGGACAAGATAGCCTTTGCCTATCTTTCCAACAACGCTGCCATTGATCTCAACTTCAGCATTATCTACGCATTGTATTACAAACCGCATTTATCGATTTCCTCCATGATCATTTGTTTTTTGCCCTGACCGGACAGAGATAAGTATAACATTTCGATACCAAAAAGCGTTATTAATTATATGAAAAAGACTCCGGCCGTCGCCGGAGTCTTTTTCTGCCTTTTCAACTTTGTGATTTCTCACTCATAAACAACCAACTTGGTACCATGTGGTATGTTTGTGTAAATCCAGCGTGCGTTTTCGAGCGCAAGGCGGATGCAGCTCATGGAAATATTCATTCCGAGTCTGTCATCTGCGATATCCGCATCTTCCGGATCTCCATAACTATACTTATCATAAAGAATCGTATGAAGCATAAATCCGGCAGTTGTCCAGTAGACATATGCGGCTTTGCATTTTTCGAACGTCTTCCATCCGTAGTCATTCTGTACTTTCCAGCAGAGTTTGAACTGTCCGCAAGGCGTTCTTGTCGCGGGAGCTCCGCACGAAAACTCCCAGTCTCCCTTGATCCTGTTCCATTCGCCTTTCTTTCCCTGATAAACTCTGAGTGCATGCTCAGACAGGTCGGCGAGAACAAGGTATTGTGTATCGCTATCGTACCACTGTGCCTTCTGGTCCATTGCATCATTAACTTTTCTGACAGCTATGCCTTCAGCGTTTATGACTTTTCCGCCAATTTCCTTATTGGTCACAACAGTACCGTCTTTATTCGTATAGAAAGTATTGCCCTTATCGGAAACCTGAAATCCTGTTTTTGATGTAAGGGCTCCGGATTTCTCGAAGAAATAGTAAACGCCATCTATCTGATATACGTGAGGGCCGCAGTACATTACACCGTTTTCACCCAAATAGTACCATTTGCCGTCTACTTTCCTCCATCCTGTCGCCATGGCACCACTCTTATCCATATAGAACCAGGCTCCATTGGAATAAACCCAGCCCGTCTTCATGTCTCCGTGGATCCGGTCAAAGAAATACCATGTGCCTTTGATCTTCTGCCAGCCGACCTTCATATGACCGTCCGATGTGCAGAAATACCACTTACCGGCGTCTTTAATAAATCCGGTCTGCATTACGCCGTCTTTATTAAAATAATAGTGCAGATTATTGATTTTGGCCCATCCTGTGTGATAGCCCTTTTGTGTTACATAATACCAGTTATTACCCTTCTTTACCCAGCCCAGCTGTACTGCGGCCTGTGCAGCGCCAAGGGCTTCCTCTCTGGTTATCACAGATTCAGTTTCCGAGGTCTTTTGAGCTGCACTGACTCCCGTTACAGGAATCGTGGACATAAAAATCGCAGTTGTGAGAAGCATCGCAAACAGACGTACTCGTTTCATCTTTTTTCTCCTTATAAATCAATCGGCATAATAGTTGCATGCGACAATATAAGGAGTGAATTACGAATACGTTCTCTCGCAAATATCATCACAAAGTTGTTTGGCAATTGTTATGTTACAACATTATGATAAAAATTGCAAGCATTTATTAACATTTATGTAATATTATTTTTAATATTTTAAATATTATGAATTATATTGATTAATTTTGGGAAATATTTAGTGCCACTTCATTCAGGTCATTGTTTTTTATACGGAAAAGTCCTAAACCTTGTCAAAATATCCAGTTTTATTTCTTCGTCAATTCAGATAGAATCCGCATTGTAAACAGAACAGCGGAACACCCGCTCAACAATGAAAGAATGAGGAAAAAAATAAATTTATGTTTGATGTTATGAGCTATGCAGACAGAAACGATGTCGAAGTTTCCATCCGCAAAGGTCACGACGGACGCACTGTATGGGAAATCTTTCTGCGTGACCACCGGCTGAATGTAACCGAGTTTACACGCATTATTGATATAGAGATCAGAGGCCGGATGGATCAGGACGCATATATAGAACTCAGATGCGAGACTTTGATGGATAAGATCCGTTCTGCCAGAATGAAAAATGAATACGCGGATATAGAAATAAAAAATGAAGAAATTGCCCGGCAGCCTCAGGCTGCCGGGCAATTTTTCTATTTTGTATATAACAGGCGGCGATTGATTTACAGTACACCGTGATATTTTGCCTTCTTAACAAAGCACTTGTCGATCAGTTCTCTATTAAGATTTTCTCCTATAACGATCAGAGCATTTTGTCCCCTATTCCGCTCCTCGATCTCTATCCGGCCGGGTACAGCGTTGATCTGTATAAAGCGCCCTGTCTTGGTCTCAACAAAGCCTTTGATCCTGTGTACATTTCCAAATGCAGTGTCACTAAAGATCTTATCTGCAGTTTCCCTTAAGTCCTGCTCTTTCATTTTTACATAGAAGTAAAACAACGACCGATAGCCGTTATCCTGCTCAACCTGGTATTTGATATGGTCTTCAATGCGATAACCGCAGCTGCTTATCTTCTCAAAATCACTTTCGTCAAAGAGTTCCCAATCCTTTACTATCACATCATCGCTGAATATCCTTGAGCAATGAAACTCTTTCATCACTTCATTCATTAGACCGACCGTATCCCTGATCTCCTGTTCAGAAACTGTCTGTGTTCTGCTAAGCACCACACATCCGGCGTTCGCGATCTGGGACGCCAAAAGATACCGGGCGTCAGCAGAAAGCGGCAGTTCCTGCAGCGCGCTGACAATGGAAATCACATTTCCCGGAACGTACCAGCGGTCCAAAGGTTCCTCTCTCAGCACATCGAAGAATTCATCTGTATCAAAAACTCCGGACGGCTCTATAAGAACCCTGTCATACCCCATCATGGCCATCGAGATCAGTTTCGTCTTAAATCTCCTTCTGTGCGCCTCATAGCCGTCGCCTCCGATGACCATTTCAAGTTCACATTGGTCGCCGATCAGATCCTGCAGGAACATGACGTCTACATTTACAGCGCCGTAATCATTCTCAAGAATGCAGATTCTGCTCCCTTTATTCATAAAATATTTCGCATAAGCGCGAATGAACGTTGTCTTACCGGCCCCAAGGAAACCAGTGATCAGATCTACTACCATAAACTACTCCTACTTCAATTCCGTAGAATAATAAGGAACTACAAGGTGTGTTCCGGGAGTGACAACGGGATAGGAGGATTTATCGTATTTCAGATTATTGATCCTGCACAGTTCCTCCAGATAATCGTTCTGTGTCTTATAAAAATTACGGTCATCATATCTCTGCACGATATCCAGCAGGTTTTCCTGATAATCCACAGTGATCGTATCGTAATACTTGTAGGCCTCCGGAACATCTTTACTCTTAGCTCTTGATGCTATTCCTCCTGCGCAGAAGATCACGCTCATAATAATGAATGCGGCGAGCGCTGTGCGCAGAAGCTGCACTTTCCTTGCTCTTCTTCTTGCCGCTTTCTTTCTGGAAACAGCTCTCCTTCTGGCTGCATGATCTTCAGCCGAGCGGTGTGCATTTGTCGTCGTCTTGAAATTATACACTACGCATGAACTGCGTTCCACATTGGATCTTTCAAAGAATTCGTATGATTCAGCGGTTCTTACTGTATTTCCCTGTACACATGTTATCAAATCGATACCGGAATATGACTTACTCATTGTATATCACCTCATTGATACATAATTGCCACGAACCTATGTTTGCATATCTACATTCTATCGAACATTCATTCTGATGTCAAGGAAAAATCGAACAGATATTCTGAATATATGTTTGCTTTTTCAGGACTTTGATTGTATAATCAAAGCAGATAGATCAAATATCAATTTAATCATAGAAACCAGGAGGTCATATCAATGCCCGCTAAGATTTCCAAGAAGCAGCAGGAAATTCTGGATTACCTCAAAGAGGAAATCCTGTCCAAGGGATACCCTCCCACTGTTCGTGAGATCTGTGAGAAGGTAGGACTCAAATCCACTTCTTCTGTACACTCTCATCTATCAACTCTGGAGAGAAACGGATTTATTCGCAGAGATCCCACTAAACCCAGAGCGATCGAGATATGTGACGACAGTTTTCAGATGGTCCGCACAGAGATGGCGTCCTTACCGGTAGTAGGAAATGTAGCCGCAGGACAGCCGATCCTCGCACAGGAGAACATCGAGAGTTATTTTCCTATTCCGGCAGATATTCTTCCGCGCGGTGAGTCATTTGCCCTGAGAGTTCGTGGAGAATCCATGATCAACGCCGGGATCCTTGACGGAGACCTGGTCTTCATCAATTCCTGCAATACGGCAAGAAATGGTGAAATTGTTGTAGCTCTTATAGAAGACGGAGCAACCGTTAAGACTTTCTACAAAGAAAATGGTCATATCCGGCTGCAGCCTGAGAACGACTCGATGGATCCGATCATAGTAGAGAACTGCGTGATCCTCGGAAAGGTCTTCGGAGTTTTCAGGACAATGTAACAGGAAAGAGCGAGAGGCTGTGAAGATAGGAAGGGGTTTTATTCCCTTCATTTCTTCACAGCCTCTTGCTTTTTATACTCATTTTATTCAATTATTTTATTCAATTATTCTTTGGATCATTCCGGTGCGAAAGGATATCACAGATGATCAGGGTCTATCTGTTTGCCGTCTCTCCAGATTCTTTCAAGATCATAGAGAAGGCGGTCTTCCTGATTGAAGATATGAACGATCACATCGCCGAAATCGAGAAGGATCCATTTCGCATGATCATATCCTTCCACCTGTTTGAGAACAGCACCGGCCTTTTCCATTTTCTCGCTCACTTCATCAGACAAAGCCTGGATCTGGGGACGGCTTGAACCGTTTGCGATAATGAAATAATCTGCGAGAACAGATACTTCACTGATGTCGATAACCCGGATATCTGTCGCTTTTTTCTCTTCAAGCGCCGCGATCGCAATGCGTGCCAGTTCTCCGGATCTCTCTTTGGTATTAGCCATTTCACTCATAGAATTTCCTCTCTTCATCACATCTTCTGTAATACTCATAGGTTTTCTGTGTCATGGGATCCACTTCCGCTCCTGTCGTGCCCAGATAACTGAGAGTATCTCTCAGGATCTGAAGAACACAGTCGTCGATGCTCTCGAATGCAAGTTTTCTTACAACAGGAAGATTGGGAGCGGAATCCCTGCCCGGTTCAATATAGTCCGCCGTAAAAATGATCTTTTCCAGCAGACTCATGCCCGGCCTTCCTGTCGTATGATATCTGATCGCGTTAAGAATATCCTCATCTTTCACCCCGTATCTGAACTGAGCCAGTTCAGCTCCGGCCTTGGAGTGAAGCAGCGATCCGCTGTTCTTCTCTATATCAGAGAGTTCCAGCCCGGCTTTTTCACAGATCTTGAGCATTTTACCGAGATTCATACACTTTGCACAGTCATGCAGGAGCCCCGCTGTTTCCGCTTTATCCACATCAAAACCGTAGCACATGGCAAGGCTCGCCGCGGTGCTCGCAACATTCATCGTATGAACGAAGCGTCCGTAAGCGAGTTCCGACTCCAGTTCTCTGATTAGATTAATGCGCTCTTTTTTGTTCAAGGGTCCGCTCCTTCATATCCGAACTTGCAGTTTCGAATCTCATTTGTATATCCCGGTTTCTATTATATAACTTTCCAGGGCATCAGGCACGAGATAATGAATAGATTTTCCTAAAGCCGCTCTCTCGCGGATCTTAGTTGAAGAGACTCCGATATTCGGTATCTCAACAGGAAGTATTCTCGCGCCGAAATCTCTTCCCAGCGCCAGCGACTCTTTTTTAAAACTGTCCGGATCCACCTGATCCTCTCTCATCGCCGCGAGAACAGTGCAGACGTCGAAAATCCTTTTCGGCTCCTTCCACGTTCTCATGGAGCATATAGTATCGGCACCGACGATGAAAAAGAGTTCCGATTCGGGATATTGCGCTTTCAGCTCTTCGAGTGTCTCAAAGCTGTATGTATTACCGGGTCTGTTCACTTCAATATCAGACACATCGAACGGGCCGTAATCTCCGGCAGCGATCTTTGTCATCTCAAGCCTGACCTGCGCCGGCTGCACTTTTTTGCTCCGGTTGTCCTTAAAATAGGAATGGCCGGAGGGAATGAGCAGCACCTTGTCAAGACTGTACTGGTCCCTGGCCTGTTCCGCTATGATCAGGTGTCCAAGATGAATAGGATCGAAAGTTCCGCCGAGAATACCTATCCTCTCCGCTTTTTTAGTCTGTTCACTCATGATTCCTCCTTCACTTGGGAAGAACGATCTTAGGGTTTTCCTTAAAAGGCTTGTAGAGCACGAATTTTCTTCCGATGACCATCACAACCTGTGAACGTGTACGTCCGGCGAGTGTCTCGGCAGCTTCCCTCGGATCAACGGGGGCCATTTTCATAACAGCGCCCTTTAAAAGCTCTCTCGTATTAAAAGCTTCCTCTGTAGAAACCACAGTTTCCGGACTGACTCCGTTTTTACCGATCTGAACGACCGGATCGAGCTGATTGGAAAGTCCGATCAGAAACGATCTCTGTTTACTGGTAAGCATTTTGTCTCCTTTTAAATCAATCATAATAGTCGAACCGGTGACCGTAAAGGCGTACAGTGTCGCCTTCCTTACAGCCAAGTTCCTTTAGTCTGTCAATGATCTTGTTTTCCTGAAGAAACTTCTGGAAGAAAATGAATCCCTTCTCTGTCTCAAGATTCGTATATCCGAGCATTCTCTCGATCCTGGGTCCCTCAATGACGTATTCCTTTTCTTTCTCGTCATATGAAACCGTAAAGGGTTCGGAAGCATCAATCTGAAGCATCTCTTCAGGATCATATTCCTGTTCAAACACTGTCGTTTCGTTCGGCATCTGCGCAAGGATTCCGCTCACATGATACAGCAGTTCTCTAACGCCCTCACCTGTAGCGGCACTGATTGGAAACACTTCCACGCCGAGCTCAGCGCAATACTCTCTGATCCTGTCAAGCGCGTCTGAATCCTCCGGCAGGAGATCGCACTTGTTCGCGGCCAATATCTGCTTCTTATTTCCTATCTCTTCTTCATAAGATGCCAGTTCCTTATTGATCGCCTTTATATCCTCTACAGGATCTCTCCCTTCGGAGCCCGCAGCGTCAACTACGTGTACTAGAAGCTTGGTCCTTTCGATATGGGCAAGGAATTCATGTCCGAGTCCCGCTCCGTCCGCAGCGCCTTCGATGAGGCCCGGGATATCTGCCATCACAAAGCCCCTCGCATTATCAAGATCCACAACGCCGAGGATCGGGGTCAATGTTGTGAAGTGATAATTGGCGATCCTGGGCTTAGCGTTGCTCGCCCTCGACAAAAGCGTGGATTTTCCGACATTGGGGAATCCTACCAGGCCCACATCCGCGATGACCTTGAGTTCAAGACGCAGTTCAAGCGTTCTTGAAGGCTGTCCGGGCTGAGCGTATTTAGGCGCCTGCATTGTGGACGTGGCGTAATGCATATTTCCGTTTCCGCCCTTGCCGCCTTTAAGGATCAGATATCTTTTCCTTTCTCCGGACATATCCGCTATGATCTTTCCGCTGGCCGCTTCCCGGATGATCGTTCCCTCCGGAACCTTAATGATCAGATCCCGGCCCGTTTTGCCGGTGCATCTGCGTTTTTTTCCGTCTTCTCCGTGCTCAGCCTGATATTTTCTATTGTGGCGGAAATCGACCAAAGTATTGAGTCCCTCGTCCACTTCAAATATTACGCTGCCTCCGTCGCCGCCGTCGCCGCCGTCAGGACCTCCCGCAGGCACGTATTTCTCTCTTCTGAATGAGACGTGTCCGTCTCCGCCTTTGCCGCTGCTCACGACGATCTTTGCTTTATCTATAAACATCCTGTTATTATCTCCTGGTGTTTACCACATATCAGTAATATGCGCAAAAGACTTCAGACAGTGCCTAGCGCCTGCCTGAAGTCCTTACAATCATCGGTATTCCCTGCAGTGATTACTGCTGAGCCTCTACGGGATGGACAGAAGCTCTCTTCTTGTCCTTACCTACGCGCTCAAAGCGAAGGATTCCGTCGGTCAGAGCATACAGAGTGTCGTCACCGCCGATGCCTACGTTAAGGCCGGGGTGAATGCTTGTGCCGCGCTGTCTGTAAAGAATGTTGCCGGCCTTGACAAACTGGCCGTCAGCCTTCTTGGCGCCAAGTCTCTTAGCGTTGGAATCACGACCGTTCTTGGTGGATCCCATTCCCTTTTTATGGGCAAAGAACTGAAGGTTCAAATTTAACATGTCTATACCTCCTCGATTTCGAATTTCAGATATCTCTCACCGTATTCACTCCTGATCCATTCAAGTCCGTGGATCATGGAGTCGATGAGAAGTGATGCTTCATGGGTCGGAATACTGCGGAAGGCGCAAGTGATAAGACCGCCTTCCTCACTGTCATAATCACATCCGATATCCTCGTGAAGAAGATCCTGCAGACAATTGACAGTGTTGATGACTATGGCGGATACTCCCGCGCACACCACATCGCCCTGCGGTCTCAAAAATCTTCCAAAGCCTCTTTCGGGCTGAAAATCCGCATGTCCGCTGCAGATAAAGGATTTGTAATTCCCGTTCTGCCTTGTGATTATAACCTGTATCATAGGAATGTCTTTCGATCAGCCGTTGATCTTGTCGATCTTAACGCGGGTGTAAAGCTGTCTGTGACCGTTCTTCTTGTGATAGCCGGTCTTTCTCTTGTAGTGATAAACTACAACCTTCTTGCCCTTGCCCTGATCCATAACAGTTCCTGTGACAGTTGCGGATGCGACATCTTCGCCAACCTTCATAGCGTCTCCGCCGATGCAGATTACCTTGTCAAAAGTAACTTCTGTTCCGCTCTCGCCCTCGATCTTCTCGATATCGATGATATCTCCCTCGGAAACTTTGTACTGCTTGCCACCTGTTGCGATAATTGCGTACATTCTGGTACCTCCTTCTTATAAAAACTCGCTGATTACGGCGTCCCTCTTTTGAGGGCGCTTTCCGTGCTGCTGTTCCTGCAGTACCATACAGCGCAGCACATAAAAAGCCTCATCATGCGGCATACTCAATTAACATAGCAGAAGGGCGAAAGCCTGTCAAGAATGAATCGTGACAATTTTTCGCCCTTTATCTGAATTTTCAAAATTTTCCTGTGCTTTTACAATAAACTGCAGGTCAGTCCTCTTTTTTCTGCCTTCGGGCCAGTTCTCCGGCCACATCCTCCCATGTGATCCCTTTCTCCGCCATGACCACCATCAGATGATAGAGATAATCGGAGATCTCGTAAACGATCTCATTGGGATTGGGATTCTTGGCCGCGATCACGATCTCTGTCGCCTCTTCCCCGAGCTTCTTGAGCATTTTGTCAAGTCCCTTGTCGAAAAGGTAGTTGGTATAAGATCCCTTTTTGGGATGATCCCTTCTGTCCAGGATCGTCTGATAGTCTCTTAAGAGAACTGTCTGCGGATTGAACTCCTCTTTTCCTTCTTCAGTGAGAACCTTATTGAAAAAGCAGGAGTGACTGCCTGTATGGCAGGCTGCGCCTATCTGTTCAACTTTCGCAAGCAGGGTATCCATATCGCAGTCAGCAGTCAGGGAATGCACATACTGGAAATGACCGCTGGTAAGGCCTTTGACCCAGATTTCTTTCCTGCTTCTTGACCAGTAAGTCATCTTTCCCGTGGCAACAGTCAGGTTATAGGCCTCCTCGTTCATATAAGCCACCATGAGTACCTGATCCGTCGAGGCTTCCTGAACTACTACCGGTAAAAGCCCGTCAGGGCCGAGCTTGAAGTCTCCCCACGCATACGCTGCAGTGCGGATCTTTACGGGGATCCCCGATGATACCAGTTTATTTCTTACAAACTGAAGTTTTCCGGTTCTCTTATTTACGCCGTTTCCGGTAACGCCATGGATCCCATCATGTAAGAGCGTCTCCCTCACGCAGTCTTTCTCTGTGATCTGAGCGATCACGGGCAGATCTGTCCCAATTCCGTTCAGCCCTTCGAGAGGCTCGCTTCCCACATAGATCAGGCAGCAGACGTTTCCGTCAATAAGGTCTTTGTTTCTTGTGATCTGATCCGGTGAAGAGAAGCAGCACGCTATTTTGTCAGAACCGAATTTGTCCGCCACTTCCTGCGCGATCTGCGCATTTGAATCTTTGGAGAGGTTCAGGCACGCCATGGCACAGCCCGCGTAGAGAAACTTCTTGATATCCTCCATTCTTCTGACCCGTCCCGCGGCGATCACGGGGATCCGCACCGTCGCGCAGATTTCCCTGATTATATCGTTGTGAAGTTCCTGCTCACTGTCCGAATCAGAGAGGTCAAAGATCATCAACGCGTCCGTAAAACCATTATCATACGCGGCTGCGAGCGCCGTGGGATCTTCACTGACTGCATCGGGATCGATGAGGCCTCTGACCGCCTTCCCTTTATTCAAATAAATGCTGGGGATCAGCTTCTTAAACTGTGTATCCATTATTATCCTCTGCGGGGTTCAGAGACTCCCCTTGGTGCTCAGAACGTCTGTTATCCGTTCCTCTTTCTGCGTTGCCATATCAAGCGCCTTGGAGAAGCACTTGAACATTCCCTCGATGATGTGGTGGGCGTTTGTGCCGGAAAGGATCCTGAAATGAAGGTTCATAGCGGCGCTGTAGGATACGGAGTAGAAAAACTCCCGCACCAGTTCTGTGTCGAAATCTCCGACCATTGGCGCATTGAACATCTCTCCCTCCATGACAAAATACGGCCTCCCGCACAGGTCAACCGCGCACAGGATCAGGGCTTCATCCATGGGAAGAACAAAAAAGCCGTATCTTCTGATACCCTTTTTGTCGCCCACAGCCTCTCTGATCGCCTGTCCCAATACGATCCCTGTGTCTTCCACTGTGTGATGGCCGTCCACATTAAGATCTCCTTCCGCTTTGAGCTGCATATCAAACAGGCCGTGCCTTGTAAAGGCGTCCATCATATGGTCGAAGAATCCGATCCCGGTTGAAATATCCGACTTTCCGCTGCCATCGACGCAGAACTTCATGGAGATATCCGTCTCGCCGGTTTTCCTGCTGACACATGCTTTTCTCTTGTCCATGATCACTCCTCCTCTTCGAAACGGACAGCGATGGAATTGGCGTGCGCCGTGAGCCCTTCGCTGAGAGCAAAAAGTTCAATATCTTTATGAACAGCCCGAAGAGCATCCTTTGAGTAAGAAATGATACTGCTCTTCTTGACGAAATCGTCCACTCCAAGAGGTGAGAAGAATCTCGCCGTGCCGTTTGTAGGCAGGATGTGGTTGGGCCCCGCGAAATAGTCGCCAAGAGGCTCCGAAGAATAGCTGCCGAGGAATATCGCGCCCGCGTTGCGGATCTTCGTCATGACCTCGTAGGGGTTCTCAGTGATGATCTCAAGGTGCTCGGACGCGATAGTATTAGCGGCTTCAACCAGATCCCGCATCGTATCGCCGACAAATATGAAGCCGTAGTCATCAAGAGATTTTTTTATGATCTCCGCCCTTGAAAGCGTCTTTAAAAAGCCGTCGATCTCTTCGGAAACAGCCGCCGCGACATTTTCATCGGTTGTAAGAAGGATCGCGCTGGCCATCGGATCATGCTCCGCCTGGGAGAGAAGATCCGCGGCAACGTATCTGGGATTTGCAGTGTGGTCTGCGATGATCAGGATCTCGCTGGGTCCTGCCACAGAATCTATTCCTGTAACGCCAAAGCAGGCTTTTTTTGCCAGAGCAACAAAAATATTGCCGGGTCCCGTGATCTTGTCCACCTTCGGGATAGTCTCAGTACCATACGCCATTGCGGCAATAGCCTGCGCTCCGCCGACCTTGTAGATCTCATCGGCACCCGCTATATCAGCCGCGACAACTGTGCCTGCGGCCGCTTTGCCGTCCGGTCCCGGCGGTGTGCACATTATGATCTTTTCAACTCCCGCCACTTTCGCAGGGACAATGTTCATAAGAACGCTCGACGGGTACACTGCGCGCCCTCCCGGTACATAGCAGCCGGAGACCTCTATAGGCGTCACTTTCTGTCCGAGAATCACGCCGTCTTCTCTTGTAGTGATCCAGCTTGAGCGCTTCTGCTTCTCATGGTATACCCGGATATTCTCCGCAGCTTTCTTCATCACATCTACAAGGCCCGGATCCAGCGCCTTGTAAGCCTCGGCTATCTCCTGCTCCGATACCCTGAGGGTTTCGGAAGTCAGATCGCAGCGGTCAAACTTTTTCTCATATGCGATGACTGCGCCGTCGCCCGAATCGCGTACATCCGCGATTATACTCTGTACAGTCTTCTCATAGTCCCCGTATCCTGACGCAGCCCGGCCGATCAGCTTTGCAAGCGCCTGTGATTTTGTATTTTCATCGAGTTTTACTATTCTCATCTGAGCACTTCATCCTTTCTGCCTGTCCGGTCACTCGAGGCAGTCCCGCACATTCGCCATGATCTCTCTGATCCTGCGCGTCTTCATCTGCATGGAGACCTGATTGACGATCATTCTCGCAGAGACAGGGCACACCTCCTCGAGAACTGCAAGGCCGTTCTCCCTCAGCGTAGATCCGGTCTCAACGATATCGACGATCACATCGCCCAGATCCACGATCGGGCCAAGTTCTACGGAGCCGTTCAGTTTAATGATCTCCACTGTCTGATGTTTCCTGTTGTAAAAATGTTCCCTTGCGATGTTAGGATATTTGGAAGTCACCCGTATCATCTCGTGATGCCGCAGCAGTTCCCGGGCTTCTTCCGGTCCGCAGACACACATCCTGCACTTTCCGAATCCCAGATCAAGTACTTCGTATACCCGCCGGTTCTCTTCCATTATGATGTCCGAGCCGACAACGCCGATATCCGCCGCGCCGTATTCCACATATGTAGGAACATCCGGCCCTTTTGCCAGGAAAAATCTCAGCCTTTGTTCCTCGTTGACAAAAATCAGCTTACGGGAACTCTTATCTTTAAGCTCTTCACAGTAATATCCGGCTTCTCCAAGAAGCTTCATTGTCTGATCCGCAAGGCGTCCCTTTGTAAGGGCAATTGTTATATAATCGTTCACGCTGTCCTCCGTTCGCTCTTCACTCCTCTGCGCATTCCGGCAGCAGAACCGTCCTGAAGCCCGCCATACGGCTCATACGGGCGGTTTTGAGGGCTTCCCGGTAGTTTGAATCATTGTAATAAATCTTCTGAATTTCGGGCTCCTCGTCGTCCGCGATATGCTGCCTGTACATCGCCTCCATGAGTGTATCGATGGAGATCATGCATCCTATGGCCGGCGCTGTTTTGCCAAAACAGCTAAGGAGCTGATCATATCTTCCACCGGATGCGACAGGCTCGCCGGTCCCGTATGTATAGCCTTTGAAAATGATTCCTGTGTAGTAACGGTATTTGCTAAGCAGGGAGAGATCGAAGCTGATATATCTTGAAAGGCCATACGCGTCCACAACATCAAAGACATCGATCAGCCGCTTCACAGCTCTGCCGGCGCGCTCATTGGGGGCCGATTCCCAGGCTTTTTCAAGGTCCTCTGCCGTCTCCATAAAATCGCGGAAACGAAGGAACAGATCGCGCTCCTCCTTTTTGTATCCCTCGCTCTTTAACAGATCTTCAGCGGCAAAGTAATTTTTCCCGGATATCTCATCTCTGAGGGCCGTCTCAACTTCGCCGTCCATTCCCAGATACTCACAGATTCCTTTGAAATACTCGACATTTCCGACACTGATCTGGAACTCTTCAAGACCCGCTGAAAGAAGGCTCTCGATCAGCATGGCGATCATTTCCCCGTCCGCCTGAGCGCTGGCGTCGTTCATAAGTTCGGCGCCCATCTGGAATGTTTCCTTGCGTTTTCCCTGCAGGTCAGATGTATTCGAGAAAGCGCTTCCCTGATAACAGAAACGAAGGGGACGTTTTTCATCCATAAAGTATTTGGCGGCGCATCTTGCCACGGAAGGCGTAAAGTCCGGTCTGAGTACCAGTGTGTTGCCCTCTTTGTCAAAGAACTTATAAAGCTCTCTGGAAGAAGTCGTACCTATCTCATTGGAGAACACGTCGAAATATTCAAAAGAAGGAGTCTGAAGATCCTTGTATCCGTACAGATGAATCTGTTCAGCGATCTTTTCGATCGTTCTGCTTCTGGCAGTATTCTCTCTGCCGTAGCAGTCTCTTACCCCTTCGGGAGTATGCAGCAGCTGCTGCGCTTTTCTGTTGGCGTAATTCATGGGATCTCCTTCGCTTTATTATGTTACAGTGCTAATTCGGTAACATGTGAAATTATTGGAAGTATACTAAAATATGCTCAGACTGTCAAATTCACGTGTCGCTGTCCCTCTCCGCGAGGTCCCGATTTATCATCTCCAGATACGGCACCAGAATACCATGTTTGCGGGGCAGCACCCAGTTCATGTCCAGTTCATCCATTCTGAAGCTTTTTCTTCCGCCAGACTGAGCCCTTTCCCAGAAAGGCAGGAAGTGCCTGAAAGGAAGATAGTAATAAAAACCTTCCTGAGTATAACTGATCAGAAAGAAAGCGATCCCGTCCTGTTTTTCAAACAGTCTCATGAATTCCACCTGATGGGGATGGATGTTCTGAAGCGCAAATGTTTTCTGTTTGCACTCCTTGGCGTCAAAACATACAGGGATCCCCTGGATCACGCCTATATAGTCGACAGTGCTCTTCTGGTCAAAATAGGCAAGCGTGATATGCCGGCTCTCACTGTCGATCTTAATCGGCGTGATCGGAGTAGGCACTTTCTGTATAAGAGCAAGACTCTGTTCCTTATATTTTTCATTGGTCCGGTTGATCTCATCTTCGAAGAGAGAGCCGCGGAGTCCTCTTGAGTTCCATGTCGGCATAAATGTCGCTCCCGTACTGTTTTTAAAAAGCGCCCGGCTGTCACATAACGCCGGCGATCTCTGTGTAGATGCGGGGTGGATCACAGACGATCACCTTTTCGGACAATTGTTCCAAATCTCCTTCCATTCGCGGGAACTCGACCCTGCAGCACCATAACATCTGCCCCCGGAGCCCGAATTCACCGCGGATCTTTTCGTTTACTGCCAAATCGCCGTATTTGGGATCTCCCAGGATCGGATGTCCCATCTGCGCCAGATGGCTGCGCAGCTGATGCGTCTTTCCGGTGATCAGTTCCATTTCCAGAAGTGAATACCTGTTTCCCGTGATAAGAGGAGTATAAACTGTTTTCGTCCAGCTGCCGCCTCTTTTCGCTGACGATGTGAAACTGACCGTATTGGTCACTTCATTTTTGTGCAGGTATCCTTCGATCCTGCCGCCTTTTTTTACTGTTCCCAGCACCGCGGCCTGATAGTATTTGCGCAAAGTCCTGTCTCTTAGAAGCTCCGCGGTCTTTCTGGCGCCGGTAAGAGATTTGGAGCAGATCAGTATACCGCCGGTGTTTCTGTCAAGTCTGTTGCAGACGGACGGTTTGAAACGCCTGAGAGTCGAAGCATCCGCTTCGCCCTTCTCAACAAGGTAGCCCAGAAGCCATTCATTCATGGTCCGGTCTGTGTCGGAAGCTTTCTGGGACAGGATTCCTACAGGTTTTCTGACAATGAGGATATCCGGATCCTCGTAGAGAATTCCGTCTTCTCCAATCCTCCCGCGGATCTGCCTGTATGCCCTGATATACTCCTGCAGCGCCTGATCGGATCCGCTTTCTTCATTCCTCTCATCTAAAGCGGTCTCTCCTCCGAATTTACCGATCGTTTCATCAGAAAGAAAAAGCGTCACCAGATCTCCTTCCAGAAGAAGCTCACTGCCGGACGCTTTTTTGCCATTGAGTGTGATATTCTTTTTCCTGAGCATTTTATAAAGAAAGGAGGAGGGGGCGCCGGGCAGTCTTCGCTGCAGATATTTGTTAAAGCGCTGATCCTTCTCTCCGCTCCTTACTGTCCATTCTCTCATCGGCTCTCTTCCTCACAGGGAAATAGATTTCAGAAGATCCATAACGCCCTGTATACTCTTTCTCTCCTTGCTGTCCTGCAGTCTGTTCAGCTCATCCAGCCGTTGCGTGTAATTGTTCTGATTCTTGAAGATCTTGACTGTATAGCCCTTAAATCCGTCATTTTCGAGCATCGTCCTGATATGCATTTCCCCGCTCTTAATGTCGCATTTTGGATCCTCTGTCAAAGCGCAGACGGATCTTCCGGCGCACACCGCATGGCTGAGCGCGTAATTCCTGTCATAGCTGGTCATAAACAGGTCGTAAGCCCCGGCCAGTTCGCCGATATGCAGTTCGATCGCGTCCCTGGCGCTCTCAGAGCAGCATCCCGCTCTTAAGAACATTACGAGATCCACCGCGAATTTCCCGACGCCGATGCAGCTCAAAGCCGCAAGGATCGTGAAGACATTCTTATTGGTGCCAAAATAGCGCAGTGCGCCGAAATACATGCCAAGTACCGCCGCTAACAGCCCGAAGGCAACGACAGCAAAGACCTTCCGTCCTCTCTTAATATAACCGTAATACCCTTTTTTTCCGATCATAACCGCTCCAATTACGTCAAAACAGGACATCTCTCCGCTTAACGAAAAGATGTCCCGCGCAATACCATTTCAGTATTAACCCTCAAACATGTCAGTGTTGACGAATTCGGAATCATCCTCTTCCTCTTCAGGATAGTCCTCAGGATCCCCGTCCACGTTCTGCATCAGACCGGAGTCCTCATCCTCTTCGGGCTGAGGGCTGATCTCGTTGAGGTTTTGTCCGATAGTGTCGATATAATCTGACATTTCATCATGGAAGCTGGAGAAAATGGAAGTCATGTTGTTGCGGGCGCTGATCGTGCTCTTCTCGAGATCCGCGAGCATTCCTTCCATATACTGTCTGAACGCTTCGCGCTGCGCGTCGGACTCACTTACTGCTTTATCGAGAATATCCTGCGCCTGCTGAGTAGCCATTCTGACGATCTCATTTGCCTGCGCGTAAGCCTGCTGCATGATCTCATGCTCGTTTACAAGCTCATTTGTATGCGCCGTAGCTTCGTTGATCATCTCTTCGGCTTTTCTCTTGGCGTCGTCAAGGATCGCTTCCTTATTGGCGATGATGCGCTGGTAATGCCTGATCTCATCCGGTGTTTTCGCGCGGAGTTCTTCGAGAAGGGCATCCATTTCGTCCTTGTCAACGATAATATTTGTTTTGGAAAAAGTCTGATATCTGCAGGAATCAATAAAGTCCTCAATCTGGTCGATCATCTGCTCGATTTTGCTGCTCATATTTCCAATCCTCCTTATTTATTCTGGTAAAATTCCGGATGAAGTACTCTCATTTTGCCGATCACTTCCTCTTCGATCGAAGGCGGAACGCAAAGACTGATGTCGCCGCCAAAGGATGCGATTTCCTTTACGACAGAGGAACTGAGGTACGCGAACTCCATACTGCTCGTGATGAAGATCGTATCAAGCCAGCCGTCTGAGATCGTCCGGTTTGCGTGGGCGATCTGCAGTTCGTACTCAAAATCAGTTACTGCGCGAAGGCCTCGAACAGCAACATGACAGTCGATTTTACGTGCATAATCCATAAGCAAACCGTAATAGGAATCGACGTGTACGTTCGGAATATTTTCTGACACTTTGCGTAACATTTTAACACGTTCGTCTACAGAAAACAATGGAGTTTTCGCTTTATTGTCCAAAACGCAGACCGTCAGGTCATCAAACATTTCCGCCGCTCTTTTGATAATGTCAATGTGTCCATAGGTAACGGGGTCAAAACTTCCCGGGTAGATCGCGTGTTTCATCCTGACTCCTTTCTGCTGCCGTTTAATCCTTTTCAGCACGTCTGATGAAGAGATGTCTGTTCGCCTTGTAGTCTTTCTCCCTTACCAGTTCGAGGCCGATGCCGCCAAGATAAGAGAAATCTGTATTAAGAGAAGATTCCACAATGATCAGCGTATTATCCGTGACATATTTCTCTGCTGACAGAGCGTTCAAAATATCGTGAACTGTCTGTGATTCATAGGGCGGATCCACGTAGATGAGATCGACTTCCTTCTCGTGGATGTGCCTGAGCGCGCTGAGCGCGTCCTGCTTAAGGAGTACCGCCTCGTCCTCAAAATGCGTTGTGTGAAGGTTCTTCTGAATACAGGCGCAAGCCTCTCTGCCGTTCTCGACAAAATAGGCCCGCTTCGCCCCGCGGCTTAAAGCTTCGATCCCGATCGCCCCGCTGCCCGCGCACAGGTCAAGAAAGACTGATCCGGGTACATCTGCCTGTATGATATTGAAAAGGGTCTCTTTGATGATGTCCTGTGTCGGTCTGGTGTCAAGACCGTAAGGCGCGACGAGTTTTAACCTTCTCGCGCTTCCTGCTATTACTCTCATAATCTTACTTCCTCGAAATGCGAGGCGGAATGATTTCCGCCTCTTTTATATCTAAAGTGTATTAAATCTTCGCTTTTTTGTCCATCTCCAAATACCCGTCCGGGCAATAAAGGATCAGAACCGTTTGCTGCCTCTGCCGTTTCTGGCGCCGGCGCGGACTTTGTCAAGGTCGATCTCCGTATCTCTGTGTACGAGCGGAGCTGGCTCTTTGTCCTTTGCGAGCACCGCTCTCTCCACATAGTCTTCTTTGCTCAGCTTGATTCCCGCAACACCGGCCGCAGCTTTTTTCATCTCCGGGATCTGTTCAATCAGGAACTTGAGCAGATATCCGTTCGCAGTCATCAGAACGGCATACTTCTGGTCAGTGATGACTCCGGCGAATACGAGGGAGTCTCCCTCGCCGAGCTTTGTCGCGTTCATTGTCTTCATGCGCGTTTCAAACTCTCCGCCGCTCACTGTTTTGACAAGCCCCTTCTTGGTTACAAATAAAAGCTTGTAGAGGTTGAGGTCAGTCTGGCTGCAGGCCATGACGATCTCTTCCTTTGAGGAGTCGTAATTTCCGATGTTGTCAATGGGAATACCTTTATCCCTCAGCTTGCCGAGAGGCAGGTCGGAAACCTTTACGGTGTGAAGCGTTCCGTTGTCCGTAAACAGGCAGATCTTTCCGGTGCTTCTGCACGTGAAGTAGTATTTATATCCGCTTTCCACCGCTTCCTGGTTTCTTGAATATACTGCCGGATCCATCGTCTTGGCGTATCCGAAACGGTCCATGACGAACAGAAGCTCTCTGTCCTCTTCATCTTCCCTGACGACAAAAGATACAGCTTCCGCCTGTGTGATCTCAGTCTTTCTGGGCTGTGCGTACCTGTCACGGATCTGCGCCAGATCATTGCGAAGGACCCGTGTCATTGAGTCGCGCTCCTCCAGGATATCTTCGTAGCGATAGATATTTGCGACCGTCTCATCGTGTTCTTTGATCAAGGCTTCCAATTCCAGTCCGATCAGTTTATAGAGACGCATATCAAGGATCGCGTCTGCCTGTGCCTCCGTGAAAGCCAGTTGCGTCGCCATGATCTCCGACTCTTCGCTTCGGAATCTGATTCCGCCGGTCTCGCCGTTCACAAGGCAGTTTTTGACCGTCTTTCGATCTCTTGCGCCCCGAAGGATCTCGATGATCAGGTCAATGACATTGACCGCTTTGATCAGTCCCTCCTGGATTTCCCTCTTTTTGCGCTCCTTTTCGAGAAGATTCTCATACTTTCTCGTAGTCGTCTCATAGAGGAAGTCCGTGTTGGCTTTGAGGATCTCCCTAAGGCTCAGAGTTTCGGGTCTGCCGTTCCTGATAGCGAGCATATTTACGCCGAATGTATCCTCAAGGCGGGTCTTTTTATAAAGAAGATTCCGGAAATTATCAATATCCGTATCCTTCTTCAGTTCAATGACGATCCGGATCCCTTCCTTATCGGACTGGTTCGTGATGTCGATAATATCGTTTGTGATCTTCTTCTCTGCAAGCGCCGCTACATCTGAGAGGAATTTCCCGATACCGGCTCCAATCATTGTATAAGGGATCTCGGTGATCACCAGATTGACATGGCCGGAGCGGCCCTTCTCTACCATAGTGCGTCCTCTAAGGCGCACTTTTCCAACGCCGGTCTCATAGATCTCCGGCAGTTCTTCCTTGTTGACCACAATACCGCCAGTCGGGAAATCGGGTCCCTTGACATATCGCATCAGCTCTTTATTAGTCAGCTCCGGATTCTCGAGCAGCGCGATCTCCGCGTCTATGACCTCCGCCAGGTTGTGAGGAGGCGTGTTGGTCGCCATTCCTACCGCGATGCCTTCCGACCCGTTGATCAGGAAATTAGGAATCTTAACAGGGAGTACTTCGGGTTCTTTCTCGTTTTCATCGAAGTTGGGAACAAAATCAACGACATCCTTATCGAGGTCCGCCAGAAATGCTTCTTCCGTTATCTTCTCAAGGCGAGCCTCGGTATAACGCATGGCCGCCGCGCCGTCTCCCTCAATATTGCCGAAATTTCCATGTCCGTCGATCAGGGGGATCTCTTTTTTGAAATCCTGCGCCATGACGACCAGCGCGTCGTAGATCGAGCTGTCTCCATGGGGATGATATTTACCCATTGTATCGCCGACTATTCTCGCGCTCTTTCTGAAGGGTCTGTCCGAGCGGATGCCGAGTTCATGCATATCGTAGAGTGTCCTTCTCTGTACGGGTTTGAGCCCGTCCCTGACATCCGGGAGCGCCCGCGCGACGATAACGCTCATCGCGTAGTCGATATAGGATTTCTGCATCAGTTCGGAATACTCAGTCTTGAGGATCTGCTCCTGCGGAGTCTCCGCGAAAACATCTTCCGTCAGTCTCTTCCCTTTTTTGCTGTTCTTATTCTGGTCGTCTTTAGGCATATTAATTAATGTTTCTCCGTTTTTTCAGCGTCAGACGTCGAGTTCCGCGTCGTCAGCGTGGTCGTGAATGAACATCCTGCGGGGAGGCACTTCGCTTCCCATCAGAAGTTCCGTGATATCGGAAGCATTTATGGCGTCTTCGATCTGCACCTGCTTCATATAACGTCTTCTGGGATCGAGTGTAGTCTCCCAGAGCTGTTCAGGATCCATCTCCCCAAGACCTTTGTATCTCTGCAGGGTAAAATCATTCTTGTGCGTCTTTCTGTATTTTGCCAGCGCGTAATCGTCGTATAGATACTCGCCCTCTCCGCCACCTTTTTTGGGAACGACTTTGTAAAGAGGCGGCATAGCGACATAGACATGTCCCTCATATATCAGTTCCGGCATAAAGCGATAGAAAAGAGTGAGGAGCAGCGTAGAGATATGAGCGCCGTCGACGTCCGCGTCAGCCATGATAATGATCTTGTCATATCTTAGTTTTGTTATATCAAAGTCATTTCCGTAGCCTTCGGAAAACCCGCAGCCGAACGCGTTGATCATAGTCTTGATCTCCGCGTTTGCAAGTACTTTGTCTATACTGGCCTTCTCAACATTGAGGATCTTGCCGCGGATCGGCAGGATAGCCTGATACATCCTGTCTCTTGCCATCTTGGCGCTTCCGCCGGCGGAATCACCCTCGACAATGAAGATCTCGCATTTGGACGCGTCCTTGCTGGTGCAGTTGGCGAGCTTTCCGTTACTGTCAAAGGAAAACTTCTGTTTGACCAGCATATTGGTCCTGGTCTTCTCCTCGGTCTTTCTGATCTTAGCAGCTTTCTCGGCGCATCCGATCACGTTTTTCAGGACTTCCAGGTTTCTGTCAAAATAGTGAACGATCTCGTCTCCGGTCACTTGTCCGACAGCCTTGGCGGCATCCTGATTGTCCAGTTTAGTCTTGGTCTGCCCCTCGAACCGGGGATCCGGGTGCTTGATGGAAATGACAGCCGTCATTCCGTTTCTTATATCAGCGCCGGTAAAATTCGTATCCTTTTCCTTAAGAACGCCGATCTGACGGGCGTAATTGTTGATCACCTGAGTGAAGACGGTCTTAAAGCCTGTCAGGTGAGTGCCGCCCTCCGCGTTGTAGATATTGTTGCAGAATCCCAGAACGTTTTCATGAAATTCATTGACAAACTGAAAAGCCGCTTCTACCGTGATCTGATCACTAAGTCCCTTGAAATAAATGATGTCCGTGACGGCTTCCTTGGATTTATTGAGCGCCCGGATAAAGCCGACTATACCGTCAGGCTCATGGAACACGAGCTCTTCAGCGGGCTCCTGTCTTTTGTCAGTGTATTCGATCGTGAGTTCAGGGTTAAGATAAGCGGTCTCGTGCATCCGGCTCTTAATATCTTCTTCCCTGAATCTTGTCTTCTCAAAGATCTCGGGATCCGGCAGGAAATTAATCCTTGTGCCGGTCCATCTGGTCTTGCCCACTGCGGGCAGAAGACCGTCCTGAAGTTCTACCACAGGGTTGCCCCGCTCATATTTATCCTCATAAAGAAAACCGCCGCTGCCAACGCTGACGGTCATTCTTTCAGAAAGAGCGTTGACCACAGAGGATCCCACTCCGTGGAGACCTCCGCTGGTCTTGTACGCATTATTATCAAATTTTCCGCCGGCATGAAGCGTTGTAAACACCACGCGCTCAGCGCTCACGCCCTTTTCATGCATTCCGATCGGAATGCCTCTTCCGTTATCCTCCACTGTACAGGAGCCGTCCGCCTCAAGGACCACCTTGATCGTGGTGCAGAACCCGGCGAGATGTTCATCGACAGAGTTGTCAACGATCTCATAGATCAGATGATTAAGACCTCTGGTAGAGACGCTTCCAATATACATGCCCGGCCTCGTCCTTACGGCTTCGAGTCCCTCGAGTACTTTGATACTGGCGGCATCGTAGTTATTAGTATCCTGATTCAAATTTGCCATGCAGATTTCCTATTCCCGGTTATGCTTCTTTGTTCATGTTCAGTTATCTTTATGCAGCGGAATCTTCTTAGAGCAGGCAATCGCCAGGGCGCCCGGCCCAATGTGGCAGGCGATGCTCAAAGACAGCACATCATCCTGCACTTTAAAGCCCGGAAAAGCAGCTCTTACTTCCCGGGAAAACTCCGCGAGCTGATCCGGCACATTGCCATGAACAGCGTAAAGCCAGACGCTCTCCTTGTCTGTCCCGCCGTACATAGTCTCTATGTCGTGCTTCATAGCATTGATCATAATATTCTTGCCCTGGTTCATGGTGCGCGCCTTGGAGAAGGCGTCAAGTCTCTCTCCCTTGATCTGCAGGACAGGCTTAATGCGAAGAAGAGTGCCCACCGCGGCGGCTGCCGGGGTGATCCTTCCGCCCTTTTTCAGGTAATGCAGCGTATCGAGCATGATATAGATACTGGATTCATATTTCACATGCTCCAGTTCTTCACGGATCTGGGCCGCATTCATACCAATTTCCGCCATTTCCAGCGCATCCAGCACCGATCTTTTCTGTGTTACAGAGATTCTCTGGTTATTGACCACCTGGACCTTGCCGTCGTAATCATCGGCAAGCATTCTGGCGCTCTGGCAGGAACCTGACAGTCCGCTGCTCATTGGAATATAAACCACTTCGTCGTGAGTCTTAAGGGCTTCGTCCCAAATACTCATGACGTCCGAAGGAGAGGGCTGGCTTGTCGCGATACTGGCTCCGCTCTCCATCTTTTCATAAAACTCTTCTCTTGTGAGATTGATCCCCTCATAAAAAGTCTCATCTCCTATCGTAAAAGGCATCGGCACCACTGAAATTCCGAGCTTTTCAGCTTCCTGAGGGGTGATATGGGCGTTACTGTCAGTAATAACTGCTATCTTCGACATCTTCTTCTCCATTTCTTTAAAACCGCGGTTTAAATAACAAACTACAGTTAGAAAACATCATAATAATATGAGCGCCGAAAGTCAACCTCGCGCTAGATCGTTCTGAAATCGAGCTGTCTCATATGGGGCGTTTCAAATTCAGGATCGGATAAAAGGACCTCATCTGCATAAGCCGCTGCCTTGCGCATGATCGCCGAGTCCTCATAG
>Ga0256404_1004603_pt1 | contig 25748 bp, 20 predicted proteins | sample RumenRJG_01DNA_FD_185990 | JGI IMG/M metagenome (GOLD analysis project Ga0256404, IMG submission 185990) | Bovine rumen microbial communities from Lethbridge, Alberta, Canada - RJG_01 | ecosystem: Host-associated > Mammals > Digestive system > Stomach > Rumen | place: Canada: Alberta | collected...
CATATGCAGACCATTTAGGCCGCAAAGTTACAAAATCAAGTCCGTTGACTCTTTAAACTACTCGTAAAAGACTCTATTTCAGCGATTTCAAAGAACGATTACCCCACTTTAACGGGACAGTAGTGATGTATTCTGTATTTTGAACGACAATCCCTTTTAAGGCATAATCTGAGGCAAAAGTATAAAAAACTATAGCATACTCAACCAGTGAAAACCATATAAAAGTGAGAGGACACTATTAACCCCCAAGATCATAGCCACAATAAACACAAAGAAAGAAACAGTATTCCATATATAGTGGGGATAGTTTGGGGTTTTATCAAACTCATCAAAATAAACACTGTAAGCATCATGCTTGATAATGATACGCCATAAGTAAAATAACAGCAACACTGCCACAGCGATTGTTATACACCCGATGGCCCGAGATACCGAAGGACCTAAATGGAAAATCATAAGAACAGGGGCAACCATATAGAATAAACAACCTATGATGTATCCAAACATGGTGATACCCATAAAATCATCTGCAAGTATCGGCGTGTAAAAACCATGTTTCTCATTTGGAACATGCAATAACCGATCTATTCCATAGAAGGAATAATATATGTGATATATCAGTTTCATACTTAGTAAAACGGATTATAGGTTGAGTTATTGTTCTGTTCGTATTGTAATAATATCATTGGACTGTTTATAAAGTTGCCAATCGATATATACTTGTAAAAAGAATATGCATCGTATCCCAAATCAAAGAGATATCCTATTGCGTCTTCTCCATACATGTCACCCAAATAGGCATCTTTTCCACTTGGTCTTAAGCCATTTGAAGCGTGAATGGAAATCTTCTTTCCTTATATATTCTCTTCCTCTCTCATCATAACAGATGATCTTTCTGAAATCTTTAGAATACTTGCTCAGCAATCTTTTAACTATTTCTTCATCTCCTTTCTTGAAGAATACATTGAATCTTTTAGGCGGATTGTTAATCCAGGCATCTGTAGGTATAACTTGCTTTGTTTTATTCAAATAATCCCTTATAATGCCTGCCCGTTCTTCGTACTTTTCCCACTCTACATCAATCAAGTTAAGGTAATCAAAATAACATGCCAAACTCTCCTCGTCAAGTTTCGGCAGAGAGTCATGGTAATTTCTTATTTCATCTTCTTGTAACCAATCTAATTCTATCATAACATCACGAAATGCGGGAAAATTTGTCATGGTAGTATAGGGAATCAGTAAAGAGACGCGGAAAAGTTCAAACAACTCACTCAAATCATGAATTGATTGATTGACAATTACGGATCTTACATTATCCGTTTGCTTCTGACAGGTATCGGTGTAATAAAACATAAGAAATAATCCTTTTTATATGAACTGGTTGTACGAGTTCTGGAAAACCATGATGAATATCCAGCCTTATTTGACCCTTAACTTTCTCTCGTACCCGCTGATCAGCGAGCCGCCACTGGCTCACTTATGGTCATTTCAAGATAAACGTTACTGGCGCTTGGCTCCTTACCCTAACTCGCATGTTCTGATAGTGGCCAGGGATCCATGCTGGCATTCCGCTGATAACACGCAGCGCTTCATTGTCAAGGCTTTCATGCACGCTCTTCTCTATCTGGAAATCAGACAAGGAACCGTCCTTCTCTACGATGAACGATATTACCACCTCGCCCTGAATACCCTTTACTGCAGCAATGGCCGGATACTTCAGATGAGTAGAGAGATAGTGACGGTACATCTCATCACCTCCTTGGTAATACGGTTTGCATCTACTTCATCTTCTTCATACACCGTGTCTGATGCCGATGCGGGCAACTGCATCGGGCTAAATGCATCATCCTCATCATCACCGCACGAGAACAGCAGTGAAGTGAACAGCATATAAGTTACAAATAACAATAGTTTCTTCATGATCTTCTCCATAATTACAGGCTGAACTTATAACCTACGGTGAATTGGAACACGTTGTGCTTGGTGGATTCACCCTCTGCACTCACGACCTTAGAAAACATTCTTTTCATAATAATATTGCCTTGATTGTTCTTTACATGTTGTCTGTCTTAATGTCAATACTAATTCGTTTTCTCATGAACCGATTATGCTTTACGGTGCAAAGATACGATAAAGTGAGCGGAATACAAAACAAAAATGTTTTTTTCCCAGCTCCGTCGAATTTGTAATTCGGCTGAGCAGCGTGCGCTACGTGCAGAGCCAATGGTCACTCATTGCGAAGCGGAGAGAAAAATTGCAGATATGGCAGAATTGTAAATCGGCGCTTTAGGGGAAGCCAAATAGATCAGCCTGGACGGCTGATAGTCCATAGAGTCCTATAAGTCCGTAGAAAACAATAGGACACGGATGGAACGGATGATGCGGATATCCGTAGCTTGCGACTATAAAATATAAAGCAACGAAAAAGATGGGGAAAAATTTGTTTTTCTCAAAATTATTCTCTACCTTTGCCACGGATAATTAAGAACTTAGATAAGAATAAGGGATTCCGACATTGAAAAGATTGTCGGAATTCTTTATGTCTTTTGCATATTATAAGCAATCAAATTAAAACAAGATAGATTATGGCTTACATGTCACAAGAAGGCTACGACAAGCTGATAGCCGAACTTCGACGCTTAGAAGGCGTGGAACGCCCCAAGGCCTCTGCTGCCATCGCAGAAGCACGCGACAAAGGCGACCTGAGTGAGAACAGTGAGTATGATGCCGCCAAGGAGGCTCAGGCACATCTCGAGGACAAGATCAACCGACTGAAGGTAGAGATCTCGGAAGCGAAGGTGGTGGATACCTCGCGCCTGAGTACTGATGCCGTGCAGATCCTCTCAAAGGTGGAGATGACCAATCTTGCCAACAAGGCCAAGATGACTTACACCATCGTGAGCGAGAGTGAAGCAAACCTACGTGAAGGAAAAATCTCCATCACTACCCCCATTGCACAAGGCCTTCTTAACCATAAGGAAGGTGATGAGGTAGAGATTAAGATACCACGTGGCACCATCAAACTGCGCATTGACAAGATCACTGTGGGATAGTTTACAGGAAAACGTTCATCAAAAAAATAAGGATATGGATATATTCAGCAAGATTGCCGCTGGTGAGATTCCCAGCTATAAATGTGCAGAGAGTGATCAGTTCTATGCCTTCCTCGACATCAACCCGTTGGCAAAAGGTCACACACTGGTGATCCCACGTCGCGAGGTTGACTATGTATTTGATATGGATGACGAGGAGATCGGGGCCTATATGCAGTTTGCCAAGAAGGTGGCCGTGGCCATCAAACGCGCCTTCCCCTGTGTAAAGGTTGGCATGGCCGTGCTCGGTCTGGAGGTGCCCCACGCACATATCCATCTCGTCCCGATGCAGAGCGAGAAGGACATGCTTTTCAGTAACCCGAAACTGAAACTCTCGGAAGAGGAGTTCAAGGAGATTTCCAGCAGAATCCTCAAAGAGTTCGAGAGTTTGTAACCTTTCCTCTCTCCTCTCTCCTCTTTCCTCTATAATAACGCTCAAATATACTCCTCCCCATACTTGATCTGCACCTCACTGGTGTATTTCCTGATCAGTGCGGAGGAGTCTTCTTTTTTACAGATCAATAACACATTACCTTGCTCTGCCACGATGAAGCCCTCAAGACCGTGGATGATTCCCATGTGGTCGGAAGGCAGCTTGATAATATTATCACGGCTGTTCTCAATGAGAACCTGACTTCCAATCACCACGTTATCATCATCGCCTTTCTTCATACCTTCGTAGATAGAGTGCCACATGCCTAAATCGGCCCAGCCGAAATCACAATTCATCACATAGACAGAGTCGTTGCTATCAAGAAGCCCGGAATCGATAGACACATTGGGATACGATGGGAACTTCTCCTGAATGAACAGCAGCTCCTCTTCCAAGGTCACCTCACGCTCTTCATCAATCTGCCGCAGTACCTTTGGGAAGATACGATGCAGACAGTCACGCATGTGTCGCACATTCGACAGATACAGACCGGTGTTCCAAAGGAACTCGCCACTCTCCATAAACATCTGAGCAAACTGCCTGTCGGGTTTCTCCGTAAACGACTTCACCTCAAAGACTAAGTCATCAGGGGTAGGATTACCGATTTGTATATAGCCATAGCCAGGCTCTGGACGCGTAGGTTTCACACCCATCGTCAGAACGATGTCGTGGTCGGCAACCAGATCCAGTCCCCTGCTGATATTATCCAGGAACCGTTCCTCCTTAAAAACAGCTTGGTCAGAGGGCACCACGGCCAGACGGGCTTGGGGGCATCGGCGCCATACACGATAGGTGGCCCATGCCACACTGGGGGCGGTGTTCCGATGGATGGGCTCACTGAGCACGTTCTCGGGCGGCATCTCAGGCAGCTGCTCCATCACGTAATGCGCATATTCGTGGTTGGTACTCACATAGATGTTCTCTATGGGGATCAGCTTCGATATCCTGTCGAAGGTTCCTTGAAGCAGCGTGCGCCCAGTAGAAAAGAAATCAACAAATTGTTTGGGCTTCCTTGCCCGGCTACATGGCCACAAACGGCGTCCCCTACCACCTGCCAGAATCACACAGAAGTTCTCTTTGTTGTATGTTGTCATAAAAGTCAGTAGTTTTAAGTTATATCGTTTTGACGGTACTAAGATACATAATTATCATGGAGTCTGCAAATATATTCCTGGATTTTTAGAAATTTTTGACAAAATGAGAGAGTCTCCTTTCGGGAAATAGGGATTTCCCCTTCGTTTTTAGGAAAAAACCTGATGGGCTATTGGTGTTTTTTCTGTTATTTTGCCAACGATAACAGAGTAGTAACCCTAAAATAGAAATGGAAATGAAGAAGATAATTATCCTGGCAATGCTCAGTGTACTCACTGTCTTGCCACTACAGGCACAGAGTTATCGTCACAGCAGGTATTACAACCACCGCCAAGGTCGTCTCGATTACAGTCAGCGCAACCACCGCAGCACCTACTGGAACAATGATGCCTATTTCGGCTTCCGTTTAGGCCCGACGTTCAGCACCGTGAACAGTGATGACATCTATCTGGATGGGAGCAGTATAAAAACTGGTCTGAACGCCGGTGTGGCAGCAGGCTTTGCCGTGGTGCCTCATACCCCATTGTATTTAGAGACAGGTCTCTATTATACAGAGAAAGGCGGTAAAGGTAAAGTAGGTGGAGACAAATTCACCTATCAGCTGAACTACTTAGAGATGCCGTTAGTGATGAAGTACCGAATTGATATCGACCGCGACTTCTCCATCCAGCCGTTCCTCGGTGGCTATCTGGCCTGCGGCGTTGGTGGAAAGATTAAGGACTTCGGCGAACGCTCTGCCTACAGCTCGTTCTCCGACAATCCCTATTCCTTCCAACGTTTCGATGGCGGACTGAAGACAGGATGTGGCCTTCAGTTTGATATGTTCTACGCAGAGATCAGCTACGACTTAGGACTGGCTAATATCTGTCATGACGACTTTGACACCAGTAAGAACAGCGCACTGTCACTGAACGTAGGAATCAATTTTTAGTATAGCATAGTGCTGCTCCGATGGCGGTACAGAACTCAGAGTACTTAGGAATGATATAGCGCACCCCATACAACTTCTCCATCTCTGGGAAAATCAACTTACACTGAGGGAGGAGCGTGAGGTTACCGATCATCACAAAGTCCTTGATGCCAATGCCTAACGAAGAGAGATAAGTGGCCGAGCCAATGGTTTGCACCACGGTACAGATCAAGCCGGCTGCTATATCCTCTTGTGAGGCAGTGGTCTTCACGTTACCGAAGATGGAAGCCGTCGCATCTAAGGGCAGACCAGGCAGAGGCACAGCACTGATGTCACCGATCTGGAGGTTCACATTGGCGATATTGCCATTCTCTGCCAGATGCGCCACATGCTTGATATCGTCTGTACCGAGAAGCAGATGAGCCAGACCCTTGAGGGTGCCACCACCGATACCCATACCACCGATATGCTTGATCTGATCACCGTCAACTTGAACGAACGACGTTCCGGTTCCCATGCTCACCACCAACATCCGGTCTTGCTTCGACTCATAGCGTGCTCCTAAGCCGTCGGCGATAAATTCCTCGGCTTTCTGGGTGGGCAGACCGTAGATAGGCTCGTTCACATAAGCACTTCCCACACCCGTCAGCATCACCTGCTCCACCTCCTTGAGGTCAATGCCATTCTCATGAAGATATTTTCCGAAGGCACCGTATAGGGAGGTTACAGGGTCAGTGGCCCTGATACGGATAGGTGAGATTACTTCGCCGTTACGTAGTCCGACGATCTTCGTGGTACTGGTACCCACGTCAATGCCAATTACCGTTTTCATCTTATTGAACAGTTTTATTGTTTATAGGGTTGCAAAAATACGAAGATTCACTGACATAAACGAATGTTTTACCTTAATTCACACAAAAAAGCTCTTGACCCGAGGGCCAAGAGCCAATATGAAAAGATAATCAATCGATGAATTGATTATTTCAACTTTGCGTACTTGTACTTGCTGGTGCAGCCAAGCTCCTCCTCGATACGGATGAGCTGATTGTACTTAGCCATACGGTCGGTACGAGAAAGTGAACCGGTCTTGATCTGACCACTGTTGGTAGCCACGGCGATGTCAGCAATCGTGGTATCCTCTGTCTCACCAGAACGGTGTGAGGTAACGGTGGTATATCCGTGACGGTGAGCCATCTCAATAGCATCGAGGGTCTCAGTAAGAGATCCAATCTGGTTCACCTTGATCAGGATACTGTTGGCAGCACCCATCTTGATACCCTTCTCCAAGAACTTCACGTTGGTCACGAAGAGATCGTCGCCCACCAACTGGCACTTGCTGCCTACCTTCTCGGTGAGTTTCACCCAGTTCTCCCAGTCATTCTCGTCAAGACCATCCTCGATCGAGTAGATAGGATACTTGTCGATGAGCTGCTCCAGATAAGCGATCTGCTCCTCGGCAGAGAGTTTCTTGCCGTTAGGATCCTTCTTCTTACCGTTCTTCAGCTGACGATAGTCGTAGAACCACTTGCCATCCTCGCAAACAGCGAACTCAGATGCAGCACAGTCCATAGCGATACGTACATCCTTTCCTGGCTCATAACCAGCAGCCTTGATAGCTTCCATGATGGTGTCGAGAGCATCCTCGATGCCATTGAAGTTGGGAGCGAAACCACCCTCATCACCTACAGCAGTAGAAAGACCACGAGCCTTCAGCAGCTTGGCGAGGTTATGGAATACCTCAGCACCCATGCGCACAGCCTCTTTGATAGAGGTAGCACCTACCGGGCCGATCATGAACTCCTGGAAAGCGATAGGAGCATCAGAGTGAGCACCACCGTTCACGATGTTCATCATCGGAAGGGGCATAGTGTAGCTGTTACAGCCACCAATATAACGATAGAGAGGAATGTTCAGCGCCTTTGCAGCAGCCTGAGCAGCAGCCAATGATACGCTGAGGATGGCATTGGCACCTAACTTGCTCTTGGTGGGTGTACCATCAAGCTCAAGCATCTTCATGTCAAGACCACGCTGATCGAACACGCAGTCACCCTTCAAGGCGGGAGCGATGATGTTGTTCACATTCTCAACGGCCTTCAACACGCCCTTGCCTAAATAGCGTCCCTTGTCACCGTCACGAAGCTCCAGAGCCTCATTCTCACCGGTAGAGGCACCAGAGGGTACGGCAGCGCGCCCCATCACACCATTCTCCAATGTTACTTCACACTCCACAGTCGGGTTACCTCTTGAGTCGAGGATTTCTCTTGCATGAACTTTTTCGATTCTCATAATTACTTTATATTTAAATGTGATAAAAAATCATCTGTGTATTCAAGCAATACACATTATATGAATAATGCGAATGCAAAGATACGGCGAATTTACCTATCTTGAAAACAAACGTCTTTTGAATTGCTAACGATTTAATTATTTTTAATAATCATCGAGAAAGAATGCGAGCACACGTTTTCCAATTGCTCAATACAGTTGGCAAAATCAAGTGCTCACATCAGAACGGGGCAAAGGAATCGTTGTGTATCTCTTTGATAGCCATACACTCCATTTCCACAAGCCATCCTGGACGGCATACGGGGGCATTGACAAACACCTTGGGTTTATCGGGGAAATGCTCGTCGTAAAGAGCCTTTACAATATGATAGTCGGAGATATCACGCAGATAAACAATCATCTGTTTTACCTCGTCAAAGGTGCACTCCGCTTCATTGAGCAAAGCCTCTACATTACTCCACATGTGACGTGTCTGTGCGGCGACATCTCCAGGATGCACAATCTCTCCCTTGTTATTGATACTGGCCGTACCCGAGATGAAGACATGACGGCGGTCTCCATAGTCAAGATAGGTACCGCGTTCGAAGCTCACACCGTAGTCGCTGGTGCGGTTCAAATGATCGGCAGCATAAAGGAAATGGATCTGTTCCTGTTGGATGCCATCTACGGCATAGTTATCCATCTGTGAAAGGACATGGGCATCAGCCTGTCGGCCCCCGATACCCGTACTGGCGATGAAATGGGTCTCATCGGTCAGATTCTGTGTGAAGAACACTGTATTGCGGGCTTTCACCACTCCTGGATAATTGTTATCGACATCATTTACGAAGAACCACGTACGGATACAATTGTCAGAGAGTTTACATCCTTCCTGCATCAACTGCATGATATACTCGTTGAGCAACAAGCGGGTCTGATATTCAGAGTTCTTGGCCAGGTTATGGGCACTGGCATTCCACAGATGACGGTAGCTGCCATGAGTCACCTCATGCAAACCGCTATGCAGGGCACGAGTCTGGACATGGGTCTGGAGATAGGCCCACACGGCCACCTTTGTTCCATCGAGGGGTGGCTGCTGAATAATCGACAGCGCATAGTCAGCATAGTCGAGTTCCACAGAGACGACATCGTTTGCTTGGTTATAGGCATCACTGAGAAAGTAGCGTTTGAACACCGTTTTTGCCCCCTGGAGATGGTCTCGCAGCAAACAGGTGTAAGCCTGATCGATAGCCGTTAGCTGGTCACGAAAGTTCAACAACCCATCGTTCACATGGAGCATCACATGATACTCCGTTACCTCCGAGCCGTTGTCGAAGCAGCTGATCTCAGCATAAACGTTGTCAGATAATTTCTTTTTCATGGGTGCAAAGGTACTAATAAGTGAGAGAAAAGCAAAATTTTTTTTGCTTTTCCGAGCGAAAAACACCTTTTATTTTATGATTACGCATAGGAATGCATACCACCAAGGAAATAGTTCACACCGAAGTATGTCATAAGGATCGTCAGGAAAGCGAAGATGACATACAGATGGTAGTGAAGGGGATTCCTGAGCCATGAGATGGAACGATGATGCACAGCCACGGCATACACCATAAACGTGATAAGAGCCCACACCTCCTTAGGATCCCAGCTCCAATAGGTTCCCCACGACACATTTGCCCAGATGGCACCTAAAAAGATTCCCCATCCCAGACAGGTAAGAGCCGGATAGAGGAAGAGCTGCGAGAGAAGGTGTATGGAGGTGGTATGTGATGTCAGGGAGGGAACGTGATGGGAGACAGTCCCAGCTATGCCGCAGATAAAGGTGAGGGCCAGCAGGGCAAAAGCCATCATGATAATGCTCACGTGGAGGGTGAGGAGCGGTGAGGCCAGAACAGGCATCAGGTGACTGATTTGCGGATCCATCTGTGAGATATGGCTCACCAATAGGAAGAATCCTGACATCAGGAAGCCAAACGACAGTATCGGTGGGAAATAGCGACATGTGAAGAGTGTCACCAGCATGATCATCCATGCCATAAGCAACATCGTTTCATACCCATTCGACATCGGTATCGTACCAGAGACGATCCACCGTAGAGCCAGACAGACTGTGAGGGCAAGGAACGACAGGACGAGGATGAAAGAGACAAGTCGTGGGTAACGTGACACAAGCAGCAAGCACAGGAAACCCATGGTGAGGTTCAGCATGAAAAGGATCGTGGCAAAGGGGATGCGGTTATAGATCCGCTCTGCCGCGATTTTCGTTTCTGAGGGAATGGTATTCCCACCATAGGTGCTTTGATATTTCTGCATCTTTGCGATGGCCTCGTTCATCTCAGAGAAATTCCCCTCGTGTGCTTCCTGATTCAGGATAGAGAAGATATTCCTCATATACTGTTGCCGTTCTGCCTCCATATCAGCAGGATATTTTCCAGTAGGACCATACCACACCGACTGATAGGGGAACACTTTCAGCAACTTCCCACGACGCAGATCCATCACCAACTGCAGTTTGTCATCGATCTTTGCCACCTCTTGATGAAACTTGTCATTATTGCCCTGATAGTATTCCTGGATATAAGGCCCAAGAATGTATCCTCCCATCGTTGAATTGAAAAAAGTATTCACTGCACAATATTTTGGCAGTTGCAAAGTGTTCCGAAGCACACCATTCTTCATCTTGACGAGAGGCTCCTTGCTCCATTCTTCTCCAAAGAAGATAAAGCCTGTGAGGACCTGCTCAGCTGTATAATCTTTGTAATGACGCTTGCCATAGAGTTTCTTAGTGAAGTCGATGGCAAATGTTTGCAGCGGACAGATACGGTCGTTATACAGGATATTCAGTTTACCGAACTCCGCTGCAGTCTCTGCAGGGAGTGTCGGCAGCTTTAGCTCTTCCTTTTTGTCAGGTAGGAATATGGCAAGGGATACGACGAGAATGACTATAGGGATAATAGCAAGAGGATACAGATAACGTTTTCTCTCGTTTCTATCTACCATCTTCCTTACTCTATCCCCCTTTCTCTTTTCGTTCTCATGTCTCCTCTTCAATGCCTTAGCCACAGACTGGTAGGAACCCTTAGGGTCGAAAAGCATCCAGATCAGAGAGATGAAGAGCAAGGCATAGCCGGTATAGGTGACGGGGATACCAAAAGGATCGCTGTTCACACTGAGGTAGCTGCCTTGCCCATCATCATCGTAACTGCTCTGGTACAGACGGAATTGATGATGGGTGAAAATATTGTTCATTGATACCGCCCCCTTGTATTGACCCTTTCCGTCAGTCACCGTAAAAGAAGAGATGTAGTCGGAGGCGGCATTTGTCCCCTCGTGGTATTTCACCTCAAAGCGATCCAGTCTGACCTTGAATGGCAGTTGGTACTCTTGAACCTCATCCCCCACCCTTTCATAAAAAGACTGGGATGTCATACCGAGTCGCAGGTGCATCATTCCCTGACGTCCTGTGAGATGGGTGAGTAATGCTCCGGCAAGGATCACCACAAAGGAGAGGTGAAGCATCACCACAAAGAATCTTTTTACCCTTTGCTTCACAAACCAGCCAATGGCAAAAGCGGTAAGTAATGCCCACAAGGCAGAAAACCACCACGCCCCATAGATATGGGTGGAGACAAATGTCGTACCTTGGAACTTCTCAACAAAGGTAGCAGTTCCCATACAGAGAATCACTACGATATAAAGGGTAAAAAGAATCTTCTTCATGACGGTTTAGATAGAACGTAGGAACTTCACCACCGCATCACGGTCGGCTTTTGGCAAGTTGTAGAACTCCAGCGTACTGTCATAAGCATCAGAGTTCTTGCTGTATCCATGCCACATGATAGCCTCGATCTCGTTACGTGCCCTACAGTCGTGCAGGCGGTCTTCTGCTCCAGTATTGATCTTCGACAGCCCACGTCCCCACAACGGAGTGGTACGACACCATGACCCATGGATACCGTTTTTCATGTACAGACGGTGCTGCACCATATCGGTATAGGGATAGATGGTCTGATTCTTGTATGTGGGAAGGTTCAGGTTGTTCAAGGTAATGATACTGGGTGCCCAGAAATCATCCTTGGTAGTCTGCCACTTGGCACGGTGGCAATACTGACAGCCGATCTGATTGAACACCTCCTTGCCTCGTTGTACCTCCGGATCGTTCAGATTACGTGCACGAGGAATAGCCAAGCCACGATGCCATACCATGAAAGCCCAGAAATTCTGGTCGCTCATCTCCGGCTCGAAGTTATGCCATGGATTGTCAAACTGATTCGTTCCCGGGGAAAGCAGTCCATTCACTGCCTCTGCGATACCTTCATCTGTACCATCGGCATAATAAGGTGAAGAGGGATTGGCCTTGATAGCTGCGATCACAGAGGGTGTCTCGCTCATCTTCTTTGCCCAGGCATTGGTAGAATAGAGGTAGGGGCGGTCGCTGCGGCTCACATTCGTGATGTTCCATACAGCATTAGCACCGGCACCGTCTTGCAAAGATCCACGAGTACAGGCATAAGTAAATTTCTTGATGCGGTTGACACCATTGGCCGTGTAAAGAGCTGAAGCAGCCCAGTCGTTAGTACTCTTGTCCCACATGGCGGGATTCAGATCCACACCGGCAGCAGCCTCACGCTGATACTGTGCCTTGATGGAATCATCGGGGATGGCATCAATCAGTCCGGTACCGATAATGCCGATCGTACTCTCCAGTCGGAATGCCACATCACCGGTTTGATAAGGTGTAGGATTGGTGTTGAAGGCACTTTCCGGAATATTGAGTTCAGGATAGATCAGTTCGTATTTCTCTCCATCGGGGAAGGTCATGGGGATTCCACTCTCCATGGAGGCGAGCGTCTTCCATTGCAAATCGATCTGATCCTCATCAATGGGTGCAAGGAATGGTGAGGTAGCAATGGTCTGAGGCATTCCCGTCACCTCGGCCACATACGGACCATCATCACTGCCAGGTGCTATGGGGTGATACACGACCAGCAGATAGCCGTTACCCCACGACGCAGTATAGCGGTCAACGCGCTTTCCATGACCATAGGCGGGGTGACAGTCAAGACAAGACTTACGCACTGCAGCCGGTCCTAAGCCGTTAAAAGGCGGCGTTCCAGTATTGTAGTTACGTTCAAAGAAGGTTTCTCCCTTGTTAAAGGCATCCATGAGTCCCATCTGTGCTACGACAGGAGCCTCATCCTCGTAACACCCTGCCGAGACATTGTCGGTCGTACCCAGATCACCACCGGGATACCACTCCTCTGCGAGGAAGTTACCAACCTTCTTTCCGATGTAGTTCACCTCGGGTCCACTGGTGTCCTCCTGAGTAAAAGTGGGGTCATCGTCTTTACACGATGTCAGTGAGAAGCAAAGCAATCCACTGAGGATCAACATGTTGTAATTCTTAGAGATATTCATAATGTAATTGTTTATATGTTTTTTTTCTTAACCGTCAAGAAGTTGCGTCATAGCAAGCGAGCTCACCGTGACACAACTTCCCGTTGTCTAATATCATCATCTGTCACCTTCTGAGGTGCCAGTCGGAACCACAATTTACCTAACGGTTGCAGCCCATGCAGCACCTGCCTGTAACTGGTCATCCAGTGCATTGATGGCATCCATGGCAACTTTCACCTTCGCAGCTGTCGGATCCACCACAAAGGCAGCACCTGTCTGACATGCTGTCAGGGCAGAAAGAGCACCTTCGAGGGCAGAGCTCATAGAGGCAGCCAACGAGGGGTTAGCCGACTGCATGAGAGCCATTGCCGAAGCACTGTTGGGGGTAGAAAGGTTTATCCCACCGTAGAGTGAGTTCTTGATGCTCATGATATTGTCGTAGAAGTCGGTGAACGACTTATGACTATAGGGAGACTCGATGTAGTTGGCATCTTCACCAGTATAGGCCGTACCCATCTTGGTGTTAGCTACCTCAGCAGCGATATTCGAGCAACCAGAGTCGAAAATAGTCACCAACACCTCCTGCCAGGTCATGAAAGTACTTCCTACCTGTGTAGCTTTGAGGATATTCTCTCCATAATAGTTAGAGGTAACCTGTTTCTCTAACTCCAGTTCCTCCACACGGTCCTGATGAGACTTGGCAGCACTCTCTCCACGCCATGCCACTTCAAGCTGGAAGCAGCGGTCACGGAGGTCACCAGCCACAGCAGTGGCATATACCAGTTCTTGTTCACCTGTCACCTGTGCTTTGATAGCTGTGAAGGCGGCATCACTCTCATTGGCCTGAAGTGAAGCGAGAGTACGGTTCTCTCCGTTACGGAAGATGATGAACTCGATGCCATGGAAGCCTAACAGCTCCTGTCCGAGCTTGGCGGCAGCATACGCAATACCGTCATCGCCATTATCGAGCATCGCAACCTTATTGGCATTACTCAGTTCGACAGCCAGTGCATCGAGGTCGAGTGGCCATGTGTCGATATGGGGGTCAATACCAAATGTGGTAGCCGGACCATAGAGGAAAGCCTCTGATGCCTCCCAGTAAGCACGTGCGCTGAGGAAGGTGCTACAGATCGTGTTGATGTCACCCTGAGTGAGTGTTCCTGCACGGAACTTCCCTTTAGCGGCATCCAGCTGATCATAGAGCATCTCTGTGGCATTGGCCAGATTGGTGTAAGTAGGATACACCACATTCTCCACATACTGCTTTGAGAGGGCCTGAATAGCCTGCACATTTGCTGATGGCGTTGTGTCATCGTTCTTGTCATCATCATCGCTGCTACATGCAGTGAATGTCATCGTGGTGATGGCAGCGGCTGCGAAAAGCAGCGCATACTTAAAAACCTTTTTCATTTTTAAACGGATTATAATTGTTGATGTGTAATCATTCCACGTTCACCGTGCATCGACTTAGAGGAAGAATCCCTCATAGGCAATACCGATATTAATGCTGGGTTCGTTGTTGTACTGGCTCTTCAGCATTCGATGTGAGTATTCTGCCTTGATAGCAATCTGCTTGATGGGGAAATAGTTGATACCCCCCACGATACGGTTCTTTTCAGTGAACTGATAACCGGCTTGCTGAGCCGATGGAATATAGGGATTATAATGCTCGTAGCGACCGAAGACATACAGTTTCTGCTGATCCTGGCGCAGTTTGGTAATCTGCGAGAAGATATCGTATCCGGCCTCGATGCCGAGGGCCACAGCATTCTTTGCCACCGGCATACTGCTATAAGGGGCATTGCTCACCTTGGCACGTGTACGCTTAATGGTATTGATCTCCACGGCATCACCCACATAGCCATAGTCGGCCTGTCCTCTGATAATCCAGTTATAACGGTTGAATGTGAAGTCAATGGAACCGATAGCTACCTGACCCTTCACACCATCGTTTGCTTTCTTTACGCCATCGGAATTCTCACCCTCCATATCATGAGGATAGGTGTTGTGCATAGACTTCCCATAATAACCGCTCACGCCGACGCGCAAACCAGGAATGCTATAGTTGTCTAAACGGGCAGAGAATCCATACTTATTTGCCACCTTATATTCAAATGATGAACCGGCACCGTTGTGCACCCATCCGTCACGGCTGAACTTAAAAGCATCCAAGCCAGCAGTGAGCTGCACCTCATAGCGGAAATCACCACTACGTCCCCAGAAACTGATACCAGTGTCATGCCAGGTAGAAGGAAGAATCGTGTTCTCACCCTCGGGACGATATACCGTAAAGAAATTCAGCGGCTCATGATGAGCATTGTTCAGTCCTACGGGAACCACGATATGTCCTACGCGGATATTGGCAGCACGCGAGAAACTCTTCTGCAGCCAGAACTGCTCCAGTTCCACCTCACCGCCTTTCTCCACTTCCTGTTCCCATTCTCCAGCTTCCTCGAACTCCTGTTCCACGGCACTGCCTGTCCCTGTATGTTCAAACTCGATCTCCGTGCCCATGGTCCAGCCCTTACCAAAGTCGTATCCTAAATAGATCACGGCATGGGGAATATCGAAACGTCCATGACTCGGATCGTTCTTATACTGACCAGCCTTGGAATACCGATAAACGTTATCACTATAGAAATTGCGGCTCATGGCCACCTCGCCATAGCCGCCCACACTCAAACGGTTACCTTTGACATGCTGCATCACACTATCAGCAGCAGACTCCTGAGCCTTGGCCGTGCTTGTCCAGAAAGCAACAGCCAAGATACAGATTAAGACAAATGATATACGCTTCATTGAATACTGTTCTTTTACCTTATTTGCGCCAAACCTACAATAGGATATACACGCTATCTCAATAATGTGCTGCAAAAGTACAGTAAAAAGAAAAAGTGCACAATACCCAATAATGAGTAATTTGCACTTTCTGTCTGCATACCTAAAAGTAGGTATTAAAGAAGTTCGTCCAGCAATCCTGCACACCCATCCTCTATCAAATCGAGGGCGAGTTCGAAGTCGGCGCTACCTCCGTAATAGGGATCAGGGACTGTTTTCTGTCCTGGGTGACGGCGCAGGTAGTCAGCCAGACAGCGTATCTTTTTGATATGCTCTGGTGTTCCCGCTATACGTCGCAAGTTATAGGTATTCTCATCATCCATCCCTACCACGAGGTCGAAATGATCGAAATCCTCACGTTTCACCTGCCTGGCCCGATGATTGAACAGATACCCCCGCAGGGCACCATGGTCGCGCATCCGCTTATCCGGGAGCTGTCCCACATGCCATGCGCCGATACCTGCACTGTCGATTTCAAACAGATGATCCACCCCACGTTCCTCGGTGAGATGGCGCATGATGCCATCAGCCGCCGGAGAACGGCAGATATTGCCTAAGCAAACGAATAATATCTTGAACTTCATATACAAGTTTAAGGCATCATCTCGGCGAGCTTCTGATCCAGCTGCTCATCGCTCTCCACCTTGCATACAATCTTTCCTTCACCGCCTTTCACGGTGCCTTTAAGGGTATAGGTGCCCTGCGCATGAACTAAAGTGCAGGCTGCCACAAGGGCAGCCGCACTGAATAGTCTTTTCATGAAGTTTCCTATCATAATCATTGTATAATATCCTTCACTTTCTGTTGAAGAATCATTGGCTTACAGAGAATCCCGGGTTCTGGTCTGCCTCAGTGAGCTTGTTGTTATACTTGAACTCATCAGAGGGGATGGCAAACACGTTATACTCTTTCTGAGCATAGGCAGGGTTGAACTTCAGCGTGATGCTTTCCGGGAAGCGAAGCATCAGATCATGTTCCAGACCACATTCAAACGACAAGTTCTTGATACCCTCGTTAAAGATTTGCTGCATCATCGCCTCCTGGGTAGTGGCAGCATCTACAGCAGAGAAATCGGTAATGCCAGCCTTCGACATCACAGTCTTGAGCATAGAACCTGCCTCCGTGAGATTTCCTGTACGTGCCAAAGCCTCAGCACGGAGCAGATAGACCTCTGAGAGTCGGATCTGATACTGTGTCTCCTCTAACTCATCGGTAGCGAAGGTAAGAGGGTTGATATGCTTACAGATCGTATATTTGTCTTCATAATAGATATAATAACTGCCATCATCACGTATTCCGATCTGCTCAGCAGGCTCACCTTTAAACATCTGTTCTTTGCGCGGGTCATTTTCATAGAGGGCAAGGAGATTGTCGGTAGGGAAATATTGTGCGGAGTTACGATAGTAGTATGACTCCTTCACGTCTGACTGATTCTCCTTAGGCTGGATACCGAAAATCACCTCAGCACTCTTCAAGCCTTTGACATGGAAAATGTCTGCATAGTTATCTTCCAATGCATACGGACCGTTGTTGATGATGTCAGCACAAAGGGTGGCAGCATCCTGATAGTCGTTACCTTGTCCTCTCATCATCAGCACACGTGCTTTCAATGCCTTGGCAGCCCAACTGGTCATATAATAAGGTTCATTCTGTGCTGGGGCGTTGGCGATGGCAAAGTCAAGGTCGGAGATGATTTGCTCGTAAGTATCTTTCACATTGCTGCGTTCCAAAGGCAATGTGGTAGCCTTACTCTGCTTGGTACGTAGGATAACTCCGTAAGGGCTGTTCACATCCCATGAGTAGCCATAGAAGCGCAGAATGTTATAGAAAGACAGCGCGCGCATAGCATAGGCCTCACCAAGAATCTCGTTTTTCTTGTTTCCCGTGAAATAACTGTCGGGGGCATCGCCCACCTGATCAATCACAGTATTGGCAGCATTGAGCGTGCCGAAAAAGGAATCCCAAAGATAGGAGCCATATCGTGACAAAGAAATAGCATTATGGGTCTCTAAGAGATAGGCCCCCTGATAGTAAATCGCAGTTCCTGCAAAGTCGGCAGGAATAATCTCATACCATTGAGAGCAGCGTGTTGACTTCACATCGTAGTAGTCTGTGCCGCACATGGCAAAGGTATAATAGATACCGTTCAAGGCCACCGTAGCACTACGTTGGTCAACCACCAGGTTACCGTCAACCTTCGACTGACTGGGTAGTTCATTGAGCTGGTCGCTGCAACCCGTTACCGTCAGGAAGAAGGGGGTGAGAAGCATACAAGCTGTAACAGCTTTCATCACCTTGTATATCTTATTCTTTTTCATCTTAACTCTTTATTCTTAATAGTTATTTCTTGAATGGTTTAGAATCCCAGGCGTATGCCAAATGAATAGCTCTTCACCGTGGGGTAGGAAGAGATGTCACGACCACCGCCACTGATGGTATAAGGATCGTCGCTCACAGCAGGATCGGGACCTGGATAGCTGGTGATTGTGAACACATTGCTGGCTGTAGCATATACCTGCAGGTTGTTCAGCTTCAGTTTCTTCAGTACCTTGGCAGAGAAATTATAGGCCAGCGAAAGAGTCTGTAATTTCAGGTAAGAAGCATCATAGACATTCAGGTTGGTCAAGAACATCGTACTGTTATACGAACTGAGCGAGTTGCCATTAAAGTGATCTGCGCTACTGGCATCGAGCACACGTGTACTGCGGTTCGACAGGGAGTTGAAGCACATGTCTGTAACATCCTTCTGATAGATCAAGTCATTACCGTAAGAGAAAGTGAACGCCGCCATCAGCGACCAGTTCTTATAGTTGAATGTGTTGGTGAAACCACCGTAAAAGTCGGGCGTGCAGTTACCAATCACATCTTCATAATAGAAACCTGTCTCATCAAGTGCTAATTTCGTAGAACCGATACCCATGTCAGGATAGAATGAGGTCCAGTAACCGAACTGCTCACGGTAGGCAGCCAGTTCCTCCTTCGTCTTGATGATACCATCGGCTTTTCGTCCACAGAGTAAGCCTAAAGACTCGCCTTCACGAATCAGGCTGGTTCCCATGTTCAGAGCCTTTCGGTCAGTGGCACTGGTAAACTGCTCATCGAGGATCTTCTTCACCATCGACTCATTGTGTGAGATGTTCAAGGCTGCAGACCAACGGAAATCTTTCGTGCGGATAATCTCACCATTCAGTTCAACCTCCCATCCCTGATTACGGATCTTGGCAATGTTACTGATAACCGAGCTAAAGCCACTGGAGGGTGCAGGTGTAACAGCCAACAGGGCGCCGTCGGTCACCTTATAGTAATAGGCTATGGTACCACCTAAGCGGCCCTTGAAGAACGAGAAGTCAAGACCGAGGTCTTTCTGGACTGTACTCTCCCAGCGAATATCGTCATTTCCAAGCTGAGAAGGGTAGAGCACGCTCTTTCCCGCATAGGAATCAGGAGAGAAGAGTGAAAGGAACATCCAGTTTCCGATGTTCTGCGTTCCTGTTTTACCGATACTACCGCGCAATTTGATCTCATCAATCCATTTCACGTCACGCAGGAAAGGCTCCTGTGAGATGCGCCATGCCAAAGCCCCCGAGGGGAAGAAACCAGTCCGATGCGACTTGGCGAACTTCGATGAAGTATCAGAACGTCCAGTGAAGGTGAACAGGTAACGATCCATCAGTGTGTAGTTGGCACGACCGTAGAACGAGAGTAGTGACGACTTTGCCGAAGGATTCGAGCCTGCAACCTGTGCTGCAATAGCCGCAGAGCTGAGGTTATTCAGGTAATCGTCATCTGGATATCCTTTTCCTGAAGCAGAGAAATAGTCACTCTTGTCCTGTTCCCAGGCATGACCGATCACAGCATTCAGGGCATGATACTCGTTAAACTGTTTGTTGTAGGTGAGCGTGTTCTCCCAGAAAGTACCAATTGATGTTGACTGTGCCTGAGTGCCACGACCGCCTCCATTGTCTTCTGCACCATAGTAGCTGCTGGTGAGCACGTAACTGGGCACATAGTTCAATTGGTTGTAATTGGTATAGCTGAGTGATAACGTTGACTTGAACTTCAGGTCATGGATAATCTCATACTCTCCGCTCACCGACCCCTTGAAGCCATAGGTCTTGGCACGGTTGGTAGAGGAAGATACGGCCATCGGATTCTGGTATCCCACATAAGAAGAACTCACTCCACCGATAGCGGAGTAGTCAGCAAACGAACCGTCGGCATTATATGCCGGAAGGATAGGAGGCGCCGAGACAGCCTGTCCGTAGATACCACTGTTAATATTGTTCTTCGCATAACTCAGATTCATCTTCACATACGTACGGAAACGACTGGTGATGTCATTGTCCATGCTTACGTTACCCGTCATACGGTTGAAGTCGGTACCAATCATCGTTCCCTCCTGTTTGTTGTATGAGAACGAAGTGTAGTACCGTGAAGCATTACCACCACCCGACACTGAGAAGTCAACATTATGGGTGATACCCGTACGCAGAATCAGATCAAGCCAGTCGGTATTGGCATTACCATGCTGTGCTACATAGTTTTTCACGTCGTTGAGCAGTTTTGTGTTGCTGTCTATATAGTTCTGTGCCCTGCCAGCATTCAATAGGCCCTCATTGATACTGTTTTGAAGATTCGTATTACTGCTGTTGATGGCACTCTCAAGAGCCTGCATATACTGGTTTCCATTCAGAAGTTTCTCTTTCACGGGATTGCTGATACCCAGTGAGTAGCTTACATTGAAGGTAGGCTTCTGGTCACGGCGACCGCGCTTGGTAGTGATAATCACCACACCGTTGGCGGCTTTCGATCCGTAGATAGCGGTGGCAGAGGCATCTTTCATGATGGTGATGGTCTCGATATCATTGATATTCAAGCCAGCCAGACTGTTCAGGCCTCGCATAAAGTTTCCAGAGACAGCACCCATTTCCTGCTCACCATAGGTGTCCCACTCCACGGGGTTGTTCACATCTGTAGAACTGATATAGTTGTTCTGGATCTCTGTAGGGATGCCATCGATGATGTACAATGGATCGACACCACCTTGCAAAGAGGCACCACCACGGATACGGATGCGTACGGCACCACCAGGAGATCCATCGGCCTTCGTCACTTGCACACCGGCGGCCTTACCAGCCAGCGCATCATCGATGGTGATGGCAGGAGCATTGATCAACTCGGTGGGATCAACGGTAGCGACTGATCCTGTGAGGTCCTTACGGGTGGTCGTACCATAACCGATCACGACCACATCGTCCAACTGCAAGGCTGAGTGCAGGGTGACATGGTGGGTGAGATCGTTGTTTCCTGGTGTAATGGTCTCGTAAACAGTCTCCAGACCTACATACGAATATTTCAAAGTGGTCTTCTCTACAGGGATTTTGAACGAGTAGAAGCCATCCACGTCTGTCACCGTGCATACACGGGTTTCACCAATACAGATAGGTACGCCGATCAAAGGCTGTCCATTCTCATCACGCACATATCCTTTGATGGTGCGCTGTCGGCCACTCTGTTCCTGTTTGGTGATGGTTACGATATTCCCTTTGATGGAGTAGGAGCACTCGATGAGGGAGGTCACTTGGTCGATTACCTGAATGGCAGGTTTCTTGTTTGCCTTGATGGTAATCTTCGGCCACGTCTGAGCGAGATCGGCATCATAGATAAAATTCAGACCGGTCTGCTTTTTCACTTCAGCAAAGAACTGTTTTACGGTGACAGAAGAGAAATTCACTGTCACAGGCTTTTGACTGGCATCCTGCGCCTGGGCCGTACTCCACGGAGCCGCTACCCATAAGCCAAAGATCACCAGCATGAGCATTTTCTGGATTCTTTTCATACTCTCTCGGTTTGTTAGTTTATAAAATAGTAGGGTTAATTATTCAGTTGGAACGTGAGGGTGACATCACGTGGCGGCAGACAAGCATGGTCGTCGCAAGTCTGGTAGGTCACGGTGCAGGTCACACTGCCCTCGCCGCTGCCTTTGATGCGCTGCTTAAACAGCACGTCGCCCTCATAGACGGTGGTGCCCGTCGTTCCCAGGGCACGGAAGGCAGGGAGCCGCAGGTCACCCACCTTCTCGTAGTCACCGGTGGTCTGGATATCGAAGGTCGTGGCAATATAGGGATCCTGATCGGATACGTATCCATAGACATGGAAGCCAGTGTGCATCTTCATGCGGATCACCAGTTCCTTCTCGTCACCCGCCAGCTCGTTCACCACTCCCGACACCAGCACGGGGTTGTCACGGTTGGTCGCACCGCTGATCTCGGGTTTCTTCTGTTCAGGGATCTCATTATAGCGTAACACACTGTAGTCGTTGCCGGGCACGTTCTTGTCCTGTGAATCCACCAGCCACAGCCATCCACCGCTCTCGGTGAAGAACAGTTTCTTCTCGTATTTGCGGTACCAGTCACGGTATTCCTTAGCCGTCTTGTAGCGCAGCAGCGTGTAGCGTTGCAGAATCCGCTTACCTTTGGCCACATCCTCGTTCGTCTCCCACAGGGTGATCGCCTTGTCAAGGAGTCGTTTGTCATTGTTGGCCAGTCCCAGACTCTTGGCATCCTCATCGAGTTTCAGTCCATAGTCATAGAGCGTACCATATAGATAAGGTGTATTCTCGGTGTAGTAAGCAGCGTATGCTTTCTCGTCCTGTCCGAACCGTGTAAAGAGTTCCCCGGCATTCTCCTGCACCCATTCCTCATACGAGGGCGTGGGCTGCGGCTGCCACTGCAGGTACATCTGTTCCATCTTACCAATCTTCCCGCCGGCAGCCTGTACCGCCTTCAGCGAGTCAGACAATTGCTTCGTCTGTTTATTGAAGTCATCAATGGTCTTCTTATACGACTCCCAGCATTCCTTTGTCACCCTGTAGGCACTCTCCTTGGCCTCGATGCGTGTAGGGATGTTCTCGTGGAGTTTCCGTGCGATGACATGCTGTCCGGCGAACTTCGAGATATACACGATGGCATTGGCCAGCAACGGCTTGGCCTCCTCCGTCATGTCCATCGGTGCCGCAGCGAAGCCCCAGTGGAAGAAGCTGCCATGACGTCCTAATGCCATGGCATCAATCGACTTACTGCTCAGTCCGCCTGAGATCCACTCTGCCTCGGGAGAATCTTCGAAGCCCCAGGGGCGGCTCACCATACCCACCTTGAAATTCTTGTGGGTCATATATCCCTTGCTGTTCACCTTCCACATCGGTGTGACATCGGGCAGGGTCTCCCCCACCATCGGCGCATAATCCTTTGCGCTCTCCGGCGTGGGTCTGTTCTCCAAGGTGACATTCACCTTGTACGGTCCCTTGAAGATGGGATGTTGCAAGCGCATGTGGTGTGCCCAGGCATCTAAGCACAGACAGTACCAGTCGGTCTTCAGTCCCATATACCGTCCTACGGTCTCACCCATCTCGGCGATCGTCACCACAGGGCGGTCGAAATCATCGGGGAAATACTGGGCATAGACGGTCTTCACGTAGCGATCTCCGTCTTTCAGACTCTGTGCTGCCTTGATAGGCTCAGGCTCACCGTCGAGCACTGTCACATCGTAGTCGTACGACATCTTATAATTATACTCTCCAGCAGGAATCACCTTCACCGTAGTGAAATACGCGTTCAGGAACTGCTCGAACGAGGCCGTGCGCTCCTGAATGCTCCTCACATTCTCTAAGCTATCCACATCAGTGGCGAAAGTCTCGAGATTCGAGTGGCCACCCACATAGAGCACGCGCAACTTCGTCTTCTTTACTGCTCCACTTACCGCAACGGTAAATGCCACGAGCATCAGGGTAAAAAAAGCTTTTTTCATTTTGTTGTTATGATGGAATTACTACTTAATGATAATTCTCTCCTGATGCAGCTCGATATCCAAGCCCGTCACCTGCTCGATAGCCTCCAGTGCCGGTTCAATGGAGCTGTATTTGTCAAGTTCGCCGGTGAAGCGTATCGTACGGGCCTGCAGACTCTCGAACGTCACGTGGTAGCCATACCATTTTGACAAGACACTCATCAGTCGCATCAGCGTACAGTTCTCGAAGACGAAGGTACCGGTGTTCCAAGCGACAAAGGGAGTAGTATCCACCTCGTTCACCGTCAGCTGGTTGTTCATCAGCTTGAGCTGCTGTCCGGGCTTCAGCACCCGTTCCGTCCCGCTGTTGGGGGTAACGCTCACGCTTCCTTTGACCAGCGTAATGGTGGTGGAAGGCTCATCCTGGTCGTTCAAATCGTTTGTGTTCACCACAAACTCCGTGCCCAGCACCTTCACATCACCCTGCGGGGTATGCACGATGAACGGACGACTCTTATCCTTGGCCACCATGAAATAGGCCTCACCATCGAGAATGACATTGCGGTCATCGCGACCGAAACGTTCGGGATAGATCAGACGGGAATTGTAGTTGAGGTGCACCAACGTGCCATCGTCTAACGTCAGCCAGAACTCCTTGTCATGACGTGTGGTAAGGCGTCGGGCTTCTAACAGCTGGCTCTTTGTCAGACTGGAATAGAGAAAGGAGGTCTGCGAGATACTGCTGTCGTCGGCTGTCTGCCCTTCTCCCTCCTGGCTGTTGTCCTGTCCGTGGCGCACCACCTTCGGATCATACTCACCCCGGACTATCTCCTCCGGCAGGAAAGACTTGTCGATCGTAGCCTCCGACTTCCCGTTCCTGTCGCTCTGCCTCATGGCCATCTGTACTGCTTCCGACAGCTCCGGCGGTGTTACCTTCGTATATTGACGGTACCACAGCATCGCTCCGGCAACAACGAGAACGAGAATGGCAGCGGCAATCCTGAATATAACCTTTCCTCTCTCCTCTTTCCTCACTCCTCTCAGTTCTTTCCTCTCTCCTCTCTGAAGAATGCTCTCCAATGCCTTCTCCACATCTACCTGCGAGTAGGCATCGTAGCGTTCTGCCAGGTCATCGGCTTGCAGGATTTCCCTGACCGTATCTGGGTCGGCATACTCCCTGAGAAGGGCCTCTTCCTCTTCTGTGGCCGCCCCCATGAGGTGCTTTGACATGATTTCGTTGATATTACTCATAACAGTCTTTTTCTTAATACAAGAATCTACGGGAAAGGGGGGTGTCATCATGTATTTTTTTTATTTACATTTCGGGGTTCACAGTGCAAAGATACAACATTTCATGTTGGAAATGCAGGTTATGGCAGGTTATGGCAGGTTACTGTCAGTTATTTTAAAAAAAGAGAGGAAAGAGGAAAGAGGAGAGAGATTTTTAGTGGAAAAAGGAGAGCCTATGGCTCCCCCAGTTCTTCAAAGATACTTGCCACCATACGAGGTGTAAATGATCTGACAGTGGGGCTGTATCCCAGCTGCAGGAGTTCATTCTTCAATGTTTTGTTCAGTTCAATCCATCCCTTCATTTTGCGCCATGCCGAGTCTGATCTCAGCATAGGGAAATAAAGTTGCGCAAGTTCCGTGCGCCCGTATTCTCGAATCATGTTTTCCATACTGCAAAGGTACGAAAAAACGAGCGAAATACAAAATAAAAAACCTTTATTTTTATTCCCGAGTGCATTGTACCTTCGGCGAAGACCAATTTACTAATTTACCAATTTACCAATTTACCAATTTCACTTCACTACTGTCCCGTTAAAGTGGGGTAATCGTTCTTTGAAATCGCTGAAATAGAGTCTTTTACGAGTAGTTTAAAGAGTCAACGGACTTGATTTTGTAACTTTGCGGCCTAAATGGTCTGCATATG
>Ga0256404_1004604_pt1 | contig 25734 bp, 29 predicted proteins | sample RumenRJG_01DNA_FD_185990 | JGI IMG/M metagenome (GOLD analysis project Ga0256404, IMG submission 185990) | Bovine rumen microbial communities from Lethbridge, Alberta, Canada - RJG_01 | ecosystem: Host-associated > Mammals > Digestive system > Stomach > Rumen | place: Canada: Alberta | collected...
CATGGTTCCAGTTAGCAGTCTCGCAGAGCACCAAGGGTTGGTCGTTGATGAGTCGCTCTCGCACCTCGGCGATGCTGAGCATCGTGCCGTTCTCGTCTGTCACCCAGGCATCCATCGTGGGGTCGATATAAAGCCATTTCTGTAACTGACTTGACCACACCGTGTTAATCACATGGCACTCATAGTCGAGCGAATCGGCTGGCATGCAGGTCACATAGCGGGCCGGAATGCCCATAGACAGATACATCTCGCAGAGCGATATGGCCAACTGGCGACAGTTCACGCCCTTACCAGTAGTCTTGTAATAGTTATAAAGGTCGATGGCATCCAACTCTGCAAACGCCTGGTTACCTCCGTCGTGGCGGATGTTGTCGTGGGCAAAGTGCAGCAGATTGATGATCTTCGAGAGCTCGTCGCCCTGACCGGCTACGGAGTCAAGTTTGAAATAGTCGCGAACCATGCGTAGGTTCTTCGACTCTTTAGGTTGATAACGGAACAGAATGTCTTGCTGGGCCGCATCTTTAGCGTATGGAGCCGATTTTTTCAGCACACTGAGGGGCTGACGGTCTTTCACCTGAGCCAGCAGCGCCTGATATTTCTTATCCTTACGCAGCGAGATGAGGTCGTTGTCGTTCACCATATTATTATAATCCTTGTAGCCCAGCTGGACGGACTGCTCCAGTGCCACAAGTGCCTGTTTCTTTTGCCCCGTCAGCGCATAGCAGCACGCCTGGTCGTAGTACAGCAGTCCCTTCTGCTCCTTGATGGCTGCCTCGGGGATGGGGGCCACCTTGAAAATCGTGGTGGTGTCGAGCAAAGCGATGCAACTCGTCAAAGGAGCCATTGCATCCTTATGCTTTCCATTGTGCATCAGGTCGCGATATTGATTCTGGTACTTGCCGAACTCATTCTGGAACTCACTCATTCGCTGACTCTGAGCCTTCAAGCTCATAACACTCATAAAACCGATGGCCAATACAGCCCAAAATCTCACTTTTTTCATATCACTCAAAATTTATGTCTATTTGACGTTGCAAAGGTAAGAATAGTTGCGGAATGCATCAAATTTCTGGGATATTCTGCATGATTCTGTGACGAGTGGCTAATAATGCAGCACCCGTCATCACGACGAGTGCTGCTTTCTTACTCTAACTAAATATTAACAATCATACAAACAAAGTATGATATTTATTATTTCTCGAACTCTCGGAGTTCCTCAAGCCCGCGCTCTATCTCCCCTAACTGCTGGGCGTGGCGACGGAGTTGCCATTTGGCAAAGACAAGGCCAAGACCAAAGGTGAGCAATGAGAGTCCGAGAGGCAACAACAATCTTGTACTATACTCGTAGCCTGCTTTCGTGTTGAATCCCAACTCTAGGATGTAAAAAGCTATCAACGCCAGGCATACGGCACCAATCATCCAGGCCTTCTCCTGATGGCAGATCTTCTTGTAAGTGAGCACCAAACGGCTGAGTTCGCGGCTGCTTTTGCCGCCCAGATCGAATTTCGACAGCAGAGAGAGTTTCCATACCAGAGGAATCAGTCCTATTACCATCACACCCTCAACGATAGCGAATGAGGTGGCCTGGATGGGCGTATTCATATAGACATACGGGAATACCACGCAGATGATGAGCATATTCACCACGAAGTTGTAGATGTTCTGTCCCATGATACCATCATAGGCCGACTTGGTCTTCTGCTGAATCACTTCCTTCACCACGCGAAGGTTCACTATTTCCGTTGCTGCCAGACGCTCATCGAGCTTGTTCCAACTGGCTTTCAATGCTTCAAGTTCCATAACAATTCAAATTTAACAGTTCGACATTTTCTTTAGTTTCTCTTTGGTGCGGTTCAGTTTCACGGCAACGTTAGTCTTAGTGATGCCGAGGATGTCGGCAATTTCCTCATAGCTCCGTTCTTCCAGCCAGAGGAGAATCAGCGCGCGTTCCAGTTTTCCCAGCTGGTTGATGAGTCGGTAGAGTTCCTTTAATTGACCAGATGTATCTTCGTCTGCTGCCATGCTTGCCACATTGGCCGTCATAGGGACGGTCTGCGGACGGATATTGGAGCGTCGGAGAAACGTAATACAGGTGTTCATCGCGATGCGATATACCCATGTATTGAGTGTGCTATCTCCCCGATAGCGGGGGAAACTCTTCCATAGGTTGAGCACCGTCTCCTGATACAGGTCGTTTAGGTCGTCCTGGTCGTTGGCATAGATGTAGCACACCTTGTAGATGGTACGTTTCTGCGTCTCGATCATCGTCAGGAATTCTTTCTCTAATTCTTTCGTCTCCATTGTTCAACTGAATCCTTTTATCCTATTAGTCGCAGAAAAGGCGAAATAATTACATCCAAACGGAACTATTTTACATTCTTGCCTTCTGCTTCGCGCCGGCACCAGAGCCTCGATACTTCGAGCGGGCCTCGTTGAACTTCCAGACAAGGTCGATGAGGAACGTGCGGCGGGCGGGATTAGCAGTCGCGAGTTCGCGGATGCCATAGACGGTGGCGTCGGTCTTATTAGTATTGAAGATGTCCACGCAGCGCACATCGAGTGTAAGCTGCCCGAGACGGCGGAGATTGAAGTCGCGCTGTATGCCGAGCGTGAGGTTGAAACGCTGGGAAGTGATGCTGAAGTTGTTGTAGTCACCCTTCGATGCCCACTGGGCATTGGCACTCAGGCGGAAACTGTGAGGCAGTTCGATGTCGTTGTTCCAGACGAGCGTGACGTATGGATTGTTGAGGGTCTTCATCGAACCATTAGCCGTTGGTGTCTTATAGTTCTGAAAGACGGTGAATGCATACCACATCGGGTGCCAGCAACCAATAGTGGGGCGTGCGGAGAGGCTCAGTTCGAACTGGTTATAGTCGTCGGCACTGTTGATGGGGCGGACGAGGCTGATGAGTGGATCCTCGGAGCCAGGGAAAGGCTCGGTGGACATAGTCACTATGTTCTTTAGGCGGCCATAGTTCACCGATAGATTTGCCCACTGATAGGCTGCATTTAGCACAAGGCTATGGGTATATGTCGGCTTCAGATAGGGGTTGCCGCTCTGGTAGGTATATCGGTTGACGTACATCGTCGAACTGGTGAGGCTTGAGTAGGCTGGGCGTTGGATGTCGCGACGATACGACAGGCTCAGTTGCATCTTTCCGATGGGAGCAGAGAGGGTAGCGGTGGGGAACCAGTCTCCGTAGTCGCGGCACACCTCGTCCTGTCGCTTGCCAAAATCGAAGTAGTCGTTGGTCAGGTGTTCGTAGCGCAAACCAACCTGGGCAAACACCTTACCGAACTGCCGGCCGTACTCGACGAAGGCCGCAGCCGACTTCTCATTGATTTCTGTGTCGGTGGCCTTGACGGGCACATAATCGGAAGCCTGAAATGTGTAGGCATCCGTGCGGTGGTTGTAGCTGTACTCGCCACCAACGGAGAGGTTGCCTTTCAGTATGGGATAACTGAAGATAAGCTTCGAGGCCCAGAAATTATTGGCGCTGTTGGTATTGCTTTCAATGGTACGGTTGACTGGGACTGCGCTGACAACAGTAGTCGTCTCCGATGTGCGGCCTGGCGTCTTGGTGTCATCGAAGAGTCCGTCGATGTTTAGGTCGATACCCAACTGTCCCACCTTACCATTGTAATAGGCGTTGAAGATGTGCTTCTTGACACTCTGGTCCTGCCAGATGTAACTCGCGGAGCGCTCTGTCAGGATGCCATTCTCGAACATATCTGTCAGGTAGTCGCCCTTCGTCTCGCTGCTGGGCGTGCGGTCGTATTTGTAGTAGGCACCGAAAGTGTGGTTTTCGTTCACCATATAGTTCAACTGCAACTGTGGCGACCATGCGTGCCAGGGATGTCTGATCTCCTGGGTGGAGTGACCCCGTCACCTGATTCGGACCAACATAGTAAAGCATGTCATTGACCTGTAGCCCCTTATAGTGATTATAGGTACCTACCCAGAACGATCCCGTTACATCAAGCCCGCCCGTACGGTAATTGGCCGTGAAATTGTCGTTCAGCGAACCGCCGTACTGGTACATGAACTGCGTACTGTTCTGGAAACTCAGACCTTCACCCTGTGCCTTTTTCAGCGTGATGCGCACGACCGCCTTTACCGAGGCGGCATAGCGGGCTCCAGGGTTCTGCACCACATCAACGTGTTGGATCTGATCGGAGCGCAGGCGAGAGAGTTCCTTCATGTCCTGCACCCGACGCCCGTTGATATACACCTCAGCATCACCGCGTCCCAGCACCTTCACACCACCGTCGCGCTCAGCTTCGAGCGAAGGAATCTTCGAGAGTGCATCGTTTATGGTTCCGGCTTTCTCCAGTATCGTACCAGCGACGGTGGTGCGCATGGCGTCACCCTTCACATGCGTCTTCGGCAATTGCCCCTTCACCACGACCTCGCTGAGCAGTTTGGCATCCTCCTTCATCTGGATGGTCAGCCCCTCGCCCGCGTTTATATATAAGGTCTGATAGCCCACGCTAGTCACCTTGAACAGGCCTTGGTTTATATCCGTCACAATCTTGAACATGCCCTGCTCGTCGGTCATCGCACCTTGTACGAAAGCCGAGTCGGGCAGTGACAGCAGCACCACATTCACGTAGGGCATCGGTTCGCCCTTCTCGTCAATCACTCGTCCGCCCCAGTCCTGTGTCTTGGCGGACATCATCATCGTCATCATCATTGCAGCCATCAGTACTGCGAATCTTAAACTAACTCTTTTCATATCATTTATCATTTTAATTGATTCTTTGACTTATTTGTCGTATATGACGCTGCAAAATTACAGATAGTTGCAGAAACCCCTGCATAAGTGGGATATTATGCAGGGGTTTGTGACGAATGGTGTGATAAATGGTAAAACTGTGACCAATGGCGCTTACCATACTAATGCTCGCTTCTCCTTGGGGATAAACATCTTGTCGGTGGGCAGGATGCCGAAAGCCTCGTACCAGGTATCGATCATCGGCAGGGCTGCCATCACACGAAGACGAGCTGGTGAGTGAACGTCGCTGTTCACCAACATGGCGGTGTACTCGGGCGTTGAGTTGCAAGCCCAGACACGGGCATAAGCCAAGTAGAAACGCTGGTCAGGGGTGAAGCCATCGACATCGCCGAGGGGCTCAGAGGTCATGCGATTCTTGTAGGCACGATAAGCAATCTTCAGACCGCCGTTGTCGCTCACGTTCTCACCGAGGGTTTTCTGACCGTTCACTTTCAGACCTGGCACGGCTTCCTGCTCACTGAACCAATCGGCAATAACCTTGGTACGCTCATCGTAGCGGGCCTTGTCGCCAGCCGTCCACCAATTGGCGAGATTACCGTCTTTGTCGAACTGACAGCCTTGATCGTCAAAGCCATGGGTCATCTCATGGCCTATGACAGCACCGATGGCACCGTAGTTGCAGACATAATCGGCCTCCGGGTCGAAAAACGGGGGCTGTAGGATGGCGGCGGGGAAATTGATGCTGTTGAAGAGCGGGTGATAGAAGGCGTTGACCGTCTGCGGCGAGCAGGGCATCATGGTCTTGTCGACGGGCTGGTGCCAGTACTTGCGTAACCCGGCCTGACGCGACTCCTGCTTGATGCGGATGAAGTTCTCGACGAGGTTCTCCGTCTCGCGGATGTCAATAAACTTCTCCATGTCCTGCCACTTGTCGGGATAGCCCACGTTGATGTGCATGGCGTGCAGTTTCTCCAGTGCTTTGGCTTTGGTTGAGTCGCTCATCCAGGTGTTCTCCTTCAGACGGTCCTCGAAAGCTTGCTGCAAGTCCTTCACCAGACGGTAAACGCGCTGTTTGCTACTCTCGGGGAAGTATTCCTTGACGTAAAGTTTGCCGATGGTCTCGCCCAGATTGCCGCTGATGGTAGCGACGGCACGCTTCCAGCGGGGTTGCTGCTCCTGCACGCCACTGATGACTTTCGAGGCCTCGAAGGCACGGTCGGTGAAGGCATCGCTCAGGAAACTTGCATAGGCGTTAATGACGTGCAACTCCATATATGACTTCAAGTCCTCTACACTCGTCTCGGCAAGCACCTTCTCTACCTCGTGTATCGCATCGAATTCACCGACGTTCACCACGTCAATGTCCTTCGGCAGCCCTAAGGCATCACGATAGGCCATATAATCGATGCCCTTGAAGTCGTTGAGTAGCTGCTCCCATGACATCGGGTGGTTCGTGGCCATCGGGTCGCGGCGGGCCACCTGGTCGAGTGTCTTCATACCTATTCTATACTCAACGGCCCATGCGGCCTGCATCTTCTGCTCGGCGGCGGCTTCGCTGTAACCCACCATCTTCAGATAGTCCTTGTTAAGGCTCTTGACGGCGGCAACGGTAGCCTTCTGCTGCTCGTTGGGCTGATCGTAGTACTCCTTGGGCAGCGAGGCACCACCATGCCCCGCAAACATCATATACTCTGACGAGTTGAAGGGGTTCAGGCTGAGGCTGAGGCCGAAGGGAGCCGTATTAAATCCCTTGGCATCGAGTGCGTACATCAACTTAAGAGCCTCATCACGGGTCTGTACCTCACGCACTTGTCGCAGATAGGGCATGATTGGCTCGTAGCCCATGCGGTTACGGCTGACGCTATCCATGTAGAGACGGTAGAGCGCACCAATCTTCTGACCGTCAGAACCCTGCGGCAGATCTTTTTTCTCGGCGTATGCCATGACGAGCTTGTTGATGCGATCGTTGTTCAGTTCATACAGGTCGGTAAATGCTCCGTTCTCAGGGTGCTGTGCGTCCAGCGGGTTTGCCTTCAGCCACCCACCAACGGCATACTGCCAGAAGTCATCACCAGGTTTTACACTCGGGTCCATATTGGACCTCAGATTCTGTGCCGTGCTCGCTAAGCTAACAAGAGCGAGGGCAACGGCGAAAAACAATTTTCTCATAATTACAATTTATTCAGTTTAACTGTTCATTTTAACTCTTAGACGCATGGTGCAGTCGAAAAACTACGCGTCGGTTCAATTAATTTTCTTAGTTCTTGATATCCACACCCCCGAAAAAATTGCTGGCGATGATGTGGATGGTTGGGGCTTTCGGGGCGACGGTATGTGTAGCATGATTGCCGACGCCACCGATGAAGCTTTGGCTTTTTACCTCTATGTTGACCGTCGTGGGTACGAAGAGTTCAATGCCACCAAAATAGGTGTGGATGTCGATCTCCTCATCTTCAGTAATCACGGCCTCACGTAGGTCCAGTCGGATGCCACCACAGAAAGCGTCGAGACGAGCACCATGGAATGTCTCGCCATGATAGACATACTCGTCACCACCATAGTGAACCGAGCAGCAAATACGCTTTCCGTCCTCACCGATAGGTAGCGGGCGCTGCAGCCACTGGTCTGGATCGCGTCGGTAGCTGTCGATGATCAGATGTACACCCACATATAATAATATAAAGATGCAGAAATACATGGCCCATCTACCTTCCGACATCGTTTCAAACCAACTCCAATGGAGAATGCCCCACAACGTAGCGAGCTTCAGTAGACTGGCAACAACAAAAAGGAGGCCGATAATCGTTCTTGGTTTCATGTTCGCATTCATTTCTCAATTCTGTTAAATTATACGTTTCCGAGTGCAAAGGTAGGGCGAATGGCATATCTTTCCAAATATCTGGGATATTCTGCAAGAGTTTGTGATGAATGGTTATAAATTTGTGACGAAATATGGAAAGAGTGGCGAGCGGTAGCAATTTTTACACTTTTCATTCTTCTCTTTTCACTTAATTTTTGTACCTTTGTCGCCGTATGAACAATAGTCACAAAGAAACCATCAGTATCCGATTTATCAGTACCGCTTTCATGATACTGGCAATTGCGATTTTCAAGCCCTTCGGACTCGAAGTAGGGCAATGGCAGGCCTATCTGCATCTGTTGAGCCTTTTCGTGTTAGGCTTGTCCAGCTGTTTTATCACAGAGGTCGTTCTGCGATACATCGTACGCATGCCTCGCTCCTACGAACGCGGCATCAACTATATAATCAGTCGCAATCTGCGCTTCCAGCTCATCAATACACCTCTGGTCGCCCTGCTTATCTGTCTGTATCGTCACTTTGTGATGAGCAGTCTGGTGGATAGTAACCGGTTGTCGCTGAGCAACTATCTGGAGACACTGGCCATCATTGCCTTCCTCTCCTTTGCTATTGGACTCTATTGGCGCTTCAAGTTCCGTAGCAAGTATCTGGCGATGGAACTGGAAGAGACAAGGCTGCTGAACGAGGAACTGAAGAAGATGCAAGAGCCGGAACAATCTTCTCCGAACGAAATGGAAAAGCTGAGTGAGAATCCCTGCCCGCAGGAGCTCACGCTTACTGGCACGACCAACGAATCGGTGACGCTCCAGATTTCCCACCTATTATATATTGAGGCTGTGGGCAACTATGTGAAGGTTTGCCATCTGGACAACGGACAGGTGCGCACCGATTTGCTTCGTGCCACGATGAAACAGATGGAGGAAACGTTGAAGGACTATCCGATGATCATTCGCTGCCATCGCGCCTTCCTGGTCAATCTTGGTCAGGTCGAGCGGATTGTCTCACATTCCGGCTCCACCCAGTTGTTTATCAAGCACTGTCACGAATCACTCCCCGTCTCGCGCAGCAATATGTCACAAGTCAAGGCTACGATTCAGCGAGGGCAGAGCGATGCTCGCATCGACTATGCCGAGCTTTAGTAGTCTCGAACACAGTCATGGTTGCTAAAAGCCTCTAGCATACTCCTGTGCCTCAATGTCTATAAGTGTTATTATAGAAGATTAAAGAAATTTCAATTATACAAATCGGCAAACGTGGTCAACGGCTATATCTGAGAATCCGAAAGCCTCGGCTTTTGTCATACGACCGCTGGTTACATCTGCGACGAAATCTATAAGTTCGCAGCCCATCTGACGGATGGTCTTTTCACCTCTCAGCACGGCACTGAGATTAACGTCCATATTGTCCTCCATCATATGGAAGGTACGTTCGTTGGCAGTGACCTTAATGACGGGCGCAATAGCATTTCCGGTAGGTGTACCACGCCCTGTGGTAAAGACGATGGCCTGACACCCAGAAGCCACCATCGAAGTGACAGAGGCGATGTCGAAGCCAGCCGTATCCATCACTACGGCTCCTCGCTTAGACGGCATGACGGCTTGCTGTAGCACTTCCTGGATAGGACGCGTGCCGCCTTTGCGGATGCAGCCGAGACTCTTCTCTTCGAGTGTGGACAGTCCTCCGGCCTTGTTGCCTGGCGTAGGCTGGCCAGCCCTACAGTCTTGGCCTGCAGCAGAAAGATGTGCCTCGTATGCACGGCATACCTCGATGATCTGATTGTGAATCGCTGGTGTTGCAGCTCGTTTGGCCAGTATGTGTTCACCGCCGATCCATTCAATCGACTCGCTCATCACTGTTGTGGCTCCCATATCCACCAGAAGGTCGCTCATTTCACCCACCGTTGGGTTGCTGGCAATGCCGGAGGTGGCATCGGAACCGCCACACTCAATGCCGATATAGAGTTCTGAGGCATCGAAGCGTTCCTTTTGCTGCATGGCAGCCTGTCCCGCCATCTCGCGGGCAGCACGCACGGCCTTTTCAATGGTCTTCAGTGTACCACCTTCTTCCTGAATACCAAAGGAGACAACGGGTTTCTTGGTCAGTCGGCCAATCTTCTCTTTCAGCTGCTTGTGCGGGACTGTCTCACAACCTAATCCAATGATAACCACACCGTAGATGTTAGGATGACAGGCAAACCCCGTCAGTATCTTTTGACTCATATCGGTGTTCGCCTGCACATCAGAACAGCCAGTGTTGAAGACGATGTTGACAGCTCCTCTTATCTGACTTGCAACGATACGGCAGCTTTCGCTGGCACAGACACATGTGGGCAATATCAGGATATGGTTACGGATGCCTGGACGACCCTCTGAGCGTCGGTAGCCCCAGAACTGGAAAGAGGCTTGATCTGGGTTGCCTTCAGACTGCTCGGCACACATTTGCCAGTCATCGCCAGCCAACTCGCTGTCATAGTCTCGCAGTTCACTTTTCAGATTATGATCATTTACCCAGCATCCCTTGCTGATATCTGTAACGGTGTGACCGAGGCTTTCACCATATTTGATAACATCACTGCCCCTGCCAATGTCCTCTAGTGCGACCTTGTGGCAGTATGGGATGTCCTCTTCTGCTTTTAGAATAATGTGCTCACTGCCTTTCATGAAGCAGACATCATCTCCCTTGGCAATCTCGGTGACTGTTGTAACTACATTGTCTGCGAGATTCATCAATAATGCGTTTACTACCATATTTTGAATAAAGTTGCTTTATTTGTGGCAAAGATACGAAATAGAAATGAGAAAAGATGCATTATTTCACATTCTTCTTGTTTTTCTTGCAATTTTTACCTAAATTTGCAGCGGTATAAAACTATAAACCATTATGTTATGAGCGAGAAGTTTCCATACGGCTATGATTTGAATGCCTATATCGACAAGGCGTTCGAGCAGATGAAGGCTGACTTCCCTTGGGCAACGAGGGACATGATAGCTGAGCATACCTATTTCGGTATCGAGAAAATGGGGGATGACTATCAGTATGTCAGGTATTACTCGTTTTGTAGTCCAGAAATTCTCAATGTGGACTGTGAAGAGTTTATCCGTAGGCTGACCAACGACCATGACTGGGAACTGGAAAAAGCCAATCCCGTGAAGGAATGCATCGATGTGGAAGCCTCAAACAGATGCAGCGGCGACTGGTTTCTGGAGTGCTATCAGATTCAGAAGCATGAGAAGGGCGGCTATTCGGTTTATGTAACGGCTGGCAACCGCTCGGCAGGCGGGTCAAAGACGGTATTTATTCCTGCCTCCTATTTCAAACTGAGTTGGGAAGAGTTTCTTGACAAGTATCTCGATCTGGCTACCCCCGGCTCTTTCTATGTGGGCAGGGCCGATCTTGAGCGAGACCCTCGCATCAAAGAGTTCCTTGGCTTCTGATACTTTTTATTAACTAACGAATCATTCAAACGCAAGGGCCAGAAGAAGACGCTGAGTTGGGTGAATACAGAACCGCGCTTTGGCTATGCGAACCGTGTTCTGCTCAACGACAAGTTGTTCCAGAAGATGCCTAAATCCACCCTTCGCATCATGCGTAACTCCATCTTAGCCAAGCATGGCTATATGTTCTCTTCACGTGACCTGGCAGATTATTTCGCCAGTCAGCCTTGGTTTAGTCCACGTCCTTCAAACGATGGCATTAATGATGAGCTGTCTCTGGTAGAAAGTCTGAATATCGAACTCATCAAACAAATAGAGGGAAATAAATCAGGTGAGGTAAAAACCGACGATATATCGGAACTGGTTTGACAAGAAGGAGGTCAGAGTTCCCAAGTTTTATGTAGTCCATATTATCTCTGCTTTTTGAAAATCAGTTTCATCGTCTCTGGGTCGAGTGGCTTCATGGTGGGCAGTTTCAAGTCTTTCACCATGTGGAGTGTGCCTTGCTTGTATTTCTGGAAGTGGTCGGTCTTCAGGTGCTGCTGATAGGCTTCCTCGGAGGCATAGATTTCGAGGATACGGATCTTTGTGGAGTCCTCGGCACTCTGCATCGGGTAGAGGCAGACGACACCCGGCTCTCGTTCCACACTCAGACGATCCACCTCGTTGGCAAATTCGAGATACTCCTTGAGATACTGCGGATAGACTTCGATCTCAGCCAGGCGTACTATCATCGTCTCGTTTTCTTGTGCTACTGCAGTGATGGAGAGCATAAGGGCGAACAGGATTATAATTTTTCTCATATCCATTTGTCGATTACAACCTTCATTTATCATTCCATTGAGTGTTCCCAACCGCCACGGGTATCAATGCCTGTGGCATCGGCAAGTGCTTCGAGTTTAGAGATTTCTTCAGCTGTCAGCTGAATCTTGGCAGCTTCGGCAGCCTCGATGACGTGACGCTCCTTCGTGGCTCCGATGATGGGCAGCGTTCCCTTGGCGATGGCCCACGCGATGCCAATCTGAGAGCATGTGGCACCATACTTCTGTCCGATGGCAGTCATCTCGTTGGTCAGCGCCTCCAACTGTGACAATACTGGATTGTACTTCTTACCGCGATCACTCTCTGCAGGCAGTGGGTTCTCCTTATTATATTTACCTGAGAGGGCACCCTGCTCCAGCACCATGTAGGCCCAGAACTCGATGCCGTTTTCCTTGCAATAGTCCAGCACACCGCCTTTCTCTGACGAACGGTAGAGTAGGGAGAAGTGGTTCTGCACGGCACTCACCTTGAAGCCTGCCTCACCGAGGATTTCGTTGGCACGCTGAATTTCCTTGATGTTGTGGTTCGACACACCCACACGCTTCACCTTGCCCGACTGCAACAGGGGGATCAGTCCTGGTGTCCAGCGCTCCACGTCCATTGGGTTGTGAATCCAGTAGATGTCAATATAGTCGCAGCCCATGCGCTCGATAGAGGCATCGGCCATCTTCTCCACACTGTTGTCAAACATCTCAGCGAGCTGTGGAGTGAACTTGGTTGACACCTCCACTGTCTCACGCTTCTCGCCTGCAACGAATGTTCCGAGAATCTTCTCCGACTCACCCATACCATATACGGTAGCCGTGTCCCAGAGGTTCAGCCCGGCTTTCATAGCTGCGTCGAACACAGGCTTCAGGTTCTCTACGTCAGTCTTACTCCCAAATACGGCGTCTCCACCGAATGCTCCTGCGCCCCAAGCCCAGGTTCCTAATGCAATCTTACTCATATCTTCTAATTGTTTTGATTTGCGATCTGTTTACAGGGCGCAAAGGTACGGCGAATTTGTCATACATAGCCTAACCGTTTTACTGATAAATCAACCCATTTTACGGATTTAACAGATTTTTCGCTTTTATGTCGGTAAAAATGTGTAATTTCGCCCCCAGTTATGGAGAAGATATTAAGAGTTCGCCGCGTCAACGACTATGCCCGATACATCGGTGCACCGGAGTTACATCCGCTCGTCTCTGTCATTCACTACGACGAGCTGGAGCATTGTCGCCACTCTCTCAACAACTACGATGTGTATGGTATGTTCATCGGTGATGAAGAACTGGAAGACCTCTCGTACGGACAGCTTCAATACGTTCTGCACCGCCATGCCTTGATGTGTGTCGCCCCCGGACAGATAGGTGGCAAGACAGACATAGGTGAGGAAATACACACCAAGGGCTGGGCATTGCTATTTGATACCGAACTGCTGCGTAACACTGAACTTGGCCGTCGCATGTCCGACTATCATTTCTTCTCCTATACCACAAGCGAGGCCCTGCTGTTGACACCCGAGCAACGGCAAAACATTGTCACGCTGTTGGACGCGATTCGCAAGGAACTGCTTCGCGAAGAGGACAGCCACACCCTCCGAATCGTTACCTCCCAGATAGAACAGTTGCTGGAACTCGTGGCTCGCTATTATGCGCAACAACTTTCCACGTCTGCTACTTCAACAAACTCCGACCTGCTGCCACGTTTCGAGCATCTTTTACGAAAATACTATGACGACGGCATCCAGCGACAAATGGGACTGCCTACTGTGAAATACTGCGCCCAGCAGCTGTTCCTTTCTCCCAACTATTTCGGTGACCTGATTCGTGAACTGACGGGCGACTCTGCCACCTCCCATATCCGCCGCTTCATCATGCAACGTGCCCAGCAGCTCCTCATGAGCGGAGCCACTATCTCAGAGACTGCAGAAAGTCTTGGATTCGACTATCCACAGCACTTCACCCGCCAGTTCAAGAAGTATTTTGGCGTTACTCCATCAGATTTCATTAGGAAGTGACCAATGGAGATGAGTATGCTGCAACCCATCAGCATCCCCACACCCAATCAGTCTCTGTGTTTATTCTTTGGGGCTTTTCCTTTTCCACGAGGCCCCATCTTCTGATAGGATTTATACTGGTCGTCAGTCAGGATATTCTTAAGCTTCTTTTCATACTCCTGACGTTTCCCCTGATGGTTGCCTGTCCCCGGCTTCTTATTGCCTGGCTTTTTCATGTCAGGTTTTTCCCCATTTTTATCAGGACCTTCACCCTGTGGCGGTTCGGGCATCAGATAGTCTTGATACTCCTTGTTCAGTGCTGCGACTTTGGTTTTCTGAGCATCGTTCAGTTTCAACTGACTGACCATCTTGGTCGTCATTTCCTCGTGGGTCATTTTCCTTGGAGCCTTACGCTCAGCATTGTTTGATTGAGCCAATGCAACTGTCAAAGACAGGAAAGCTAATACTGTCATCAGAATCGTTTTCATCCTACATCAATTTTAATAGTTTATATTCCAGTTTACTTGTCGAATCTATCTTTCGACGCTGCAAAAGTAATGATCTTCCGTCATCCGAGAAAATCGTTTCAACGAACCACGGGATTTACATCACGAATCAGGTGTGTTTGTCCTTTTATGCTATGAATTGGCCGATTCGTTGAATAGTTTTGGCAGAAAGGAGGTTTCACCGTACCTTTGCTTCGCAAATTCAAAAAACAAGTATGATGAAACAGACAAGAAAGATGTTGCTGCTATTGGCCCTGCTGATTCCTGCAGGAGCAATGGCACAGGATAATGAACAGGCAATCCAGAAGAGCAGAGCTGCAAAAGTGAAACGTATAACGTATGAGCAGATGACGGAGAAGATGGTCAGCGAACTGCAACTCGACGAGAAACAGACGAAGAAGGTGACGAAGCTGAACAAGAAGTACAAGACGTTGATTGAGGGACAGCAAATGGAACGTCCGCAAGGGCAGCGTCCGCAAAATGGCAATCACCAAAGTGGCCGACCCAGCGGAGGCGGTGGTATGCCTGGTGGCATGGGTGGCCGTGGAGGTGGCTTCGGTGGAGGCATGCGTGGAGGCGGCATGGGAGGCCATGGCGTTGGTATGCAAGGCGGACCGCGTGGTGGTATGCCTCAGGGTGCCCCTAAAGAGCAGAACAGCTACGACTACGACAAGCAACAGGCGAAATATGATGAGAAGATCAAGAAGATACTCTCCGATGAACAGTACGAAGGATATCTGAAATTGAAACCCCAGTTTGCTTCACAACGCCGGATCCGAGAATTTCTGATGGGAGGGCAGCAGGACTTACTGAGTGACCAAGGTGCTCCTAACGGTATGGGCAGACCTGGAGGGCCTGGCTCTCGCAATACGAACATCACCTATAAAGGAGCCACGGAGTTGAAGACTGGCTCAACAGAGGACAGCCATACTTATCAGAGCAGCAAGACCGATGAGAATGCGCTGCTGATATCCACCAAGGAGGCAGTGGCCCTCTCTCAACCCACCATCAGCAAGACAGGCAGTTCCGATGGTGGCGACAATTGCAGCTTCTATGGCGTGAATGCAGCCATGCTTGTAAAAGGTGGCAGTGTAACTACCATCAAGGGCGGCAAGATAACCAGCAATGCCACGGGTGCAAACGGTGTCTTCTCTTATGGAGGAAATGGTGGCAGAAACGGCGGTCAGGGCGATGGCACGACAGTCATCATCGAAGATACAGAGATTATCACTACTGGCGATGGTTCTGGCGGCATCATGACCACTGGCGGTGGCGTGACAAAGGCCAAGAACCTGTCAGTCTGTACCAGCGGAAGGTCTTCAGCTCCCATTCGTACAGATCGTGGTGGCGGCATTGTCACCGTTGAAGGTGGCAGCTACACCAGCAACGGACTTGGCTCTCCCGTTATCTATTCCACAGCCGATGTGACGGTATCGGATGCCACACTCACCTCTAACAAGTCAGAAGGTGTCTGCATCGAGGGCAAGAACAGCATCACACTGAACAACTGCCAGATGACCGTCAGCAACACGCAGCGCAACGGTCATGCTCAGTTCCTCGATGCCATCATGATCTATCAGTCGTTCTCAGGCGATGCCGACAGCGGCAACTCCCACTTCACGATGAACGGCGGTTCGCTGACAAACAAGCAAGGTCATCTGTTCCATGTGACCAATACCAATGCCATCATCACCCTGAATGGTGTCACACTGAAGAATGAAGATGCGGCAAATGTGCTGTTGTCAGTTTGTGCCGATGGCTGGCAGGGAGCCGGCAACAAGGCAACCCTCACCGCAAGCCATCAACAGTTAGACGGTACCATCCTTGTAGGCAGCGACTCCGAGTTGACTCTGACATTATCCGACGGTTCCACTTTTATCGGCTGCATCTGCGGCAACATCACCAACGCAGCTGGCAAAATCGTATCAACAGAAACGGGGAAAGTGAATGTCATTCTGGGCGATGACTGCACATGGACACTGACTGCCGACACCTATATTACCTCATTCAAAGGTGAAGCTTCACATATTAAAACCAACGGCCATCGATTGTTCGTGGATGGCAAGGAAATGAAAATATCCCAATAAGACAATTATAAATATTACTCTTTATACTCCAAGGCAAGTCCACCTTCGCTTGTCTCCTTGTAAAGCGAGGGCAAGTCGTGTCCTGTGCGTTTCATCACCTCTACCACATGGTCAAATGAAATGCGGTGATTGCCATCGGAAGTGATGGCATAGAATGTCGCATCGGCAGCACGTGCGGCAGCAAAGGCATTACGCTCGATGCACGGAATCTGAACCAATCCGCAGATGGGGTCGCAGGTCATGCCGAGGTGATGCTCCAGTCCCATCTCAGCAGCATATTCTATCTGGTTGGGACTGCCTCCCCATAGCTGGCAACCGGCTGCAGCGGCCATAGCGCAGGCGACACCCACCTCGCCCTGACATCCTACTTCCGCACCGCTGATGCTGGCATTGTGCTTAATCACGTTGCCAAAGAGTCCAGCTGTAGCAAGGGCTCTCAGTACGCGCTGCTTAGAGAATCCCAGATCGTGGTAGGCCGCATAGAGAATGGCAGGAAGAACACCACAACTGCCACAGGTGGGAGCCGTCACAATCGTTCCTCCACAGGCATTCTCCTCAATAACTGCCAATGCATAAGAATAGAGTAGGGCACTGTAACGGGCAGTTTCATTGTATCCTTGTGCCTTCACATGATAAGATACAGCCTTGCGCGCAAGACCCAACGGACCAGGCAGGGCGCCTTCTGCATCGAGACCTCGTACTACGGCTTTTTCCATCGTATCAAAGACTTCCTTCAGAAAATCCCAGATTTCCGGTCCTTCACACTGTTCCACATATTCCCAGTAGCCATGGCCTGTATTCTTGCACCACGCCATGATGTCCTTGATCTTGTGCATCTCATAGACATCACCGCCAGCAGCGAACATGTCACCTTCGGCCTTACCCTCCGACAGTGCACCACCGCCTACGCTATATACCGTCCACTCGTCGCCTCCGTCAGCCGTGAACTTCATGCCGTTGGGATGGAATGGCAGGAATATCTTAGGTTGCCAGACGATGTTCACTGGGGCTATCTTACTCAGCACATCAATGATGGCGACATCGGTCATGTGACCTTTTCCCGTAGCAGCGAGACTGCCGTAAAGGGTTACTTCGAAGCTCTTGGCCTCGGGATGGCGCTTGGCATAGATACGTGCTGCATTATCTGGTCCCATCGTGTGACTGCTTGACGGGCCTTTTCCGATACGGAATAGTTCTCTGAGTGATTTCATATTTTAATTCGTTTTATTGATTTTACCATACATAAACAGATATTTTCTGCAAAAATACAAAAAAATCTCATTTCAACTTATTTATTTCCGAAATCTTCTTCAAAAAACTGGCAGCGACTTCTTTTGAGTGCTGCCAGCCTTTTTCGTTAGTAAGTGCGTATCATTGTCAGAGTATAATCGGGCCGTGGCCCATGCAACTCGTAGTGCCAAGGGCAGTCAGAGCTGCCGTGAGGATGCTGACGATGACCTGAATGATGGTCTTCCAAGTTTCCTTTTTCATAGTCGTTTCCGTTTTTGTGGTTAAACATTTCCGTTTTCTAAAAGAGTGCGCCCGCAGGCGCTACTCTCTCTAATCCTGGTCGAGGCCGTCGTCGCCATCACCGCCGGTGTCGCCACCCGTTGAGCCGCCAGTGTCTGAACCGCCAGTGTTGTCGCCTCCTTGTCCTGAGCTTGCCGAGGAATCGCTCTCCTCCTCCTTGTTCTGCAGGAGCGAGTCGATGTTGATGAACTCGGCTTTCTTGAGGAACTCACGGCTGGAGATGTTCTCCTCCGTAGTCTGCTCGGGCAGGAATCGGATGTGGAGGGCCTTCAGGTGCTTGTTCACGTTGAAATCCTCCTTCTTCAGCGCGCCGTTCTTCTGGTTCTCTAGGGTGCAGTAGAACGTGCCGAGCCCCTCAATCTTTACCTTCTTCGACTCCAGCAGCATCTCAACGAGACAGCTGCGGAACTTCTCCAACACGCCGTAAACGACGTCGGGGGTGTAGATGCTTCCGTGCTCCGAGATGTGGTTGGCCAGTTTTCGGGTGTTCAGCGTCTCGAGGTTCTTGATCTGAGCGTACCACTTGCCGAAAGCCGCAGAGTGTGAGTTCTGGTTTTTCTTTACTTCATAGATAATCTTTGCCATAGTGCTTAAAAATGTGTTTTTACATAGTATTAGATTCACTTGCGGCCAGCTACATCGGGTGGCCGACATCCCGCTTTGTGTCTCTCATTTTGATTGCGCGCCTGTCTTCTGATTGACTTCGTCCATCTCTGTCGCGACTCGGCCATTTGAAAGCGAGCTTTCATGGCTCTCGCTGCTCCATCGATTGACAATGCAAAGGTACAACATTTTTCGTGCGCTTCCAAATTTCAGACATCGATTTGGGGCGATTTTAAGCACGAATTTGATGAATTTGAACGAACCGTCGCTCGAGCTTGTCTCGCTTGCTACCGCAAGAATTTCGAGACCTCGAATCCGTATTTTTCGGCCATCCTGTATTACTTTTCGTCGATTTCGGGCAACAATCAGCGTCTGGCCGCATTAATGACGGAATGACAATGACAAAATGACATTAAGCACCATCCAACATATGTACATTTACATTAAATAATAATATAATTATAATTATATTATTATTTATTAATGTCTAACCATACTCTCACCCTGTTCTTTCGATATAGGAACCTCCTTAATGTCATTTTGTCATTTTGTCATTGTCATTTTACCTTCACGGCCGATGACCTGGCAGCTTTAAAGCGAAGCTCAGTTTCGCGAAACACGATCATCAAGATCATCTCTCGTTGGAATCGTGATGGATGGGTTGAGAAGGTGGACACTAAGCGCTGGAGTAAAGTGTCGAAGTCGCCTGAGTTAAAGCATGACAATGACAAAATGACATTAAGGAGGTATCGATATGGAACTGATATTAGAACGTATAGCTAAACGCAAGACCTACACCATTGGTAGGCTCTACATTCAGAAACGAGTAGATGACGAGTTTCTGGCAGGAACGGAGAACCAGTATCTCTGCGACACGCTGGAACCCACTTGGCGCGACTATGAGCACGGGGCGTATAAGGTGAAAGGCCGTTCGGCCATCCCCGAAGGCCGTTATGCAGTGGTGATCTCTTGGAGTCCGAGATTCAAGCAGTGGCTTCCCATTCTGCTCGGCGTACCAAAGTTCGAGGGCATCCGAATCCATGCGGGCAACACCTCGGAAGACACCGAAGGGTGTATCCTAGTAGGCAAGAACCGAAAAGTCGGCAAAGTGCTCGATAGTCGCATCTGGCTCCACCGCCTGAAACAGAAAATCGTCGAGGCCAAAGACCGAGGTGAGTCTGTCTGAATCACCATCAAGTGACGGAACAGCGAGAGCAATGACAAGCTTGCTTGAGCATTGCCGAGTCGTGACGGAACTCGACGCAGTCAAGTGAATGTTTCTCTTTACATCTGCCGCCGATGTACCCCATATAGGTATGTTGGCGGTGTTTTTTATGTCAGACACTAACATCTTTTTGTCCTTTTTCTACGGCATATTTGAATATTTGCCGTAGAAAAAAGACATTTTGAAAAATCCGAATAATTGAACTGCAATAAAACAAATAACAGGCAGCATCCACGACGGGGTGCTGCCTGCTGCTGTTTTAACAAGATGACTTCTCATTACGAGACCTCAATGGCCTTGGTGACTTTCCAAACGGAATGCCAATGATGTTTCCTAACGTCTTCATTGATCTGATTGGAGTTCTATTTGTCCAGGCAATATTAGTTTACGAACTCTTTATCCTTCAACCATTTGTCAATCGTCTGCTCTGCCTTGTCCATTTCTCTGTCGTAGATGGCTGGCCCCTGAACAATATTTGCTTTGGGGAACATTTTACGGACAGTCGGGACAGTCCTGCAGAAGCGATTGCCGCCATGAGTGGTGAAAAGGACGATGGTCTTGCCGCTGAAATCATATCCTTCGAGGAAGGAATAGATGGCCATCGGCATGTCGTACCACCACAGGGGATAGCCAACGAAGATGACATCATAGTCGGAGAAGTTGTCCACCCTCGATTTCAGTTCTGGTTTTATGTGGCTGGTATTCTCCACCTTGGTTTCGTCAAGCAGGGCTTTGGGTTGCGTAGGATAGCTCCGCACGGTTTCTATCCTGAACAAATCGGCATTGAGTTTCTTGCTCAGAATATCGGCTACATACTCTGTGTTGCCATAGAGATGGCCGTCCTTCACGACATTGCTGGCTCCAGACGTTGCATCCAGATCAGGATAATCGGGACTCGGCCAGGAGAAATAAGTCACGAGGAAACGGGAATCCTTGTCGATGGCCTTGATGCCTGCCGTCTGCTCTTCCTGGCTTTGCTCATACTTGTCAAAACGGTGGCGATACATATATGTACCTATGGCAGCTACAATGATGACAGCCAGCAACACACCTAAAACTATTTTCTTTTTCATATTCAATGATTTACGAGTGACGATGGTGACATGCCGTATTGCTGTTTAAAGATACGGCTGAAATGGGTGGGGTTCTTATCTGATAAAGTTCATGCCCTGTATTTAATCTGGTTGTTGGCCGTCGTGGCCCAGTCAGAATAGCCATTGTTCGTCACTACGCTGCCCAGATGTTGGAACTCGTCGTTCTCGTATTCCACCGAGCCTTTCAGCCAGTTCTCGCTGCCAGAGGTCGGTCTTTGGTGCGGTGGTGATAAGGATGGTGTCACCCTTCACCTCGTAGCCCTTTGGCTCACGTGTCCACTGAAGAGTGCTCAAATCGATGTGCCCGCTGTTGGCGAGTGCCACTTGAACATCATCTGTAAAATCCATCGTTGTTTCATTTTTGTTCTGCTGTCCGCATGCTGTCAGCATGAGACCTGCGCATAATATTGAGAATAGTTTCTTTTTCATATGACGTTTTTATTTCAATTGCTTGCCGTCAGCGAAAGCATTGCCTATGGCCTTACCCAGCTGGATGTAGGTATGATGAACAGGATCGAACGTGATCAAATTCATCTTCTCCACATTGGGTTTGCCGTCTTCTGCCAGATACTTTTCATCACAGAGAATGTTAACTATTTCAGCTATGAGGTAATAGCCAGTCTCGCTCTCGTCAATCTTCTGCTTCACACGGCACTCAAGCGTCATAGGGAACTCCTTGAACACTGGCGCATTGACATTGGGAGCTTTCTCGATAGTCCACCCCGCTTTCTGCATCTTGTCAGGGGTGTTCCTGCCACTGGCGATGCCCACATAGTCGGAAGCTACTAAAGTGTCAGCTGTTGCGAAGGTAACTGTGAACTCAGGATTAACGGCAAGGTTGTCCGTCGTCTGATGTGAACCAAGTGAGATCATAATCTCATGCATATCCCACTGACCTCCCCAAGCGGCATTCATGGCATTGGGCTTTCCTTCTTTATCGTAAGTGCCGATAATCAGCACCGGTTGTGGCAGTAGCCACGCTGTAGACTTAAAACTCTTCATAATATTTGTTTTTAAATTCTCTTTTGCATAAATTCATTTAAATTATGGTGGCAAAATTACCAATAATCAGCGTAAAATCGCTATCTTTGTGCCAAGATTTGAGAATAATTAGGATTTGGAGATGGGTAACATCAAGATAATCAAAGGTGTGTTCGACACCAAGCTGGAGTTGGAACATGCGGGTATAGCAGCAGGATTTCCCAGTCCGGCTGATGAGTACAGACATGAGACACTGGACTTCAACCGTGACTATATCCGTCACCCTGAAGCCTCGTTCTATGGCGATGTGGATGGTGACTCGATGAGGTGATAGACCGCATCAACCGCATGCACGGCTCAGAGACCATCGTTATCGGTGCCCAGCAGTACACCCAGAAGAATGGCAAGGGAAAGGCTGAAGTGTTTGCTAATGCCATCAAGCACGATTTCAGAAGTAAGAATCCAACCACTCGTTGGAGTGATATTATAAAACTCAAATAAAATAGATAAATTATGGCACATTTTGGACAGTCTGATGATTTCAGACGTGATGAGCTTATACGAATCATCGAGCATTCTGTTGAGAAGTTGACATTAGCAGAGTTCTTGCCTTGCAAGAACGATTATAGGAGAATGAAACATAAGGGAATCATCTGCGGCATATTGGCGGCTGTCTGTTATGGCACAAATCCATTTGGCGCCTTGCCACTTTATGAGGAGGGCGTAAACACTGCCTCCGTTCTCTTTTATCGCTTCTTCATGGCAGTACTGATGCTGGCCATCATGCTGATAGTTCGACGAAAAGACTTCAGTGTCACAAAGGGAGAACTGAAAGTTCTTGGCTCACTCGGAATGCTTTTTGCTGCATCCAGCATCACGTATTACCAGAGTTTCCACTTCATGGATGCCGGTATTGCCTCTACCATACTGTTCGTCTATCCTGTGATGGTAGCTATTATCATGGCCTCGTTTTTCAAAGAGAAGGTCACGGCTTCAACCGTTACCTCCATCATCCTTGCCTTAGTTGGTATCGGCCTGCTGTACAAGGGCGATGCAGGTGTCTCGCTTAGCACGATGGGCGTACTATTGGTGATGGTTTCCTCGCTTACTTACGCTGTTTATATCGTGATAGTCAACCAGTCGAGCATACGCATGTCATCTTTGAAACTCACGTTCTATGTATTACTGATTTGCATGTTGTGTCTGCTGGCCTATTCATTTACTTCGCCTGACTTGTATCTGATGTTGCCGCCATCGCCCCGTGCCTGGTTCTTTGCATGTTGGCTTGGGTTGGTGCCAACGGTTCTTTCACTGGTATTCATGACCATAGCCGTTCATGAGGTTGGAGCCACGCCTACGGCTATCATGGGAGCCTTGGAGCCATTGACGGCAGTAGCTATAGGCGTGATGGTGTTTGACGAATCACTTACCTTCAGACTTGCTGTTGGAATCGTGCTCATCCTTTCTGCCGTATTGCTGATTGTGATGGGTAAGAGTTTCCATCTGCGTACTATCACACATACAATAACAACACTCGTCAGGAAAACCTGGCGTTGGAAATCATAAGAAATTATATGAGACCGTTATCAACAAGAACAGCAGGATTTACCGATTCCGTTATCCGTAGGATGACCCGGATATCAAACAAGTACGGAGCCATCAATCTCTCACAGGGATTCCCAGACTTCGACCCTCCAAAGGAGATCACAGACCGTCTGGCGGAAATTGCCCCTCGTGGTCCTCACCAGTATGCGATTACCTGGGGAGCGCAGAATTTCCGTGAGGCATTGGCTAAGAAACAAAGTCACTTCACTGGTCTGGACATTGACCCTGATAAGAACATCGTGGTGACTTGCGGATCGACGGAGGCTATGATGGCTGCTATGATGACCGTTGTGAATCCTGGCGACAAAGTGGCCATCTTCTCACCGTTCTATGAAAATTACACGGCAGACACCATCCTGAGCGGTGCTGAGCCGATATACATCCCGCTCGTGCCGCCTGCGATGGCTTATAGCCGAGCCTGCTCACGCTCGGAAGACTCGAAGCAAGCTTCGATCTCCTCTCGCTCAATCGCAGCCTTCTCTTTCGATGCCAACCTGATAGAGAATGCCTTCAGGCAGGGTGCCAAGGCATTGGTACTTTGTAATCCGTCTAACCCCTGCGGTAAGGTTTTTTCACGCGAAGAACTCCAGACGATAGCAGATATTATAATAAGGTATGATGGCTATGTGATAACCGATGAGGTCTATGAGCACATCGTCTATGCGCCGCACAAGCACGTCTATATCTCCACACTTCCAGGCATGTGGGAGCGCACCATCTCATGCAGTTCGCTTTCGAAGACCTACAGCATCACAGGTTGGCGACTTGGCTATGTCATTGCCCCGGAACGCATCATCGACCGGGTGAAGAAGGTGCATGACTTCCTGACAGTTGGTGCAGCGGCTCCATTGATGGAGGCTGCCACAGTTGGACTATGTTTCCCAGATTCCTATTACGAGGGCTTGCAGGCACATTATACTCACATGAAGCACCTGTTCTGTGACGGGCTTCGTCAGTTCGGATTGGAGTTTACTGATCCAGAAGGTGCCTATTACGTGATGCTTGATGTCTCGAAGTATGGTGTGAAGGATGACCTGCATTTCTGTGAGTGGCTTGCTGAGCATGTCGGGGTGGGAGCTGTTCCTGGCAGTTGCTTCTTCAAAGAGGATGTACATCATTTGATCCGTTTCCATTTTGCCAAACGAGACGAGACATTGCAGGCTGCTCTTGACCGTCTTTCAGAACTTGATAGCAAGGCAAAAACATATCAGTGCACTGAGGTGAATAAAATATAATGATTAAGCGTATGACAGAGAAAGAGAAGATGCTGGCGGGTGAGGTCTATTCTGCCGTTGACCCGGAACTGATAGAAGAACTGATGGCGACAAGAGAAGTTCTTTATGAATACAATTCCCTGCGTCCGTCTGAAATCCAGCGGATGAAGGAAATTCTGAAGGGCTTGCTCGGTCATGTGGCAGATGATGACTTTCTCATTAACCAGCCGTTTCGCTGCGACTACGGCAAACAGATAAGCATCGGCAAGCGGTTCTTTGCGAATTTCAGCTTCACCGTCCTCGATGAAGCCCGTGTCACCATTGGCGATGACTGTTTTATCGGCCCTAATGTCAGCATCTATACGGCCTGTCATAGTACAGACCCGATGGAGCGCAACTCCCGTCAGGAATGGGCAAAACCTGTTTCTATCGGTCATAATGTATGGATTGGAGGTAGCGTGACCATTCTTCCAGGAGTGACCATCGGCGATAATGTCACTATCGGAGCCGGCTCTGTCGTGGTTGGTGATATTCCGTCAAATACCGTTGCCGTAGGAAACCCTTGTAAGGTCATAAAGAATCTATGAAAGACTTTGATTCCATCTGGCGCACTCAGGATGAAATTTCTGAGAATTGTCCTAAAGATTCGGGGGATTTCCCCCTCTTTAGTTGTTTTTAAACAGATAAATTGCCGAAATACCAAACTATTGTGATATAAAATGCCTAGCGGATGGTATTTCATATCAGAAGCTTTTGCAGTAACTTTGCACCCAGATACTTTTAGCCATTTTACCAATTGTGAATTTAAAGAGTGAGCTCTATGGAAACTAAGGAAACCGAACAAGGCCGACAGTACAAGGAGTATACTCGTGAGGCCACAGGCAATATAGCCGAAAGAAGCGCTCAGCTACTCGGTGGAGAGTTCTGGTACGAATAGCGCAGTTCCACAACCCGTTTGGAAGGCAGCCTTGGTGCTGCCTGTTTTTTTTCTATTATTATTTCACATTCTTCTTGCTTTTCTTGCAATTTTTTCCTAAATTTGCAGCGGTATAAAACTATAAACCAAAATGTTATGAACGAGAAGTTTCCATACGGCTA
>Ga0256404_1004605_pt1 | contig 25728 bp, 24 predicted proteins | sample RumenRJG_01DNA_FD_185990 | JGI IMG/M metagenome (GOLD analysis project Ga0256404, IMG submission 185990) | Bovine rumen microbial communities from Lethbridge, Alberta, Canada - RJG_01 | ecosystem: Host-associated > Mammals > Digestive system > Stomach > Rumen | place: Canada: Alberta | collected...
TTGCTGGTCTCACGGAAGGGCGCGTCGGTTCCGCCGGTATCGTGATGGTCACGGCCAAGGATGACGGGGCCGATCTCGCCGTTGCGGACCATTTCGTTGAACTTGAGCGCGAGGTTCATGCGGCCCATGGCATCCTGATAAAGGATGCGGCACTGGGTGCCGACGACCAGCTTATTCTTCTCCGCGTCGCGGACCCAGACGTAGTTGTCGTAGTCCTGATAGCGGCGGTTGTGCTCCTTGATATATTCGGCAGCAGCCATATCGGTCTTGTGCAGGTCCTCGGGGTTGCGGCTCAGGCAGCACCAACGGAACGGGCCGTAGCCGAAGTCGAACAGGCAGGGGCCGAGAATGTCTTCGACGTAGGACGGGAAGATGAAGCCGTCGAGGTCGTTCTCGCCATTCTTGCAGATGCTCTTCACGCCGGTATCGTACACGGCCTTGAGGAAGCTGTTGCCGTAGTCGAAGAAGTAGGTGCCGCGCTCGTGGAACTTGCAGATCATCTCATAGTGATGCTGCAGCGTCTTGTCAACGAGCTTGCGGAAGCCCTCGGGGTCCTTGTCCAGCATCTCGGTGCGCTGGGCGAAGGTGAGGCCCTGCGGGCAGTAGCCGCCGTCGTAGGGGACGTGGCAGGAGGTCTGGTCGCTCATGAGGTCAACGTGAACGTTGTGCTCATAGAGGTACTCGAGCAGATCAACGATGTTGCCGCAGTAGGCAACGGCGCAGGGCTTGCCTGCCTTCTGGTGCTCGAGGGCGATCTTGGTCGCCTCCTCGAGGGAGTCGGTGCGGTGGCTGACCCAGCCCTGGGTGTAGCGGGTGTCGATACGGGAATCGTCGACCTCGGCGATGATGGACGCGGCACCGGCGATCTCGGCAGCCTTGCCCTGCGCGCCGCTCATGCCGCCTAAGCCCGCGGAGATGAACAGACGGCCGGCGAGGTCCTTATCGTTGGGAATGCCGAGCTTGAGACGACCGGCATTGAGCAGCGTGTTGAACGTGCCGTGGACGATGCCCTGGGGGCCGATGTACATCCAGCCGCCGGCGGTCATCTGACCGTAGTTGGCAACGCCGAGCGCGGCGGCGCGGTTGAAGTTCTCCTGATCGTCGAAGGTGCCGACCATCAGGCCGTTGGAGATGATGACACGGGGCGCCATCTTATGGGAGTGGAACAGGCCCAAAGGATGGCCGGACATGACGACCAGCGTCTGCTCGTCGGTCAGCTCCTCGAGGTACTTCTTGATGAGGCGGTACTGCATCCAGTTCTGGCAGACCTGACCGGTCTCACCGTAGGTGACCAGCTCATAGGGATAGAGCGCAACGTCGAAGTCGAGGTTGTTGTCGATCATGACCTGAATGGCGCGGCCCTCGATGCACTTGCCCTTGTACTCGTCGATGGGCTTGCCGTAGAGCTTGCCCTCGGGACGGAAGCGATAGCCGTAGATGCGGCCGTGCTCCTCGAGCTCGGCGGCGAACTCCTTGGCCATCTGCTCGTGATGGTCGGGGTGGATGTAGCGCAGAGCGTTCTTGATGGCGAGCGCCTTATCGGCCTCGGTCAGGTGGGATTCGCGGCGGGGTGCGCGGCGATAGCAGGATTCCATCTTCGGGTACTCGGGAAGATCGTAGTCCAGCTTGATCGTCATGGCTTCGTCAGCGAGATTGATCATGGGGTGTTCCTCACTTTCTAAAATTTTTCGATTTCTCTCAATTTTCGGTTTTATCTCAAAAGAATCTTGTGCAATTTGCTTTACATCTTGCATTATAGCAAGAACCTGCTATAATGAAAAGAACTTCTATTGTATTGTTATCATACTTTTTTAGTATAGCTCATCAGGAGGCGCCTTCTCATGACCATTCGTCAGCTCGAATACTTCTGCGCGGTCGCGGAGGGGCGCAGCATTTCCGCCGCCGCCCGCGCCCTGCACGTCGCCCAGCCGCCCATCTCGCGCCAGATCGCCCAGCTTGAAGCCGAGCTCGGTGTACAGCTTTTCGCCCGCGAGAGCCGCGGCATGAAGCTCACCGAGGCCGGACAGGCGCTCTACCGCCAGAGCCGCTCGCTTTTCCTCAATCTCCGGCGCGTGGAGGAGAACGTCCGCAGCATCGGCGCCGGCGAGGGCGGGCGCATCAACGTCGGCGTCATCTACTCCGCCATGCCCTATGCCCTGCATTATTTGGAGGCGTACCACGCCCGCTATCCCAAGGTCGAGTTCTACATCCGTCTCGGCTCCCCGCAGGACCTTTTGAACGACCTGGACCGCGGCGAGCTGCACGTCCTCTTTCTCCGCCGCTCCACGCAGGAGTCCGGCAGCCTGCACGAGCGCATCCTCGGCGAGGACGCGCTGGAGCTCATCATGACCGCCGCGACCGATCCCGCGCCGGAGCTGGACGCCGTGCCCATCGAGCGGCTGCGCGGCGTGCCGATGTGCCTGCTGCGCTCGGACGATCTCTGGGGCTACAACGATTATCTGATGAAGGAGTGCCGCCGCAGCGGCTTTGAGCCGAACGTGCCCTGCCAGTGCTACGATACGCCCATGGCGATGCAGCTCGTGCGCTCGGGCTTCGGCATCAGCTTCCTGCCGCATTCCATCGTCGAGACGCACCCGAACTCCGGCATCTACGCCAAGCCTCTGCGCGGCATCCCCGCCAAGTCCTACCCTGTCCTCGTCTGGAGCGACGACGTGCAGGGCGCGCCCTGCGTGCAGCGCTTCATCGCGGAATCCTGACCGGCGCGGCTTTACTTAAAAAAATTAAGCGCCCCGAAACAAAAGAGAAAGAAAACCTGTTTACGCCCGCCCGGGCACACGGTATAATGACAGCGTAAGCATCAAAATGCAGGTTGGAAATTGTCTGACCTGACAAAAACGGAGGAAACTTATCATGGCACGACTGATCGAATGCATCCCCAATTTCAGCTGCTCCAAGGAAAAGGACGAGGCCACCTATAACGAGCTCGTCAAGACCGCGCAGAGCGTCCCCGGCTGCACCCTGTTCGACGCTCAGACCGACGGCAACCACAACCGCTGCGTTTTCACCCTCATCGGCTCCCCCGAGGCCATCGAGGAGGTCGCCTTCCAGCTCACGAAGGTCGCCACCGAGCGCATCGACATGAACAAGCACCACGGCGAGCACAAGCGCATGGGCGCGACCGACGTCATCCCCTTCGTCCCCCAGATGGACGTGACCGTGGAGGAAGCCGTCGAGATGTCCAAGCGCGTCGCCCAGCGCATCTGGGACGAGCTGAAGGTCCCCTCCTTCCTGTATGAGGACAGCGCCACCCGTCCCGAGCGCCGCAACCTTGCCACCTGCCGCAAGGGCGAGTTCGAGGGTATGCCCGAGAAGCTGTTGCAGCCCGAGTGGGCGCCCGACTACGGCGAGCGCAAGATCCACCCCACCGCCGGCATCACCGCCATCGGCGCCCGTATGCCGCTCGTCGCGTTCAACTGCAACCTCGAGACCAGCGACGTTGAGGTCGCCAAGAAGATCGCCAAGGTCATCCGCGGCTCCTCCGGCGGCTTCCGCAGCTGCAAGGCCATGGGCTTCATGCTCGAGGACCGCGGCATCGCGCAGGTCTCCATGAACATGGTCAACTATGAGGATACCCCGCTCTACGTCACCTATGAAATGATCAAGGCCCTGGCCGAGCGCTACGGCACCCGCGTCATCGAGAGCGAGATCGTCGGCCTGACTCCCGCCAAGGCGCTCATCGACTGCGCCGAGTTCTACCTCAAGGCCAAAGACTTCGACTGCAAGAAGCAGGTCATGGAGTATCATTTGATCGACATGGAGTAAACATTCAAAAATATGCCGTTGGCATATTTTTGAGAAGACCGACACTCCGCTCTGCGCCTTGCCGCTGTTGGCGGCTCGACGCTCGCTCCGCGAGAAGTGTTTTTCACCACGCACAGGTCGCGGCGAAAAACGATCTCAATTCATTTGCCGCCTGCGGGCGGCAAAGTCTGCGACGCAATCTAAGGAAAGGGATTCAATTTTATGAAACTTGCTGAACTGACCGTTACCGGCTTTGCCGACATCGTTTCCTCCGACGCGCCCGCGCCGGGCGGCGGCTCCTGCGCCGCGCTCTACGGCGCCATCGGCGCCGCGCTGACCGCCATGGTCGGCGGTCTGACCCAGGGCCGCAAGAAGTACGCCGAGTACGCCGAGCACGCCGCCGAGGTCGAGGCCAAGGGCAACGAGCTCAAGACCCGTCTGCTCGACGTGATGGACCGCGACACCGATGCGTTCAACGTCGTCTCCGCCGCCTTCGGTATGCCCAAGGACACCGACGAGCAGAAGGCCGCGCGCTCCGCCGCCATTCAGAACGGTCTCAAGGGCTGCACCAAGACGCCCATGGAGATGATGGAGCTGATCGACGAGACTCTCACCCTCGCTCACTCCCTGCTTGGCCGCTTCAACGACACCTCCGCGAGCGACCTGGGCGTTGCGTTCCTCTCCCTCAAGGCCGGTATCCAGGGCGCGTGGCTCAACGTGCTCATCAACGTCGGCTCGCTGAAGGATCAGGAGTTCGCCGCCGAGTACCGTGCCCGCGGCGAGAAGCTGCTCGCGCACGCGCTGCCTCTGGCGGACGAGTGCTACGCCGAGATCGTCAAGCTGATCGACGGCTAAAATTTATCTTGCCAAACGCAAAAGGCTTCGGTATCATCGTACCGAAGCCTTTTCGACAGAAAGAAGGTCCTTTTATGACGCTCACCCATCTGACCCCCGTCGATTACGTCACCACGCAGTGGTCCGGCGGCGCGACCACCCAGCTCGCCATCGCGCCGAAGGGCGCGGTGTATGCCGACCGCGATTTTCTCTGGCGGCTGAGCTCCGCGACCGTCGAGCTCGACGAGTCCGACTTCACGTCCCTGCCCGACTATGACCGCGTGATCTCCACGCTGCGCGGCGATATGCTCCTCGCGCACAACGGCGGGGAACGACTGACGCTCCACCCCTACGAGATCCACGATTTTTCCGGCGCGGACGATACCCACTCCTGGGGCCGCTGCACGGACTTCAACCTCATACTGCGCCGCGGACAGTGCCGCGGCTGCGTCACCGCGCATTTCCCGCACGGCACGGAAACGCTTGCCCTCCACGCGGGCGAAACGGCCCTGCTTTTCTGCGGTGAGGGAAGCGTCACGCTCCGCGCGGGCACGGAAACGCTGACGCTCGCCGCGCACGAAAGCGCCCTGATCGAGGATGCGCCCGCGCAGCTCACCGTCGAGGGCAGCGCGAAGCTGATGCTTGCGCAGATGTACCGCTGAGGGAGGGAGCTGCATGACCGGAGAAGACGTCGCCGCGCGCGTCCACGCCTACGCATGGACTGACCGCAAACCGGGGCTGGAGCGCACCCGCGCTCTGCTCGCCGCGCTGGGAAACCCCGAAAAAGCCCTCAAATTCGTCCACATCACCGGCTCGAACGGCAAGGGCTCGACCGCCGCAATGCTTGCCTCCGTTCTCGCGGCGGCGGGATACCGCACGGGACTGTTCACCTCGCCGCATCTCTACCGCTTCAACGAGCGCTTTCAGGTGAACGGCGCGCCCATCCCCGATGCGGCGCTTGACCGCCTCGCGAAGCGTGTGCTCGCTGCGGCGGACACGCTTCCGGAGCATCCGACCGAGTTTGAGCTGATGACCGCCATCGGCTTTCTCTGGTTCGCGGAGGCCGGCTGTGACCTCGTCGTGGTCGAGGTCGGTCTCGGCGGGCGGCTGGACTCCACCAACGTCATTCCCGCGCCTGAGGCGGCGGTCATCACCAACATCGGGCTGGAGCACACCGCCATCCTCGGCAGCACCCTCGCCGCCATCGCCGCGGAGAAATCCGGCATCCTCAAGCCCGGCTGCCGCGCCGTGCTCTACGGTCAGAGCCGCGAGGTGGGGGAGGTCGTTGCCCGCGTCTGTGCGGAAAAGGAGATCCCGCTCACCGTCACGGACGCCTCGCAGCTCACGCTGCTCTCGTCTGGTCTCGACGGGCAGCACTTCACCTACCGCGGCAGCGCGCCGCTGCTCCTGCCGCTGCTCGGCGACTATCAGCTCCGCAACGCCATGACCGTGCTCGACACAGTGGATGCGCTGCGCGCGCAGGGCCGGAATATCTCCGCCGACGCCGTTGCGCGCGGCCTTGCCGCCGCACGCTGGCCCGGACGGCTGGAGCTGGTGCGCCGCCGCCCCGATCTCATTATTGACGGCGGGCACAACCCGCAATGCGCACAGGCGCTTGCCGCCTCGCTGCGCGGGCTCTACGGCGAAAAAAAGCTCATCTTCCTCATCGGCGTGCTCGCCGATAAGGACTGGCAGAGCATGGTCGGTGAGGTTTTGCCGCTGGCCAAGGCCATTGTCACCGTCCGCCCCGAAAGCGAGCGTGCCAAGGATGAAAACGAGCTGGCCGCGTGGGTCCGCGCGCAGGGCGTCCCCGCCGAGGCGCACGCCTCCATCGGCGAGGCGCTGGACGCTGCGCTCGCCCTCGCGGGTCCCGAGGACGCCGTCTGCGCGTGGGGCTCGCTCTACAGCGTCGGCGAGCTGCGCTATTGTCTCGGCCTGTGCTGAGATTCGTCCGCGTGATGTTCGGCATCCTCGGCGCGCCGCTGTTCCGGGAGCACACCTGCATGGATGGCGGCTATTGTGACTTCAAGCTAAAGCTCGGTGCCGAGCCGTTGCCCTACTGGCCGCCGGTGTTCACGCAGGCGAACGACTACCGGTAAATCGACAATGAAAATCCCCGATGCCCGCTTGTGCGGGCATCGGGGGTCTTGTTTATTGTGGCTGCTTTGCGGTGTGCCTTAGTACATGCCGTCCATGCCGCCCATGCCGGCGGGAGCCGCGGGTGCGGGAGGTTCGGGCTTGTCGGCGACCAGCGCCTCGGTGGTCAGCACCATGGAGCTGACAGACGCGGCGTTCTCCAGCGCGGAACGGGTGACCTTGGCAGGATCGACGATACCGGCGCCGATCATGTCGCAGTAGACCTCCTTGTAGGCGTCGAAGCCGTAGCCGACCTTGCGGCTGCTCTTGATCTTCTCAAGCACCACGCTGCCGTCCACACCGGCGTTCTTGGCGATCTGGCGGACAGGCTCCTGCAGCGCGTTGACGATGATCTTCACACCGGTCTTCTCGTCGCCCTCGACCTTGCCGATGAGCTTCTCGACCGCGGGAACGGCATTGACGTAGGCCGTGCCGCCGCCGGCGACGATGCCCTCCTCGACCGCCGCGCGGGTCGCGTTCAGAGCGTCCTCAATGCGCAGCTTCTTTTCCTTCATCTCAGTCTCGGTGGCAGCGCCAACCTTGATGACCGCCACGCCGCCGGCGAGCTTCGCCAGACGCTCCTGCAACTTCTCCTTGTCGTAGTCGCTGGTGGTGACGGCGATCTGCGCGCGGATCTGAGACACGCGGTCCTTGATGGCCTGCTTGTCGCCGGAGCCGTCCACGATGGTGGTGTTCTCCTTGGTGACCTTGACCTGACGCGCACGGCCGAGCATATCGACGGTCGCGCTCTTGAGCTCGTAGCCAAGCTCCTCGGAAATGACCTGGCCGCCGGTGAGGATGGCGATATCCTGCAGCATCTCCTTGCGGCGATCACCGAAGCCGGGCGCCTTGACGCACACGACGTTCAGCGTGCCGCGCAGACGGTTGACGATCAGGGTGCTCAGCGCCTCGCCCTCAACGTCCTCGGCGATGATGACCAGCTTCTTGCCGCTCTGGACGAGCTGCTCGAGGATGGGCAGAATGTCGGAAATGACGGAGATCTTCTTATCGGTGATGAGGATGTAGGCGTCGTCCACGACGGCCTCCATCTTCTCGGTATCGGTGACCATGTAGGGGGTGATGTAGCCGCGGTCGAACATCATGCCCTCGACGACCTCGGAATAGGTCTCGGCGGTCTTGGACTCCTCGATGGTGATCACGCCGTCGGCGCTGACCTTCTCCATGGCCTCGGCGATCAGCTTGCCGATGAACTCGTCGCCGCTGGAGACGGTGCCGACGCGGGCGATATCGTCCGTGCCGTTGACCTTCTGGCTGTTGGCCTTGATGGCTTCCACGGCGGTCTCAACAGCCTTGGCCATGCCCTTCTTCATCACGATGGGGTTCGCGCCGGCGGCGAGGTTCTTCAGGCCCTCGCGGATCATGGCCTGCGCGAGCAGGGTGGCGGTGGTGGTGCCGTCGCCCGCGACGTCGTTGGTCTTGGTGGAGACCTCACGCACGAGCTGAGCGCCCATGTTCTCGAACGGATCGGGCAGCTCGATCTCCTTGGCGATGGTCACGCCGTCGTTGGTGATGAGCGGAGCGCCGAACTTCTTGTCGAGCACGACGTTGCGGCCCTTGGGGCCGAGGGTGACCTTCACGGTATCGGCCAGAGTATTGACGCCGACTTCAAGCGCCTTGCGGGCCTCTTCGCCGGATTTAATGAGCTTAGACATAAGAGTGTACCTCCATTAGAAATTCCGCGGAACGCGAAAATAGTTTAGATTATTTTTGCCGCGACATGTGCGTGGCAAAAATACTTTGACCCAGCCGCCTTGGGCGGCGTCGCCAGTCCGCAGACTGGCGGTGGGGAATCCAAAGGGGGAGCCTGCTCCCTCTTTGCGCATTTTACTCAACGATGGCAAGGATATCAGACTGGCGGACGACGGTGTATTCCTCGTCGTCGACCTTGACCTCGGTGCCGGAATACTTGCTGGTGATGACCTTGTCGCCGGGCTTGACGGTCATAACGACGTCGTGGCCGTCGACCATGCCGCCGGGGCCGACGGAAATGACCTCGGCGATCGAGGGCTTTTCCTTAGCGCTGGCGGTCAGGATGATGCCGCCCTTGGTGGTCTCTTCAGCCTCGAGCATCTTGAGGATGACGCGGTCAGCAAGCGGAGTGAGTTTCATGGGAATGTGCCTCCTTCTATATTTTCATAAATTTGAAAAAACAAATTCACCGTTGGTTAGCACTCATTGCGATCGAGTGCTAACCAACGGTGCTATCATAGCGCAAGGCAAGCAATATTGCAAGGGGATTTTATGAAAAATCCGGTCGATTTGCAAAAATTCACAGTTTGGTAAAATTCTCTCAGCGCGCCGTCGCGTTCGGGTCGCAGCCGGCAGGGCCGAAGAAATTGAGCTTTTTGTCCGCCAGGCGGAGCGTCACGTCGTGCGAATGGGAGCACTCGCCGTCCAGACAGGTCACGATGTCGCCGTCGTCGGAGTGGATGCGCACGACCTTCGCCGTGGAAAAGCGCACCACGTCCTTCGGGAGCTTTTCGTGGTTTCCTGCGGAGTAGTCCGGGAAGAGCCGCGCGAAGCGGAGCTTGCTGATGTTCTTCACCAAAACCGTGTGCAGCACGCCGTCGTTCATCCGCGCCTCCGGCACCGGCGTGGAGCCGCCGCCGTAGTAGCGTCCGTTGCACATGGAGACGAGGGCGAAGTCGTCCTCGATCCTCTCCTCGTCCAGCCAGACCGTCCAATGCCGTCCGATGCGGCCGAAGATGCCGTTCGCCGCCACGCTGACCAGATAGCTGCCACGCCCGCTCAGGTGCGGATTGGCGCTGAACTTATGCACGCTCTCGGCAATGCGCGCGTCGATGCCCGAGCAGGCAATCGTCAGGCAGTAACGCCCGCTGCAGTCGATGAGGTCGAGCGCCTGCGTTTCGCCGTTCCAGAGATTTTCTGCGTCGAGGAACTTTTCGTAGTCCGCGCCGAAGTTTTTGAGAAAATCGTTGCCCGTGCCGATGGGGATGCAGGTCATCGCGGCGTTGGCATAGCCCGCGATGCCGTTGGCGACCTCATTGACCGTGCCGTCGCCGCCGCAGGCATAGAGCCGCACCTCTTCTCCGCTCTCGGCGAGGCCGCGCGCGAGCGTGGCCGCGTGGCCGACTGACGCGGTGAGCATACACTGTACGTCCAGACCGTGCTTTTCCCGCAGCGCCTCTGCCATCGTGTAGATGCGCTGGCGGCTGTCGTTCTTACCGGCCGACGGATTGATGATAAAAATGTGTTTCAAGGTACAGGTCCCCCGTTTCGATGACGCGGCGGGAGGAACCTCCCCCGCGCAGACTCTCTTCTTTAAATCATAGCGCATACCGCGTAAAAAATGCAATGAACATTTTATGAAAAAGTGTCACAACCGGAGCGCGGTGCAGAAGCCTTAACGAAAAATTAACACCGGCGTCCCCGCGGACCGCCGGTGTTCGTTTTATCTCAGAGCCGCTTCCCGTACATGAACAGGTCGCACTTGAGCATACCGTTGTAGAGCTTGCGCTTTTTGTCGGCTATGCGGCCAAAGCAGCGCTCGAACTCCGTGTGCGACGAGAGCACATAAACGCGCCAGGTCTCCGGCAGCTTATCCACCGCGCGGCCGAAGGCGCGGTAAAGCTCCTCGGCCTCCTTCTGCTCCAGCAGACGCTCACCGTAGGGCGGATTCGTCACAACGCGCCCATACTGCCCGCCCCAGTGGAAGCGCGTCGCATCGTCCACCTCAAAGCGCACCGTATCGTCCACCTCGGCAAGCTCCGCGTTGTGCCGCGCGATCTCAACGGCGCGCGGATCAATGTCGCCGCCCCAGATCTCGTAGGTCTTGTCGTGAAATTCGTTATCCATCGCCTCGTCCGCCGCATCGAGCCATATCCTTTTGTCCACCATCGCCCAGTGCTGCGCGGCAAAGCTGCGGTTCAGACCCGGGGCGCGGTTCCTGGCAATCAGCGCCGCCTCGATGGCGATGGTGCCGCTGCCGCAGAAGGGGTCGCAGAACGGGTCGCGCCCGTTGTAGTGCGAGAGCTTCACCAACGCGGCGGCCAGCGTCTCCTTGAGCGGAGCCGCTACGCCGACGGCGCGGTAGCCGCGCTTGTAAAGCCCCTCGCCGCTTGCGTCGAGGCAGAGCATCACCTCGTCCTTCATGATCGAGAAACGGATCTGATAGCGCTTGCCGGTCTCCGGCAGCGTTTCAAGCCCATAGGCCGCCCCGAGCCGCTCGACGACCGCCTTCTTCACGATGGACTGGCAGGCGGGGACGGAGTGCAGCGTGGAGTTGATGGAATAGCCCGTCACGGGGAACTCGCCCTCGCGGGGGATCCAGTCCTCCCAGCGCACGGCGCGGGTGCCCTGAAAGAGCGTTTCAAAATCCGTCGCGCGGAAGCTCGCGAGCACGAGCAGCACGCGCGCACCGCAGCGCAGGTTGATGTTCAGCCGCGCGAGGTCGCGCTCCTCGCCGCGGCACAGCACACGCCCGTTTTCCACGCGGACGTCAGCAAGACCGAGCTTTTTCACTTCATCGCCCACCAGGCTCTCGAGCCCCAGCAGGCAGGGAATGGCAAATTGCAGCATGGCGTTTCCATCGCTTTCCTCTTTCGTTTTTTCCAGTATAGCGGACGCGGCGCAAAAACGCAATTGTCCGCGCGCAAAAAAAGCATGGTAATTTCCCTCGCCCTATGGTATACTATGGAAAAGCCCCAAACGCTCCTCCGGCGGGCAATGTAACGTTAAAGTTGCGCGCCGGACAGGCAAAAACGTAAAACGCAAGCGCAGGTTGGTGGAAAAAACGCGGCGCGGGCGGTAGGATAACCGCACAGAGAGAAACGGAGGAACAGGGAAATGGCCTTTGGCGAAAAGCTGCAGGAGGTCCGAAAGCAAAGCGGCATGACGCAGGAGACCTTTGCCGAGCAGCTGCACGTCTCGCGGCAGGCGGTGTCGCGCTGGGAGTCCGGCCGCGGCTACCCGGAGATCGAAAAGATCCTCTACATCTGCCACCGCTACCACACGACGCTCGACGCGCTCTTCGCTGACGAGCTTCCGCCCGTCGAGGCGGAGGAGGCCGAGGTCGAGCAGCCCATCGCCGGCAAGCCGCTCAAGCGTTCCTTTGTTGACTTTCTCAGCAATCTTTCCCCCTATGACAAGCTCATCGGCGGCACGCTGATCTTTATCGTTCTGCTCTCGCTGATGGCGCTTGCCCACAGCATGAAAGGAGGTTCGGGAGGCAACATGACATTCGTATGGATCGCCGCCATCGTCATTTTCGGCATTGCCGAGGCGGCGACGGCGGGGCTGGTCTCCATCTGGTTCGTGGCGGGCGCGGTGGCCGCGCTGCTCTCGCTGGAGCTCGGCGCGCTGCTCTGGCTGCAGATCGTCGTCTTTCTGGCGGTCTCCATCGCGGCGCTGATCGCAACGCGCCCGCTGGCGCACAAAATGCTGGATAAGACCATCGTTCCCACCAACGCCGACCGCGTGCTGCACCACACGGCCAAGGTCACCGAGACCATCGACAACGAAAACACCACCGGTGCCGTCTACATCGACGGCAAAACATGGACCGCCCGCAGCGAGGACGGCGACGTGATCGCCCGCGGCTCCATGGTCACCATCGTCCGAATGGAGGGCGTCAAGCTCTTCGTCAGAAAAGAAAGGGAGGAACCGTAATATGCCTATCGCATCCATTTTCAACTACATCGGCGTCATTGTGCTCGTCGTGCTCGTGCTCATTCTTGTTGTGAGCAACATCCACGTCGTGCAGCAGTCCCGCGCCTACGTCGTCGAGCGTCTCGGCGCGTACAGCGCGACCTGGAACGTCGGCCTGCACCTGAAGATTCCCTTCATTGAGCGCGTGGTCAAGAAGGTCAGCCTCAAGGAGCAGGTCGCCGACTTCGATCCCCAGCCCGTCATCACCAAGGATAACGTCACCATGCAGATCGACACGGTCATCTATTTTCAGATCACCGACCCCAAGCTCTACACCTACGGCGTCGAGCACCCGATGAACGCCATCGAGAACCTGACCGCCACGACGCTCCGCAACATCATCGGCGAAATGGAGCTTGACCAGTCCCTCACCAGCCGCGACGTCATCAACGCCAAGATGCGCTCCATCCTTGACGAAGCGACCGACCCCTGGGGCATCAAGGTCAACCGCGTGGAGCTCAAGAACATTCTGCCGCCCAAGGAAATTCAGAACGCCATGGAAAAGCAGATGAAGGCCGAGCGTGAGCGCCGCGAGTCCATCCTGCAGGCCGAGGGTCAGAAGCAGAGCCAGATCCTCGTCGCCGAGGGCGAGAAGCAGTCCACCATCCTCAAGGCGGACGCCGAGAAGCAGGCCGCCATTCTCCACGCCGAGGCAGAGCGTCAAGCCGCCGTGCTCCGCGCCGAGGGCGAGGCCGAGGCTATTATGAAGGTCCAGACCGCACTGGCAGACTCCATCAAGCTCCTCAACAACGCCAACCCCAACGATCAGGTCGTCAAGCTCAAGGCGCTCGAATCCTTCGAGAAGGCCGCCGACGGGCAGGCGACGAAGATCATCGTCCCCAGCGAGATCCAGAGCCTTGCCGGCCTTGCCGCAAGCTTCAAGGGCCTGCTGGAGGACGAGAAGAAGTAAATCCCGCACCGCGAAGGAGAGCGCTTTTGGCGCTCTCCTTTTTTGTAACCGTTTTGTAGTGACTTCTCTTTGGTGATATGATATGATGGCAATATATAAAAAGCAGAGGGGGAACGACATGAAAAAAAGACTTTTTGCGCTGCTGCTTGCCGCGGCACTCACGCTGACGCTCGCCGCCTGCAGCGAAAAAACCAACGCAGACACGCCGCTCCCCGATGAAAAGGCACAGACCTCGGGAGAAGTGCCCGCCAAGGCTCCGCTTTCGGCGGAATGGCTCGCCCTGCACGCGGACGATGTGCTGCTGCGCACGGAGCCGTTCACCCTCTGCGAGGGCAGGACGGCGACGCTTGAGCTATACGGCTATCAGAACGGGGAGTATGACTGCGGCGTGAGCCGCATCCACCTTCTGTGGGACGACGGCAGAGAGGAGGACTTTCTGATCTCCGACCTCGGCGACGAGGTTTGGGGTGCGGACGGCTACACGAGCTGCTGGTCGCCGGAGAACTGCCTTGCGATCGGCGACTATAACTTCGACGGCTACCGCGACATCGGCTTACAGCTCGACAATCCCGCCTACAATGTGCCCTTCTATTACTGGTTCTACGACGCGCAGACAGACGGCTTCCGCCCCTACGGGAGCTGGGCCTTTGCGCTCGAGCCCGACGAGGAAAACGAGGTCTGCATCTGCCAGTGGCATGTCACGCCCGAGTATTACACCGACACCTACCGTCCCGATGGGGAGGGCGGGCTGTACCTCGCGCGGCGCGACACGGAGGTTTACTACAGCGCGGACGGGGTAAAGAGCTTCACCGAGGTCTATGCAGTCAATGAACAGCCGCTCGCCTATGCCGATCTTGACCGTGACGGCGAGGACGAGATCCTCGTCCTCACGACCTCCGAGCCGGACGGGACGGGGTGGTCCTTCTACACGCTGGACGCGAAAAAATACGACGGCACAGCGCTCTTTACCGAGGAATTCGGCGCCTATCACGGCGGCTGGAACACGCTGTTCCTCGTCTACGGCGAGGACGAAAACGGTGTCTGGGGCGCGAACCTTCTGCGCTATCTGCCCTTTGTGGGTGCGGGCGTTGGCAATTACAGCTACGACCTGCTCTCCTACGCCGGCGGGCAGGAGCAGCACCTTGACGGAAGCGCCGTCACCTTTGTGCTTGAGGCGGACGGCGCCTCGCCGGTCCCCGACATCGACCGTGCAACGCAGGCGGACTTTGAGCGCTTCCGCGAAGACGTGACCGAGCTGCTGCGCGGGAACGTCACGCTCCTCTTTTCCACCGATCCCGTCGTGTGCGCCGACCTTGCGTACCCGATGGACGGCAGCTATACCGAACAGGCCGTCGAGAACATCCTGAGCGATCTTGACGCGCAGGCGCTCTGGCTCTATCCCGCCGATGCCAAGGGAGCGTAATGCCGGGCATAAGCACATCTTATCGAATCATGTAAAACCATAAAAAGCGCCCGAAAACGGGCGCTTTTCACTCTCTTTTTTTGGTCCCTCCGTCACCTTGTTTTTCTTGCGCAAATGCTCTATCATACGATACAATATCTACAATGGCAGCACAGCTCGCGCACTTATATTATACGACAGGAGGACGGTCCCATGGAACTGCTCAAGGAACGCATTCGACGCGAAGGCAAGGTCCTGCCCGGCAACATCATCAAGGTCGACGGCTTTCTCAACCACCGCGTCGACACCAAACTGCTTGAGGCTCTGGCCGATGAGTTTGCGAAGTATTTTGACATCAGCAAGATCACCATGGTTTTAACAGCGGAGGCAAGCGGCATCGCTTTGGCCACGATCTGCGCTCAGAAATACGGTGTTCCCATGCTGTTCGCCAAGAAGGCGAAGAGCGATAACATCGAGGGCGGATTGTACCAGAGCGAGGTCTTTTCTTATACCTATAAAAAGAAGGTCACGCTGATCGTCAGCCATGAGTGGCTGCACGCGGACGACCACGTTCTCATCATCGACGACTTTATGGCCAAGGGCTACGCGATGCAGGGTCTCATCGACCTCGTCAACGCTGCGGGCGCGACGCTCGAGGGCATCGGCGTCGCGGTCGAAAAGGGTTTCCAGGGCGGCGGCGACAAATTCCGTGCCTCCGGCGTACCGTACAAGGCCCTCGCCGTCATCGAGCAGGCGGACGAGAACGGCATTCTCTTCCGTGAGGACGACTGAGATGAAAAAGGTACTGGTATTGGATTTCGGCGGGCAGTACAATCTGCTCGTCGCGCGCCGCGTGCGTGAATGCGGCGTCTACTGTGAGATCAAGCCCTACACCATGTCGATGGACGACATCCGCGCTTTTGACCCCGCCGCCATCATCTTCACCGGCGGCCCCGCGACGGTGTTTGAGCCGAACGCCCCCGCACTCGACAACGCCATTTTCGAGCTGGGTCTGCCCATCCTCGGCATCTGCTACGGCCAGCAGTTGATGATCCATCAGCTCGGCGGTGACTGCCGCAGAGCCGAGGTCCGCGAGTATGGCAAGGTTGAGCTGACGCACGACGGCACGAGTCTGCTGTTCGACGGCGTTGAGCCGACGAGCATCTGCTGGATGAGCCACGGCGTCGAGGTCGAAAGGCTCTCCCCCGGCTTCCGCGCCATCGCGCACACCGCGGGCTGCGCCTACGCCGCCATCGAGAACGCGGAACGAAAGCTCTACGGCGTGCAGTTCCACCCCGAGGTGCTGCACACCGTCCACGGCACCGAAATTCTGAAAAACTTTCTCTATAAGGTCTGCGGCCTTGCCCCCGAGTGGAGCATGGCGAATTACGTCAGCGAGGCCATCGAGGAGGTCCGCGCCAAGGTCGGCAGCGGCAAGGTGCTGCTGGCGCTCTCCGGCGGCGTGGACAGCGCCGTGGCCGCTGCGCTCCTCTACCGCGCGGTCGGCGAACAGCTCACCTGCATCTTTGTCGATCACGGTCTGCTGCGCAAGGACGAGGGCGATCAGGTCGAGTGCGCCATGCACGACTGCCTTGGTATGCACATCGTGCGTGTGAACGCGCAGGAGCGTTTTCTCACCAAGCTCGCCGGCATCTCCGAGCCGGAGCGCAAGCGCAAGATCATCGGCGAGGAGTTCATCCGCGTCTTTGAGGCCGAGGCCAAAAAGCTCGGCCGCGTCGATTTTCTCGCGCAGGGCACCATCTACCCCGACGTGGTGGAATCCGGCGTCGGCGGCGAGAGCGTCGTCATCAAGAGCCACCACAACGTCGGCGGGCTTCCTGACCATGTGGATTTCAAGGAGATCATCGAGCCCCTGCGCCGTCTCTTCAAGGATGAGGTGCGCCAGCTCGGCATTGAGCTCGGCCTGCCCGAAAGCCTTGTCTGGCGTCAGCCCTTCCCCGGCCCGGGCCTTGCCATCCGCGTCATCGGCGACATCACCGAGGAGAAGCTCGCCATCGTCCGCGAGGCGGACGCCATCTTCCGCGAGGAGGTCGCCAAGGCGGGCCTTGAGCGCAGCATCAACCAGTATTTCGCCGCGCTCACAAACCTGCGCTCGGTCGGCGTCATGGGCGACGAGCGCACCTACGATTACGCCATCGCGCTGCGCGCGGTGGAGACGCAGGACTTCATGACCGCCGACTTCTCGCGCCTGCCGTGGGAGCTGCTCGACACCGTCTCCCGCCGCATCGTGAACGAGGTCAAGGGCGTCAACCGCATCCTCTACGACGTCACCTCCAAGCCCCCCGCCACGGTGGAGCTGGAGTGACCGACCGTCCAATCAATTTAACGCTCTCTTCTCAAAGCCCCCGGCTGCGGTCGGGGGCTTTGCCTATATCCGCGTGATGATTTTATGATAATCATATATAATTTATCGTAAAACGATAAAAACATATTGACAAGCGAATACTCGGCGGTTATACTGTCCTCATCAAGCATCTTGAGGAGGTCGGTAAAATGAAGTGGAACCGTTGGATCATCAAGGCGGCCAAGATCATCACAAAATTTACAGAGCTCGGCTATTGGATGACGGCCGCTCTCATGCTCACAGCCGGAATATACTCGTTTGCGGACCGCACATTTCTCGCGGACGCTCTGGCGGGATCGATCCGTACCGGTCGATTGGAGCTCAGCGTCCTCGGCTTTGAGTTCAGCGTACCGACCGCGAACGGCATTGATATGCGGGCAATGCTTCTGTATTTTGCCGCAGCCGTCGTGCTTCCTTCCCTCATGGCGATGATCTTCCGCAATCTCTACCTTATCATCAAGCGGTCAGAGAGCAGCACGGTTTTTCAGGCGGATAATATCCGTATGCTCCGCGAGATCGGCATTTTCGCCATCTCCATTCCGCTCGCGGGGCTTGCGCTGAGCACCGTGTGCCGCCTGATCCTCGGCACCGATACCGTCGAAACGAGCGTTCGGCTCTACGGCTTCTCCATGGGTCTTGTGATCCTCTGCCTGACGCAGTTCTTTGCGCGCGGCGTGGAGCTGGAACAAGATGTGGAAGGGCTTGTGTAAATGGGAAAGATCATTCTGAGACTGGACCGCATGATGGTCGAGCGAAAAATGTCGCTGAACGAGCTGGCGGAGCGCGTCGGCATCTCCAACGTGAATCTGTCCAAGATCAAGAACAACAAGGTGACGGCGATCCGCTTCTCCACGCTCGCGGCGATCTGTGAGGCGCTCAACTGCGATGCCGGCGATATTCTTGAATACCGGGAAGATGACAAAGCCTGAATGAAAAATCGGAAAGCCGACGGCTCTCCGATTTTTTCTCTTGACAATATCGATATTCGATAGTATACTCTCCTCAAGAATATCGAATATCGATAAAAGGAGGCGATACAATGGCCCGCGAAAAATTTCAGACGCTCACCGAGCAGATGTTTTACGTCCTCCTCTGTCTGCGCGAGGAATGCTGCGGCATGGATCTGATGGAGCGTATCCGTCTGCTCACGAGCGGCCGCGTGAGCGTCGGCCCCGGCACGCTCTACAATCTTTTGGAGCAGTTTGCCGCCGAGGGCTACATCGTCGAGACCAAATGCGAGGGCCGCCGCCGCAGCTACGTTCTCACCGAAAAAGGCGAGGAGCGGCTGCACGGCGAGATGGACCGTCTGACGGCGCAGATGAACGATTACCAGCGACTTTTGAAGGGAGGCGACAAGCCATGCGAACTGACCGATGGAACAAGAAGCGGGAACTGAACCTCTACGCCTTCTACGACCACACGGGACTCGAGCGGCACCTGGAGAAAATGGCCGCCAACGGCTGGATGCTTGAATCCGTCGGCACCTACGCCCTGCGCTACCGCCGCTGCGAGCCGAAAAAGCTCCGCTTCGCGGTGGTCTACTACCCCAAGACCGACAGCTTTTGTCCCGACGAACCAAACCACGAGAACCTGACCTTTTGGGACTACTGCGCCGGCGCGGGCTGGCAGATTGTCACGCAGCGCGGCGACACGCACATTTTCTACAACGAGGACCTTGACGCCGTGCCCATCGAGACCGAGGCCGTCGTGCAGGTCGAAACGATGGAGCGCGCCAAGAAGCGCTATGTGCTCAGCAACACGATCACGGTCGCCTGCCTGCTGCCGACGATGCTCTATCTTCAGGTGTCGCAGCTGCGGCGCGATCCGGTCGCCTTTCTCGCGGACGGCTACGACCTCACCATGATGCTGATGATCTTCGTCATGATCCTCCTCTTCGGCGTCGAGCTGCTCGGCTACCGGCTCTGGCTGCGCAAGGCGAAGCGCAACGCCCGCGAGCTGGGCATCTTCACCCCCACCCACTCGAGCCGCTGGCTGAGCTTCCTGCGCTCGATCTGGATCTTTGTCTTCTGGGCACTCATGGTCATCCCCCAGCTTTTCCGCAGCGCCGGTCTGTGTATCGTTCTCGTCTCCACCGGTGTTGTGCTCGTCCCCGTCGGCGGAGCCGTGCTCGTCGGCAAGCAGGTGCGGAAAAGGAGCGTACCGCCGAAAAAACGCAGGCTCATCTTAGCGCTCACGGTTCTTTGCTCCGTCCTGTTATCCGTCATGCTGATGATCGGCGTCATGACCTACGGCATATCAAGCGGCTGGTTTGACGACGTACCGAAAAACGCGGAGGAATACACCTACACCGTCGGCGGCAGCCCGCGGGTCGGCTACCTCTACCATGACACGCTCCCGCTCTATGTGCAGGACCTGACCGATACCGACTATGCCCGCTACTCCTGCAAGGCCCTCGAGCGCGGAGACTCCGTCTTCGTCCGACAGATCGAATACCGTCAGGAGCCCCCCTATGACGTGCGCTGGAGCGACGAGAATGACCCGCCGCTGCCGGAGCTGTTCTACACCGTCATCGACGTGAAGCTCGCCCCGCTCTTCGACTTCTGCCTCCAAAGCACGCTGCGCGCAGAAGATCTCTACGGCAGCGAATACCGCGAGACCGATCCCGCGCCGTGGGGCGCCGACCGGGCGTGGCGGGAATGCGACGCCCATAGCGGCGAAAAATATGACACCTGGCTGCTCATCTACGGTCAGCGCATCGTGGAGTTCCATCCGCGCAGCTTCTCACCCGATGCCGCGCAAATGGCTGTGATCGGTGAAACACTCGGCAAATGATGAAAAAGCTGAGATGGCTCACGCCGTCTCAGCTTTTATTCACCTGTTCGGCTCCATGTCGCCGGCGAGCGTGTCGAGGTATTGGTAGTACGGCATCAGAAAGCGGAAGCCGTCGAGCACCTCGCCCTTGAGCTGCGGCGTGAAAAGCACGCCCTCGGGGTTATCGTCATAGCCGATGGCAATGTTTTTGCGGTTGTACCACGGATTCAGCAGCTTGCCCGCGTCGCCCTTGGGCCGCTTGAATTCCTCGCCGGAGAGCACAAATTTTGACTTATTCAGCCGCCGCGCCAGCCTTTCGAGCGGCCTGGGGTCGTTGTCGATGCGCGCACGGAGCTTCGCCATTGTCGCCGCCCCCGCGTCCCAGTAGCCGCAGCCGTAGCTGTAGTAGTTCGGCGCAAGCTCAAAATAGAGCGCGGGCACGCTCTCAAAGCGCTCGTGCGGCCGCTCGATGGTGAACCACAGATGCTCCTTGTACGGCCCGCGTCCGTGCAGCCGCCGCGCGTCGCGGTAAATGCGGCAAACGTGCAGCCGCCAGTCCTGCCTGGGATAGTCCTCCGCCAGCGCGGAAAAGACCTCCTTCCCCAGCTCGCGCATGGGAATGTCCACATAGTCCGTAAAATCCTGCTTGTGCGCCATGAACCAGCCCCGCTCGTTATTCAGGCTGATGCCCCAAAGGAAGTCGATGGCGTTCTGCGAAAAGCCCTGAAACATAGAAAAGACCTCTTTGCTTTTGTTTTCGTCAGTTTATCAGCTTTTCCGCGCTGCGTAAAGTGACAAATGCAACCACAAAAGAAAAAACGCAGCCGAAGCTGCGCTTTCTCTTTCTACAACGAACGAGAGGAGGAAACTCTCAGAAGTTGGCTTATTGTCCGCGCTTACTTGGCGGAGTGGCCGTGATCGACCTCATACATGTGCTCGATGAGCTCGAGGACCTTGTTGGAGTAGCCGATCTCGTTATCGTACCAGCTGACGACCTTGACAAAGGTATCCGTCAGGGCGATGCCGGCGGTGGCGTCGAAAATAGAGGTGCGGGAGTCGCCGAGGAAGTCAGAGGAAACGACGGCCTCGTCGGTGTAGCCGAGGATGCCCTTCAGCTCGCCCTCGCTGGCTTTCTTCATGGCGACGCAAATCTCATCGTAGGTGGTGGGCTTCTCGAGGTTGACGGTCAGGTCAACGACGGAAACGTCCAGCGTCGGAACGCGCATGGACATACCGGTCAGCTTGCCGTTGAGCTCGGGAATGACCTTGCCGACTGCACGGGCTGCGCCGGTGGAGCTGGGGATGATGTTCGCGGTAGCCGCGCGGCCGCCGCGCCAATCCTTGAGAGAGGGACCGTCCACCGTCTCCTGTGTGGCGGTGACCGAGTGGATGGTCGTCATCAGACCGTCCTTGATGCCGAAGTTCTCATGCAGGACCTTGGCGATGGGGGCGAGGCAGTTGGTGGTGCAGCTCGCGTTGGAGACGAACTGCATATCGCTGGTATAGTTCTTATGGTTCACGCCCATGACGAACATCGGGGTGTCGTCCTTGCTCGGTGCGGACATGATGACCTTCTTTGCGCCGGCGGCGATGTGACCGGCAGCCTTTTCCTTCGTCAGGAACAGGCCGGTGGACTCGACGATATACTCCGCGCCGAGCTTGCCCCACTTCAGGTTCGCGGGGTCTCTCTCGCTGAACACGGGAATGACCTGGCCGTTGACGACCAGCGCGTTCTCGCGGCTTTCGATGTCAGCCTTGCAGCGGCCGTGCATCGTATCGTACTTGAGCATATAGGCAAGGTAATCGGCAGGGCACAGATCGTTGATGCCGACCACGTCGATCTCGGGATGCTCGAGGCAGGCACGGAACACCATACGGCCGATACGGCCAAAGCCGTTGATACCGATTTTAATAGACATAAAATGCGCTCCCTTTCGTTTTTACGGAATATATCAAATGTATGGCACATTTGGTATTATAGCATACTCTTTTCCAAATGCAAGTGTTTTTTTCAAAAATTTTTCCTTTACACGAAAGTTCTTGTATTTTCGACAGGAGTTTGGTATTCTACTTATTATCTCACATTGCGCTCATCGCGCTGCGGTACTTTTTTCCACACGAAAATCGCGCCGTCCTGCAAAGGATATGAACAGCTTTCCCAAAGGAGGCGCACTTTATGATGCCGCTTGACGAAAAAGACCTCCAACTTCTGACCGAGGTCCTGCCGAACGTTTCGGCCCAGCTCCGCTCCTCGATGGCGAACGTGTTTGCCGCGGCGAACCGCCTCGCGCCGGCGGAAGCGCGTGAGGCCGACCCCATGCTGGATAAAAATGCAGCCATTCTCACGATGAGCTGCCATCAAATGCTGCGTCTGGTCGGCAACCTCTCCGCCGCGAGCGAGCTGGTGCAGGGCGGACGCTTCCGGCTGTGCAACGACGATATCGTCGGCTTCTGCCACGCGCTCTGCGAGCGTGCCGAGCCGCTTTTCGCGCTGCGCGGCGTCGCGCTGCGCTTTTCCGCCAGCCACGAGAGCCACATCATCGCATTCAACGCCCCCATGCTCGAGCGCGCGCTTTTGAACCTGCTCTCCAACGCGCTGAAATTCACGCCGGAGGGCGGCACGGTCAGCGTGCGCGTCAAATGCGGCGAGCGCCATGTTCAGCTCACCGTGGCCGACACGGGCCGCGGCATCGAGCCGGAACGCCTCGCCCACATCTTCGAGCGCTATCTGGATACGGACCGCCTCGACCCCGCGCCGCCGCACGGTCTCGGCGTCGGGCTGTCCCTCTGCCGCCGCATCGCGCAGGGCCACGGCGGGATGCTCGTGGCGGAATCCGCTGTCGGTAAGGGCACGGCCTTCACGCTCTCGCTGCCCAACGCCCGCTCGACGGATCTGTCGCTGTCCGACCGCCGCTTTGACTATGCCGGCGGCTTCGACCATGTTCTCATGGAGTTGAGCGACGCGCTGCCGAGCCGCGCGTTTCTGCAAAAATACCTGGATTGAGGAAATTTCTCTATGGCAAAAAGGGTTTTAGTCGGTATGTCCGGCGGCGTGGACAGCGCCGCCTGCGTCCTCCTGCTGCAAAAGCAGGGCTATGACGTTTCGGGCGTCACACTGCGGCTGCACCATTATAAGGACCGTCCCGGCACCTGCGGCAGCGCCGACGACATCGAAGAGGCCGCGCGCGTCGCCGCGCAGATGGGCATCTCCCACCGGGTGCTCGACCTGTGCGATATTTTCCGCCGCGAGGTCATGGGGCATTTTGTCTCGGAATACTGCGCGGGCCGCACCCCGAACCCCTGCTTGGACTGCAACCGTGAGCTGAAGTTCGGCGCGATGCTCGACTGGGCACTCGACCACGGCTTCGACTATGTTTCCACCGGGCACTACGCCCGCGTCGGCTTCGACGCTGCGTCGGGCCGTCACCTGCTCCTGCGCGGCGTGGACGCGCACAAGGATCAGAGCTATGTGCTCTACCAAATGACGCAGCGCCAGCTCGCGCATCTGCTGCTTCCCGTCGGCGAATACAGCAAGCCGGAGATCCGCGCCCTCGCCGCAGACTTCGGCCTTGAAAACGCGCAGAAGCCTGACTCGCAGGACATCTGCTTCGTCCCCGACGGGGACTATGTGCGCTTCCTGCGCGAGTTCGGCGGCGTCACGCCCGAGCCGGGCGACTTCGTCGATACGAGCGGCCGCGTCCTCGGTCGTCACCGCGGACTGGTCGCCTACACCGCCGGTCAGCGCAAGGGTCTCGGCGTGAGTGCCGACCGCCCGCTCTACGTCCTTTCCAAGGACGCGAAGCACAACACCGTGCTCCTCGGCGACGACGCGGAGCTGTTTTCCTCCGCCCTGCTCGCCTCGCGCGTGAACTGGATCATTACGCCGCCCGCAGAGCCGCTGCGCGTCACCGCCAAAACGCGCTATTCCCAGCGCGAAAGCGCCGCGACCGTCACGCCGCTGGACGGCGGCGCGGTCCGCGTGGACTTCGACGAGCCGCAGCGCGCCATCACCGCGGGGCAGGCCGTGGTCTTTTACCGCGGCGACGTTGTCGTCGGCGGCGCGACCATCGACAAGGCCCTATAAAAACGAAAAACGCTCCGCCTGCGTTCCTTCCCTGAAACGCGCGGAGCTTTTTCTCACTTACCGTTCGCTGACGAACCAGTCGTCCACAAAGATCATGTCGTCCACGTCGCCGCGGACGCCCTGCCACTCTCTCATGCTCTCACCTCCCCGTGCCATACCATGCAGTATATGCGCGCAGCGGCGAAAGATTGCACGAAAAAGGGCATTTGGGCAAAAGGAAACCATTGGTTGACAAAACGAAACACCCGGTTGGTGGCGCAAAACGGCTGTTTTTGCTAAGCTGATGCCATCAAAGCAAAGGAGAAAGCGCCCATGAAGCTATGTGAAAAACTCTATGAGCTCCGCCGCGCGGCGGGCCTCTCGCAGGAGGAGCTGGCCGAAAGACTGAACGTCTCCCGTCAGGCCGTCTCCAAGTGGGAGAACGGCGCCGCCCAGCCCGAGCTGAGCAAGCTCGTGGAGCTCAGCCGTCTCTACGGCGTGAGCGTCGATGAGCTTTTGAGCCTTGAGGAGGCGGAAAAGGGTGACGCCAAGGCCGCCTCGTCTGTCGACGCTTCCGCGCCCGCGCCCGCGCAGGAGACCCTTGCCGCGCCGAAGAAGGTTCGCTGGCAAAAGCTCCTTCTCGGCGCGGCGGCGGTCTGCCTCGCCCTCGCCGTCGGTCTGGCACTCTACAATAATCACCGCGTCAAGCAGCTCGAGCGGCAGGTCAGCTCTCTGCAATCACAGATCATGAGCGTGCAGTCCAGCCTTTCCTCGCAGATCGCGGGCATCAGCAGCTCCGTGCGCGAAGCGATGGAGGAGAGCGCCACGCTGACCGTGCAGTTCGACTACACGGTCAAGCGCTTTGACCTGGACACCTACACCTGCACGGTTGCCTTCGCCCTCCGGCCCAAGACGGTGCAGGACGACCTTGCCGTCTCCCTCCGTCTCCGCTCCCTTGCCTCCGACGACGGAACGACCGCCGTCGAGCTGGTCCGCGACGAGTATGACGTCTACCGTGGCGAAGCCGTGCTTTCGATGAACGATGATGGCTTCGAAGCCACCGCCGCCTACGATACCGGCGGTGAGCGTCAGCTCGAGACGATCCGCGACCTGCCCGGCTTCGCCGACGAGGCGCTGCCGAAGCTCTTTGAGGATCTTTCCTTCGGCTACGGCTTCAGCCATTCCTATTCCAGCTCGGTCATCCGGTGCAGCGTCAAGGACTGGGAGGACCCCGAGGACCACCGCACCGCGAACCTCTACCTCGGCGCTTATGATGCCGACGTCCGGTCCGTGTGGCTCGACTATCTGGTGGACGGAAAGAGCGCCGCGCAAAGCACGCTCCGGTTCATGGAGGTCGACGACGAACGCTCCGCCGTACAGTGGTGGATCAGCGACATTCCCGATGAGAGCACCGCCGGCGTCTACAGCATCTATGGCGCAGAGGGCGTGGAATTTGGCCTTCCCTACGGTGCGGAGCTTCAGGTCGTATTCCATGCGGAGCTGACCGACGGCACGCGGCTCTCGGCGATGCTCACGCGCGAGATAATGCCCTCCGCCAACAACAGCGCCGACGGCGAGAGCGAGATCACCGCCATGCCCATCATCCTTACAAAAGACTGAGCCGTTCAGAGAGCGCCGCCCGCGGGCGGCGTTCTTTTTTGCGCCGCTCGCGCCAAAGCGTCCAGGAAACGCGCCGCAGCCGTCCGAAATTTTGACGGAAAAAGGGCTTGCAAAGCCCTCGCGTTGTGCTATGATGAGGCCGAAACGAAGCGCGCGACACGCGCATTTCCGAAAGA